>Ga0182024_10012691_pt1 | contig 16620 bp, 22 predicted proteins | sample P32metaG_FD_120480 | JGI IMG/M metagenome (GOLD analysis project Ga0182024, IMG submission 120480) | Permafrost microbial communities from Stordalen Mire, Sweden - P3-2 metaG (Illumina Assembly) | ecosystem: Environmental > Terrestrial > Soil > Wetlands > Permafrost | place: Sweden: Stordalen... | reverse complement strand
GTTATCGCACAGCAATTGCGCGAAGCGAAGGCATCCCCTGAGGAAGTCAGCGCAATGGCCTCTAGGCTTGCGATGACTAACCCCGGCTTCAATGCTCAGCGGTTTTCGGACGCGGTCAACACTAGCAACGGCAACGGGTCGATTGGCGCGGATATCAAAGAACGGCGCGCAACGTTCGGCACTTACACCGGGCCGGATCGGCGCGGTGCAGCGGAGTATCCGGCGCGCGGCGATAGTTCGAATGTGCCGAACCACGACAGCATGGCCGGTCGCATGGCGAACCCGACCTCCGCACCGACCCCGTTCGGTCGGCGCGCTGGTGACGGCGTATTCAAGGGCGAAAAGACCGCCGGTCAGAAAACGAATTATGCGACCGTCATGCGGGCGCGACACGGGAGCATGTAAAATGAAAGACGCCAAGGGCCACGGCAGTGACGGACGAAACGGCGGCGTTGGCGCGAAGCCAATCCCCGGTCACCCGTATCACACGAAGACCAACGCAGAGCTTCGCTACATCGCGAAAGATGCGAGTGAGGCCGAGCGCGCGACACGGGGCATGCCGGGCAGCGGCAGTGCCAATGGAAAGTACGCGGATCAGGTCAACGACGCGTCCACCGTGCTCGGCTATCGAAATCGCGGTGGCCTCTCTGACGCTCCGTCTGATGTGGCTTCGCGGACAGCCGTCGTCGACAACAGCCCGAAGTCGGCTCCGGTCCCGACGCACGATAGCATGTCAGGCACGACCGACGCGGCGGGGATCAAGAACAAGGTCTACGAAATGGTCAAGGGGATGCATACATCCCGGCCTGACACTTCGAGGTATTGAGTGGGTCTATTCCATATCCAACTAGGAAGAGAATGAAATGAAAGATGCAAAAGGTCACGGTAGCGACGGACGCGGCGGAGGATCGAACTATGCTCGGCAAGCGCCGACTAAGAACGGTCGAGCGCGCATGTATGGTTCGTCAATGGCGGATCGTATCAAGGTAGCGCAGGATCAGCAAAATATCAAAGAGGGTCGCGCTGCTGGCTCTCCCGGCAATCCGCTAGGTGACGCTGGCACGGCGGACAGCGTTCGGCGTTCATTCCAGAGCTTATACGGTAACACGGGCGGATCAATGGCTTCACGCGCTGCTGGCTCTCCCGGCAATCCGCTAGGTGACGCTGGCACGGCGGACAGCGTTCGGCGTTCATTCCAGAGCTTATACGGTAACACGGGCGGATCAATGGCTTCACGCGACCGAGGGGCGGCCAGCGCGCTGGCGAGCGGTCCGAAGTCGGCCCCGGTCCCGGTTCACGACAGCATGACGTCGAACAGCACACACAATGATCAGGGGCATGCGTGGGGCTCTCCGGAAGCACTCAAGGATTTTTCGAACCGCTAAAATCCGAAGGGCTTCGCCAGCGGGAAGAAAGAGATCAACCGCGCCAAACTCTCTGAGCGACGCCAATCATTTTTGAATGGGTGAACCATTGAAAGACGCCAAGGGACATGGAAGCGATGAGCGCGGCGGCACCAAGCCGAGCGCGAAAGGCATGCGGCTCGTGAAGACGTACACTCAAGGGCCACACTCCGCGAAGGTCTACAAGAACCCGGAGTGGGGCGAGAACGTAGTGCAGACTTTCCGCAACGGTGTCTATCAATCCAAGAACGATTATCACACCGACGATTTGAGCGACGCACACGCGACCGCCCAATCGCAGTTGAACCGATGGTCTAGTCAGGATGGCACGGCGGCTGCCGCGCTATCCAGTGGTGGTCCGAAGTCGGCGACCGTCCCTATTCACGACAGCACACCGGGCGTCAAGATGAACCCCCTCTCGGCATACTCCGAAGCCGGAGAGAAAGCCGGACGCGCTCGCAGTCAAGGCGATGAGGCTACGACACGTTTCCATTCCGACTGGGCCAAACGGGCATTCGGTCTAGAGAGCGGAGACCATAAGACACAGGCGCGAGCAGCATTCGAGAGTGGTTACAAGACAGGTCGTGGGTATTCTACGCCACCCCGCAACCAACGCATGGCATGAAGATGATGCAGCGTTTCACTAAGCCGGCGCAATCGATGGGCATCGCCTTCGCGGTCCCGCATGCGTTCATCCCGACGCCGGGCATGACGCTACTTGAGATCGCGCGGGGCAAGGGCGCGGAGGCAAAGAGCCTCGGGCACCTGATCAGTGAGAACCCGCACACGCTCGTGCCGAACGAGGATCAACTTTCGGCGGAATGGGTTAAAGGCTACAACGGAGGATAATGCTATGTCTCTTGGTGGAGTGAAATTTGTAGGCGCATGGATGTGCATTGTGCTATCCATCGTCTTCCTCGTGCTTGGTGGAAACTTCGCGGCGTTGCCAATGCTGTTCGCAGTGTTGTCGCTGGCGTTCTCGATGGCTCCGCCTGCGCTATGATCACGCTGACTGCTCCGAATGGCGTCAAGCTTGAAATCGATCCCGAAAAGATCAGCATCATTGAGCCGGCACCGGCTGGTATGTACGCTCCGGGCTCGAAGACGGTTCTTCGCATCGATGGCGAGGTGCATGCGGTGCGAGAAACCATTGCTGAAATCCGTGCACTTCGCCTTAAGGACAGACGAGTATGAATTCATCCACTACAGTTTCTGACGTAGTCGTACCGAAAGGCACCTTCTCGTCGTATGGCCAGCAGCGTCGGGGCAAGCGCCCTCTCGGGCCGCTATATGGTGATGATCGAAAAGCGGCGAAAGTGTTAGGTCACGGACATCCGAAGTCAAAGATATGCCCTATTCATTCAAGCATGAGGACGTGATATGAAAGACGCAGGCGGACATGGAAGTGAAGCGGGCGCGCACAGCGGCGGCGTCAATCAGGTCGGCAAGCCGGTCCTGAGCCCCAAGGTCGTGCAGGGTATCCTGAATACGAAACCGGGAGATGGTTTCACGATGAGGCTCAAGGATGGCGAGGCACCCACGAAAGGCTATCAGGTTGCGATCCCCGGCCATGCGCTTCCTGCACCAATCGGCAGCGCGCCGACTGGCGAGAAAGAGTTGCAGGCATGGGCCATGCAGCACGCGGACGCGCTCAAGCAGGCCGGCCATGTCGGCGGGTACCGCAACGAGACCACCGGGAATTTCGAGATCGAGCCTTCGCAGAATATCGGAAACCGCAACGCCGCGATCAAGCAAGGCGTGAGCCGAAACCAAGTTTCGATCTGGAATAACCGGAAGGGCAGCGAGATCAAGACCGGGGGCAATGGAGCATGAGCAAATTCAAGGCCAACACGAGCAACGTCAAGTGGGATCAAAATAATCGTAGTGTAACCGATGAAGATGATGTCAATGGACCGCTCACACCGGATGATGAGGTTGCTGAAAAGATGGCCGCTGGCCATCCTAAAAGCACTCCACCGAGCGTCAAGCAGGGTCCGGTTGTCATGCCGGGCTCACCGGGCGGAACAAGTGCTCCGGGAGCGAATTCGAGTGAACCGTACCCAGCCCCCGGATCAAAAGGACCCCCGGTATCATTCACCGGATCGGGAGGGCCGCTCGGATCGACCTGACATGACACAAAATTCCCTATTCACTACAGTCGTCGTTTGTCTCATGATTGTCGCCGTCGTGTATTTCTTCGGCGGCTTCCGCTGAGATTTTTGCCTGCCGGTAGTTGCCAGTTGCTCCAAACGATAGGGTGGGGTACTCTACCCGAGAATTTATCACTATGCAAAGGATTAAGCTCATGGCTGTCAAAGGAAGTGGCGTAGTTGCGAAGACCGTTGATCCAGCAATGACGAACCGCGAGAGCACTTCGCCAGTCGATCCGCGTGGAGGCCATGCCAAGCACACTCAGACTAATTTCCCCGACAAGTGGGGTATGAAGGATCAGACTGATGATCCGCAGTTGCATGGCATCTCGCCAGCCAGCCCGGGCTTTGGTCCGGACGCTTCGAGCCCCAACCCGCTCTCTCCCGAGCCCAAGGACAAGAACCTTCGGCGTCAGGGGCCTTACAAGGCTTCGTGGGACATGAAGGATGCGAACGGTCAGGGCGTCAATGACACCATCGGTCAGAAAATTCTCGATGAGGCCGGTCGGCTCGGTCGCCCCGTAGCTTAATTCGAGCGACAGACGAGGATTACGGACATGGTAGATGACGTCGTAGGCTCAGAGATGCCTACTTTCCCCTCCCAGCAGAAGCGGAGTAATTCTGGCTACGGTCAGAACGGCTATCAAGGCCCGTCGAGTGATGAGCCGGGTCAGCACACAACCTCGGGCTTCCTGCCGCAGGCTACGGTGCCCGCCAACGAGCATCAGTTGCGCACGGTCAGCGCTGAGAGCTACCCAATCCACCCCGGCATGAAGTCACCCGCTGCGCCCGGCAAAATCCCGGCCATCAATACTCATCGCGCGTCCGGTCCGATCACCAACAGTTCGTTTCAACGATAACGGAGAAGCCCACGTGTTGAAATTGATCCCGGCGCTGGTCGCCGTCGCTCTGTTTGCGTCTCCCGCGCTCGCCACCATGGCCCCGAACTCGGAGAGCCCGGATACTCCGGCAGCTACAGCGCCGGCTCCATCCCCCGTCGTCTGTATGACCACGGACATGCTGATGGCGACTGTTCCTCCGCACGTCAAGCTAATCAAACGGATCGAAGGCGATAAACTCGTCAAGCTGAGCAAGATCGAGGACATGCCGCCTACTGATCTGATTTTGCTTTTCTCATCGTCCACCCCCGGATTTGTTAACCTACAGGTTTTCAACAAGGGCTGTCACGTCGCCCGAGGTTTGCTCCCAGCAGCGGACGTTGCTGAAGCATTAGGTGATCCCAAGCCAGATGACGGCAAGATTTCTGCGCCGCCGTTTATGTCGCATCGTCCTCCGCCGCATGATGGGCTGTCGGGCTGGGACGGCAAAATTTGATGCCAATGCCCGACAAGAAGCCGACGAATAACACGTGTGCACCTTCGAGTATACAAAAACGCCTAGAGCGTCAACTTGAAGGTATACAAAAACATCTGGAAAATTATCCGAGTGACAAGCTTAGTCAAGCCCGAGCTTCGACCATTCGATCGCAGCTTGGCAAATAGGAGATTGCCATGATCATCGCTCTTATCATTCTGTTTCTGCTTTTCGGCGGGGGCCTATTCAGCTTCAATGGCGGACCGGGCTACGGCTACGGTCACGGTGTCACTGGTGGTTTTGGATTGATCTTCATCATCCTTATCCTGTTTCTCCTGTTCCGCTGACGACTACCAAGACCATTCGCTTCCGCGCGCAGATGACTGCGCGCGTTCGCGCATGAAGAAGAGGCATCTCATGTGAGAGCCCCGCTGACGTGGGTCAGCGCACTACGGAGGAGACCCGCATGAGCGGAGATATTGATCTAGACGACCTTCTTGGGCCAGAGCCTGATGATCCTGATGATCCTGATGCCGAAATTCTCGTGGATGAAGCGCCCAAGTCGCGCCCTATGGGAGAAGCAAGCCTAGCCCTGCTTAAGCGCTCGCGCAGCTACCCGGTAAACGGTCCTGACAATGCCGCAGCAAACGCTGTATTAGGTATCCGGGCTCCCCGAAGACCGCGAAAGAATACCCCTGAAAACCTCAAACGACTGCTCAGCTACGTGGCGGAGATGCCTGTCGCATCCGACGCGGCTCGACGCATAGGTATTGACTATTCAACCCTTAAATACTGGCTTCAACGGTCTCTCGAAGGTCGTCCGGGAGACGGTTTCGACATGGTTCTCGGCGATGGTGATGAGAGTGCCAATGAAGACGATACCATTCGCTTTCATGAGGCATGGGATAGCGCGATGCTGGTAGGTGTCGGGCGGGTCGAGACCGCGACGATACGACGAGCTTCCGGCTACGATGAAGCTCTCACGTATCAAGGCCGTGTCAAATACAAGCTTGACCCTGAAAGAGTAACGATTGCGCGAATGCTCGGTGATCCCGAAGACAGCGCGGAATGCTATCTGCTCGACCAGTTCGGTGCCCCGGTGCCGGAGACGGTCTGGAAAATGGACCCCGACCTTGCGATGTTCATCCTGAAAACTCGCCGACCGGATGTATATGGCAACAAGGCTACCGTGGATGTCAACGTGCGCGGCGGCGTGCTCGTGGTTGGGATGAAACTCGATAAGCCAGAAGATTTGCCTTTACTTGAAGATCAATACAGGCGAGAAGGGCTGCCTCCTGTTATTTTTGATGACGCCGAGGATGATGAATGAGAAAGACCTCACCAGAAGCGAAGAGGGCGGCGGAGGCACGAGTATAATGGGATATCCCGCCGCCGCTATGTTCAAGCGCAAAGGGACGGAATTCGTTCCGTATTACTATGACAATAACGGTGACCTTAAAGAGGCTGTGTGGGCACCGCAGCCGGGCTCTCAGGTTTTCTTTCTATTGGATACGACGGTTGAAGTTCTATACGAGGGCACACGTGGCCCGGGAAAAACCGACGCGCTTCTCATGGACTTCTGTCAGGAAGTCGGCAAGGGGTGGGGCGCAGAATGGAGGGGCATCCTCTTTCGACAAACCCATCCGCAGTTGCGCGACATCATTGAGAAGTCGAAGAAGTGGATCAAGCGTATCTGGCCGGAGGCGATCTACAACGAAGTGAAAACGATGTGGGAGTGGCCGACAGGCGAGCGCCTGTACTTTGCCCACTTCGACGTGAGAAGCGACTACGACAATTATCATGGGCATTGTATAAAAAATGGTGAAGTATTGACGCCCGGCGGCTGGAAAGATATTCGATCATTCAAGATCGGCGATGAGGCATACTCAGTCGCGCCAGACGGCACACTTACGCCGGACATCGTAGGTCATGTCACTCGCGAGCATTACACCGGAGAACTGCCAACGCTTGATACGCATTTTTCTCATATGGCAATGACCCCGGAACATCGGGTCATGGTAGAGCGCGGGAGCCTGATTGAAGGCGTCCCATTCAAGGACCTTGTACAAGGAGATAAAATCCGGCGAGTGGTCGATTGGGTTGGGTCGTCGCATACGTCAGTGACATTGCCCGCAGTCCTGAAGACTTCGCGTATGAAAGTGCAGCCAACGACATTCGCCGCCGAAGACTACTTCGAATTTATGGGTTGGTTTGTCAGTGAGGGTTCAACGCTCAAAACTTTGGAGCGTAATCGGAAGCGAGTTACACTATCGCAGAAGCGTGCTGATGGCCGCGCCGCCATCCACGCATTACTGACACGAATGGGGATTGAATTTTCCGAGGACACAGGGGGCTTCGTATTTCACCATGCTGAGATGTGGGCCGAAGTTCATCCACTCGGAGGCAGCTATGAGAAGTTCATCCCGAGATGGATGCTAGATGCGGAACCACGCCTGTTAAAAATTATGCTCGACGCAGCGATCTTCGGTGACGGGCATATAAACGAGAACGGAAAGACGTGCCAATATGAAAGTATGTCTCCCCAACTTCGGGATGATATCGCAGAAGTGGCGATCAAGTGCGGATACGCCGTAGGCACGAACGATGATGTTGTTAATATCCATTTCACGAAAACCAGTTTTACATTTCGAGGTCAGAATGATGATTGGCAAAAACCGCATTATGACGGACCTGTCTACTGTATCGGGCTGAAAACAAATCACGCTTTCGTCGTGCGGCAGAACGGCTACGTCTGGATATCATCTAATTCCTATCCATGGATAGGATGGGAGGAGTTGACGAACTGGCCAAGCCCGGATTGTTACAAGAGCATGTTCTCCTGCTCGCGTTCGACAGCCAAGGGAATGCCGCGCAAAATCCGTTCGACGACGAACCCCTACGGTGTCGGCCACAACTGGGTCAAGGCGCGCTGGCGATTACCAATCAACGGACCAATTATAGACGGACGAAAGCCTACGGTCGGTCCTCTCATTACAGACAGCAAGGACGAAGATGGCAATACCGAGCCGCCGCGCCGCGCGATCCACGGCTATCTCGACGAGAACGTGTTGCTGCTGCATGCCGACCCTGAGTACAAGGGGCGCATCAAGACCTCTGCACGAAATTCGTCGGAGTTGGCGGCATGGCTCGATGGCTCATGGGACATCGTTGCTGGCGGCATGTTCGACGACATCTGGGGAGAATATCGCGACGCGGTCGTCGTTGACCCGTTCGACGTACCACCGGGCTGGAGAATTTATCGGGCCTACGACCATGGTTCATCGAAGCCGTTCTCTGTCGGCTGGTACGCACGAAGCGACGGCACGGACTTGAAGTTGCGCGACAAGATAAACTCGGACGGCACCGTGGTGAAAGGTCGCTCACGCGCGACTGTGCGCGGAGACCTTTTCCGCATTAACGAGTGGTATGGATGGCGCGGACAGCCGAACGAAGGTTCGCGCATGCTCGTTGCTGATATCGCTCGTGGAATTATCGAGCGCGAGATCAAATGGGGCTTGCGGGATCGCGACGCCAACTGGACACGGGTGAGCCGGGGACCGGCCGATAGTTCGATCTTCGACGACAACACGAACGGGTCGGATATTTCCATCGCGAACGACTTCGAGAAGCCGGTCATGCTCAACGGTGTCAAACATCGCGGCATCTTCTGGGAGCGAGCCGACAAGGGACCCGGTTCACGCGAACAGGGCTGGGAGCAAATCCGGAAACGGATGAAGGCCAGCAAGCGACCGCCGGGCGGCTACCGGGAAATCCCCGGGCTGTTTGTCACTACAAATTGCGTGCAGTGGCTTCGCTGCGTGCCTGTACTACCTAGAGATGAACTCAAAATCGACGACGTTGACGATGAGGCAGAGGATCACAATGGTGATGAAACGCGTTATATGCTGCGCTTCGACAGCGCCCCGGGAATGACGACCCGACGTGTTGGAGCTTGACATTATGGTTAACGACGTGCTAGGACCGCACGTCCTCGAAAGGAAACTGCCATGTCTTTAATCGACCGTCATCCCGAGTTTGTTGAACGCCTCGGTGAGTATATTCAACTCGCTGACTGCTATGCGGGTGAGCGTGCAGTCAAGTCCAAGAGGTTAGACTATCTTCCGGCTACGGAGGGGATGGTAGCCGATGGCATGACAACTCCGCAGTCCCCCGGTTGGAGGGATTATGATGCATACCTGATGCGAGCGTATTTTCACGACGTTCTCAAGGATGCCATCAAAGCAATGGTGGGGATAATGCATTCAAAGGCCGCTGTCATCAAACTGCCGCCGCGTCTTCAAGGCATGATGGAAGCGGCTACCATTCAGGGCGAAGGTCTGCAACTTCTTCTGCGCAAGATCAACACGCATCAGCTTCTTTACGGACGTTGTGGCCTCCTCGCGGACGCGCCGCAAGGCGTAGACGCCGACAAGGCACTTCCGTATATCACGTTTTACGATCCGATGCGCATCATCAACTGGGACGCGGGCAAGCTCAATGAGGGGCGCAACGAGCTTGAACTCGTCGTGCTCGACGAGAGCGGGTATCGGCGCGAGGGCTTCACGTGGAAGACTGAACGTAAGTATCGCGTTCTGACGCGTGGGGGTCCCGAGAGCCTTGAGAGTGGATGGGAACGTCCGCCCGAGGGTTCACCATTCGCCGTGTGCGTGAAAGTCAATGATACGTCGATGCCGGTCATGGCCGACTTCATCTATCCATCCATCGCGGGCGTGACGCTCGACGCTATTCCGTTCGTCTTCATCGGAGCGAACGACCTTGTACCTGAACCGGAAGTGTCCCCACTTCTCGGCCTGTCGAACCTCGCGCTCGTGATCTATCGAGCTGAGGCCGACTACCGGCAAACCCTGTACATGCAGGGCCAGAGCACGCTCGTGATCGTCGGAGGCTCGGTTGACGAAGCTGCGCCTAGTCAATTGCGCATCGGCAACAAGGGCATGATCGATCTCCGCATGGGCGGCGAGGCCTACTACATCGGCGTGCAAGCGTCCGGTTTAGGAGAGATGCGTCAGGCCCTCAAGACCGATCAGGACGAAGCTCAGGCGCTCGGTGTTGCATTCTTGGACGTAGGCAATGCCCGAGGCGAGGTTGGCGAACCGCTGCGCATTCGTGTCGCCGCGCGCACCACCACGATTTCATCCGTCGCCCAGTGCGGCGGACAAGGCCTCGAACAGATACTCCGTTTCTGTGCCGAGTGGATCGGGGAAGACCCGAACGAAGTATCGGTCAATCCGACTACAGACTTCGCCGATCAGACCGTTGCCGGCGCGGCACTGCTTGCATTCATGCAGGCCAAGCAACTCGGTCTGCCGTTGTCGCTTCGCTCGATGCATCGCATGATGCAGATGAATGACATGACGGAGATGGATTTTGAACAGGAAAACTGGCAGATCGAAGAAGAAGCATCCTCCATGCTGGGAATTATGGTGGGTCCGTTTCAACAGCAGATCACCGATGATACTTTCTTGGATGACGGGATTAATCCGCAACCCGGTCCGCCTTCCGCCGCCGGACCCGGACCATCTCCTGCACCAGCGGGTCAGCCGGCGCCCGGTCCCGCAGGGCCGACCCCGCCGAATTCGAACGTACCGATCAAGCCGACCGCTCGCGCAAAGGGTCACACGCGGGGGTCGCCGGTCCCGCTACAGCGCAAAGTAGGCAAGAAGGGAGCTTCTGCAAAATGAAGTGGTCTTGGGTAGTGATGCTCGTCGGCGCGGTTGCGATCTTCTGCGCGTTCATGCTTTTTCCGCGCGAAGACCCTAATGATGTGTGTAATTTCTGCTCAGGGAGCGGTCAGGGCGACGACTGCCCACGTCATGACGTGATCGCGCGCATGGAGTGTCTATCCAGTGTACGCTATCACTATTGCGGACAACATCCGAAAGACTGTGGCTGATGGCTTACAATCCAGACGAACCACGCAACCCGGCTGGAGAAACGGGCGGCGGCCGATGGATGAGCGGAAGCGCGGGTGGTCATGCGGGCCAGATCGCGACCGCCCAGCCAACTCACGTCAAGGCGCTCCTCGATACCTACAAACAGCCTAGTGTCGCATCGATGGCTGGCGACAATGATCCGCGCGTCGCTACTGACCCAAAAATCGCCGCGCTCTATAAGGCAAATCTCGAAAACGATGTCGGGCTTTTCAAAGACCCGGCCCTATATCCGAATTTTCGTGAGGGAGATTTCGCAGGGAAGTCGATACGCGAGCAGGCTCAGGTGATCGTCGATCACTTGGCGAGCAATCTGCAATTCGTGTACAATCATACGACAGACGCCATCCGAACGCGTGGAATGGTTTGGTATGACGGCGCTCACAAGATTGCTGAGCAACTCGGGAAAGAACATGGGATTGAACTAGCGAGCGCGGTCGGCGTGGTCGCGATCCTGTCACCGGGCAAAGACTGGAACCAGAATGTCGAGCTTGCGAGGCGCATCACTGACGTCTACGCGAACCAGCAAAACCATAAGTTCGATGCGAAAATGGATGCAATCGTCCACGATGTATGGGATACGAAATATATCAACAAGGTCGAAGTGACCCCCGAGCGAATGAAAGACCCGGCATTCAAAGCGTCCTATGACGCGAAGCAAGGGGCGAAACTGGAATTGATCAAAGCCATTTCAGGCAAAACTCTGGGAGAGTTGACAGACCCGCTCGAAAAAGCTGCATGGATCAGGACATACGATACAGCGTACAATCCGCAGAACTACCACATTTTCCAGCCGGATGGTTCGCTCGGCCCACTCGCGACGAACCTAGACGGCAAGGAAAGTGCGCTGGTCTGGCAGTCGAACAATCTGGTCAGAAGCGCCATACTGGCTATAGATGCGAAGGGAGACCGTGACAAAATATCGCCGCTGATGGGCAGCGCACATAAAGTGCGCTCGTTCTATAACAACATCTTGGACCCTCGTTCTCCGAACAACGACAATACCGTTGATACGCACGAAGTAGGCGCGGCGCTATTACGCTCACTAGGACAAACCTCTGCGCAGGTTAGTCAGAATTTCGGAAACCCCAAGCCCGGTGTGAAGAGTGCCAGTGGTTCGGCTGTGACTGGGCTCAGCGGCACATATGGTTTTTACGCTGATGCGGTCAGACAGGCCGCTGCGAAAGAGGGTGTTCCCGTCGCCGCAATGATGCAGGCCATCACATGGGATGCGAAGAAGGCGACGTTTGGAGAGGCCTCGAAAGTAGCGAACGCGAAGGTTGACGCACTTTGGACTGAATATCACAATGGGTCTGGATCGCTCAAGGATACGCAGCAGAAAATCTGGGACGTCGTGGAGAAAGATGTAGCGGCGAAAGTGCAGGGTCGCGTTGACACGGCGGCCAAACAAAAAGCGGCACAAGATAAAAAGGCGGCTAAAGCAGCGACAACCAAGCCGCCTCCGTCTACCGAGCCGCCGGCTGGAGAGCCAAAGAACGACAGCATCAAGCACAGTGATACGCCGGATGAAAAAGTCGCTGTGCTGGTAGGGCTGACCAAAGTCAATCAACCGATCATCGATAAGGCGATTGCCGAAATCGATAAGATGTACGGCACCCAGTCCAGTTCGGATGTCAAGAAAACGGACAGGATCAAATCCAAAGCCGCGCGGCCATCGGTTCTTGCCGCGAAGCCTTGGTTCGGAGTGGAGTACATCAGGGATAGTCTGAGGTTTAAATCCGTAGTAAACACTTTTGCGGACACCAAGGCAATCGTCGATCATCTGGAGGCCAGCGGCGAGTTCAAGGTTTTGAAGTACGACGCGGACAAGCTTACAGCGCCAAAGGAATGGGGCTGGCGAGTGCTGCCAATCGATTTCCGGATGAAGAACGGACAGATGGTCGAATACTACATGGTTTCGAAAGATCAGGCGGCGGTCGCCAAACAAGGTCACGGGATATTCGAAAAATGGCGTAATGAGGACCCGGCCAAGTTCACCAAGGCTCAGGTCAAGAAGTACAATACAGACCTTGCCGCTTCGCAGAAACTGAATGGAGACGCGTGGCAGGCCTACAAGGCCCGCACGGGTCAGTCAGAAAGCGATGTCTTGGCTTCGGTGACGAGGCGCTCGACTTCGGCATAATCTAGGACCAGCGAATAATCGGTGAGATCGCCGACTGTAACGCTGGCATGTTTCCAGACTTTGTTGTGGTCACGTAATGCCGTGAACACGACCTTGCCGCTGGTATCGATCACGTAAACTACAACGGAGAGATCGTCATAGCTGTATGCTTTCAACTTCTTGGTGCTGGCTTCGTTGACTGTCATGGTCATTGAAGTTTCCTTTCCTTTTTGGTACTCCACATGCTATACAGTGTTTTGAGAGCCAAAAGCAAGTAGTTTGTGAGGTATGGTTAACGAGGCAAAAGATGACAACAGAAGACGGCATTATCGATTGGATGAAAAGGCACGATCTCCCGATTACACGGGACGGGTATCTTGCGCTTGCCTATCCCGAGGGCGAGCCTGACCCGTGGACCGAAGAAGACGAGATGATGCTCCCGCCGGACGTTCAGTTGGCTGGTGAAATCACGGAGGATTTCAAAGAAGCTCTTGCTCAGGCCGGTTATCGAGATTGGCGTGATCCGTACACGCAAGAGATTATCGTCGCGTTCATGGAGGCGGTCAACCACCTTGACGCGAGCGAGCCTGCGATCCGCGACCTTATTGAGGGCGACCTCATGGACATCGCGGGGTTTAACCGAACCAAGGTCTCCGACGCGATCACCGCCGGAAACAACCTTGCCAAGAAGATCGCGGCACTTCGCGAGAAATACATCAAGCGGGCATTCCGCCACCTAAGGGATAAATTGCCAAGTGACCTCTGAGAAGCCCGAACAGAAACCTAGTGCGAACGCGCAACAGAAACCTAGTGCGAATGAACCGCCGCCGCTGTCGTGCGAACAACAGCAGCGAAAGCAGGCGCGTCAAGATCAGCGCCAGCAAAGTCGCGGCTGGAGATCGGGCGATCAGAGATGACCAATTACAATCCAGACGAGGTCCATGACGGCTCGGACAAGCCGAAGAACCTGAAAATTCACGGGTATGAGCTTGCGACATGGGCGCGAGCGCTCTGTCATAACGATGTTCAGCGTATCAAGACTGCAATCAGTATCGGCCTGACCGCAGGGGAAGGCAACACTGATATCGCTCACCGTGTCCTTGGCTCTCGCCGTAACAACGGTACCGATGGCCAGACGGAGGTCACCCGGCAGCAGATTTATCGCCTTGGGCATGGGCTGTTGAAACAACGAAAAACCCGCATGGGCGGGCATCCGTCAGATGTCTGACGTATGAGTTAGGAGGACTTAGCTATGCCATATGCCAATCAATCGCTTGAAGCGCAGAGGACGCGTCTCAATGCGTGGCGTGAGGCTAAGTGGCACAAAGATCACCCCAATGGAGAGATTAGACGTAAACGTGCTTCGTCCTTTGCCGATCAGTCTCCGAAAGCTAAACGCGCCCGTAGGCGTGCGCGTGCGCAGACGCCGAAATGCAAGGCAGCGCGCTTGATGCAACAACGAAATCCAGAAGTCCGGGCTCGACGAAAGGCTAAGCGAAGAGTGTATCATCAGACACCAGAGCGTAAAGCGGCTATGACCGTGCGGGAGCAGACACCCAAAGTTAGGGCTCAACATCTCGCCAGTACTCACAAAATGCCAATTGAAATACCAAATCGTCCGCGACCTGAGAACTGTGAATGTTGCGGTGGAGCACCAAACAAAACTCTGCACTTTGATCACTGTCATGATACCGGACGCTTTCGCGGATGGTGTTGTCATGGTTGCAATACCGGACAGGTCGATGGATTTATAGATAGCCCAAGACGGTTACGTCTACGTGCACTCTTTTTGGAGCGACCATTTCAGTCTGGGCCGATCAATTGGGCCTATCCGGGCAAGAAACGAAATCGCAAATCCGCATGAGCGGTGCCCGAACGGATGTCCGCTCGGGTGACTATGGAGGATATTTACTATGTTAAAAACTTTGTACGATACAAAAGAGGAAATACCGGAGGGCTTTGGAACTCTCTACACCGAGAAGAACGGGAAATGGGAGCTAACCGGCGTCACGGGCGTGAAGACCCAAGCCGATATCGACCGCGTGACGGAAGCCCTCCGCAAGGAAAAGGCTGACCACAAGGTCGTCAAGGATGCCCTCAAGGGTTACGAGGGCGTCGATGTGGAAGTATACCACTCGCAGGCCACCGAGCTTGAAGAGACCAAGGCTCAGTTGGATGCCATCAAAAAAGATGGCACCATCGACGAGGCGAAACTGGAGCCGATCATTCAGGCTCGCGTCAAGCAAATGGTTGCGCCGGTCGAGCGCGACAAGACCGTTCTCCAGAAGCAACTCGAAGCGGCGAAGGCCGCCACGGCTGCTAAGGATGCGGAGACCGTCGAACTGCGCCAGACCATCGTGTCCGGCGATATCGCTCGCGCCATTCGCGACGCGGCGGTTATTGCCAAGGTGCTGCCGAGTGCTATCGGCGACGTTGCGATGCGGGGTCAGACCGTCTTCGAACGTACGGAAGATGGCCGCATCATCACCAAGGACAACTCGGGTGCTGTGGCAGGGCTCACCCCCACTGAATGGCTTAAAGACGAGATCGAGAAGTCACCGCATTGGTGGCCGCCCTCGGTTGGCGGCGGCTCTGGCCCGTTGGGCAAGAGCGGTGGCGGCGCATATCACGGCGCGAACAACCCCTTTAGTAAAGCGGGTTGGAATGTCACCAAACAAGGTCTGTTGGTCAAGGCCGATCCGGCCAAGGCTGCTGACATTGCCGCGCTGGTGGGCTCGAAGATCGGCGATACCAAGCCCCAAGCCGTCTAACAGCGTTCTCCGTATAAGTGCATCCCCCAAATTGGGGGTGCGTCTTTTCTCGTGCGTCATAAGGAGTTAAACTATGCCTTTTCGTTTCCACGTTTTGGGCTTGGCTCACACTGTCTCGACCCCTGAATACTCAAACTGCGCCTTCACGCAGAAAGTCGTCAAGCTCTGCAAGATGCTCAAGGCCGAAGGTCATGAGGTCATCCACTATGGTCACATGAATTCGAAAGTGGACTGCGACGAGAGTGTTTCGGTCACTAACGATTTCGATCTTGAGCGGTCGTATCCCGGTCACGACTGGCACAAGGATGGCTGGCCAGCGTTCAAGCAAACTGATCAATGCTATCTGTCGTTCTACAAGAACACCATCGAAGCAATCGCCGTGCGCAAGCAGCCGGGCGATTTTCTGCTCTGCACATTCGGCGATTGGCATAAGTCCATCGCCATGGCGCATCCGGACCTGATCACGGTTGAGAGCGGCATCGGATACCCCAATGGCACGTTCGCGAAGTTCAAAGTCTATGAGAGCTACGCGATCATGCACGGCTATCAAGGCAACAAGGCCGCCGTCAGCGCCAGCAACGATTTCTGGTATGACGCCGTGATCCCGAACGCGTTCAATCTTGACGAGTTCACATACTCACCCCACAAGCATGACTACTTCCTGCTCCTTGGCCGAGCTACACCCGCGAAGGGGCTTCACATTGCCAAGCAGATCGCGGAGGCGACCAAGACGAGGCTAATCGTCGCTGGCAAGCCGGACGCATGGGAGCCGGACACGGAGTTCGTCGAGTTTGCCGGTGTCGTTGGTCCAGACAAGCGACGTGAGCTTCTGAGACACGCGCGGGCCACCATCTGCGCTTCGACCTTCTTGGAGCCCTTCTGCGGCACTCAGATCGAGAGCATGATCTC
>Ga0182024_10012690_pt1 | contig 16620 bp, 14 predicted proteins | sample P32metaG_FD_120480 | JGI IMG/M metagenome (GOLD analysis project Ga0182024, IMG submission 120480) | Permafrost microbial communities from Stordalen Mire, Sweden - P3-2 metaG (Illumina Assembly) | ecosystem: Environmental > Terrestrial > Soil > Wetlands > Permafrost | place: Sweden: Stordalen... | reverse complement strand
GCGAATCCGGCCGCGTACTCCAGGCACTGGGTGGTGGCGAACACCTCGGCGCCGGCCGCGCGCAGCCGCCGCACCAGCTCCGCATCGGCGGCGGCGGGCGCCGGATCGTGCGCCGGGCTGCCGTAGGTGGTCACCGTGCCGGCCACCGCGATGATGTCCTTCACCGCCACCGGCTGGCCGGCCAGCGGCCCGTCCGCGGCCCGGTCCGGCGCACCGATGACCGAGACGACGGCGTTGACCGGCCGGCCGAGCCGCTCCAGCCGCTCGTAGGCGGCCAGCAGGTCCAGGTTCGCCCGCGAGCAGGTCCGCTCGCCGTGCTCGATCGCCGTCACCAGCTCGGCCACCCGGCGCACCAGCGGCCCGTCCAGCGGCCCGAGGATCGCCTCGACCTCCGTCGGACGGTGCCGTACGGCCAGGTCGCGGTAGATGCCAGAGTGCGTCTTCGCCGACCGGCGGTTGAAGTCCGCCAGCCGCCCGAGCGAGCCCGCCAGGTCCGCGGGATCAAAACCATCGAAGGCCATCGGGGTGACCGGTGCCTGCGCTAGCACCTGCCTGGCCAGCTCAGTCAGCATCGGCTGATACGCAGCATCCTGCAGTACCTCGAATATCGCCAGGTCACTCACCGCGGTGGCGAACAACATGGCGCCGTACGCCTGCTTGGCCCACAGGTACCCGAGCACGTTGCCGGTCACCTGCGCATCCGCGATGTCGGCCGCGAGCGAGCGCACCCGGTCGGTCACGGTGCCGTCGATCTCGCCGATGACGAAGGTGCCCCGGTTGCCGCGCAGCACCAGGCCCGGCTCCAGCACGTCGGCGCCGAAGTTGACGAACGCCTCGACCACCCGCCCGGCGCCTAGCGACCCGGTGAGCACGGCCGCGTTCAGCCCGTTCTGCAGTGACACGACGTGGCCGTCACCCTGCAGCCTGCCCGCCAGCGCCGCCGCCGCGGCGGCGGTGTGGTGCGCCTTGACCGCGACCAGCACCGGCCCGTCGAGGCGTTCCGGCAGGTCAGCGGGCGCGACCGCGGGCAGCTTGGCGGTGAAGTTCTCGACCGGGCCGGTGATCGTCAGGCCGCGCTCGTTGATAGCCCGGACGACGGCCGGATCGGCATCGCTGACCAGCACGTCATGGCCGTCCCTGGCCAGGCCAGCGGCGACCGTGCCGCCGATGGCACCGCAGCCCAGCACGAGGTAGCGCACGGCGCGAAACGTTACAACATTGTAAAGCCGTGCGGTATCCCTAACGCCCGCTATTTACAAAACGCGATGTTAGGGCCACATTAACTGGGACAAAGGTTTGCTCTGACCTGTCCATCCGGCCATGCGCCCGGCCGATTGACCCACAAACAGGGGGCTTCCATGACATATCGGACTCATGCGCTGAAGGCGCTGACAGCGATCGTCGCACTGGTCCTCATGGCCGGCTGCGGATCGGGCTCAACAGGCGGAACGTCGACCGGCGGAAACGCCGGCGCTCCCGTGCACGGCGGCAACCTCGTCTTCGCGGCCGTGCAGGACGCGCAGTCCATGAACGCCACCACCGTGTTCGACAACAACTCGATCTGGATCCTCGAGCAGATCTTCCAGCCGCTCTACACGGTGACGAACAACGGCAAGGGCGAGATGCCGTGGCTGGCGACCGGCTACAAGATCTCGGCGAACAAGAAGGTCTATACGTTCACCCTCCGGCCCGGCGTGAAGTTCTCCAACGGGAAGCCGATGACGTCCGCGGACGTGAAGTTCTCCATCGACCAGAACCGCAAGGCGGCGAAGGGCTGGGCCTACCTCGACACGGCCATCAAGTCGGTGCAGGACCCCACGCCCGGCACCGTCGTAATCAACCTGAAGTACCCCTGGGCGCCGATCCTCGCCGACCTCTCGCTGTTCGCCAACGGGATCGTGCCGAACAACTACGGCGGCCAGACCGAGGCGCAGTTCTACACCCACCCGATCGGCACCGGCCCGTTCAAGTGGGACTACTGGCACAAGGGCTCCGCGCTCAAGCTCGTGCGCAACCCCTTCTACTGGCAGAAGGGCAAGCCGTACCTGAACAGCGTCACCTGGACCGACGTGCCGAACCAAAACACCAGGGAACTGCAGCTCAAGGGCAGCCAGGCGCAGATCGACCAGACCCCGGCCTGGTCCACGGTGGCCAGCCTGAAGTCCACGCAGAGCGTCAAGATGGACCTGTTCAACTCCACCCAGACCAACTACCTGGCCTTCAACGAGCTGCGCAAGCCGTTCCAGGACGTGCACGTGCGCCGGGCGATCTCACTGGCCATCGACAGGAACGCCCTGGTCAAGGCCGTGCTGTTCGGTAACGGCAAGCCGGCCAACTCGCTCTTCCCGCCGCAGGTGCCGTTCTACGACCCGTCGACGCCCGGCTACCAGTTCAACCTGGCCGCGGCGAAGAAGCAGATGGCGCAGTCGTCCGTCCCGCACGGGTTCAGCACGACGCTCCTCATCGCGGCGGGCAACTCCGACTACCTGACCATCGGCACGATCCTGCAGGCCGAGCTCAAGCCGCTCGGCATCAAGGTCAACATCCAGCAGCTCGACCCGAACACGGCCAACGCCGACGAGCAGAGCCTCAAGTACGACATGACGCTCACGCTCTGGACGATGGACATCCCGGACCCGGACGAGCTGGCCACCTTCGCGGTCGACCCCACTTCAGGTGCCCGGTCCTTCTTCACCGCCTACAACAACCCGCTGGTGGTCAAGGACACCCACCTCGCCGAGAAGACGCTGAACACCGCGAAGCGCCAGCAGCTTTACAACGTCGTCCAGACCGGCGCGGCGCAGGACGCGTTCATGGCCTTCCTCTACTACTCGCCGTACCCCTACGCCACCACGAGCAACGTGCACGGCTTCTACGTGACGCCGCTCGGCAACATGCACATGGAGAACGTCTGGCTCAGCAAGTAGCGGCGACGGGAACGCGCGGAAGGTAACGATCGCCCGTGGGGCGAATGTCATTCGTGGGCCGGCGGCTGCTGCAGCTCGTGCCAGTAGCCGTCGGCGTCACGATCGTCGTCTTCTTCATGATCCACCTGATCCCCGGTGACCCGGCCCTGACGATCCTCGGTATCCACGCGACTCCCAAGTCGATCGCGATCCTGCGCCACGAGTGGGGGCTGAACCGGCCGCTGATCAGCCAGTACTGGCTGTTCCTTGACCGTCTCCTGCACGGCAACCTGGGGCAGAGCCTGATCTACAACGTCCCGGCGTCCACTCTCATTCTGCAGCGGCTGCCGGCCACCATATGGCTGATCGTCTACGCGGCGGTGATCGCGATACTGATCAGCGTCCCGCTGGCCATGATCGCGGCGACCAGGAAGGACGGCATACGCGACCAGGTCGTCCGGGCCGTCCCGCTACTCGGGCTCGGGATGCCCACGTTCTGGGTCGGGTTCCTGCTGCTCACCTTGTTCGGGGCCAACCTCCGCTGGTTCCCGGTCGGGGGGTACGGAACAGGCTTGGTCGGGCATCTGCATTACATGTTCCTGCCTGCACTGACCGTCGCGATCGCGCTCGCGCCGGTGGTCATCCGCAGCCTGCGGGCCAGCATGCTCACCGTCCTCGGCGCGGACTACATCACCACGGCCAGGTCCAAGGGCGTGCCGGGCCTGCGGCTTTTCGTCCGTCACGTGCTGCGCAACGCGGTCATCCCGGCCATCACCGTGCTGGGCATCAACATCGGCTTCCTCATTGGCGGGACGGTGATCATCGAGAATGTCTTCGCCATCCCCGGCATCGGCCAGCTGATGATCAACTCCATCTTCCAGCGGGACTTCCCCGTCGTGCAGGGCGTCACGCTGGTGTTTGCCGTCATGGTCGTGCTGGTGAACCTGCTCGCCGACATGACCTACGCGTCACTTGACCCGAGAGTGAGCTTCGACCGGTGATCGATCCCGTCGTTGGAGGACAGTTCCTCGCGCCGGGCGGCGGCCCGGTCGCCGAGCTTAGCCGCCTGCCGCCCGACCGCAGCACGCCCCGGCGGCGTACCTGGTACCGGCAGCCCGCGCTCATGGCCGGGCTCACGATCACGGTCATCATCATCGGGATGGCCGTCTTCGCGCCGCTGATCACCCACTACAACCCGATCGCGCAGAACCTGAACGACACCCTGCAGGGGCCGAGCGCCGCGCACTGGCTGGGCACCGACGAGCTGGGCCGTGACGTCTGGACCCGGCTTCTGTATGGCGGGCGGGTGGACCTGCGGGTGGGGTTCATCGCGGTGCTGTTCCCGTTCTGCCTGGGTACCGTCCTCGGCAGCCTGGCCGGCTACTTCGGCGGCTGGGTCGAGCTGGTGATCATGCGGATGGTCGACGTCGTCGTCGCGTTCCCGTTCTATGTGCTCATCATCGCGCTGGTGTTCGTGCTCGGTCCCGGCGAGCGCAGCATCTACATCGCGATCACGGTCGTCGGCTGGGTCTCCTACGCCCGGCTGGTGCGCGCCGAGATCCTGGTGGCCAAGCGCCAGGAGTACGTGCTCGCTGCCCAGGCCGGCGGCCTGTCCAACCTGCGCATCATGGGCCGTCACCTGCTGCCGAACGTGATCAGCCAGTCGATCATTTACGCGATGTCCGACATCGTGCAGGACATCCTCGCGATCGTCACCCTCGGCTACTTCGGCCTCGGCATCCCGCCGCCCACGGCGGAGTGGGGATCAATGATCAACGAAGGGCAGAGCTTCCTGTCCACGCACTGGGAGCTGACCACGATTCCCGGTATCGCCGTCGTCATCGTCGGGCTGGGCCTTTCGCTGATCGGCGACGGGCTCGCCGACCTGCACCGGCCGGGCCAGTCGTGACCGGCACCGACAGCACGGGCACGGACGGCGCCGGCCCGCGCGGGACCGGCCGCGACGAGGCCGGCTGGGCTACAGCAGCCGGGACCGGGCCGATGCTCGAGGTCACCGACCTGCATGTGCAGATCGCCAGCCGGCGGGGCCTGGTGCGCGCGGTGGACGGGGTGTCGTTCGAGGTCGTCAAGGGCGACGCGCTCGGCATCGTGGGGGAATCAGGATCCGGCAAGAGCATGACGCTACGCGCCATCCTCGGCGTGCTGCCGCCGGAAGCGCGGATCACCTCCGGTCAGGTCAAGCTCGATGGCCAGGATCTGGTGCCGCTGCGCCAGTCGGACCTGAACCGCATCCGCGGCCCGCGGATGTCGATGATCTTCCAGGAGCCGATGAGCGCGCTCAACCCGGTGATGCGGGTCGGCCCCCAGATCGCCGAGGGGCCGCTTGTCCACCTGGGCATCGGCCGGGCCAAGGCCGCCGAGCGGGCGCTTGACCTGATGCGAAGGGTCGGTATCCCTGACCCGGAACGGCGGTACCGCGCCTACCCGCACGAGTTCTCCGGCGGCATGCGCCAGCGCGTGATGATCGCGATCGCGCTGGCCTGCGAGCCGGAGATCATTCTCTGCGACGAGCCGACCACCGCGCTGGACGTGACGATCCAGGATCAGATCCTGCGGCTGCTGGCCAGGCTGTGCCGCGAGACCGGGGTGAGCCTGGTCTTCGTTACGCACGACCTGCCGGTGGTGGCGCAGGTTTGCCAGCAGGTGGCCGTCATGTACGGCGGGCAGCTGGTGGAGTCCGGGCCGGTCCGCGAGGTGCTGCACGATCCCCGTCACCCGTACACCCTCGGGCTGGTCCGCTCCGCGCCGGACTTCGACAACGTCCGCGAGTCGCTGATACCCATCCCTGGGTCGCCGCCGAGCCTGATCTCGCCGCCCGACGGCTGCAGGTTCCACCCGCGCTGCAAGTTCGCCGAGGAGGACTGCCAGGTGATCGAGCCGCCGCTCAAGCTGCTGGCCGGCGGGCGGGCCACCGCCTGCCTGCACTATGAGCGCTGCATCGAGGCACTCGAAGCAGAAAGGTCAGCGCAGTGACAGCCGCGTCGCTGCCCGCGCCCGCGGCGCCGCAGGCCCCGGACCAGGGAGCGCTGCTGACCGCCAGCGATCTGCAGGTCACGTTTGCTGTCGGCTCTTCGATCGCCGCCCGGCTGCGCCATGAGACGCGGGTGCTCCGCGCGGTCGACGGGGTCGATCTCGAGATCAGGCGCGGGGAGGCCCTGGCCCTCGTCGGGGAGTCCGGGTCCGGCAAGTCGACGCTGGCCCGGGCGCTCACCGGCCTGGTCCCGCTCGCCAAGGGAGAGATCCGGTTCGACGGGCGGGTGCTGCCCGCCCGGCGCAAGCACTCCGACCAGCGCCGGATCCAGATGGTCTTCCAGGACCCGTACTCGTCGCTGAACCCGCGGCTGACCGTTGGCGGCATGCTGGCGGAGCTGCTCCGGGTGCATCATGTGGTGCCCCGCGGCGAGGTGGGGTCGTTCAGCCGGGAGCTGCTCGGCCTCGTCGGGCTTGGCGAGGACGCGCTGTCCGCCTACCCGCGGCAGTTCTCCGGCGGCCAGCGCCAGCGGGTCGCGATCGCCAGGGCGCTGGCGCTGCGCCCGGACATCCTGGTCGCCGACGAGCCGGTGTCCGCGCTCGACGTGAGCGTCCAGGCGACCATCCTCAACCTGCTGCGGGACCTTCGGGCCGAGCTCGGCCTGACCCTGATGCTCATCTCGCACAACCTTGCCGTGGTGCGGCATCTCTGCGACCGGGTGGCGGTGATGTACCTCGGCCGGATCATCGAGGTCGCGCCCACCGAGACGCTGTTCAGCAACCCGCAGCACCCCTACACCAGGGGACTGCTCGCGGCCATCCCGAAGATGAGCACGGCCGGCGACGAGGGGGCGCCCGCGATCGCTGGTGACCCGCCGAGCCCGCTGCGGATCCCGGCCGGATGCCGGTTCCGCACGCGCTGCCCGATCGCCGAGCCCCGCTGCGAGCAGGAGGATCCCGCCCTGCGGATCTCCGCCGACGACTCCTCGCACAGCGCGGCCTGCCATTTCGCCTTTGCGGCGGCGGGCGCTGCCGCGGCGGGCTAGGAGCGGACCAGGGAGCGGACACGACCGAGACCGCAGCCCGCAGCCGCGGGCTGAGGAGCGGACACGACCGCGGCCGCCGGCCGTGCAAGGAGGGATCGTCATCGCCGAGCCAGTCATGATCGCGAGTGAACGCGGCGAAGTCGGCCTTGCCGCCGGGATCGCCCTGCTGCGCGACGGGGCCAGCGCCATGGACGCCGTGGAGGCGGCCATCCGGATAGTGGAGTCCAACGAGGCCGACCATTTCGTCGGCGTCGGCGGGCTGCCGAACCTGCTGGGCGAGGTGGAGCTGGACGCCTCGATCATGGACGGCGCGACCCGCCGCGCGGGCGCGGTCGGCGCGGTCAAGGGCTTCCCGCATCCGATCTCCATCGCCAGGGCCGTCTGCGAGCAGCTCCCGCAGCACCTGCTGCTCGTCGGCGCGGGCGCGGAGCGGTTCGCCGACGAGGTCGGCATCGAGCGCGGCGAGACGCTGACCGACGAGGCACTGCAGATGTGGCGGGACGGGCTCAGCCCGGCCGGCCTGGAACGAGCCGGGGGGCAGCAGGGACCGGGCGAGGTGTCCTACCGGCAGCAGGCCCTGGAGCGGCTGCGGGCCATGTCGCCGCCGGACGGCCCGTGGGGCACGGTCAACGTGATCGGCCTGGACGCGGCCGGCAATCTCGCGGTCGGCGTGAGCACCAGCGGCTACCCCTGGAAGTATCCGGGCCGGGTCGGAGACTCGGCCCTGATCGGCTCGGGGAACTACTGCGATAACTCCGTCGGCGGCGCCGCCTGTACCGGCCGCGGCGAGCTCGCCATCCGCGGCAACACTGCGCGGTCGGTGCTGCAGGGCCTCGCTGCCGGGCACGACCCGGTGAAGGCCTGCTGTGAGGCGCTGGCGGAGACGCTGACGATGCCCGACCTGTTCCGCGCCCCGCTGCAGGCACTGTGCCTGACCCCGGATGGCCGGCACGGCGGCGCTGCCACCAGGGCGGGCAGCACCTATGGCGTGATGACTGCCAGCGATCATGATTTCCGCATCGTGGAGAGAGGGCAGGTATGAAGGTCTTCCTGTCGAGCGACATGGAGGGGACGGCCGGCGTCGTCGACTGGGAGCAGTGCGTCGGTGACGGGCCGCAGGCAGCCGCGGGCCGCCGGCTGCTGCTGGACGAGGTGAACGCCGCGATCGAGGGCGCCATCGACGGCGGTGCCTCCGAGGTCGTCGTCAACGATTCGCACTCCACCATGCGCAACCTGCCGCCGGACGCCATCGCCGGCCAGGCGTCCTACATCTCAGGCAGCCACAAGCCGCTTTACATGATGCAGGGCCTCGACGCGAGCTTCGATGCCGTCCTGTTCATCTCCTACCACGGCTCGGTCGGCGCCTCGGCCGGCCTGTCGCACACCTACAATCCGCGGGCGGTCGTGGAGGCCAGGATCAACGACGTGGTGACCGGCGAGGCCGGAATCAACGCGCTGGTAGCCGCCCATCACGGCGTGCCCGTGGTGCTGGTGACCGGCGACCGGTGCGCCTGCGAGGAAACCGCGGCGCTCATTCCCGGCGTGCATGCCGCCGTCGTCAAGGAGCACGTGAGCCGGCTGGCCGCGCACAGCCTGCACCCGTCCCGCGCCTGCAAGCTGATCAGGGAGACCGCGCAGAAGGCCGTGTCGTGCGTGCCGGCCGCCAAGCCGCCGCCGTTCACCACCCCGGTGCGGCTGGATGTCTCGGTCCGCACCACCGACATCGCCGAGGCGGCCACCTGGGTGCGGGGCGTGCAGCGGGCGGGCCCGCGGGAACTGCGCATCGAGGGCGATGACCTGCTGGCCATCTACCGCTCGTTCTGCTCGGCAATCCTGCTGACCCGCTCGATCGCGGAGGCAGTGTGATCGGGCCGGCCGGCGGCGTGGCGGCCGAGGACGCGGCGGCCGGAGCCAGCACCCCGCGGCCGGCGGCTGAGCCGCTGCTGGCGCCCGTGGTGGACCTGCCCGGTGTGACCGACCCCGCCCGCGCGCGGGTGGCGGTCGTCACCGGCGCGGCCGGCGGCATCGGCGCCGCGATCTGCCGCAGGCTGTCCGCCGACGGGTTCACGGTCGCCTGCCTCGACCTCCGCGAGCAGGAGGCGGCCAGCGTCGCCAGTGACCTGCCGAGGGCACGGGGCTACGGCGTCGACGTTCGGGACGCGGCCGCCGTGCAGGCCGCCGCCGGCCGGGTCCGCGACGACCTTGGCCTGCCGTGGCTGCTGGTCAACGCGGCAGGCGTGTTCAGCATCCAGCGGCTCACTGATCTTGACGAGGCCGAATGGGACCGGATACTCGATACCAATCTCAAGGGGCCGTTCCTGACCTGCCGCGAGTTCCTGCCCGGCATGGTGGCGGCCGGCGACGGCGCCATCGTGAACATCGCGTCCACCGCGGGCGTCCGCGGCGGCCGGCTGCGGGCTGCCTACTGCGCGTCCAAGGGCGGCCTGGTGCTGCTCACCCGCAGCCTGGCGATTGATCACGGCCCGGACGGCGTCAGGGTGAACTGCCTGTGCCCCGGCCTGATCGACACCGAGATGGCTGACTGGATCCGCCACGACGAGCCTGCCCTGGCCCGGTTCGCGGCGACGGTACCGGCGCGCCGGATGGGCACGCCGGAGGAGATCGCGGACGGAGTCGCCTTTCTCGCCTCGGACGGCGGGAGCTACCTGCACGGCGCGGTGCTGATGGTCGACGGCGGCGGCACGGCTTGATGCGCTCCTGGCCCGGCTTACCGAGGCTGCCGCCCGGAGCCCCCCGGCGGCCCTGCGATCAACGTCGTCTGGAGGAAGGGACGTGACAGCGGAGAAGCGGATGCGGGAGTCCCGTCCGGCGCCGGCGTCGGGCCGCCGCGCGTCCCGCCTCGTCGACATCGCCGAGGCCGCTGGCGTGCACGTGTCGACGGTGTCCCGGGTGCTCAACGGCGATCCCGCCCAGTCGATCCGCCCCGAGACATACGAGCGGATCCTGAACGCCGCCCGCCAGCAGGGCTACCGGCCGAATGCCATGGCGCGGGCGCTGAAGCGATCCCGTGCCGGCGCGCTCACCTTCGTCATCCCGCTGCTGCGCAATCCGATCTGGGTCAAGCTGCAGCGGGGATCCCTGCAGCGGGCAGCCGAGCGCGGCTACGTCGTCATGATCATGGAGGAACCCGCCGAGGAACCCCGGCCGCCGGACTCCTACCGCTACATGGTTGAGGAGAGCCGCGCCGACGGCCTGCTCGTCGCGACGGCGTTGCGGATCCCCGAGCACGCGGCGGGACTGCCCGCGGTCCCGCACGTCTATGTCAATCGCCGCGGCCCGCACCGGGGCAACGACGTCGTGATGGACGAGTCGGGCGCGGTCAGGATCTTCCTCGACCACGTCACCGGGCTCGGCCATCGCAGCGTCGCGATCATCGACGGGCCGCCCGAGGTCGACACCGTCCACCGCAGGGTGGCCGCCGCCCGCCGGATGTGCGCGTCCCGCGGGATCACGCTGACGGTCCGGCACGCTCCGCCCACCGAGGAAGGCGGCTGGCGGGCCACCTCCCGCCTGCTGCGGCAGGGCCCGGTCCCGACCGCGTGCGCCGTGGGCAGTCTCAACCAGCTTTTCGGGGTCATGGGCGCACTGCGGGACGCGGGGGTCGCGGTGCCGGGCGAGATGTCGCTGGTGAGCTTCGACGAAGACGAGTGCCTCGCCTTCCTCGACGTCCCGGTGACCAGCGTTTCCATGCCGCTGGCCGAGCTCGGCGGCGCGGCGGTGGACGCGCTGATTGCTCGGGTCGAGGGCCGGCCGGCCGGTGACGTCATGATCAGCGAGCCGATGAGCCTGCTGCTGCGGAGCTCCGTGGGCAAGCCCGGCGACCGGCCGGTGGCGACCGGCACCGGCGGCTAGCAGCCGGGGACTTGCTCGTTGCTGCCGGGACCGGCTGGCTTTCCCCGGGATCGGCTGCTGCGGTCAGTTCATTTTCTGCAGGAAACTCAGCATGTCCTCGGCATGCTCCTCCTCGACGGCGAGGATCTCCTCGAGCATGCGCCGGGTGGTGATGTCGCCGGAACCCAGCCAGTTGATCATCTCCGTGTAGGAGGCGATGGCCACCCGCTCCGCGACCAGGTCCTCCTTGATCATCTCAAGCAGCCCGTCGGGCGAGTTGTACTCCGAATGCGACCGCGCCATCAGCGTCTCCGGGTTGAAGTCCGGCGTGCCGCCGAGCTGGGTGATCCTGGCCGCGATGCGATCCGCGTGCTCCTGCTCCTCGCCCGCGTGCTCCAGGAACTCCTGGGCGACCGGCCCGGCGTCCAGTCCCTGCGCGTTGTAGTGGTGCTGCTTGTAGCGCAGCACGCACACGACCTCCGTCGCGAGGGCCTGGTTGAGCACCGTGATGACCCGCTCAACGTCGGCGCCGTAGGACGCCGTCACCGGCCCCTTCTCGATTTCCTTGCGCGCGTTCGCCCGCAGGGTCTGCACGTCGGTGAGGAAGTCACCCATCGCTGCTTCTCCGTTTCCTCGTACGCATGTCCCCGGCGAACTCGATCCGGGCCGGCCAGCTAGCCGCCCACGGGCTCCTTCCCGCCGGGCGCCTTTGCACACATCTAACATTCCCGCGCCGCGCCGGGTCACGGCAGGCCCGTCTTGGCCGCCACGCGGCGCCAGGCGGTCAGTGCCGTCCCGATGTCAGCTGCGCTGACGCCGACGTGGGTCAGCATCCGGACCCGGCCGCCGAGGGTCGAGACAAGCACGCCCTCGGCGGCCAGCAGGTCGGCCCATTCCCGCGCGTCATGCCCGGTCCCGGCAACTTCGGCGAACACGATGTTGGTGGGCACGGCGGGGTCAACGGAGCCAGGCAGGATATCGGCGATGCCCTCGGCAAGCCGGCGGGCGTTCGCGTGATCCTCGGGCAGCCGCTTCGGGCCGTCGGCCAGCGCGATCAGCCCGGCGGCTGCCATGATGCCGGCCTGCCGCCACGCGGCGCCGAAGAGGATCTTGAGCCTGCGCGCCTCCCGGATGAACTCATGATCGCCCGCCAGCACGGATCCGATCGGCGCGCCAAGTCCCTTGGACAGGCAGAACATCATCGCGCTGGCCCCTGATGCGTAGTCAGTGATCGCTGCGCCAGTCACCGCGCAGGCATTGAAGATGCGCGCGCCGTCCAGGTAGAGCGGCACGCCCCGGTCCGAGCAGACCGCGGCGATGGCCCGCATCTCGTCGACGGGCAGCACCGACCCGCCGCCGATCTGGTGCGTGTTCTCGACCGTGACGAGATCGATCACGGTGGCGTCGGACCGGTCCGGCTGAAGGGCCGCGGCGACCTGGCCCGCGGTGAGCAGCCCGCGGGACGCGGCCTTGACCGGGCGGAAGACGATACCGGACAGGGCCGCGGAGGAGGCCGCCTCGGTCCTGGCCATGTGCGCGGTGGCCTCGCAGACGACGAAATGCCCGGCCCGGGTGAACGCGTGCATGGCGATCTGGTTGCACAGCGTGCCGGTAGGGAGGTAGACGGCGGCTTCCTTGCCGGTCAGCCCGGCCGCCAGGTCCTGCAGCCGGTTGACGGTCGGGTCATCGCCGTACCAGTCGTCACCGACCTCGGCGCTGGCCATGGCCCGCCGCATGGCATCGGACGGCTTGCTGGCGGTGTCCGAGCGGAGGTCGACGGGAGCATCCATGGGGGCAGCATCCTTCTGGCGCGAGAGCGGGCTGACGATCATCCATTATCCGATCAGGAGGTTCGCGCTCGGCCGGGTACGCGTTCGTCGCGCCGGGAGTATGCTCCCTCCTATCCAAGGAGGTCGCGTGTCTGTCGCCGTCATCACTGCTAGCGGCGGAGGCGCCGAGGATCCGACCGGGACAGCCGGTGTCGGCCTGCGGCATGGCTGGGGCGTCAGCCCCGAGCGGCAGCAGGCAATCCTGGACGCTCTCCGAGATCTGCTCCCCCCGGCCGGGCGGTTGTCGCCGGCCGCGCTGCGGGCGATCACGGTCAAGATCGCAGCCAGCGGTGAGCTCTGGGCGGACCTTGTCGTGCACGACCCCGATGTCCGCTGGTACCTGCCGTTGCACCGTTCGGATGCGTGCGACCTCTGGCTGCTTGCCTGGGAACGCGGGCAGGACACCGACTGGCACGACCATGGCGGCTCGTCCGGGTCGTTCGCGGTGGCCGAGGGCAGCCTGCTGGAGCAGTACCGCGCGCCGAGCGGCCGCGGGCTGAGCCGGCGGCGGCTGGCCGGCGGCCGGGCAGTGGCGTTCGGCCCCGGGCACGTCCACGACGTGGCGTATGGCGGCGAGGGTTCCTCGATCAGCATCCATGCCTACTCGCCGCCGCTGATGATGATGACCTACTACCAGCAGACCGCCTACGGCCTGATCGCCAGGGAAACCGTCGCGATCGAGGGCCCGGAAGGCGCCAGGGGCCGCGGCGGCCCGGACACGGCGCTCGCCGATGCCACGGCGTCGGCTGCTGAGCTCACCACCGACGTGCTCCCGGCTGGCGCGCCCGGCATTGATGAGCTACTCGCCGAGGCGCGCGGCGGTCTTGAGCGGCTGCGGCCCGAGACGGCGCTGGCGGCGCTCACCGATGGCACGGTGCTTGTCGATATCCGGCCGCTTGAGCAGCGCATCGTGGAGGGCGAGGTCCCGGGCGCCATCATCATCGGCCGCAACGTGCTGGAGTGGCGCCTCGACCCGCGCAGCGACGCGCGGATTCAGGCACTGGCCCGCACCGACGCCCGCGTCATCGTGATGTGCTCCGAGGGCTACGCCTCGACGCTCGCCGCCGCGAGCCTGCGGCGCATCGGCCTGCGCCGCGCGACCGACCTTGACGGCGGTTTCCAGGCATGGAAGGCCGCGGGCCTGCCGACCCGCCCCGCGCAGTCACTGGGCTAGCCGCCAGGCCCGTCGGTGGCCCGCGCTCCGCTCGCCAGCGGCGGTACTAGCCAGCAGGCGGTACTAGCCAGCAATGGTCTGCTGGTTGTGTAGGCGACCGGATCGCCGGGTATTTGTGACGGAGAACGGCATTTCGCCCCGGGCTCGCGGTGGCCGGCTCGCCGCAGTCTTCCGCGTGTCGGTGCCTGCTGGCGGGATGCTCTTCGGGCAAAATGGGACGAGGCCCCTCCATGTATGAGATGGAGGGGCCTCGCCCGGCCGGACAGCGCCCGCGCACCGATTGCTCAGCCGCCTCGCATTGCCTGACCTGCTACTGGTCCCGGATACCCGCTGCAAGCGCCGGTTTCCCGACTCTTCCCGCGTCCCCGAGGTCGCCCCCGGGCCGGTATCCGTCTCCGGTAGTGAGAGCAGTTCTACGCCTCCGCTGCGGGCCGCACAAGGGGTTTCGGTCCCTGATTTCAAGATTCTTTAGCCATCCACAATTCATCCACAGAACATGCGCCGTTCTCCCCAGGAAACGATGCTTGTCCACCGGCTTGTCCACTGCGCGGTCCACAGGGCGACGCTGCGGCGGCAGCCGCGGCGTCGGGCGCCTCGGTCACGGCCCGTCGCGCAGCAGGGCGTAGATCACCGCGTCCCGCCAGCTGCCGTGCCGGAAGGCTACTTCCCGCATCACGCCCTCCCGCTGAAAGCCGATGCGTTCCAGCGCCTTCTGCTCGGCGATGTTCTCCGCGTCGGTGAGCGCCTCGAGCCGGTGCACGACGGTGAACTTGAACAGGTAGTCGACCAGCATGCGCTGGGCAGCGGTGCCCAGCCCGTGACCGCGGTGCTCGGGCAGCAGAGCCGTCCCGATTTCGTAGCAGATTCCGCTGTCCGGCTGGCCGCGGCTGATGGTTCTCCAGCTCGCGATGCCCGCGACCGTGCCGTCGGCAAGGATGACCGCGAGCACCGTGGAGTCCGGGCCGGCGTACCCGTCCTGTTCCCAGCGGCGGCGGCGCGCGCGGACATCGCCGAAGCCGGGCCATTCGAAGGGACCGAGTGCCTCCGGATCGGTGCAGAGCCGGTCGAGGAAGTCAAGATCGTCCGCGCCGAGCGCGCGGAGCGCAAGCCCGCTGTCCGCCTCGCGCTGTCCGACGTCCGTCATGCTCGGCTAGCGTACCGGGGCACCTGATCTTGCCGCCGCGACGGAGATAACCTGTGGTCATGCAACCCGATATCGTGAGTGCGCGGCGTCCAGCGGCAGACCTGCTCCGGCAATACCTGATGGCGACGCCAGCCGACCGTATTGACGCGAGCGCAGCCGCGTTCTACGCCGGCCTGGACGCAGTCGGCGCTATTGCGCCGGGCATAGCTGCCTCGATCGCTCAGGAGCTGGCCGACCAGCGTTCTAACGTCAAGCTGATCGCCAGCGAGAACTACTGCTCGCTGGCGGTGCAGCTGGCCCAGGGCAACCTGCTCACCGACAAGTACGCCGAGGGCTTCGCCGGACATCGCTTCTATGCCGGCTGCGACAATGTCGACGCGATCGAGCTAGCCGCGACGGACCTGGCACGCAAGGTATTCGGCGCCGATCACGCGTACGTCCAGCCGCACTCGGGGGCGGACGCCAACCTGGTCGCCTTCCTCGCGGTCCTGGCGGCAACGGTCGAGTCGCCGGCCCTGGAGGCGCTCGGCGAGCGGAACCCGTCGAATGTCACCGACTCCGACTGGGAGCGGCTGCGGCAGGAGTTCGTCGGCCAGCGGCTGCTGGGAATGGACTACTATTCGGGCGGCCATCTTACCCACGGATACCGGCACAATGTCTCCAGCCGGCTATTCGAGGCACATTCCTACACGGTCGACCGCGAGACGCATCTGCTCGATTTCGACGCGATCCGCCGTCAGGCCCTGGAAGTACGGCCGAGAATACTTCTCGCGGGATACAGCGCATACTCACGCAAGATCAACTTCGCGAAGTTCCGCGAGCTGGCCGACGAGGTCGGGGCGACCTTCATGGTCGACATGGCGCATTTCGCCGGCCTTGTTGCGGGCAAGGTCTTCACCGGTGACTACAATCCCGTGCCCTTCGCGCACATCGTGACCACGACGACCCACAAGACGCTGCGGGGCCCGCGCGGCGGGGTAGTGCTCTGCACGGCAGAGCTTGCGCCTGCCGTCGACAAAGGCTGCCCGATGGTGCTCGGCGGCCCGCTAGCGCACGTCATGGCAGCCAAGGCAGTGGCCCTGCAGGAGGCACTCGATCCCAGCTTCCAGGGCTACGCGCATGACATCGTCAGCAACGCCAGGACCCTGGCCGACGAATTGCAGCGGCGCGGCGGCCGGGTGCTGACCGGCGGCACCGACAATCATCTCGTCATGCTGGATGTCACCGCCTCGTACGGGCTGACCGGCCGGCAGGCAGAGTCCGCGCTGCGGTCCTGCGCCCTGACGCTCAATCGCAACTCGCTGCCCTTCGACCCGAACGGGCCGTGGTACACGAGCGGCCTGCGCCTGGGCACCGCGGCGGTGACCACGCTCGGCATGGGCGCCGCCGAGATCGCCGAGATCGCCGACATCATCGTGTCCGTGCTGAGCAAGGTGACCGCGGTCTCGACGACGAAGGACGACGGCACCACCGTGGTGAGCAAGGCCAAGTTCGACCTGCCGGGCGCAGTCGCCGATAGCGCTCGGCAGCGAGTCGCCGACCTGCTCAGCAGGTACCCGCTGTACCCGGAAATCGACCTCGACTTCGTGCTCGCGGCCGGCGGCGGGGAGTAGGGGTCTTCTCAGCGCGGGCGTCAGACGGCGCGCAGCAGGCGGCTGGGCACCGGGGCCGCGCGGGC
>Ga0182024_10012689_pt1 | contig 16621 bp, 24 predicted proteins | sample P32metaG_FD_120480 | JGI IMG/M metagenome (GOLD analysis project Ga0182024, IMG submission 120480) | Permafrost microbial communities from Stordalen Mire, Sweden - P3-2 metaG (Illumina Assembly) | ecosystem: Environmental > Terrestrial > Soil > Wetlands > Permafrost | place: Sweden: Stordalen... | reverse complement strand
GGCGGCGCCGCGGTGGGTGCGCTCGCCTCAGGCCTCGCGACGCGCGCGATCGCGCGGTTCGTGCCGGCGCTCTCGCCGCCGTCGCTGCGAACGGTTGCGATGGACGCCGCACTGCTGCTCGCCGTGGCGGTCCTCGCCACGTGGATGCCTGCGCGCCGGGCGTCAGGCGTCGATCCGTTGATCGCGTTACGGGCGGAGTGACGGGGTCGGTTCGGGTGCGATGTTCGGTCACACGGCCTGCAAAACCTCCATCCCCGGTTCAATTCCGGGCGGCGCCTCCAAATTTTCCTAGGAAAAACGTGAAAGCTGGTCGTCCGGTACACCCCGATGTGGCCGACTGTCACCGAGATTGTCACCGACAGCGTCGCAGGACACCCGATCACATCTGTCGTCACGTCCTGAGTTCTCCAGATCCGGCCACCGCATGACATATAGGAGCGGGGCGGTCGCCAAGCTTCGGAACGCACTTCGAATCGCTCCGGACGCGAGTAGATAATGGGATTCCATGGGCACCGACCGTGTAGGACGATGAGATCCACCGTCGCATCCCAGCTTCAGGTTAGACGCGTTCGTTCTTTCACCACGAAATGCCCCGCCCCTACCTACCCGTCCCATGAATGAAGAAGAGGTCAAGACCCACATCATCCTTCCCTGGCTCCAGAACCGGGGCCTTGCGCCGGAGGAACTAGCCCTCGAGACCTCGTTTTAGCCGGCGGCAATGATTCGAACAGTCCAACCCATCATCGACGAGAAGGGACAGGTCAGCCTGTTGGAACCCGTCCATCCTTCTTCAGCTCGCCGTGCGCTCGTGACCATCCTCGACGAAGACGCGGTCGCCGAAACGGTGCTCCTCAGCGAGGCCGTCCTCTCCGAGGATTGGGATCGGCCCGAGGAGGACGCCGCGTGGGCACACTTGCAGCCGGCGCGGTAGTCTGTTCGATTCCCGTTCTCGGATCTGTCGCGATGGAAGCTCCGTCTCGCCGCTGTGCTCGCCGACGCCGGTCGATGCGATGCCGTACTCTGCCAGATGACGAGCAAGTCGTATAGCGACGAACGGACGGTGGGCCTCCGACCGTGACGTCCCGGAAGCGTCGCGCGTCGGCATGTCCCAGCCCACGGTATATTCTGGGGAGCGCCCTTGAGGCCTTACGCCTGAGTCTGCGGCCAGGCAGGAAGACACCATGACGACGAAAGAGACAGTTCGGGCGCTCCTAGATCGGCTGCCAGATGACTGCACGCTCGACGATGTCCAGTACCACCTGTATGTCACGCAGGCCGTGGCACGTGGTGTGGCCGACCAGCAGGCTGGGCGGACGATCTCTCACGCACAGGTCGAGGCGGAGATGCGACGCAGGTGGCTGGTCGGAACCGCCCGGTAGCGTGGTCCGAGTCGGCGCAGGCCGCGCTCGACGAGGTGATCGCGTACATCAGTCAGGATTCCCCGGCAAACGCTCGACGCGTGTTGGTCGCCGCGCTGGAGGCCGGCGCCAGTCTCAAGACCCTCGCGGAGCGGGGGCGCATTGTCCCGGAGCTCGCCGACCCTGACATTCGTGAACTCCTGGTGTTCAAGTTCCGGCTGCTGTACCGCATTTCGGCGAACGGTGTCACGGTCGTGGCCTTCCTTCGCGGCGTTCGGGACTTTGCGACATGGCGAAAAGATCAGGTGGTTGATGAGTAGCGAACGCGCTTGCAGGCGAATGGAACGGACGCGCCGGTAAGACACTCGAGCACGTCATCGCATTCCATCGCGAGGCCGGCGAATCGGCCATGCGCGACGCGCAGGAGACGGCATTCAGGATCAGAAGTAAAGCAGCTCACTGCAATCCGTGCTGGAAGGCGAAAAAACGAGCCCGAGATTTGACACCCTAACTGACACCCTACGGAACGGAAATCGGTGGAAATCGGCGGAAGTGGTGGACAGAGAATTGAGGATTTCCTGGCAAATCGACGTGGCCGGACGTCCGTGGACTGGCGGGGCCGATTCTCTTAATCCCGGAACCCGCTTGATTTGACGTACCCGATATGTGCGAACCACTGATAGCAGTGGCGTGGGGTGATGACATACCGAGCCGCGCGCGCGACACGTCGGAGCGCGGCCGCGGTACGGGGCGCGAGCGCGCGAATTCGTTTCTTGATGATGGCCCACGCGGCTTCGATCGGATTGAAGTCATGCGAGTACGGGGGCAAGTAGCGCAGGGACGCGCCGGCGGCTTCGACCAGCGCGCGCACGGCCGGCGCTTTGTGAGCCTTCAGGTTGTCCAACAGGACGACATCGCCGCGGCGCAGACACGGCACGAGTCGCTCCCGGACCCACGCGACAAACGCCTCGGTCGTCATCGCGCGCCACTTCGTGCTCAGCGTGACCCAGCCCTCGCAGCGGATCGCGCCCACCATGGTCAGGTTGTCGCCCCAATTCATCGGTCGTGATTCCACGTATTCCTCGCCGCGTGGGACCCAAGCGTGCGACCGCCCCATCGCGATATTCGCGCCCGCTTCATCGAGAAACACGAGCCGGCGTGGGTCAATGCGCCAGACCCATTTCAGGAACGCCGCTCGCTGCGCGTGGACGTCTGGGCGATCCACTTCGGACGGTCGCGGCCGTTTTTTTTAAGCACGTACCCCAGGCGCGCCAGCGCTCGTCCCAGGGCCGACCAACTCACACGCGCGCGCCGGGGCACACATTGGTTGTATCGCCGTCGCAGCTCTTCGATCGTGGCATCCGGTCGTTCGGCGATCACGCCGTGCAGGACCTCGACCTCAATCGGCGACCGCCATCCGCCGGCTTTCGGCTTCGGCGCCACATCCCCCGTCGCTCGATGCTGCGCGACCCACCGTTCCAACGTGCGCTGGCCCAGGGACAATCCTGCCGACAACTCGGCATACGATCCGCCCCCAGCTTCATACGCCATGACTGCTCGCTCCCGTAGCGCGACATCGTAGGCATTGGGCATGCGCACAGCAACGTACAGTCGCACCGTCAAGTCAAGCGGGTACCGGGATTAATCTGTTGGTTGAAGGTTCGATTCCTTCCGGGCTCACCACTTTAATTCATTTCTGCAAGCTTCAGCAGCATGACGGCAGATGACAGCCGACCCTGGAAAGATGGGGTCAGTTGTCTTTGGCACGGTCGATTCGAGGTCGTTCCTGGACCCGCCTCCGGGAAGAACTAGCAAGAATTTAGCAAGCATGAAGTACTGGTCGGTCGGCACCGTCACCGGACCGTCCTCCTCGCGGAGATCGTCCACCTTCGGGGCGCCGCCGATCGAGGGCGGCTCGAGAAACTCGGCGTAGCGCTCGACGAGGGACTGCCACTTGACGTAGACCTTCTTGCGGTGCACTTCCACGCGGTCGCCCGGGAGGCCAATCACCCGCTTGATGAGGTCGCAGTCCGGATCCTGCGGATACTTGAAGACGATGATATCGGCGTGGTGAATCGGCCGATCGGGCAGGATCGCGCGCTCGAAGGGCGTGAGCGTCGGGGCAAACACCATCTTGTTGACAACCAAGTGATCGCCGATGAGCAGGTCCATCGAGCCCGTCGGAATCTTGAACGCCTGAAAGACCCAGGTCCGCACGAACAGCGCGAGACCTGCACCCTCAAACCGCTACGCAGAAGTCCGGCTATCCCGGCATCACTCGCTGTGCGTTTCAGAACACGTACTTCCGAAGGGTGGGCGTTACCGTTCGCTTGGACGTCAACTCGCTTTCCGGCCGCGGCGTTCTGCTGGAGGAACCTACATGCGGATCTTCATCCTGACACTCGTCATGCTCGCCGGCGTGCTCGCGATTCCGACGGCCCATGCCGGCAACCCGGCCTCGTCTGGCCCAGCGTTCGGCGCCGTCGTGCTCGAGGCACACGCGCTCGACGCCCAGCAGGCGCCGTCGATCAACATCGAAGTGAATAAGGGCGGCGGCAGAGTGTGGTACGCGAACCCGGTGTGGATTGCGATCGGCGTACTCGGACTGCTGGTAGTCGTCGTTTTGATCGTGATGGCCGCCAAGGGCGGCGGAACCACGGTCGTCAAGGGCTAGTGCGGCATGCTGGGTTTATGAGTACGCACACACCAATCACGACGGGAGCCTGTTATGTGGAATAAGAACGAGCGCGATGGAAGGGTCGATCAGGCCAAAGGCAAGGTCAAGCAGGCCGTCGGCGACCTGACCGGCAGTGACAAGTTGAAAGCCGAGGGCGAGGTTGACGAGTCCATAGGGAAAGCGAAGGCCGCGGTCGGTGCGGCGCAAAAGAAGGTCGGCGCAGCCATCGTGAGCGCCGGCAAAGCGGTGAAGCGCTAGCGAGCCGCGTCTTGCGACGGGCGATCCGACGGAGCCGGGCTTGTGACAGGCGCTCCGCCAGATAGCCACAGGGAAACCCATGCCGATCATTCTGATCATCGTGTTGCTCGTGCTGCTCTTGGGCGGCGGCGGGACCTATTACGGCCGGCGTGCTGGATGGGGAGGCCCTCATTACGGCGGCGGAATCTTCGGCCTCGTCGTGTTGGTACTGCTCATCCTCTGGCTCACTGGCAACCTCTAGATCGGGATGCGCTGGCAGGCAGCGGCAAACTGAACTGGTCGCCGCGCCGCAAGCGCGGAGGTGCGGGCTCGTGTCGGTCGGTGTGCAATCGAGGACAGCGAACCGGCGTGCCGCCGTTCATGATCGCGAGCTGAGGCAAGCACATTATGAGAATCACCTCTCTTCGAGTCCTGGCCCTGCTGGTGGCGATGACGTCACCAACTACCTTGACTGCCGCAGGCCGCACACCCCGAGCGCAGCAGACCACTCCGCCGCCGGATAACACCGGGACCAACAAGCAGAGTGGGCCGACCGCGGATCAGCAGTCGCAGACGAAGGCGGATCTCGCGCTGGTCCAAAAAATCCGCCAGGCGATCACCAAGAACAAGACGCTGTCGACCGACGCGCACAACTGCAAGGTCATCACGCAGGACGGGGCCGTGACCTTGCGTGGCCCCGTGGATTCCGCTGAGGAGAGAGACACGGTCGGCGGGATTGCCCTGCGCATCGCCGGGGCCGGCAAGGTCACGAACGACCTGGTCGTCAAGCCAGGCGCGTAACTCGGCTCGGTCGTTCATCAGGAGGATCACGTCATGGCTGACAGTAAAGAGACTTCGGTTTTTGGTATCTATCCGAGCCGCGCAGGGGCGGAGCACGCCGTGGACGCCCTCCTGCAGGCGGGCTTCACCAACAGCGATATTTCCGTGCTCCTTCCGGACAGCCCGAGCACGCGGGACCTCGCGCATGAGAAGCACACGAAGGCGCCGGAGGGCGCGACCACGGGCGCCGCGGCAGGCGGGGTGGTCGGCGGCACGCTCGGGTTGCTGGTGGGCATCGGCGCGCTGGCGATCCCGGGCCTCGGCCCCTTCATCGCGGCTGGCCCCATCATGGCGACACTGGCCGGCCTCGGTGCCGGCGGCGCGGTCGGCGGCCTGATTGGCGCGCTCGCGGGCATGGGCGTGCCGGAGTACGAAGCCAAACGGTACGCCGGTCGCGTGAAGGACGGCGGTGTGCTGCTCTCGGCTCACTGCGACACATCGCAAGAAATCACGACCGCGAAAGAGGTGCTCAAGCGCACCGGCGCCGAGGACATCTCGTCGACCGGCGAACACAAGGGCGACCCTCACCACACCCAGGCGGACGAGACGCACAAGACCGTCTTGAGGTAGTGGGGCGCGTGGACGCGGGCAGGCGGCGCCTGCTCGCGTCCACGCGTTCTCGATCTGCTTGACTGAGGACGTAGGTAAGCGCGAAACCATCACGGGGGGGGAATGCATATGGAGCCTTCCGCACTGTCACCATCCGGACCGTTCCAAACCGGGCGCGCAGAGACGCTCTTCGCGGCGGACACACACGCGGCGGGCGTGTCTTGGCCGGCGGTGATCGCCGGCGCATTCGTCGCCGCCGCCTTGTCCCTGATTCTCCTCGCGTTGGGCGCCGGGCTTGGGTTGTCCGCGGTCTCGCCATGGGCGGGAGCCGGGACATCGGAGGCCACGCTCAGTGCGGTGGCGATCGTCTGGGTGATCCTGATGCAAGTCGTGAGTGCCTCGATGGGGGGATACCTCGCGGGCCGATTGCGCACGAAATGGGCCACAATCCATACGGACGAAGTGTATTTTCGTGATACCGCCCACGGGTTTCTGGCCTGGGCGGTTGCGCTCGTCGTCACCGCCGCCTTCTTAGCGTCCGCCGCGGCCGCCATGGTGGGGACGGCAGCGGCGGCTGCCAACGGCGCCAGCGCCCAGGCGGACGCGCGGCAGTCTGACACGCATGGGTACTTTGTCGACAGTCTCTTTCGCGCCGACAGTGCTACGCCGGATTCGCTGGGTTCGGCGGTTCGTGCTGAAGTGGCGCCCATTTTCGCGGCGTCCCTTCGGCGCGGAACCTTGGCGCCGACTGATTCGACCTATGTCGCGCACCTCGTGAGCACGACAACGGGCCTCAGCCAAGCCGACGCTGAAAAACGAGTCGCCGACGTGTTCGGCGCCGACCAACAGGCCGTTGAGACCGCTCGAAAGGCGACGGCGCATGCGTTGCTGTGGCTCTTCGTGGCGCTCTTGACCGGAGCGTTCTTCGCGAGCGTCTCCGCGACGATCGGCGGCCGGCAACGGGATCACGTCGCCGTGATCGCCGGTCACGCGGTCTCGAACGTATCGGATGCTCGCGTCCGAGGCGCACAGGTGGGTTGAACGGCATCGGCTCAGGGCGTGTTTCGCGAACACACCTTGGTTTCGATGCTCATCGTCACTCGATTCTTCTTTTCGACCAGCGGGCTATTTCACAAGGAGTGCGATATGCGCTCGATCCTGCTCTTGCTGCTTGGCGTCCCCATCCCGATCATCATCCTCGTCGCCCTGCTCACCCATCTGTAGTGGGCGCGCAGCGGCCAGCTCTCAGCGGAAGGAGGAAGTCCGATGAAGCCATCAATCAAGTGCGCGCACCCGGCGTGCAAGTGCACCGTGAGCGCCAACGGGCCCTTTGGCCAGTACTGCAGCGAGCATTGCAAGGAAGCCGCAGAGCTCAGCGAGTTGCGCTGCGAATGTGGTCACCCCGGCTGCAACCGACCGTGAGAGTCCGAAAGGGAGAGAACACCCAGAAGGCACGGGAGGTCCGATGAGCGGAGGAAAGCTGTCAAAGCAGGACGTGAGAGTGGGGCTGCGCACCCTCGATGGGTGGCGCATGGTGAAGGGACATCTGCACCGCGTATTCGAATTCAAGGACTTCACGCAGGCATTCGGGTTCATGAAGCGGGTCGCGCTCGCGGCCGACAAGATGGACCATCACCCGGACTGGTCCAACGCGTATAACAAGGTCACGGTGGCTTTATCCACGCATAGTGCCGGCGGCCTGACGAAAGACGACTTCGAACTGGCGGGGAAAATCCAGAGAATCTACGACCAGTCATAGGCGAGCAAGTCGACAAGCGGCTGGGCGCCCGGTTCCGAACTGTGTGAAGGTGAAGAGGATCGCAGTCGCGTTACATCACCGCGTAGAAACACCGTCGCGTCCGTCCGAGGCACAACTCGATCGACCGTCCGCACCAGGTGGCGAACACGAGCAGAACGCGCAAGACCTGCGCGTGATATGGATCGGGATTATCGCGTCGGCTTTGCCGTTGGCGGCGCGGTGCCAGATCCCGTGGCGCGGGCTGGCTTGCCCTTCATGAACAGGTTGCAGCCGCTGTTGCCAGAGACGCGCAGGACGTATGGCTGGATCGACTCGTCGATGCACAGACCCATCGTCATGTTCGAGATGCTGGCTCGCGCCTCAATCTGCCACCACTTGCAGTCCTTGCACAAGCCCCACTTTGATTCAGCCACGGCGGTCCTCCAGAACCCGAGTCTATTCTCAGTCAACGGTGGAAGTCCCGATGGACAACCGACGCAACGGGGCCTGCCCTCCCGGCCGCGGCACACGACCGTCGTGCCGGCTCGGGCGGCAATCGTCTGTGCGATGACTGCGCGGCGCTAAGCAAGCAAGGTAAGTAGACAAGAACGTTACGGGGTTCAGTCCCCGCCGCCGCGCCTGATGGTCGTGGTGTCCACCGAGAACGCGCGGAACTTCGAGTAGGTGGCATGGCCACGGTCGACCTCGCCATACCGCCGGTACTCCTCGTCCATCTGGGTGGGCACCAACAGGCCCAGCGTCGGCGTGAGGACGTAGTCGACGGTCGTGGTGCCGGTGAGCGCCCAGGGGTGCGACACGACACACACCAGCTCCGTGCGGATGACGTCGCCTGATGTCGGATCGATCCAGAAACGTCCCGACGTCGCGACCGCGCCGTCGGGCGTCGTGATCAGTGACGGCGTCGCCGTCTCGTGGAATTTCATGACGCGCGTGGGTATGGCGTGGACGGTCTCGAAGCCAGCCAACTCGAACTGCGAGCGCGGCTGATTCCGGCGCGCGAGATAGGCCAGGGCCATCGTCGGCACGTTGATGTTGCGCGCGACCCCCAGGTTGTAGCGGGCACTCTCGTCGGCGATGCGCTGGGCCTCGTCGAGCGCGCGGGCCGAAGGCTTCTCTAACAACGCCTGCAGGCGGGCTTCATGATCGCGGACGGGCTTGCTGTCGACTTCGTACACGTCGCGAAACTGGACCCAGTCCGAGGCGCCAAGATTCAGCACCATCACATCGGACCGCAGGCTGCGCCGCTGGCTGCTCTGATTCGACTGCGCAAACCTGAAGCGCGAACTGACCGGCGCCGTCGTCGCGGTCTCTCGCGCTTCCTGGGTGTATTGCTCCTCGGCGACAACCGCCGCGAACTGCTGCTCGTAGCGATTCAAGTACAGGGCCGAAGCGGCGAGAAGGGTCCGGAGCTCGGGCGACGATGTGGCGGGCGTGGCCTGAGCCCCGACCGGAGCCCGCGCAATCAGCGCGGCGCCCGCGACAAGGAGAGTGACGACGCCGACGTTCGTGCGCACCGCGCCCGCTCTGATCGGCAGTATATAGTCACGGCCTGCTCGTGGCTGGACTTTCTCGCCAGCACCGGCGTGGATGACTTCAGAGCCTTCGAGCATGACCCAGCGAAGCCAAGAAGCATCGTATGATCGGCCTGTCGATGGCCCAGCGGATTCCGATCCAGCTCCATGTCGGCAATGCGTTGCAGTGGCTAGGTACCCTTTACCGCAATCCTGCGGACGCGCTGAAAGAGCACGTTAGCAACGCCATCGACGAGCACCTCAAGGCGAAACTTGCCGGCGTCGCCAACGAGCGCTGCCACATCAGGTTCACCCTCGACAAGCGCCAGGTCATCGTCGAGCACCCCTACGGCCTGAGTCGCGCGGAGTTCGAGTCGGCGCTTCGGCGCGTGGCGGATTCGGCGAAGCGCGCCAGCGCCGCGGGAACGATCGGCCGCTTGGGCATCGGCATCTTCAGCTTTCAGCAGATCGGCCGCCGCTGCACGTTCTACACGCGCAAGACGGCGGCTGCCGAAACCCTGCGCGTGGTCCTGAAAGAGGGATCCGACGAGGCGTCGATCGAGACGGCGCTCGCACGCGACGCGCTCGCCCAGCCCGGCCTGCGCGTCGCCATTTCAGAGCTGAAATTCGACCCCATGCGGTCCCGCGGACCGCTCGCCCCCGACACGCTCCGGCGCTATCTCGCCGACAAGTTCGAGGCGTATCTGCGCGAGGGGTGGCTGACCATCGCCATCCGCGTCGGGATAGCCGAGTTCGACGTCACTCCATCGCGGATTCGCCTGCCGCGCCTGCTCGCGGATCTTCAGACGATTGCCCTGCCGCGACATCCGGACAGAAGGGTTCGACTCGACGTGTATTTCGACGCTTCCGGCCGAGGCCGCGTCGCGATTCGGCATCGAGGCGTCACCGTCGTCGAGGATCTGGCATCGCTCGCCGCGTACGGGCTCGAGGAGAGTCCATGGGCGCAAGGGTACGTGCGTGGCGTCCTCGACGCCGACTTCCTGACGCCGCTGCCGGCGCGGTCGGGCTTCGAGGAGAATGAAGACTGGATCGCGCTGCTCGATCTGCTCGACCGCTACCTGCCGACGCTTCGAGCGGAGCTCGACGGGCACCTCGCGGCGCACCGGGCCCGCGAAGTCTCCACCATCGCCGATCGAGCGCTGCGACTCGCGCGCGACATCCTCGACCTCGATGAATTCCGCGATCTGGCGTTGCCCGGCGGCCTCGCGAAACGCGGGCGTCCGGAGCCGGCACCAGGAGCCCAATCGACACGCACGGGGAAGAAGCACACGCGGACGAACGAGTCGCCTGTCGGGCAGGGCGAGGTTCCGTCCTCGCGCGGCCGACGCCTCCGTTACGAGGAGGTGCCGTTCGAGCCAGGATCGCGCGCGCACAGCCGCTTGACGGCGGCATTGTCCAGGTCAACACGTTGCATCCCGATTATCAGCAGGCCGCCCGCACGATCGATGCGCGTCTGGCGTATGCGGCCCTCATGATTGGCAAAGAGTCCATCGCCTGGAACGATCAATCGGGCGCCACCGGCGATTTCCTGGAAAAGCTGCTCGACTTCCACTTCAAGCTGCAGGGCCGCCGGCCAAAGCGGGGACGACGCAGCGCGGTCCCTCAGGCCGAGCAGGCACCCCTCGATCTTGGCGGGGTCCCCCGGCAGGTAGAATGAACGGGTTTCGCAGGGAGCTATGCATCTGACCAAGCGTCTCGTGACCTCGACGGCCCCAGCGGTCGCGCTGCTTGTGGCCCTGTTCCTCGGCTCCGGCGATCGGGACCTCCAGGCGCAAAACCGCAAGGACTTCTCGATCGTTGACCCACTCAGCGGCCACGTGGCTCTCGGCCTGGCGATCCGTAAGCTGAACACGTCCGGCACGTTCATGCAGTCGCCCGCCCACCCCGACGATGAAACGAACGCGCTCTTCGCGATGTTCACGCACGGTTGGGGCCTGCGTTCGGTGGATGTGCAGAACAACCGGGGCGAGGGCGGGCAGAATGAAATCGGTCCCGAGCTCTTCCGGGACATGGGCGTGCTCCGCACCTCCGAGCTGATGTCGGCGCATCGGCTCGACGGAGCCGAACAGTACTTCACGCGCGCCATCGACTTCGGCTACTCGTTCGATCCGCAGGAAGTGATCCAGAAGTGGGGACGCGACGCGATCGTGGGCGACTACGTCCGCCTGATTCGCACGCTCAGGCCTGACGTCATCCTGACGATGAACATCCAGGGCAGCGGTGGCGATCGCGCACACGAGGCCACCACGTTGCTCACCAGCGAGGCGTTCCGCGCCGCCGCCGATGCCGCGCGATACCCGGACCAGCTCAAGCAAGGCCTGCGGCCGTGGCAAGCCGCCAAGTTGTACCTCCAAGGCGGGGGGCCCGGTGGCCGAGGTGCGGCCGCGCCATTGGCGGCACCGGCGCACGTCACGCGCGTCGATACGGTCGTGTACGATCCCTTGCTCGGCCGGACGTACGCCGAGATCGGTAACGACGCGCGCAGCAATCACAAGTGCCAGGGCGTGGGCGGCGTGCCGCCGCTGCCGGGCGGCGCCGGGGGCCGAGGCGGTGGCAGGGGAGGCGGTGGCGGCACCTACACCCTCGTCGACACGACCATCGCCGGGCAGAAGGACAAGGACGAGACGTCGCTCTTCGACGGGGTCGACGTGAGCCTGGCCGGCCTGTCGAAGTACGCGGGGACGTCGCCGCCGCCGAAGCTCGTGGAGGGCCTCCACGCGATCGTCGATCAAGCCGAGCGCGCGAAGCAGGCGTTCAACTCGGGAAACGACGCGTCGACGGCCGCGCCGATCGAGGCGGGACTCGCGGCCGTGCGCGCGCTCCGGTCGTCGCTCGGCTCGATGGGACTCAGTGACACGGCCCAGTACGAGATCGACTTCCGTCTGAAGATCAAGGAGCAGGACTACCAAGACGCCGTGCTCGCCGCACACGATCTCACGTTTCAGGTCGTGGCCGATGACGGCCTCGTGATCGACGGGCAGCCGGTGCGGCTCTCGCTCATCGGCGTCAATCACGGCGCCTCGGATGTCACGGTGAGCGAGGTCGCCATCGCAGGATTCGACAACCCCGGCGCGTGCGCGTCGGCGACCGTGAAACCCGAGGGCGTGTTCACGTGCGCCGCGGCCGCGATGGTGCCGAAGAACGCGAGGGCCACCGATCCGTACTTTACGGACACCTACTGGAAGAACCCTGCGGGTCCGGCTATCAACGCCTTCGATCCGCGCGTGCCCTTCGGTGTCCCATTCGCGCCGACGCCCTTCCACGTCACCTTTCACGTGAAGGCCGGGAGCGCGGACGTGACGAAGGACGTGCCGGTCGAATACCGCTACGTGAAGGATCTGTATTTTGGCGACAAGCGGATGAAGTTGAACGTCGTGCCGGCTTTTTCGGTCGTGGTGACGCCGACCCTGGCGATCTTCCCCGCCGAGACGACGTCGGCCGGAGGGACGAAGCCGGCGACACGCGAGATCTTCGTGTCAGTGACGAACAGCACGAAGGGCGCCGCCGAGGCTACCGTGGCGCTCGAGTTGCCTGCCGGCTGGACCGCAACTCCGGCCACCGCGGCGGTGAGCTTTGACAAGGAGGACGAGTCGCGGTCCGCCCGCTTCGTCGTCGTCGCGCCGGCACACGCGACCATCGCCGACTATGCGGCGCGGGCCGTCGTGACGTCGCCTGCGACTGGCGCGGAACGATTCACGACGGGCTACCAGGCGATCGAGTATCCGCACATCGAACGGCAGCAAGTCATCAAACCGGCTGAGGCGACAATGAAAGTGATCGACGTCAACGTGGCGCCGGGCCTCGCGGTGGGCTACATCATGGGCGTGGGTGACCAGGTGCCTCCGGCCATCCAGCAGCTTGGGGCCAGGCTCACGCTCCTCGAGACGAGTGACCTCGCGTGGGGCGACCTGTCGAAATACGACGTCATCATCACCGGCGTGCGCGCCTACGAACGACGCGACGATCTGCGCGCCTACAACTCGCGCCTCCTCGACTACGCGAACGCCGGCGGCACCGTCATCGTGCAGTACAACAAGACGGAGTTCAATCAAGCCCAGTACGGGCCGTACCCCGCGAGCGTCGGCCAGGGCCGAGTGACGGATGAGAACGCGCCAGTGAAGATTCTCGTGCCGGCCGATCCCCTGTTCACCTTCCCGAACAAGATCGGACCGTCCGCCTGGGAGGGCTGGACCCAGGAGCGTGGACTCTATTTCCTGGGACAGAAAGATCCCCGGTACGTCGACCTCGTCTCGATGGTGGACTCGTTCCCCGACAACCCGGGAGAAAAACTCGGGTCGTTCGTCGAGGCCCGCGTCGGCAAGGGCCACTGGATCTATCTCGGTCTCGGCCTCTGGCGCCAGTTGCCGGCTGGCACCGTGGGCGCGTATCAACTGCTAGCCAACTTGATCAGCCTGCCGAAGGCACCTGCGCGCTGAATAACGCTCGCGCCGCAGACCAGAGACGCGTCATTCCGAGGGTCTGGACGGTTCTGGTGGCTCGGACCGCCCTGGGATAGGCCGAGTGACGGTCGCCCCGCGCGGCCTGGGCGCGTCGCCAGACGCATGGACCGCCGTGCCGGTGACCGGTCGACCCGCGTGATGGGTGCGCTGCACCACGTTGATCCGCCCGTCGGCTTCAAGGACGGCCGAATGGACATCCGTGAGATCGTGAATCCCGCGCTCCCGCAGCGCCTCCAAGACGTCGGCCTCCGTGAAGCCCAGCCGTCGCATCCGCGTACGGAGGAGGGTGCCATTGTGCACGAGCAGCACGGGGCCGCCGACGACCAGGTGCCGCAGGCGCTTCGAACGCAGCATCACGGTCGTCAGCAAGCGGTTCGAGACGAGAAGCACTGAGGCGGCGACCAGTCCGGCCGCCAACGACGTGCTCGCCCCGACCATGGCGGTCTCGACCGCGCTGCCGAGCAGAATCATCACGATGAAGTCGAGCGCGGACAGCTGAGCCAGCATCCGCCGCCCGACGAGACGGATCATCACGATCAGAAAGACATAGATCGCGAGCGTGCTCAGGACGACGCCGACGAGCCGGGCAGTCACGATAGCCGGCATTATAGTAGTGGCCATGATCCACTGGCTGCGTCTGGTCTTCGATCACCCCGACCTTCACGGATCGCTGATCATCGCCGCGAAGACGCTGGTCATCTACGCGTTCTTGATTGCCGGGCTCCGCCTGCTGGGCAAGCGCGAGCTGGGGCAGATGAATCCCTACGACCTCGTCCTGATCGTCGTGCTCGGCAATGCCGTGCAGAACGCGATGATGAACAACGACAACTCGCTGATGGGCGGCTTGATTGCCGCGACCACGCTGCTCGTCATCAACAAGATCTTCACCGTCGTGACCGAACGCTCTAAGCGACTCGAGCAGTGGATGGTCGGCCATCCCGTCCTCATCGTCAGCGAGGGCCGGGTGATTGCCGCCCATATGCAGCGCGAGGGGATCACGCTCGAGCAGCTCGAGCAGGCGCTCCGGGAGCACGGGTTCTGTCGAGCCGAAGAGGCTCGGATGTGCGTGCTGGAGGTTGATGGATCGATTAGCGTCGTGCCACGGCACGACGGTGTCCTCAAGACGCGCCCCCGCTTCAAGGGGCTGCGGCTGCCGTAATGGGCATCACCGCCTACGACCTGTCGGTGCTGGCGGGCAAGACGGCGGTGGTGCTGTTCGTGCTCACGGCGCTGTACCGCGTGTTGAGTAAGCGCAGCCTATCGAACTTCACGGTCTACGATCTGGTCACGGTCATGGCTGTAGCCAACGCCGTGCAGAACGCGATGACCGCCGGCCGGGGCCAGGTGCTTGTCGGCATCGTCTGCTCCGCGACGCTTTTGCTGCTCGCCTTCGGCATCTCGAGAGTGTTCACGAGCATTCCAGCTTCTGAACGGGTCGTGCTTGGCGAGCCGGTGCTCCTGATCCACGGCGGCCGGGTGTTGGCCGATCGGCTGCGACGAGAACACATCACCCGGAATCAGCTCCAGGAAGCGCTTCGCGCGTACGGCCTGGCCGCGCCCAACGACGTCAAGATGGCGGTGCTCGAGATCGATGGCTCGATCAGCGTCGTGCCCAAGGACGTCGCCGGGCGCGGGTAACAGGGTGAGCGCGCCCCTCGATCCGGCCGTCGTCCTGCGTGCGTACGAACAGTCGGGTGCGGCGCGATGGTCGCTGGATCCTTCGGACTTCGAGAGAGCGTTGACTGCGAGCGTGGCGCATGCGGCGATCGCTCAGCCCGGGCCCCTCGACGCGGCGCATCTCGTCGCCTCGCTGCACCTCGACGACCTGGCGCTCGCCGCGGCGTGCGCGGCCGGCATCGAGCCCGCGTGGGATCACTTCGTGCGCGAGTATCGTGCCGCCCTCTACCGCGCCGCGGATGCGATCGATGCGGCAGGTGGAGCGCGCGAGTTGGCCGATGCCCTGTACGCGGATCTCTACGGTTTGACCTCGCACGACGGCGAGCGCCGATCGCTGTTTCGATATTTCCACGGACGGAGCAAGTTGACCACCTGGCTGCGTGCGGTCCTCGCGCAGCGGTACGTGGACGCCCTCCGCGGACGGCGCCGGTTCGATCCCCTGCCCGACGAGGAGGCGCCAGGGGCGCCGCGCGCCCGCGAGGCCGCGACGCCTGAGGCGCCGCGCTTCGCGGCGCTCATCCGGGCCGTGCTCGCCGCCGGGTTGGCGCGCTTGGTGGCTCGGGACCGCCTGCGCCTGTCGATGTACTACGTGCACAACCTGACGCTCGTCGAAATTGGTCGCACGTTCGGCGAGCATGAAGCCACGGTGTCGCGGCATCTGTCGCGCACGCGCCGCGAGCTGCGTGCGTCGATGGAGCAGCGATTGCACGACGAGCACGGGCTGGACGATTCGGCCATTGACGAGTGCTGTCGCGCGGCCATGGCCGACCCAGGCAGTCTCGATCTGACGCAACTCGTCGGCGCGATCCCCGGAGGCAAGATCGGGGCGCCGGATCGTTCAAGCTAGGAGAGGCCGTGTCGAAGGAGAGCGAACGCGATCGGTCGGTCGAGGGCGTGCTGAGGGCGATACGCCGATCGACCCAGCCGGAGGCAGCCACACCAGCGTGCCTTGACGCCAGCGTCATCGCGTCCTGGGCCGAGGCCGCGCTCGCGCCCGAAGAGGCGACCCGCGTCGAAGCGCATCTAGCGTCGTGCGCTCGATGCCAGGCCGTGCTGGCCGCGTTCGCTCGCGCCGAGCCGCCCGCGTCGCCGGCCGTGCCGTTCTGGAGACGATGGTCGGTCCTTCTGCCGTTGGCCGCAGCCACCGCAGCCGCGTCGCTGCTCTGGATCGTATGGCCGCCGCGGCAGACACCCGCCGTGCCAACGCCAACCGTGGAAGGCGCGCCGCGTGTCGCAGAGGTTCCTCTGCCTCCGGCGCCTGTCCCGCCCCCGACAGTCTCGGTCACGCGGGAAAAGGAACAACCCGGAACGTCGGCGAGATCACAATCGAAGGCCGGCGTCCGCACCCAGCCTGCAGCAGGGCAAACGGCATCCGCGCAGGCGGGCGCCGCCGATGCGGTGGGCGCCACCAAACCGGTCGCGCCCCTGGCGAGCGCGAGTCCGGTCTTTAGATCAGTTGTGCCTCCGCCCGGAGCACCGGTGCCCCTCGTCGTGCCTCCGCCCCCGGCGCGGCAACTGCCGCAGGCCTCAGG
>Ga0182024_10012688_pt1 | contig 16623 bp, 19 predicted proteins | sample P32metaG_FD_120480 | JGI IMG/M metagenome (GOLD analysis project Ga0182024, IMG submission 120480) | Permafrost microbial communities from Stordalen Mire, Sweden - P3-2 metaG (Illumina Assembly) | ecosystem: Environmental > Terrestrial > Soil > Wetlands > Permafrost | place: Sweden: Stordalen... | reverse complement strand
TTAGTCCTGAGGAGTTCCTTTCGGTAATGTGAGAGAAATGTCGTTGCAGCTTATCGAGCGCCCCATTCCAGCCCTCCTCATGGCTGCGGCGCGTTTCTTCGTCGCGCAGACGCGAATGAGTGAAGGTCAGTTCGGTACCTTCGGCAATGGCACGAAGAGCGATCTCGACGAGCGATTCGCCCGGATCCTCACTACCTTCCCACCGCCAGCTCATCGCGAGCCGCTCAGGTCTGATGACCTCGAGATATTCGCCGCTGCTTTCATGCTCGCTGCCGTCGAGCATGCGGAAGCGGACCCGGAAGCATCCGCCGATGCGCACATCGACCTCGGCCACCAGCACGGGGCCGGCGTCGGGACCCCACCAGCAGGCGATGCCGTCCTGCGTCGTGAGTGCGTCGATGACGATGGACGGCCGCGCAGCGATCCGGCGCACCAGGCTCAGGCTGGTCATCGGCCTCTTCTCCTCGCTTCGATTTCCTTGCGCTCGGCGTAGGCGGCGAGCCGATCAAGGCTGCCCGACCAGAAGCGCTCATAGCGGCGGAGCCAATCCAACGCCGTCCGCATGGGCTTGGGGGATAGCCGCACCGTCACGATCCGTCCCTCCTTCGAGCGCGTGATGAGTCCAGCATCGTCGAGCACGTCAAGATGCTTCATTATCGCCGGCAACTTGATCGCGAACGGCCGCGCGAGCTCGCTCACTGAGGCGCCACCCTCGCGCTCGAGCCGGGCGAGTATCGCCCGCCGCGTCGGGTCGACAAGCGCTGCAAAAGTCCGGTCGAGCTGCGCATTATAGTTCACCATATAGTGAAGTGTCTGTCAGCTGCACCACGTTGTCAACCTGCTAACGGGCGCGAGTCGGCTTGCTCGGCAATGGTCAATTGGTTCGCGGTTAGCAAAATTATCCTTGGCGCTTTAGGCTAGAACATCGTGAGCGGCGGATCGTGCCGGCACCATCGGATACGGCTCAATCCCCAAGTGCCTCGCAGTTACCGTCAACAATGCGACCGCAGGCAGCGACTTGACCAAGAGCGCGGCGAGTGCGTCCGTCATCTCGACGCTCGGGAGATATTTAGACAATTCCGGTCGCGCCGACCGGCTTTCTGGTGGCGTGCGATGCATACCGATCTCGACGTCGCACGGCACTTTCAAGGTGTGGACCAAGCGCGCTTAAGAAGCCCATCGCGCTCGATACCCGACTTAGTGGATGCGACTGTGATGTTGCGCGCGCCGCCCCGCGTCGCCTCAGTGAAAGCGCGTCGGCGCCCAGGGATCACAGATCATGGCCATGCGGCGCGTCTGCAATCCTCGTCAGCTTGATATGTTTAGCCGAGGTCAAGGTTCGCGTTAAGCAATGCACATTGGAGGGTAGGGCGGGAACTCTCCGGTTTCGGGATCGTTAGCTTCTGCAAGGTCCCACTCCGATAGGAGAGTTCGTCATGTTTCATGGCCTCGCCTTAGCGCTCTGCCTTATAGCGGCCCTGGCGTTGATTGCCGGCGCCATCAGGGCGCTGCTCGGCACCGTGCACTCCGCGAACGGGTTCGGCCATGCCGTTCAGCACCCGCTCGAGCAATATGCCGGAGCGAATCGCTTTATGTTTGGTACCGCGAACAGCCCGAGTGCTGTGCAAGAAGGGTGGTCGCTCATCGAGCGTACTATGCGCGCCAGACGTGCTGTTCGGCTCGCGGTGCGGTGACCCCAACAGAAGCTGCGCACGGCTTTATCGAAGAGCCGGTGCTCCGTTTCGTGGGCCTATTCCATTCAGGCCGCAGTGGCTTGCCCGTCGGCACGAATCCGCTCGCGCAGCCCGGTAATGCAGATGCAGTCCGCCGTTGCCGGATAACTCAAGCAATCCGATGAGTATCAAGTAGATCGCGACAATGTAATTCAAGAGTCGCGGCATTATAAGAATTAGGATGCCTGCGATGATCGATACAACTGGGCCTATCGTCAGGTGTAGATTCATACGGCGCCTCTGAGAAACAAGTCCCGCGCTTGCGGACCGCGCGCGTTGTCATAATTGGTGCGTCAGATTACTACAAATACGCACACGATGGTGCGGTAGCCGAAGTTTATTCCATGAGGGAGTGGCCCGACGCGAAGCGCGCGCCAGGCGTTCACATACAAGGCTTGGTGCTCGGCGCAGCCAGATGGGAATTCCTACATTTGCCGATTGTAAACGGCGACTTCGTAGCGCAGATACAACGATCGGGGCAGCGCCCGTAGGAACCTGGGGTGCGCGACCGCCGCGGCGCAAGCGACTCTTTTAGACATATCCCGTGGTCGCCGACAGCGCCAAGAGGCCGATAATGATCAGGTAGATCGCGACAATGTAGCTCAATAGTCGCGGTACCACGAGAATGAGAATCCCAGCGACGAGAGACACGACTGGGCCGATCGCCAAATGGGAATTCAGGTTCATACCGCCTCGCGCGCGCCGACCGGGGCTGCGCATTCTTGCCCTGCGCCTCTCGGGTCTGCAATGCCTTATCGTTGCTAACAAGGCTGCACGCAAGCGCCATCGGCGGCCGTCACACCTGAGGTCATAATCACTAGCCACCGAAGCCAGAGCATTCCTCGAGCGTGTGCTCCTGAAAAATCCGCAGTCTACTCAGGCTATAGCCTCCGCAGAGGCGACGCTTTTTCGGAACTTTTCCGAGAGCAATCGCCACCCCGCCAGATCTGGCAGTGGCGAACCTGGAAACCAGGCAAGCGGCTTGCGTATAGTTCTATAAAGTGCTCATAAATTATTGATTATTAGACTATTTTCATGGACGCGCATTATATTTTCCTGCGTCGTCGTCGACTCACGGTCGCAGCCGCGGGCACTGCAGTCGCCCCGTGCACTGTGCCAACTATGAGCCCTGAGTTCAGGCACAACAGTTGCGGCGACCGCCCGAGTCTTGCCGGGCTAGGGCTATTAGATAAGCGCCGACGGCCGTCCTGTTTCGTGGAAAGGAGTGAAACATTGTCTTCCAGACCTCAGGAATTAAGCGCGCGCGCGATCCTTCGCGCGCAAGCCTCACCGGCCGGGTGGTCGGCGTTTCGCCTCATTTGGACGACGCCGTCATGTCTTTGGGTTCCGCGGTTGCACATGCAGTGCAGGCGGGTGCAAAAGTTGAAATCCTGACCGTGTTTTCCGCTATACCCTCTTCCAAGGCGCCCGCAAGCCCTTGGGATAGCCAATGTGGATTTGCGACCGAGGGTGAAGCGGCGACCGCGCGGCGAGAAGAGGATCGTCGTGCGTGCTCGGTACTCGGTGCCGGGCCGCGGTGGCTGGATTTTGGTGACGAGTGCTCTGAGCGCCGCGGCAACGACGATGACATCCACTCCGCGGTGACATCCGCCGTCCGCGGTGCAGACGCAGTCCTGATTCCTGGCTTTCCGCTGACGCATGCGGATCATGCGAGTCTGAGCCAGCTTCTGCTCCGCAACGGGATCAATTGCCCGCGCATCGGCCTTTACGCCGAACAGCCGTATATGTTCACCCAAGGCACGACGCCGCCCAGAGGTTCGGCGCCATCAACGCCCCTCAAGCCAGTCATTGGCGTGACGCCCCCATGGACGCACGTGCGGACACACCGCGTGTTCTGGCGAACAAATACAGGGCGGTGCGCTCCTATCGGTCGCAACTGCGTCACCTTGGATTGGGAAACATCGGACTGCACAGAATGCTCTGGCACGAGGCCACTCAGGCGGCGAAGCCATGCTCTGGTTGCCGTGACGCGGGACGCCTGCAGTGGCGCTAGCGGATGAGGAATCCTTCGGCCAGCGGTCTCATAGGCGCACATCTCCCAACTGGGACGCTAAAGATCGCATACCCACACCTGGCCAACGAGATCCTGACCGAAGCTTCGATGTTGCGCTTCGTCGGCTAACGTGAATCCCGTTGTTTCGTAAATCCGGCGAGCCGCGAGAAGAACACTGTTGGTCCACAAGGACACCCTGGCATACCCAGCTGATCTCGCAAACGTGAGGCATGTCTCGACGAGCCGCCGACCGACGCCAAGTCCCCGACTCGCCGGATCAACCAGAAGACAACGTAGTTGCGCGACGCTCGGATGCTTTTCGCTTCGAACGACGAATACGCAACCTACGCGCTCGTCATTCACCTCCGCGATCCAGCAGCGCTCGGTCGCCGCATCGTGACTCGTCGCGAAGCGGGCAAACAATGTAGCCACGAGCGCTTCGAACTCCGCGTTCCAGCCGTATTCGCGCGAGTATAGGCGTCCATGCTGTTCAATCGCCCACCCGATGTCGCCGATCTGGTGCGTCCGGACTAAAATTCGCGCACCCGTCGCCGCGCTTGATGGACTCAACATCTCTTGCACGATCCGCATTGCGCGAAGCAAGCGATCGCGCTGTGCGAGCGCCAATGGCGCGAGCATGTCGCGGGTCGCCTTGGAGGATCCTCGGTCGAGATCGTGAAGAGCCTTCCTACCGGCCGCCGTCAATGAAAGTGCTACGCGACGGCCGTCCTCGGTGGATCGCGTGCGGCTTACGAGCCCCTGTGCGGCGAAGGTTTGGATGATTCGACTGAGGTAGCCCGGGTCGATCCCGAGTGCATCCCCGACATGACCGGCCGTGAGCGCTTTGCGCGTCCCGAGTTCGAACAAGACCCGGGCTTGCGTGAGGGTGAAAGGACTGTCGAGTAACCCTTCCTGAAGCACCCCGATCCGGCATGTATAGAAACGATTGAAAGCGCGGATCGCGTTAATTTGAGCGTCGGGTTCGGTTCGCACGCCGCACCTCTGTCGGGCTGGTATGCTGAGCCGATTACTTGACGCAGTCAAGTATTTGGCGGCAGGCGCCGACGGCTGACCCAAGTAGGCGCAGGGCTCTTCTCCAATAGCCTGACAGTGTTTGAACAGCCGGTCGAAAAGGCCGCCGAGAGCGCTAGCCTCCCGTCAGTTGATCCGCTCAGATTCGTCCGAGGAGCATGAGGACTACGATGATAATCAAAACGGTGCCGAGTACACCGATACCGCGGTGGCCATAGCCATAGCCGTAGCCGCCGAAGCGGCCACTGAAGCCACCCAGCAAGAACACAATGAGAACGATGACAAGTATGAGTCCGAGCGACATGATGTTATCTCCTAGTGCGTGATATCGAGCAATCGTGGGTGTTCGCACCCCAGAGCTTGCGGCTCGGCGGTTGCGTTTGACGGGTCCGCCCGGCGTGCGCACATTGCGGGAATGCCGAGACAGACGGATTGAAGTCGCCGAACACCTGCAGCTGAAAATGCGGACTATCTGGCAGCCGAGAATCCGGTCTGCGCCACTCCTACGCAGACACCCATGTGGAATGTTTGGTTTGGCATCGTTGTTCCGCGCTCAGCCGCAACGCCCATAAACTGCGCGGCGACGCGCGATGTGTCCGTACGCTAGCGCACCAACAGCGAGATCTGTTGTCCCTGACACGGAACTTGAGCCCGAAGAGTCGCACTGTGCTCAGCTCAGTGAGAAGGCCCGGTTGTGCTTCTCCGCACGATCTTACCGATGTGAACTAAATCAAGCTGTTAAGTAGGTGCTTATGGCCTTGTCATACGCATCTGGTATATGTCTCGGCCTGAAGTCGGTCGGCAGGCCAGAGCTCACTCTGCTTACCGATCCTAGGTTTCGTGCGCTCGCTCGGCCAACCGACATTCACATCCAACGGACCGTGCCCTTAAAGGTTGGAGTACTGTGATGAAAGCGAATTCGCAATCAGCGCTCGCACCGATTTTGCTGGGCGGCTTCATCGCTGGCACCATCGACATCGGCGCGGCATGCTTAATCAATCGGGTGGGTCCGATCATCATCCTGCAGGCCATTGCCGGCGGCATCCTTGGACGACACTCCTTCCGGTACGGTTTGCCGGCGGCTGCTCTGGGGCTCGCGCTGCAATGGCTGATGTCGAATCTGATCGCTGCCATTTTTGTTCTGGCAACCCGATGGCTGCCTCGGCTCAAACGGCAGTGGCTGGCAGCCGGTTTGGCCTATGGGGTTGTAGTCTTTCTTGTCATGAACTATGTCGTGCTGCCCCTCTCCGCCCTCGGTCGCACACCGCATTTCACTGCGTCGAGATTGGCCGGGAACCTGCTTGCCATGCTCCTATTCGGCGTGATTGTTGCATTCTTCGCGCGCGCACCGTCGCGAGAATAAATTAGGCCACGAGAGCGCAGCGATTGCGTTTGTAAGCAGGCGCAACACCCTCGGTGGGCGTCAGTGCGCGCGGCTCGAGTCGCCTCCTGGGAGCAATTGCGGGCAGCCGCGCTTTGCGCCAGCTGCGTAATGCGTTGAACACGGAACTGCCGACTGCGGCGGCGGATCGACCGCGCCGCCGCGCGGACGAATGCACTCCACATGACCGGTCACGGGGTTGACCTCCGCTTCCTCGCATTTCACCGACCCTAATTTTGAAGTCGGCGCTTGTGCAGCTGCTGCGTCCGCACGCTTTGAATCGACGGTGGATTCCGCGACTCGGAATTGGCCTGTTCTTGGATCATGTGCGATTTGACCGGACAAGGACATGAGGTCGCGCGGCTTCATTACAGAGGTCACCATGCTCGTGGCCAGTGCGCCGACCAGCAGGACTCCGAGATAGTGCGGTATTTGCAGGGCGTTTCTCCCGTGCGTATCTTCTACATTGCCGGGCGCACTGCTAGTCGACGCTGTCTCGACTTCGGTTGATGCGCTTTCGCATAGCGAATAGGATTATTATGCTCCTCTCACGTCGGACGAAGTTGCCGAGCAAGCGCTCGGGCCGGCAGGTAGTTGGAGGTTACCGTGAAGAAAGTTCTCGGAATTGGCGGTCTCTTTTTTCGCGCGCGAAATCCCGCGGCGCTCAGCGCTTGGTACCAGGAGCACCTCGCGATAACAAAGGTTCCAGCAGATTACAATCAGACGCCTTGGCAACAGCAAAGCGGCGCCACAGTATTTGCCCCTTTCCCGCACGATACGTCCTACTTCGGTGATTCAACGAACAATTGGATGGTGAATTTCCGGGTTCGCAGTCTGGACGCAATGGTTGCGCAGTTGCGGGCATCGGGCATTGCGGTCGAAATCGATGCTGAGCAATATCCAAATGGACGATTCGCTCGGCTCTATGATCCGGAGGACAATCCAATTGAGCTTTGGCAGCCCGAAGGGCGGGACGCGTGCGGCGGCTGGATGACAAGCGCCTTGGCAAGATGCCCGCTCTCGTAGAAGCGCATCTGGTTCGAAGCCCCTCAGAACAATCAGGAGATCAACGTGGCGGACAAATTTCGATCTTCGCGTGAGGTCATCATTCGGACTGATGCTTGGGACGAGGCTACCCATTTCTATACTTCAATTCTTGGCCTGCCGATCACGTACCGCAGTAAAGCGATGTTGGGATTCGAAACGGGCGCCTTCTGCCTGTACGTCGAGAAAGGCGCCAAGCACGGCCCGGTGTTTGAATTCCTGGTTCCGGATGTGGACGCCGCGAAAGTCCGGCTCACTGCTGCGGGCTGCACCGTCGAGGAAGAGGATCCGTCCCTTCCACGGTGCTACATTCGCGACCCATATGGCGTCGTCTTCAACATCGGCCAAGCGCGTGCCGTGAAGTGAGGGCCTTGCGGGCCGCCAACGCGATGCAGGATGGCGTGCGCGGCTCATGTTTAAAGGACTGCGTACGGTGATCTATCCCGTCTCCGATATGGCACAGGCCAAGGCTTGGTACAGCGATGCGTTTGGGTGTTCGCCATACTTTGACCAGCCGTTTTACGCCGGCTTCTCTGTCGGCGGATTTGAGCTGGGTCTCATTCCCGACGGTGTGCCGAGTGCAGACGGCGCAATGGCATATTGGGGCGTGTCCGACGCGGCAGCGGAGCTCAAGCGACTTGCCCGTCTTCAAGTTGTGATACATGAGCAGATCAAGGACGTCGGCGGCGGCATCAAGGTCGCGTCGGTCAAAGACCCGTTCGGAAATTTGATTGGAATCATTGAAAACCCGAACTTCAACGTCCAAGACATGCGGTGACGGCAGTCAAGAGCGTGCTCGGGTGGAGGCGCGTCCCGGTCTCGCGCGAATCCTATTTGGCATTTGAATTCAAGCGGCAAGGGCGTCGCGGCGAGTCACCCGCTGCCATATAAATCAAGGATTTAGAGTTTGCACTGCAGCGGCCCGGCTCGCGCGAGTCGCCCAAGAATGAACACGGCTGCGCTCCGGGTGTGCGAGATCGGTGTCGCGTTTATCACGGCGGCGGTTCACCACAACAGCGCGCGTTCGTGCATCCTGGGAACTGCTGTTCGCGCGGTTGCGGCCTCTTTTCTTACGTCCTTGCGACACTGCTATGGAACCCTGGATCTCCGGACTCGCTCAACACGGCTATTCGATTCTGTTCGCTGCAGTATTCCTAGAAGCAATCGGAATGCCGGTGCCTGCGGCGCTCATCCTGCTGATCGCCGGTGGCGCTGCTGCGAACGGCACTTTGCAGTTAGGCTATGCACTACCAGGAGCCATCTTCGTGATGCTCGCAGGCGATACGCTGATGTTCCTCCTGGGCCGCTACACCGGGTGGTGGCTGCTGGGTTTGCTCTGCCGCATTTCACTCAACCCAGAATCGTGCGTCTTGCGCGCTGCGGATTCCTTCTATCGCCGCGGCCGCATACTGCTGGTCATGGCAAAGTTCATTCCAGGTATCAATACGATGGCGCCGCCGCTCGCAGGCAGCATGAACATGCGTTTCTGGCCTTTCATTCGGCTCGATCTGGCGGGTGCGACCCTTTACGTCGGCACATTCTTTGGGATCGGATTCCTCTTCAGTGGTGCGCTGGAGGCATTGACTCGAGGCTACAACGCGTTTGGCCGCGTCGTGGGTTGGAGCCTCGTCGCGCTGCTCTTAGGATATGTGGGCTTCCAGATTTGGCTGTGGGTCAAGACACGCAGGCTGGTCGCGGTTCCCTTGGTGCTCCCTACGGAGGCGGCACGCGAGATGGCCGCTGGTGCCTGGATCTACGACGTTCGTAGTCACGGTTACCTTGACGCTAAGGCAACGCGCATCCAAGGTTCCAGAAGGCTCGACCCCAACGCGCTGCACCAGTCGAAGGCTGAGCTTCCGCCTGATCGCCCGGTCTATGTGTATTGCACGTGCGTGCGAGAAGCTACGAGCGCCCGCGTGGCGCGGGAGCTGCAGAAACACGGGATCCGCGTCGCGGTGATCAAAGGAGGCTTGCGGGCGTGGAAGAAGGCGGGGTTGCCTGTCGAGCCCGTGCCTCCGGGCGAGATGGCGGAGCTTCCGGCCTTTCTTTAAACGGGCGCTGCAGCAACGAAAAGTGCGACGGAGCGGCTGCCGTGTGTCCGCGCCATCCACTTGATCTGCGACGAAGTCCGGCTTTGACGCGCGGCTTCTTGGAAAAGCCGCTGCTGACCTGTGCCTATGCGAAGTACTTGCCGAGCGGGTCCCAATAGTGGGTTTTCCATCCAGCATTGAGAGCCTCAAAACGACCTTCGGGGAAGCCCGTGTGGTCGAGCACGACCTGCGTTTGCGAGCCGCGCTTGAGGAGTTCAAACTTCACGAGCGAATACACGCCCGGCTTCCAATCCTCGGGCCGCCACGCTTGGACAATGCGCTCGTTGGGAACGAGCTCTATGTTTCGTCCGCCAATCATGCCCCCAAACATCGAAAAGGGGCCACCGGCTCCGGGGTCAATCTGTGCAGGCGCACCGGAGAAGGCAGTGAACCGCTTGGAATCCAGAAGCGCTTCGTAGACACGCTCCGGACTCGCCGTGAAATCGATCACCTGGTGCAAGGATGTGCGCCTACAGCCCGCCTCTGTAGCAGGCATGGCCTGCTGCGCCTTGTTCTGCGCGCGAGAGGCCTCTACGCTTAGAGTGCCGATCACGAGCGCAGTCCCCATGATGAACTGGCGTCGAGCCCGTCTATCTATCGGCCCGGCCGATCTCTTTTCCTGGTTCATCATGGCGTTGGTGCATCCTGGGTTCATTTAGCGATATGCCGTACCGCAAGGGTGCATTTATGGAACCACGGCATCAAAATATGTTCAAGATCATATTCAGTTCGGCGTGCGAAGATCGGTCACGGCAATTTTCGGCACTAACGGCGAGGGGTTCCCATGCCATATTCTTCTGCTCATCGACAGAAAGTACGACAAAGCATCATTGACAGTGCGCGCAGGCTGTTCAATCGGCACGGCTTTGATAGTGTATCTATCGACGGCATCATGGCCGGCGCACAGCTGACTCACGGCAGTTTTTACAGCTATTTTGGCAGCAAGGGCGAGCTGTACACCGAAGTGTTGGCCTGCTTTCTCACGGACCCGCACTGGAAAAACACCTGGGAAGGTGTACACATCGATATGACTGCTGCTGCCCTTGGCCCGCAAATTGTTCGCGCCTACCTGTCTCGTCAGCATTTTGAGGACATCGAGAACTCCTGCCCGATGGTGGCGTTGCCGAGCGACGTCGCGCGCAGCGGCAAGAGCGCACAGAATGCCTTCGAGACCGCGTTCAAAGCGATGGTGAGTATCTTGGAGCGAGGCTCTTCGAACACCCACCACTCGCACCGAGTAGTGGCACAGGCTGTCGCTGCGCTTTGCGTAGGCGGGATGGTCATCGCCCGCGCCATCGCTGACCGCGCTCTCGCGGATGAGTTGCGCGGCGCCTGCATGGCCGTGGCGCTCAAGATGGGTGGATGGGACGAGACGACCGGGTCAAAGTCAGATACGACCACCCCATATCGCGCGCGCTCTGGGCAGTCCTTGCCGCAGGTCCGCCGTGCTGTTCGGCGTGCCGGAAGATAGGGAGCGACAGAACTTGCACCTTATTCTCTACATGCAACATTCACGGCATTGGCATGCGCTGCGGCGCCCGTCGGCGTACTGTACGGCATCATGTGTGGTCGATACGTCACTAAAGACCAAGCGGCGATAGAGCGTGCATTCTCGATTGTGAAGCCCTGGTGGCGTTTCGATGCGAGCTACAACGTCGCACCGTCGCAGCAGGTTCCTGTCGTGCGCAGCGCCGCGGGCGAGAGAGAAGGCGTAATGCTGCGCTGGGGACTTATACCGTTCTTCGCCAAGGGCGTACCGCCGAAGTACTCAACCATTAATGCGCGCGTAGAAACGGTCGAGACCGCAGCGTCTTATCGAGGACCGTGGAAGCGCGGGCAGCGCTGCATTCAGGTTGCCGCGGGATTCTATGAATGGCATTTGGCAGCTGACGGCAAGAAGCAGCCCTTCTTCATTCACCTCGCCGATCGCGAGGTTTTCGGCTTCGCCGCGTTGTGGGATCGATCCTTCGCGGCCGACGGAAGCGCCATCGAAAGCTGCGTCCATATCACGATGCCTGCCAATGCGCTCATGAGCGATATTCACAACACCGGAAGTAATCCCCACCGCATGCCGGCGATCCTCCGAGCGGAGGACTACGAGCCGTGGCTCAGCGGTACGACTGACCAGGCGCGAGCAGCTCTGCTGCAATATCGCGCCGATCTCATGGTCGCGTACGCGGTCAGCACGCGCGTCAACACCCCGAAGAATAACGACGCATCGCTGGTCGATCCTCTTACCTAGGCCGGCACGCATTGCAGCGCGTCGCGCGCATTAAGTAGCAATCCTGTCGCAGAGGTTCGCGCCCCCACTCCCAAGACCTGGAGGGCGGCAACTCATGCAAATCGGCGGCGGATCGGCGGCATGCCGCGCGCCAACTCATGCGTCGGAAATTTTGTGACGGCCGTCACTCCTGGCGCGTCGCGTTCTGGCCGCAGCAGCCGATATTGAGATATCGGAACTGCAAGAATGCAGTGTTTCAATCTAGCCTAAAGCAATGAACATACGGCCGAAAGTCACCGCGCTCGTCGCGGTTTTGTTCGTGATTCTCGGCGTAGCAGAAATCCTCGTTGTAAAGCGCATTCTGCTGCCAAGCTTCGTGGAGCTTGAGCGCGCGGATGCGCACATCGCCATGCGGCGCATCCGCAACGCACTTGACCTTGCCACTGATCGGCTTGCTCTATCAGCGACGGACTGGGGAAACTGGGCGGATACCTATCGCTTCGTGCAGGATCACAACGACGCCTACGTGGCCGAAAATATAACCAAAGTCGCGCTCAAGGAGCTCGACGTCAATACCATGCTGGTCGTCGATCGCGATGGTAATTTTGTTCTCGCGAGCGAGCTCGACTTGAAATCCGATCAGCCGCTGGATCTCGACTTCGTAGCGCACAAAAAGCTACCGGCCGACTTCCCTTGGCGCGCGAACCTGCGTGACGGACGACCCGCGAAAGGGTTCGTGCAGACGAATCGCGGCATCTTGATGATGGCGGGGGCACCGATACTCGACGGCACGGGGCAGGGGTCGGCACGCGGGATGGTCATCATGGGCCGCTTGCTCGCGGCTCCAGAAATCGCCCGTACCGGGGCGCAAGCCCAGGCCCAAGTGTCGATGGCCGCACAGCGCCACGAACGAGTCCCGGAACAACTCGTCGAGAGCGACGCTGTAACGCACGTGTATCGATCGATCGATGACGTCTATGGTCAACCGATAATGACCCTGCGTGTCGACGTTCCGCGGCAAATCACGCTGCGCGGGTACTCGGCCGTCGCTTATGCATCCGCATACTCGTTAGTCGCGGCAGTGGTGGTATTGATTCTCCTTGTCGTCATCTTGAATCGTGTTGTCTTGACACCGCTCGCCCGCGTGACACGTCATGCGGTGGCCATCGGGGCAGGGGAGGACCTGACGCGACGGCTGGATTTCAATAGTAAGGACGAGATCGGCGTTCTGGCGCATGAGTTCGATGGAATGGTCGCGCGCGTGGCCGAATCGCGCAGGCAAGTGGTTGATCAGTCTTTCCAGGCGGGGTTCGCGGAGCTTGCCAAGGGAGTTCTGCACAATCTTGGCAACGCCATGACGCCGATCGGCGTCCGATTGTCGAGGCTACGCGACCGACTGCGTGCCGCGCCTACGGAGAACGCGGAGCAAGCTGTCGCCGAACTGGCGAGCGGCGCGGCCGATCCAGCGCGCCGCGCGGACCTCGAAGAGTTTGTACGCTTGGCGTGCACGGAGCTCGCGCTCGCCGTCAAGGCTGCGGAAATTGACGTCGCCGTGATGAGTCGGCAGACAGCGATCGTGCAGGCCGCGCTCAGCGAGCAACTGCGCGCCGCGCGCAATGAGCATGTGATCGAATCCGTGCGGTTGCCCGAACTTATTGCGCAGTCGCTCGAGATCGTGCCTGAGTCGTGCCGTCAGAGGCTCATGATCGCCACGGACGACTCACTGAAGAAAGTGGGCGTCGTGAATGTGGCGCGCACGGTACTGCGACTCATTCTGCAGAACCTGATCATCAACGCCGCGGACGCGGTGCGCGAGGCCGGTAAGGACAAGGGTGTGCTGCACGTCGCCGCGGAGATCGTGCGTGAAGCGAATGGTGAGCAATTACACCTGCACTGCAAGGATGATGGGATCGGTATCGCGGCAAACAATCTCGAACGCGTGTTCGAGAAGGGATTTTCAACCAAGTCGAAAGCGACCAACTACGGCATTGGACTGCATTGGTGTGCCAATGCCATCGGAGCGTTGGGGGGGCGGCTATGGGCCGCCAGCGAAGGTCCCGGGCGCGGCGCATCGATGCACCTGATGGTGCCCCTCGGTAGTCGCGAGAGCATATCAATTGCAGGAGCTGCGTGAGGTTTCACATGGCAGATCAAGTTCGAACTCAGGTCCGTGTGCTCGTGGTGGATGATGAGCCTGACGTCCGCGACGCCTACCGGCAGATACTCCTGGAAACCGAAGTCAGCCAGGACATCGCGGGCTTTCGCGAATTGCGCGCGCGATTGTTCGCGAAGACTGCAGCGGCGCCGGCGCCGGCGCAGGGGAACGGGCTGTCGCGCGGCGCTACCTTCGACCCGGTGTTCTGCGAGCAAGCTGACGCAGCGGTCGCGGCGGTCCAGGAAGCGCTCGCGCAGGAGCAGCCTTTCGCAGTCGTGTTTCTCGATATGCGGATGCCGCCGGGTCGGGACGGGGTCTGGGCAGCGACGAAAATCAGGGAGATCGATCCTGCCATCGAGATCGTCATTTGCACCGCCTATTCCGACGTGGATCCTTGTGAGATCGGCGGCATCGTACCGCCCGAAGACAAGCTTTCGTATTTGCAAAAGCCGTTTCATCCGCATGAGGTGCGGCAGATGGCGATTGCGCTCGGCAGCAAATGGCGTGCAGAGCGACGCATCGTCAAGCTCGCTTATTTCGATGCATTGACAGGGTTACCTAACCGCGAGCAGTCGCGCAGTCGCCTCGTCGGAGCCATCGAGGCGGCTAAGGAGCATGGGCGAACCCTCGCGGTGCTCTACCTGGATCTGGATAACTTCAAGCGAGTCAACGACACCTTAGGCCATGCCGTGGGCGATGAACTCTTATGTTTGGTGGCCACGCGACTGCGCAATTCGCTGCGCTCCAGCAATTCGACGACATCAGCGGCGGAAGAGAGCGACCGGCCCGGCGACCTGGCACGTCTCGGTGGCGATGAATTCATGGTGATGCTGCCCAACCTGCGGTTAGGACGCGACGCGGGTGCTGTGGCCGCGCGGCTCATTCGCGACCTTCGTGAGCCGATGCAGCTCGCAACCAACTCGCTGGTGGTTACACCCAGCATTGGGATCGCCGTATTTCCGCAGGACGGCGCCGATGCCGCCACGCTGTTGCGCAACGCGGATTTGGCTATGTATTTCGCGAAGCGCAAGAATCCGGGCACGTTCGCGTTTTATGACATCGCGATGAACGCCGTGGCGTTGCATCGCTTTACGATAGAAAGTCGGCTGCGCGGTGCCCTCGAGCGCAATGAGTTCACCTTAGACTACCAACCGCAGTTCGACGTTCGCTCGGGTGGCATTTCCGGGATGGAGGCGTTGCTGCGCTGGACGAGTGACGAGCTCGGCGGCGTGCCGCCGTCGGAATTCATTCCGGTCGCCGAGGAGAGCGGATTGATACTTTCAATCGGCGAGTGGGTGCTGCGCAGCGCCTGCCGCCAGGCCAAGGCATGGCAGGACGAGGGCTTGCCCCTCGGCAGAATGGCGGTAAACGTCTCCGGTCGACAGTTCGCGCTCGCCGAATTCCCGGCCCTCGTGGCCGCAATTCTGAAAGACACGGGCCTGCCAGCCGCCAACCTCGAGTTGGAAATCACTGAGTCGGTGGTTATGGCCGACGAAGGCTGGGCGCAAAAGGCGATTAATGAATTGAAACAACTGGGCATTTCGCTTGCCATCGACGATTTCGGCACCGGGTATTCGAGCTTTGGTCGTCTGCGGCACTTCGCGGTGGATCGCCTTAAGATCGATCGCTCGTTCGTGACCAGTATCAATGATGGCAGTGATGACCGCGCGATTGCAGCTGCCATTATCGCGATGTCACGATCATTGCGCGTCAACGTGACGGCGGAGGGTGTCGAGAATTTCCCACAGTTGATGTTCCTGCAGGAGCACGATTGTCACGACGCGCAGGGATTTCTCCTGAGCAAGGCTCTGCCGGCGAAGGATGCCCATGCGCTGCTGCAGCGCGTAGCTGAGATCACGGATAAATCCAGAACGCAGCGATTGAAGGCTATTATCGGCTAGGTGGTCGTGCGTGACTCGCTCGAGCGCGTCTCTACGCCAATGGCGCGACGACGCGCGCTGCGCGCCTACGCATCCGGCCTCACTCGCGCCATGATTGCCAACGGCCGTCCCTCGGGGTCCTTGAAAAACGCCATCCATTCCTCGGTTCCATCGGGGGTGCTTATGGACAATGAGCGGCGCGCTGGTGAAGTCGATGCCTCGCGCATTGAGCTCATCGTGTGCGCCCTTGATGTCGGTAACAAGCAGATAGAGTATGGATTCCCCGCTCGGCTCTGGCGCTTCCTCCGTCAAGAACAGCCGCATTCCTCCACAGGCGAAGAGCGCGAATTTGCCAAACGTATAGATGCGGCAGACCGAGAAGGTCGCCGTACCCAGCCGCCGCGCTCTTGATTTCCTTGACCGATCTTGATCTCTCGCAGATGGGTCCAGGCTGGAATTGTGTATGCAGGGTGTTCTTCCTTCGCGCAAGAGCGCTTCGCTTAGGCGTGCGGAACGATTGACGCAGCGCTGTGCGATTATCCAGTCCGAGTTTCGCGACGGCATTCGTGGCGTGAAACTTGGCGGCGCCGGCACTGATGCCGCGACGCTCGCAATCTGGCGATTCGTCAGACCGTGCTCCACGGCATGCACGACCGGCCGCTCGGCGGGCGTCAGAAGATTATCGTGCGGGGGCCGGCCCCGGCGGTTTGTGCGACTCATGTCGGAATCCTAATGCGCGAAGAGCCGATTTTCCCTCCCCTCGTGCGCACGACCACAGCGCAACATGCGCGTTGGTCGATTGTGACCGCGGCGATCGTCGCTTTGCTGGCGGCGAGCGCCTTGGCACCACTCGGCGCGTCCGCAGGCCCATGTACGGGACAAGGCGTGGAGCTGCAGGTGCTCGGGTCGGGCGGCCCGGAGCTTGAAGACAAGCGGGCATCCAGCAGCTATCTAGCAGGCTGCTGAAAAAGGCTTTTAAATGGCTCTAAAATGTGAAATGGCAGATGTGACCTCATGAGATTTCAATCACTTGCGAAATCGCGCATCCCGACATCGGCCTTGATAAAGCCTTT
>Ga0182024_10012687_pt1 | contig 16623 bp, 20 predicted proteins | sample P32metaG_FD_120480 | JGI IMG/M metagenome (GOLD analysis project Ga0182024, IMG submission 120480) | Permafrost microbial communities from Stordalen Mire, Sweden - P3-2 metaG (Illumina Assembly) | ecosystem: Environmental > Terrestrial > Soil > Wetlands > Permafrost | place: Sweden: Stordalen... | reverse complement strand
GAGGACGGCGTATCATCACCCGGAGGGCAACAGCTACATCGAACGGTTCCATCGCAGCTTGAAGGAAGAGGAAGTCTGGACAGCGGAATATCGGAGCTTAGGAGAAGCGCGAGCATCGATCACCCGTTGGATCGAGGAGTACAATCACGACCGGCCTCATCGCGGAGTCCACAATCGCACCCCGCACGAGGCCTTCTTGGCTTTTGCAGGTGTACTAAAAAACGAGGCCCTGACTGTCTAAATTAGCGGGGAGCACTACACGTGAGTGTTAGATTGTCGGCGCAATAAGTCCATGGGTTTTGGTTGTTCACAAATGTTCCTTATTCGAACTCACTTTGATCGTGCGAGCGAGTGTGGTATTCCGTTGATTTGTTGCGCGAAAAACGGTGAGAATCGCGGAGAGTTCGGGGAGGAAGCTCACAAGATCATTGAGGAAACTGTTTGAAGTTTCCCTGCTTAACGCTTACTTGGCCGGGAGTGCCAGTTCTTTGATTGCGCGATTCAATTGAGACAGAGCTGGGGCCATCTCGCCGACAAACCTGGCTGACTCGCGCTGGAACCAAATCGCATGCCTATGAGAATTCGGCAAGCACGTGGGTGGCTGCACTGTGCTATTCTCACGGCGCTGGATGCTCGAAACCAAGCACGACGCGATTCAGAAGGTCTTATCTCGCAACCAAGAGTTTGCGCTCAACTACGATGGCGCATCTCTTTCGCCTCAGCCGCAACTTCGGCTCGTAGTGATAACCTGCATGGACACGCGCATCACCCTCGCTGCGCTCGGCCTCAAACCTCAAGACGCACACTTAATCCGTAACGCTGGCGGAATTGCAACGGATGATGTTTTGCGCTCATTGCTCGTTTCGCACTACTTCTTGGGAACAAATCAGGTGATGGTGATAAACCACACTGACTGCGGTCTCATGAAGATTAGCGAAGACGAAATGCACAAGCACATTGAGCGGCAAACCCGTATGGCGCCTAGTTCCCCGGTTCGTTTTCACGCATTCAGCGATGTCGAGAAGAACGTCCGCGAGCAGTTGGAGAAACTAAATGCTCACAACTGGGTTCGCGAAGAGTTGACCATACGCGGCTTCGTGTTTGATGTGAAGTCGGGCAGATTGAAAGAAGTCGCTGCTGTTGACGGTCGGTAACGTCAGCCGCCGCGTCCAAAGCAACGACGAGACTTTGTATGTTCACACCTGGTCTGCTGCAACATGATTCAAATGCTCCACCGCTGGAGCAATCCGACTAAAGAAGTCCGCGGCGCGCCGTTGAGTCGCGGCGTCTTCCCCTACGCAGGGCGAGACCACGCGTGTAACGCCAGTCTGCGAGTTTAGGTAGATTTGAACTTCAACCACTTTCTCAGTTCCGATCATTGTTTCCGGTTTGCTCATAAATCCTCCAAGTCGCTAACTTCCTTCACTTCGCCGGAGCTTGTCGTCCATATCATCAAGGTCCGTAAGAATATCGGATTGGCGTGTACGTGATTCGCTTCCTATAGATTCATATGCGATGTCAGGGTCTTGGTTCGGGCGAACTACATCGCGGCCCGCTGCTGTCCGACAACGTCCGAAGGGTAAGGGGTTCTCGCCAAAGGGGAGCGATGAGACATAATCGTCGAGGCGAATAATGTCCTGCGTTCCACCAACATATTTGATGTTCCCATTGCCCAAGCTCATGCCCCGTGTGAGTTCAAGGTCAAAGCTTTTTAGTTTGGCCTGCCACGGTTTCCCCGCGATCATGCTCATTGGGATGGGTCGGTGCCAATGCGCGCGGTTGTATCCGCAAACCGAACAGCCGCAACCCGGACGAACCACACGGCGGTCGTGCTTCTGCCTATGGGATATCTTGGATTGTGGGGAGTCTTCAGCTATAGAGTGAACTTCCAGTTCGCCCCTGTCGCCAATCTGGGAATTTTGATGTTTCTTCGCGCCCCTGCGCTTTGGCGCGCATATCTCGCAACACATGCTGCGACCGGTGAGGACGTTGCTGGCCCGCCTCAGTACCGGCAGGCTACCCGGACATGAGCACTTGACCCGCAAATGGCGGCGACCTTTGATAACCCCCGCTTCGGCAACGACAGTCCAGGAACTCTCCGGCGGCAGTGTCGGCAAGGGATGAGGCTCAAATTGTGGATTGCTGCTCACGGTTCAAGTGGGTTCAGCGTTGCAGGCACGATGCTCCTGGTTACAAAAGCATCTATGTCACATCTCCGAATAAGGACGCGCCCTCCCACCTTGACGAATGAAAGATGACGCCGATGCAGAATCCAGCTACGTATCGTGCTTATTTGTACCCTGAGAACTTTCGCTGTCTCAGGAACCGTCAATAAGTCGTCTTGGTCCGTATCCATCGTTCACCTTTCAACTTTCTGATTGACATTTTCTCGCAAATCATGGTAATATGCAATCTATGAAAGCGTATTACGCACTTGGAAGCACGATTCGCTATTACGCGCGACTACCGCACTCAATCGAGGAAGTTGCAGTTGGAGATGCGGCGGGGACGTGTGATCTGCGCGGACTGCTCGAAACTGATGTCGTGGACGTGACGCGCCGGTGGAAAGAGTCCCCAAGCGTGGTGCTTGCAAATCTGGACGTAGCCTCCATACCGGCCGTGCGGACGTTCCTTAACCGCTACGGTCCGCTTACGGGTCCGTCTCTTCAAATGCCTGAGGCCGGGACTGGGAGGCCGCGGTTTTACGAGAACCTTGCGAAGCTCACGAGCTTTCGTGATTCGCTCCGCAGGGCGTGGGGCAATGATGCCGATGCGATCAGAGAACTCAGTGGCCTCGTTTCTTATCGCTCCGAGGTGCTCATTGAGGGAAGGTTGAGGGTTCCGGCGCACGGAAGTGATTCAATCGTCGTTGAGAACAGCCAAATCGTGGCAGTTGTTGAGCCCCTGAAGCGTTTTATCGTTCTCTTGCTCTTGCGAGACTTGCAGCAAGGCAGAGCCGCCGTTTGCCAAAGCCCTGATTGCCCGGCACCCTATTTCCTTCGTGAGCGAAAGGGACAGCAATTCTGCACTCACAAATGCGCTGTGCTGGTAAATGTGCGGAAATTTCGAGAGGCACAACGAAAACAGAAGTACTCAATGCGGAGGAAGAAGCGATGATCTACAAGCGCGGGAAAATCTACTGGTACAAATTCATGTGGAGTGGCGATCTTGTCCGTGAATCCACAAAACAGGGCAATGACAAGGTTGCCCGACAGATGGAATCAGCACACCGAACTTCGCTAGCCAGAGGTGAGGTCGATCTTCGAGATAGGAAAGCTGCGCCCGCGCTCTCTGAATTTCTAAGCAAGGATTTTCTTCCTTATACGGAAACCACATTTGCCACAAAGTCCGCGACCGCTCGCTATTACAGGACTGGCGCGAGGAGTCTTTCAAGCTCCGCCCTGTCCGGTTTGCGGATAGATGAGATAAACGGTCAACATGCGGCGCAGTACGCTGCCCGACTGACGCACCTCTCGCCAAGCACCGTCAATTGCGGCCTTCGGACTTTGAGACGCGCCCTCTACTTGGCAACAGACTGGGGACGAATTGACCGCAGACCAAAGATCACGCTTGCAAAAGGTGAGCGGCAACGAGAAAGGGTCTTGACTGACGCCGAAGTCACCCGTTACCTAGAAGTGTGTGAGCAACCGTGGCGCGATGTTGCAACAATCATGCTTGGCACGGGAATGAGACCCGGCGAAGTCTTTGCGTTGCGATGGGAGCGCGTCCTGCTCAATGGGGATGGCGGTCTCATTCAGATTTCACAGGGAAAGACGAAAGCTGCTCGAAGGGTTCTTCCAATGGTTCCCGCGGTCTTTAGCGTATTGGAGTCGCGCTGGGTAGCAGCCAACAAACCAACAGACGGATGGCTCTTCCCTTCTATGTCCAAGTGTGGGCACTTCGAGGGAGCCACGGCTAAAGGGTTTCATGCTCGCGCTCTCAAGAATGTCAATGAAAAAGCGGGCAAGAACAAGCTACCTGAGCTAAAGCGATTTGAACCCTACGTGATGCGTCATACCGCTTTGACACGACTAGGCGAAGCAGGTTGCGATGCATTCACTCTGGCCCGTATCGCCGGGCATAGCTCAATTACGATCACTCAGCGGTATGTGCATCCTCAGGCTGAGGCAATCGAGCGAGCCTTCGCAAAACTCGGCACCGGTGAGATTCCGTTGCTGCCCGCAGGTGGTCACAATTCTGGGCACAGTCAAGAATCACACGCCATGAAGGATCAAAGGAAAGCCACCGCATCCCATTCGACCGACAAGGATTAGGTGGTGGGCCGCGCAGGACTTGAACCTGCAACCCGCTGATTAAGAGTCAGCTGCTCTACCAATTGAGCTAGCGGCCCACAAGGAAAAAAAGCTCTTTATTATACTGAGAGAGAGCGATTTGTCGAATTGCGCGGCGGCTTGGCAGCGGCGACGCCCAGCCACAACAGCGCCAATGCGGACACGGTTGGCGCGCTGCGAGCCTTCAGCTCCGCAGAGACGCGGCAATCTCCTGCGCCACCTGGCGCGCGTGCGCGAGGTCGTGCGGCTCGAAGGAAATGGCCGCTACCCGAGGATGCCCGCCGCCGCCGTGCTTTTCGGCGAGCGACGCCAAATTCTTGTCAATCTCTTCACCCTTCCACGGATTCGACCCCAGCGAGACCTTCGTCCGCACGGGCGAAGCGCTCACGCTGACCGAATACAGGCATTCCGGGTGCAACAAATAGGGAATGAACTTGTTGTACCCCTCGAGATCGAGATCGCTCACGTCAAAATAAATCACGCCGCCGCTCACCTTCGCGCGCTGCTTGATCTGTTCGATGGACCGTTCATGCCGCTCGAGCAAGGGCTTGAGGTGCGCCGCCACCAAGGGCAGGCGCACGACCTCGGCCAGCGGGCGTGACGCCAGCTCCGGCACCAGCCTCGCCGGGATGCCCGATTCGGGAGCGGCTTCAATGACGAGCGCGACCTGCGTGGCCGGCTCCTTGATGCTGACTGCCACTTCGGGACTCGCGTATTGCGCGCCGTCGATAATGTCGCCCCAATGAATCAGCTCGGCTAGTGGAGCGGCTTCGAATCCAAACTTCGCACGCGCCACATCGGCTATCAGCTTGGTGCAAGACTTATACGCGGGATCATAGAATTTGTGCCCGCTGCGGTCGTTGTGAAAATGCGCAGCGTCGGCGGGCGTAAGGAACGCGCTCTGGTGATGATCAAACCACCAAGTCACGCGGGGTGACGCGGAGTATTTGAAGTCCACGATGGCGTTCTCGTCGCCATCGAACATCTCTTCCTCAAATGGGCGCCGCGCGCGATGCGTCATGCCTGTGTAATGAAATTCGGCTTCGGGGTGAATGCGCTCGCGCATGAATCGCGTGAACACGGCCGCCGAGGCCGCGCCGTCAAAGCAGCGGTCATGGAAGAAAACGCGGACTTTCACAGGGCGCGGCACATTCGCCTCATCGTAGCGCATCAAAACAGCGGGATTTACAGCCACGCAAAGTCCTTAAAGATGGACGGGCAACCCAAATTTGTCAAGCGAGCGCCGGCTGCGGGATATGCCGGCGGCATATTGCGACGCGGTGGGCGTCAGACCAATTCGCTCAGGCTTTCGCTGTGCGCGCCAGGCTTTCGGCATAGTCGCCGGCGTAGGGGATGCGGTATTGCTCGCCCTGATAGGCTTTCACCATCAGGAAGATCCAAAGCAGGATTGCCACCGCGTAGATGCTTTTCGATAGAATTTGCTCGATTATGATGCCGACCCAGGCGCTCTCCACCACAAAGCTGACTTCAAAAACCTTCTCGATTAACGCGCGCAGGATCTGCAGCCCGGCAAACACAGCGATGGATTGCGCGGCATGATACCGAACGTAGCGCCGCTTGTCAGTCAGCAGCAAGATCACGCCGCTGACCCAAAACAGGGCGTAGCACAAGACTCCGGCTACATTTTCAGGCAGCAGCGGCTTTCTGGATTCGGCTGGCATAAGGCCAACCAGCATCATGCCCCAGCGGGAATGGTTCAGGCAATCGGCCGGTGGGATGCAAGTGAGCAGAAAGATAGCCCTGGAAAAGCTTCAGGGTCGCCGCGCAAACGGCGCGCGTCGCACCCTGAGCTACAGTTCTGCCCTGCTGACAGACACGATCGGCGTGCGGATACTTTGCGTTCGAACTACTTGCCGGCCAGCTTGTCCGCGAAATCCGCCGCTATGGGCACGCGGAAGCGCTGCCCCTGGTAGGCCGTGACCATCAGCAGAATCCAGAGGATCAGCCAGATGAGGCGGACGGCCATAAACAGAAGGTTCACCAATCCCCAACCACCCATGAACCAAGTCGTGACGAAAAACTGGCCAAGCACAAAATAAACTACCGTCAGCCCGCCAAAAACGACGATAGATTGCGCCGCGTGATACTTCACAAACGGCCGCTTATCAATCAGCAGGAAGATCAGACCGGTGAGCCAGACACCTAGGTAGCAAAGAAGCCCTGCAACGTTTTCCGACAATCCTTCTGTGGGAGCGCTCGTGTTCACTATGCCTCCTGCCGGCGCTGCCGCCGGAACCGTGCTCGCCGCGGGCGCAGCAGGCGCCGCCATGCTCTGGCCGCAACTCGGACAAAATGCCGTGCCGTCCGCTACCTGCTTGCCGCATTTGGTGCAAAACGCCATGGGAACCTCCGGTGAAGGGTGTCGTTAGCAAAACGTATGCGGAGGCTAGCAGATGTTGAGCTTCGCTAGCAAGCAAAGACCGTGGAGGCGCCGACGCTGTAGGTTGAGTTCCGATCTAGTCCCATTTTCCGCGATCTGGCCGGTTCAGACAAACTTAGGAGCCCGCAATGGGCGCCTCAGCGTGAGGCTTGCCCGCCACAACCTCCGCCAGCCGGGACACGATCGGGATGCGGATTCCTTTGCGCTCGTACGCGCTGACCATCAGAATCACCCACAGCCCAACGCCGATCATGCCCAGCGCGCCGGTGGAGATCATCGCCACCCACGCGTACGGCAATTGCTCAATAAACGCGTTGCTCGAATAGCGCCCGAGAAAAAAGAGCAGGAGGTTCAGCGCGCCAAAAATGATCGTGGATTGCGCGGCGTGAAACCGCACGTTCCTGCGTTTGTCGGTGACAAGGAACGCGAGACCCGTGACCCACCCGAACAAATAGCAAAGCACGCACGCGGCATTGTCCGGCACCGCGGCCTGTACGTTCTTGACGCTGAACTCCGTGTCCTTGGCGGATTTTACAGCCTTTTGTGCAGGATGCAGCGCCTGACCGCACTTCGAGCAATAAATGTCGTAAGGAGGCGGCAGAATGGCTGCTAGCTGGTGCCCGCACTCGGAGCAAAACGTGGAGCCTTCGGCAATCTGCGCGTGGCATTTGGTGCACGAAATCAAGCGAAGCTCCCCTCCAGCAGATCTACATCCACATCATTACGCTGACACCTGCAACTATCTCACAAGTGGGTGTCGCCAGGGCATGACGCCAACTGTTCGATGATGCCGAAGATCGCCGCAACCATTCGTTGACGCCAGCCTGCACCGCGAGGTTGCAGCTTTCTGGCGCTCGACGCCGTGAAGTTCCAGCCGGTTCTCATATAGTATGTGCGATGTTGAAAGACGTTCGCCGGAGCCGCACCCTGGCCATCGAACCGATCACGGAAGCAAGCGTCGCGAGCAACGCAGCTTCCCCGTCCACACGCCACATCCTCGGCTTCCCGTGGCCCGCGAAAGTCAGCCCCGGCCAGCGCAGCTCGCTGATTGCCGGCGGCCTCGGATGGATGCTCGACGCCATGGACGTGATGCTCTACTCCATGGTGCTGGCCCACCTGATGGTTGCTCTGGGCATGTCCAAGGAAACCGGGGGGCTGCTTAACTCGCTCACACTGGCATCGTCGGCGGTTGGAGGTGTGCTGTTCGGCTTCATTGCCGATCGCGTGGGACGCACGCGCGCGCTGATGGCCTCAATTCTCGTGTATTCGCTCGCGAGCGGCGCGTGCGGCTTCTCCGGCACGGTGGTGGAGTTGGCAATCTTCCGTCTGATCCTGGGACTTGGGATGGGCGGCGAATGGAGCACGGGCGCCGCGCTGATCGCGGAGACGTGGCCCGCCGAGCACCGAGGCAAGGCGCTCGGCTTGATGCAATCCACGTGGGCGATCGGCGAAATGATCGCAGCGGCAGTGGTTGGATTGGTGCTTCCCCATTTCGGCTGGCGCGCTGTCTTTTTCTTCGGCGTGCTTCCGGCATTTGTCGTTTTCTGGATTCTACGCTCCGTGCCCGAATCGGAGATGTGGAGCTCGCGTAAGTCCGAGCGGCGAGGCTCGCTGAGCTTGCTCGCGCGGCGCGACATCCGCGGCCCGGCAATCATCGCCACATTGATGAACGCGGCCAGCATGTTCGGCTACTGGGGCCTCTTCACTTGGATTCCGGCGTACCTTTCGCTCCCCACATCACAAGGCGGGCGCAACCTCGACATCATGAAGACCACCACGTGGCTCATTCTGATGGGCGTCGGAAAGTGGTTCGGCTACGCGCTATTTGGATTTCTCGCGGACTCCGCGGGGCGCAAGTTCAGCTACGCTTGTTATCTGCTGATCGCCGCGGTGCTCGTGCCGATCTATGGCCGCGCGCACAGCGAAATTGCCCTCTTGCTCATCGGACTGCCCGTCGCGTTCTTCGGCACCGGTTACTTTTCGGGCTTCAGCGCCATCGCTGCGGAGCTTTTCCCGACCGAGATTCGCGCCACGGCCATGGGACTGACCTACAACATCGGCCGCGGCTTTTCCGCGCTGGCACCGCTTGCCGTGGGAAGTATCGCGACCCGCTACAGCTTTACCGCCGCTTTCTACGTTCTCGCGGGTGCATTCTTTCTTAGCGCGATGCTTGCACTCGCATTGCCAGAGACAAAAGGCAAGCAGCTCGAATAGCGATGGCCACCACTGGCATCATCTCCGGCCGGCGATTCGTGCTGAATCCCGCGGCGCGCAACGCCAGTCCTGATGCCGGTCTATTCGCATCGCAGGAGATGGCCGAGGTTGCCGAATTTTACCGTGCAATGCTGGGCTACAGCCCAACCCCGTTGCGCAGTCTTGGCGGTTACGCGCGCGAACTGGGCGTTCGCGGCTTGCTCGTCAAAGATGAATCCTCGCGCATGGGCCTTAACGCATTCAAGATCGCTGGTGTCGCTTATGCCTTGCATCGCCTGCGGTCGAGCGGCGCGTTGAAGCCGGATTCAGTTCTTGCATGCGCCACCGATGGCAATCACGGCCGCGCGGTAGCCCACGTTGCACGCGAGCTAAGGCTCCGCGCAAAAATCTACATTCACAGTGGCGCCAGCCCGGCTCGCGTGCAGGCAATTCGCGACGAGGGCGCGGACGTCACCATCATTGACGGCAACTACGATGATTCGGTCCGGCAAGTCGCTCGCGACGCGCAGCAGCATGGCTGGACCATCGTTTCGGACACCGCGTGGCCCGGCTACGAGCAAGTCCCTCGAGACATCATGGCCGGATACACGATCCTCATGACCGAGGCTGCCGCGCAATGGGGCGAGCCTCCTGAAGTCGTCTTTGTCCAGGCCGGCGTGGGCGAGCTTGCTGGGGCCGTCGCAAGCTGGCTCTTGCAAAACTTCGGCGCCGATCGCCCCTTCCTGGTCTGCTGCGAACCTGAGAACGCAGCCTGCGTTCTCGAGTCTGTCCGCGTTGGTTACCCCGCCAATTTGCAGGGTTCGCTCGCCACCATCATGGCCGGGCTGAGCTGCGGCGTGGTCTCCTCCATCGCGTGGCCGATATTGCTGCGATCTCTCGATGCCTGCGTCGCAATCAGCGACGATGAATGCAGGGCCGCCGTCAGAAAGCTCACTTATCCCAACGCTGATGATCCATCCATCACCGCGGGGGAATCGGGAGCCTGCGGCGTCGCCTCCCTGGCTGCAATCATGAGCTGTGATGACCTGCACCCTGTCCGAGAAGCTCTTCGCCTGAATTCGAACTCCCGTGTCGTCGCCATTAACACCGAAGGCGCCACCGACCCAGAAGCCTACCGCCAAATTACGGGGCATCTGTAGCGCGGGCGCGGAACAATCTCACCCTCAGTACCAACGTACTATTTTCGCGAACGCCGCAATATAGGATTCCTATATTCACCATGACGAAACGTATTCGCACCCAAATCGCCCGCGGCAGCGCCGAGCTTGCGATCCTCGCGCTGCTCGCCGAACAGTCGCTCTACGGCTTCGAAATCTCGAAGCGCATCGCCGAAAAAACAGAGGGCGCGCTGCAGTTCAATCTCGCTTCGCTCTACCCGATGCTTTATGACCTCGAGAAGCGCGGCCTCGTCGCAGGCCGATGGGAAGCAAACCGTGCGGGACGCGACCGCCGCTACTATTGCCTGACTTCCACCGGCAAGCGCAGACTTGCTCCGCTGCGCCGTGAATGGGGTTTCTTTTTCCGCGCGCTCGATAGCCTTGCGGGGGTGACCCGTGCGTGACTGGAACGCTCTGGTCCGTCAACGCCTCGGCAAGGTGAATCTTGGTGCGACCCAGCAAGATGAGGTCATTTCCGAATTGGCCTCTCATCTAGAAGATCTCGTCGACGATCATCTCGCACTGGGACTCAGCGAACCGGACGCAATCGCGCGCGCTCTCGACGAGGTCGCTAATTGGCGTGCTCTATCCAAGAGAATTCAACGCACAAAACACGAGGAGGAACTTATGAATGCTCGCGTAAGAAATTTTTGGCTGCCTGGATTTGTCTGCCTGGTGTCCGCAATGGCGCTGGTGATGATTTTGGGGTGGGCAGGCGTTCGGCCTCACCTCGTTGCGATTGGTTCGCTATCGCTGGTGCTATACCTGCCGTGGCTGGCGGCACTGCCGTTACTCGGCGCCGCTACATCCTACTGGTCAAGCCGCGCCGGAGGTCAACGCTCTGCACGCATCGCAGTCGCACTGTTCCCGGCGTTCGCGATGCTCGCTATTTGCTGCTTCGTCGTCATCACGAGCGCCATCTTTGAACCAAACGCATTCATCATCACCCATCCAGTCAATGTTGTCGTGACCGTCTCCAACGTGGTGGTTGTGCCTGCTGCAGCACTGTTGCTCGGTTCCCTGCCGTTCTTGACGCCGGCCCGACGACCGCAATCCTGAAACACTGGCCGCGAAATGACAGGCTGGGCGGCCGCGCACGGGAGCGTTCTGGCGAAAGCAGATGGTTGCGCTCTTCCCGACGCCCTTTTTGACGTGCCGCCCTTGACGCGTTGTGCGCCAAGCCGCCCGCATCACGGGACCCACCTCGGCCACACGTACGCGTACATCATCGCTATCACGCCCACGATCGCCACGAGCAGCAAACTATGCTTGAGCGTAAAGCGGAAAAGCCGCGCCTCGTCGGCGTGTCCCAAACCCGTCGCCGCCGCGGCCACCGCTATGCTCTGCAGGCTGATCATCTTTCCCATTACGCCGCCGGAGGAGTTCGCGGCCGCCATCAGCACCGGGCTCAATCCGATGCGCCCCGCCGTTACAACCTGCAGATTGCCGAAGAGCGCGTTCGATGAAGTATCCGAGCCGGTGAGAAACACGCCGAGCCATCCGAGCAGGGCGCCGAAAAACGGAAACGCCCGCCCGGTGGATGCAAATGCCATGCCCAGAGTCGCGGTCGCGCCGGAATAGTTCATCAAAAACGCCAGCGCCAGCACCGCAGCGATGGTCAGCTCCGCCAGCGCGAGCTTTCGCAGTGTTGCGCCGCAAACACGGGCGAACGCTCCGGGCTTCATACGCAGCGCGAAGAGCGCCGCGCAAATCGCCGCCAGCAGGCAGGCCGTGCCGGAAGCCGAAAGCCACGGAAATGAATAAACGGCCGCGTAAGGCGAAGCGTGGGCGACCACAGGTGGCATGCGTTCGACGGAGTTATGCAGACCGGGCCACGCGAACGCGATCGTCACGCGGTCCAATTGCGCCTTCAGCGGCGCGAAACCCCACAGCAAGACGAATAGGACGAGGAATGCATAGGGAGCCCAGGCGCGGAAAAGCGCGCCCGCCGTGTACCACTCGCTTCTTCGCACGGGTGCTTCGATTGGCTCAGTAGGGCTCTGTTTCGGCTTCCAGAAGGATAAGAGCAGCAACAGCGCCGTCATGGCGGCGAGCGAGGCCAGAATGTCCGTCAACTGTGCGCCGATAAAGTTTGAGACGGCGAATTGCGTCGTCGCGAACGCGACGCCGCACAGTAGCGCAGCAGGCCAGACCCCGCGCAAGCCGCGGCGGCCACTCTGAACCCCCACCAAATAGGCGGGCACGAAAAGGGACACTGGCGCGCATATGCGGCCCACGGCCGCGCTCAGCCGCGCGAGCGGCAATCCTGTGACGGCCGCCAACGTTACCAGCGGCACGCCGATCGAGCCGAACGCCACGGGCGACGTGTTGGCAAGCAGGCACAACGCTGCGGCTTCAAACGGCGCGAATCCGACGCCGGCAAGCATTGCCCCCGCAACGGCCACCGGCGTGCCAAACCCAGCAGCACCTTCGATGAACGCCCCGAACGCAAACGCAATCAGCAAAGCTTGCACCCGCGGATCGGAGGAAAGGCTTCCGATAGAATCCTTGATGACCTCGAAGTGCCCGGTTTCGACCGTCAGCCGGAAAAGCAGTATCGCGGTAAAAACCACCCAGCCGATTGGAAATAGCCCAAACGCCGCGCCGTAGAAAATGGATTGCACCAGCAGCCCCATCGGCATCCGGTACGCCGCCGCGGCTACAATTGCCGCGGCAGCGACCGCGGCGACCGACGCCTCCCATGCCGGCCGCCGCTTCAAGCCAAGCAGGACCAGGAGTACGAAAATCGGCAGTGCCGCCACAAGCGCAGAAAGCGCCAGGCTGTGTGCCACCGGTGTATATGTTTGCGGCCACACGATCGAGCATGCTCCGGTGCGGCGGTCAAACTGGAACCCGGCGCGGCGCGTTGATACTCGACGCGTCTTGCCTCTGTCAAGCGGGATCGCAAGCCACGTTCGGATTCAGTCGCGCGCGCGTGGATTCGGCGGCTTCATCAGCAGCAAGCTGCGCTCCCCAAAGGGCACATACAAGAGAGCGGCCACCGCCGCAAGCGCCAACCCAATTCCGATCTCGCGAACAATGAGCAGCGGCGCGAGCGCCCACAGCACATCCAGAGGAAACACAAAGGGAAACAGCTTGAGGAATTTCCGATTCACGCCACGATAGTGGAGCAAAACGGCCGAAAGAAGGTAGAGCCTGATCGGAATCCCGGCCACAGCGGTGATCAGTAGCACCGGAAAAGCGAATCTCGCGATCTCGGCGACAATGGCTTCCACCGGTGCCAATTTCGCCAGGGACACAAGATAGAAGCACAGATACATCACCTGGATCAGCGCGAAAAGAAACCTCACGCGCTCCGGCGGAGCAGCCGGCAAGTCTTCCGGGTCGCTCAGCAAGGTGGTGCGCGAAGAAGGCGCGGCTTCAATCGCATTCTCAATTTCCAATTCGATGGAATCGGCGAGGTTGGGTTCCCCACCCGTGGAGGCCGCATCCACAACCGTCACGGGAGCGATGAAACGGTAGCCCTGCCGCGGCAGCGTCTCGATGTAGCGCGCGTCCGACGCGGAATCGCCCAGCGCGCTGCGCAGCTTATTGATGGCCGTGTTCAAGCCGTGGTCGAAATCCACGAAGGTATCGGAGGGCCACAGCTTCTGGCGCAAGTCATCACGCGTCACCACTTGCTGAGGGTGCTCGAGCAACATCAGTAAGACCTGGAGCGGCTGCGCCTGCAAACGCGGCACGCGCGCGCCTTGTTTGCGGAGATCGCCCGTCGCAGCGTCCAACTCATAGACGCCGAAGCGAAACAACTGTGGCGTGTGTGAACGATCTGGCATGGGTCCGTTGCCCAGTGGCGAACATTGTAAAAGAGATGCCGCGTCAACGCCCTGATTTTATTGCCCTTATGAGATGAGAAGCGCATGGCCTGCAAATGACGTGTAGTGCATTGCAGCCGCCGTCTCTCCATCGCATCCTTGCGCGGCACGAGGGAGTCGCCGTGAAGAGCAGCTACAAGCCGGGCCGAGCAATCAACGCGGGGATGATCGCGATTGCGCTGGCATTCGCGGCCGCGAGCAGCGAGGCGGCTGATTTAAAACCCGAGACAATTCACGCGTTCAACGAATACATCCAGCGTAGCGAGGCCCGCATGGCCGCGCGGCAACCGGGCGACAATTCTTTCTTGTGGACGGATGCCCTGCCGCCACAGGGCCGCGCGAAAGCATACGCGAATCTAAAGCAGGGCCAGCTCATCGTCCAGCGTTCCGAAGAAGGGGATTCTTCGATTGGCATTGCCGCACCGGGCGGTGGGCTGATCCACGATTGGACCGGCATTGTTTTCGTCCCGGGCGTCACTCTCGCGCAAACGTTGGCGCTGCTTGAAGACTACGACCGCGCTGCCGAATTTTATCGGCCCGACGTAATCAAATCGAGGCTGGTCTCTCGCTCGGGCGACGAATTCCGCGTCTATCTTCGCCTCACCAGGAAGGAAGTCATCACCGCGGTTTTCGACACCGAATATGACGTCCAGTACACGTGGCTCGATGCCGCGCACACTCAGAGCCGCTCGTACAGCACTCGCATCGCGGAAGTCGAACGTGCCGGCGAATCCGGAGAACGCGACAAGCCCGCGGGAAAAAACAACGGATTCCTCTGGCGACTCTATACCTACTGGCGGTTTTACCAGGCCGATGGCGGCGTCTACATTCAGTGTGAAGCGATCTCGCTGACGCGCGACGTTCCTGCTGGCCTCAGTTGGCTCGTCGATCCTTTCATTACCAAGATTCCGAGCGAATCGTTGCGGCGAACGCTGGAGTCGACTCGCGCCGCCCTTCGAACATTTCCGAAAGGAGAAGACCATGACTCAGCAAACGGCAGTTTTTCGTCTCACTAGCGTTGAAACAACCTCAGGCGGATCGGCCGAACCGGGCGAATGCCCTCCGGCGTTTGCGAATGCGGCGCGGATTCAGCAAAGCGTCACGGCAAATCTCGAGAAACGAATCCTGGTCTGGATCGCGGAGCGGATGCCCCCATGGGCAGATTCCGACGACCTGACGATCCTGGGATTTGCCTCGATGTGGCTGGCCTGCGGCAGCTACATTATCGCGCGCTGGGACCGCATCGGCCTGCTGCTCGCCACACTGAGCCTCGCGCTCAATTGGTTTGGCGACAGCCTTGACGGCACGCTGGCGCGCGTGCGAAACCGGCAGCGCCCCCGCTACGGGTTTTACGTAGACCACATGATTGACTCGGTCGGAGCGCTGCTGCTGATAGGCGGACTCGCCGCGTCCGGCTATATGAATTGGCGTATCGCGATCGGGATGCTCGTCGCATTTCTGCTGCTTTCGATCGAAGTCTATCTCGCGACGTATACGCTGGGATCGTTCCGGCTCTCGTTCTGGAAGTTTGGCCCCACGGAAATTCGCGTCCTTCTCGGACTTGGCAATGTGACGCTGTGGCTGCGTCCGGAGGCGCGAGTTGCAGGAACGCCGTATCGCCTCTTCGATTTCGGCGGGACGATCGCGATTGCAGGGATGATAATCATGCTCGTTGCGTCTGCGATCGCACACACCGTGAAGCTCTACAAACTGGAGAAACTCAGTGGCTAGCGGCGAGCGGCTAGCAACCGGCAATGCCCCCCAAGCGCGCGATCCATAAGCTGCTCATTCGCTGGGACGCTGACTCTGAAAATAGTTGCAGTCAGGGCTCACGGGGCATTGTTCGCACTTCGGACGTGACGCCTTGCACAGCTCCTGCCCGTGCCGCTTGATCAGGAGATAGGCGCGAAGCTGCGCCGCGCAGTCTTCGGGCAGCTCGGAGCGCAGCGCTTCCTGCGCGGAACGGTACGTTGCGGAGTAGTTTTCCTTTTCCTGGCCAAAGCCGAGGCGCGGCAGGACGTGGACGCAATTCGACGGAACTGCCGCGACTGGCGCCGTCTTCGTGAAGAGCAAGATCTTTTCCGCGCCCGGATCGCCGATCGTGGGAAATTTCTTGAACACCTTCTTTGCTTCGGACAGCGGCCGCCTGAGTACAGCTTGCAAATCGCCGCCGAACTCGCTTTCGACCCGCGCGGCAATTTCCTTAAGGCGGCGGGCGCGAAGCTCGGGAACCATGCCACCTGCGCGCATCACCTCAGCAAGCTTCGTGTCCAGCGTTGCAAGAATTTCCGCGGGCCGCAAACCCACTTTCTGCTTGAGTGCCAAGAAACCCTTCTCGCACCGATCATCCGATTGCGGATAGCCGCAGTTTCGATGCAGGACCATTTCATACGGGTCCACTGGATAAGACCGCTTTGGTTTGCCATAGAAGTTTTCCAAGCGGTCGAGGAGCTTGGCGAGCCTCGTTTTCATGATGTGGGGATTGTAACTCTTGGCATCCCTGTTTTTGCCGCCGACCAACCGGTTATCTCGAGGGGGTGTAGCTCGGGCGAGGAATCGTAAAGGTGCCGAGGCAAGGAAGCGAGAGTTCTAGAAGCTATTGTACAACCCTCCGCAATACGATCATGAAGCAGGCGATATGAAAGAAGGCACCGTAGATCGTGAGCGAGCGGTCGTAGCGCACGACCAAGCGCCGGAAGTTACCGAGCCAGGCGTTGGTGCGTTCG
>Ga0182024_10012686_pt1 | contig 16624 bp, 11 predicted proteins | sample P32metaG_FD_120480 | JGI IMG/M metagenome (GOLD analysis project Ga0182024, IMG submission 120480) | Permafrost microbial communities from Stordalen Mire, Sweden - P3-2 metaG (Illumina Assembly) | ecosystem: Environmental > Terrestrial > Soil > Wetlands > Permafrost | place: Sweden: Stordalen... | reverse complement strand
GACCACCGCGATCACGGTCTCCGGCCAAATCCCAACGCTGGGATTCGCGATGAGCGGCACGCCCATCAGCATCGCATCGCCTGGCACGAGCGGGACTTCGACCGTAACAGTTACGCCGACCGGTGGATTTACGGGCAGCGTGGCGCTCACCTGTGCTGTCACCTCCGCCCCGTCTGGTTCTGTCAATGCGCCTACTTGCTCGGTCGTTGCGCCTGTGGCCATCACGGGGACCCAGCCGGTAACGGCGACGCTCACCATCAACACCGCTGCGGCGGCCACCGCGGCGCTCAACAAACCGAGTCAGCGGATCTTGACCGTTGGCGGCGGCACCGCGCTTGCAGTGCTGTTGTTCTTCTGTGTGCCGCTCCGTCGGCGTAAATGGAGCACCTGGCTTGGCCTGCTGATATTCTCGGCCATCGCCGCAGCGTCCATGGGATGCGTCGGTCATCTTCCCCTTAATTCGTCCGGTGGGGGAACAAGCCCCGGGAGCTATATCGTCACCGTGACCGGCACCAGCGGCTCGACTACAGTCGCTGCGGCGGTCAATCTCACAGTAGAGTGATCAGGGGCCGCATCGGCCCAGCGCGAAATAAATAACCCTGTCGACCGCCGTTTGATCGAGATCTCTTCGATTGATGGCAGCGGCAGGGTTTTCACTTGCTGGGGCAAGGAGTATGGAATTCATTCGACGAGAGTGAGTTTGAGTTTCAAGTTATCGCCCTATCGCAAGACTTTGGGCCTGGGAACCCGCAGAACCTGCCGGACCCTAGCCAGGCACCTTGGAATTTGATCGATTCCCAAGGAGATCAACCAGGTTACCTTATTACTTTAGTTTATTACTTCTGTGTTTCTAGATCACAATTGCTCACTAAATGTGTGCTACTCTGCTCACAACAGTCCTGGGAAAAGCGAATCCTGAAGACCTCTAATGCTGGTGTTGGAGTGTGGGCATTTTTGTAGAAGCCCCATTCAATCAAGCACTTAGATGCCTTGGCATGCACGCGCGCGCTCGGACTAACTCCCTGAGCCGGTAGATGAAAACTGCCCTTTATACCCTCCTGACACTTTCCATTTGCGCGACCCCTGCCCTGCTGTTCACCGGATGCGCTGCCAATAACTACACCAGCTCGAATGCCACGCCAGTAGACGGCGGTGGGACTCCCGCCCCCGCCGCGACCGCCGCCACGCCGACAATATCGCCGGCCGCCGGAGCCTACACGTCCGCGCAGTCGGTGACCTTGTCTGACGCAACAACGGGAGCGACCATCTACTACACCACCAACGGATCCGCTCCCACGACTTCGTCGGCTAAATACTCCGGTGCAATTTCGGTTGGTGCATCGGAGGTGATCGAAGCGGTTGCCGTTGCTTCAGGCTACTCCGACAGCGGCTTTGCCAAAGCGAACTACACCATTACGCCACCGTCGTCGGGGACCAATACGCCCCCGCCATCGGGGCCTGATGTTCCCTCGAACGCCACTGCGGCAAGTGACCTACAATTGCTCGACACATGGATTTTCGACCACGACGCGGGTACTCCCGGTACAGCGGTCGGGGCAACGAGTCTGGTTAGTACGCCATCGCTGAACGGCGACGCACGCCAATTTGCTTCCAGCTACACAGATACCGGCGGCGAAATATACAGCGTGGCCTACGCCAACGACACCTCGTCAATGAACTTCGTTTATGACGGTTGGGTGTGGATCGAGGCCGGCAGTTCGATCGCTAATCTTGAATTGGATTCAAACCAGGTGACAGCCAATGGGCAAACGGTAATCTACGCCTTCCAGTGCAGTGGAAATTCAGGTATGTGGGAATACAGCGGTGCAGGGGCCAAATGGGTGCACTCCTCGCAACCTTGCAACCCATCGACGTGGCAGACCAACGTCTGGCATCACGTGCAGATCGGTTACTCCCGCGACGACGCTGGCAACGTTACTTATCAATCCGTATGGCTGGACGGCACTGAGCAGGCAATCAACGCAACCGTGCCTTCGTCGTTCGCGTTGGGTTGGAAGGTGGGAGTGGTGCAAACCCAGTTTCAGATGGATGGTCTTGGGGCAAGCGGGTCAAGCACTGTTTACCTCGATAACCTGACCATCTCTCGCTGGTGATCCAACTGGAGAGCGGTATTCATTTCAAGATGAACACCCCAGCTCAACTCGCGCCGATGAGCGCGGACTCCACCTAGAGTTCATGGTCTTAGCGCCGTCCTCATCTTGCCGGGCACGTACGCCATCCCACAGCCTGTCCAGGTTTCCAAGGTAACGTAACTTCAGGATCTTAAGTAATTATAAACAAGTAACCATAAAGTGCTATTTTGATCACCTTGACTTCCAATATACTCATTCTTAAGGAACCAAAGCCGTAATCGAATAGGAACCAGCTGGAACGCGCCCCCGGTGCGTTTTCGCGACGGATGTTGCTCATTCGTCACGAGTGAGCAATTATATCCACTTTTTGAAGTGAGCAATTTTGATCACTTTATGAGTATTTGTCCACTGTAGCAGCGGCAATGTTCCCACTTGAATTGCTCACTTGACTCGGTAATTTAACGGGCGCAATCCGTGTGCGCCTACGTGTGTCCGCGAACCTTTCACAGACAAACCTCTTTAATCCTACGAGACGAATTGCCGATAGGAGAAAAGACCCCGCAGCGATTTGTACGGATTGTGTTCAGAGCAATGACAGCCATGGTTCACATGTTTTTCGCATCGGTGGCGCAGGCCGCTGCCAGGGTTAACGGGAACGCGCTGGCCCATCTTCATTCGAGGTTGAACCATGAATAGATTTTTTCTCTCTGTCTTTGCGCTGTTGGCAATCGTCACCCCAGCGCACGCCATCACCGTAACGACTCCCGCAAACGGCGCGCAAGTCAGTTCACCTTTTACCCTGGTTGCAAGCACAAGTACCTGCAGTTCGAAACCTGCAGTCTCCATGGGCTACTCAATTGACTCCGGTGCGACGACTATTGTCCCGATATCCTTTAAGGCAAGCGTAAGCGCTGGTCCAGGCGCGCACATCCTGCATGTGAAATGCTGGGGTCAGGGTGTGAATGGAGTTGTAAATCTGAATGTAACCGTAGGTTCTTCGACGACAGCTTCGGTTATCGTCAGCAGCCCAGGCTCCGGTGCAACAGTCTCATCGCCGTTCAGCCTCTCGGCCACTGCCGCGGCCTGCTCGTCTCAGAGTGTTGCTGCGATGGGCTATTCGCTCGACAGCAGCTCAGCCACAACCACTTTGATGGGTCAATCCGTGCGGGCCGCAGTTGTGGCCGCGGCCGGGGCACACACTTTGCATGTCAAGGCATGGGGCATCGATGGAAGTTCCTGCGTCACCAATGTCGCTGTCACTGTCGGTTCCACCACCGCCACCGCCGCCGCCACGCCCGCATTTTCACCGGGCCCCGGGACATTCACGTCCGCGCAGTTGGTGTCATTGCATGACGTAACGGCGGGCGCGATCATCCACTACACCACCAACGGTTCGGCTCCAACGACATCCTCGGCCATATACTCCGGTCCAATTTCAGTTGCCGCATCCGCGGTGATCGAAGCGGTCGCTGTGGCTCCAGGCTACACAAACAGCGGTTTGGCCAGGGCGGACTTTGTCATCAAGCCACCCCCATCGGCGCCTTTCGTCCCGTCAACCGCTACCAAATCAAGCGGCATACATTTGCTCGACACCTGGATCTACAACCACGACGCGGGTACAACCGGTACGGCGGTCGGGACAACGAGTCTGGTGGGTACGCCATCGCTGAGCGGCAACGCACGCCAATTTGCTTCCAGCTACACGGATGCCGGTGGTGAAATCTACAGCGTGGTTTATGCGGACGACACCACCTCAAAGAACTTTGTTTACGACGGCTGGGTGTGGATTGAGGCTGGAAGCTCGATCGCCAACCTTGAAATGGATTCAAATCAGGTCATAGCCAATGGGCAAACGATCATCTACGCATTCCAGTGCAGTGGGTATTCCGGGGTGTGGGAATACAGCGGCGCAGGGGCCAAATGGGTGCACTCCTCGCAACCTTGTAACCCGTCTACGTGGCAGACGAACGTCTGGCATCACGTGCAGATCAGTTACTCCCGCGACGACGCCGGCTATGTGACCTATCAATCCGTATGGCTGGACGGCAATGAGCAGGCAATCAATGCAACCGTGCCTTCGTCGTTCGCGTTGGGTTGGAAGGTGGGAGTGGTGCAAACCCAGTTTCAAGTCGATGGTCTTGGAACAAGCGGATCCAACACCGCGTACCTGGATAACCTGACCGTCTCTCGCTGGTGACTTACACGGAGGAGTAACTCCGATCTCTACCCCTGAGAGCCTGGAGCCCCATCGGATTTACCCGATGGGGCTCTTTATTCAACATTTCCAGAATTCTTCTTCACCCATTTTGTGCGGAAGAGAAAGTCACCCCTTCACAGGGAATCGGCTACTGGTCCCCGAGATTGGCAGTTAAGAACAAGCTATCTCGTGGTTTACACTGATCCTGCGCAGATTAACCGTCAGCATTGGTGCAAGGCCTGGTAGACGAATATTGACTCTATGAACATAAATTGCACGAGGTAAACGGTACTTGAAGAATTTAGTGCTTTTTACCCTTTTTGCAGATCAATACTGCTCTGCCACGGGCGGAGTTGTGTATTATTGTCCTAGGTCAATTTGATACATAATTGTTAGAGTTGGTTGCCTGAGCGGTTAAAAAGTTTTGAGGATCTTTGCGGAGACGTTGAGCGGCAAGTTTTCCCGGTTGGGTGCCGCAACCTTCATTCTCGCATTTGTTCTTTTGCTGAAGCCGTTCGCTGCTGTGGAGCCGCAAGCTCTGTAGCCGCCCAACATAGATACGTTAAGAAGGTTGCTGAGTGCGCAGTGTGTCGCTCAGACCAGCCATTCCAGAATCGCAAATAAAGTTGGCTCTTTCGCAGGCAGGTAGCCGCGTCGGAAGTCGTGTGTCAATTTTTCAACATTACGGGTTCAAGCCCCGTCCGGGTATATTGTGAAAACACTTTCTTTCGCTCCTTGCACATCTATCCTTAAGAAGCTCACTCTCCTTTCCTCATTGCTGGCAATCGCCGCGATTCCCGCGCTGGCAGGCGTAACTGTCAACAACCCTGGAAACAGTTCGCAGGTTGGATCGCCGTTCACGCTCTCTGCGACCGCAGCCAGCTGCTCGTCTCAGAATGTCTCTGCAATGGGCTATTCGTTCGATAGCAGCGCCGATACGACCGTTCTCGATGGCACAACCGTCGAGACCTCAGTCGGATCTTCCGCCGGCACGCATACCTTGCATGTGAAGGCGTGGGGTGACAAGGGGTCCACATGCGTCACCGATGTCACCTTTACTGTCACTGCGGGCGCGTCCCCGTCCGGCAACTTCCAGGTTCCCTCGGATGCTGTCACCGTCAGCCATATTCAAGCCTTGGGCAGCTGGGCAGCAGAGCATGATAGCGGAGGACCGGGCAGCTCATCTGGATCAACCCAGATTGTCAGTTCGCCCTCACTTTACGGGAGCACGCGACGCTTTGTAACCCCGTATTCGAATAGCGGCGACGAACGTTATTCGGTCGACTTCGCAGACGATGTAAATGCTAATAACTTCTTCTACGATGCCTGGGTGTATTTCACAAGCTCCTCCGGTCACATCGCCAATCTGGAATTGGACACGAATCAGGTTATGGCCAATGGACAGACCGTATTGATTGGCGTGCAGTGCGATGGCTATTCAGGTACCTGGGATTACACAGTCAACCAGGGAACTGCCAGCTCCCCAAAGCCACACTGGGCGAACAAGAGCGGAACACATTGCAACCCGCGGAACTGGTCCGAGAATAAATGGCATCACGTTCAGGCCAGCTTTTCCCGGAATGACTCCGGCTGGATCACTTATCACGCCGTGTGGCTCGATGGAGTCGAGAGCCAGTTGAATGCCACTGTATATGGTGCGGCCGATCTCGGGTGGGGTCCGGTGATTAACACCCAATTCCAGGTTGATGGGCTGGGCTCAAGCGGAACTACAACGGTCTACCTGGATAATCTGACCATTTCCCGGTGGTAAACGAAATCGGTTCCAGCGAAATCGGTTCCAGGGAGCGGCGCCCTCCCGCCTCCTTCTAACTTCGGCAAGACAATCAGGCCTCGGACTCGCTCTCGTGTGATGCGAATCCGGGGCCTCGTTGATGCTGGTCATCTTTTTGATTTGCCCCATTTCCCCTAAAAGCGGATGTTGCATCCAATCTGGAGAGCCTTAGCCGCCCTCCGGCGCCCCGGAGTTTCGTCCCGGAAGCCCCGAAGTCTGCGGCGCGCCCCAAGGGGTTGAAAAACGCAACTGCTTGGCAGGGGGATAGAAATGGCCGATGTCAATCGCAGAAAATTCCTGGCGGCCCTGGGCATTTTCGCTGGGGCCGCGTTTCCCGTGGCAGGAATTGCCTCGCGCGGGCCTGACGGCGATCCCACGACGGAGTTCGATCCACGGAAATACGGGGCCAAAGGAGATGGCAAAGCCCTCGACTCGGCAGCCATCAATGCGGCCATTGATGCCTGCACCGGGGCCGGCGGAGGCATTGTTCACGTCGCACCTGGGACGTACCGCTGCGGGATCGTCATCCTGAAACCCAATGTCACGCTCTATCTTGAAGCGGGCGCGACCATTCTGGGCAGCACGAACATCGACGACTATTTCCATCACGGCGGATCGGGCGGCAATGGCGAAGCCGGCCAGAATCACCTGATCTTCGCCAAGGATGCGGAGAAGGTAACCATCCGTGGATCTGGCCGTATCGACGGCCAGGGTTCGACTTTCTGGAAACGATCCGACCGGCCGCCGCTGCCTCCCGAGGAAAGCTGGGCCGATGTCATCGCCCACGGCTGGGCTCCAAGAGGCAAGCGCCCCAGCCCCATGCTGGAGTTTGTCAACTGCATGGGTCTCCGGATCGAGGGCATCCACATCGAAGGCGCGCCTAGCTGGACGATGCGCACCTTGAATTGCGATCAGGTCGTCATTCGCGGTATTTCAGTGAAAAATCCGAATTATGGTCCCAATACCGACGGGATGGACATTTGCGGTTGCTCCAACGTCAATGTTTCCGATTGCAACATCGACACCGGCGACGACGCGATATGCCTGAAGAGCGAGAACCCGTACGGCGGCGAACCGCTCGTGAACAAGAATATTGTGGTTACAAATTGTGTTCTTACCACCTGCTGCAACGGCTTCAAGCTGGGTACGACAACGGAGGGAGGATTTGAGAACATCACCTTCACGAACTCCGTCATCTACAACAATCCGGTCGATCTGGCACAGCGCGTCATCTCGGGAATCGCGCTGGAAGTGGTCGATGGCGGCTGGATTGATGGCGTTCACGTCTCCGGCATCAAAATGCAGCGCACGCGCACGCCCATCTTCATCCGCCTGGGAAACCGCGCCAAGAAATTCGACTATCCCCAGCATGGACTGCGCGGCGTGACTATTGAAGACATCCACGCGACGGAATCGGTTCTCGCCAGTTCCATTACGGGGCTCGAAAACGTCTACGTCGAGGATGTGACCCTCAAGAACATTCAGATAGACTGTGTCTTCGCGGGCCGCTCGGACTGGGTCGATCGCCCCGTACCCGAGGTTCCCGAAAAGTATCCCGAAGCGCGGATGTTTGGAATGCTTCCAGCTTACGGCCTATACTGCCGGCACGTTCGCGGATTGCACCTGTCTGACATCGCATTTCGCGCCACCACGGGCGAGCAACGGCCGGCGATCATCTGCGACGACGTGCGCGCTATTCAGATTTCCAGCTTCGCCTCCGCGCCAACGCATGGGCCACAACCGGTTGTGAAGTTTGTTCAATGCGAAGATGCCTCGATTTCCCACTCCGCGGCTCCGGGTGGATCGAATGTGTATCTGCAAGTTGAAGGTCGTAATTCCGCGTCGATCCTTCTCTCGGGATGCGACCTGCGCGGAGCCAAGCGAGCCATTGACATATCTGGCGATGTGCCCGAGGGAGCAGTCAAAGCCAGCGACAACATATCAGGAGCGCCGTGACGCATGCCGATTTCACGCCCCCCCGATTGCTCAAGCGTGTTGCATAACCCCGTTTTGTGGCAGGGCACGGCTTCAGTCGTGCCGCAAGAGTGCCATAGAAGTTTGGGCTTTAGCCCCTGAGGGATTCAGCCAAGATGCTAATGAGCCATTTGTGAAACGCGCTCTCAGAACCGCGGGCCGGCGATTCCTACGGGACCCTGACGGGGGCGGGCGGATTCAGCCATAGCTCCGCTGCTCAAAAAGTTCCTCGTGGAAAGCGGGTCAGCCCGGGAATGCATCTAACGTGACTGGCCCTTCTACTCCAGCTCAAGAGTCGGATTGGCCGGAGGAGAGCGCCGTTGCGCTTATCTGGACCCGAACGACTAACCACTGGACGATCCCTTGAGCAGGGAAATCAGCTGCCGGCATTTTTTAAATGCGGGTGTACTTCATTCAAAGCGGTCCAAAGGCGGCATCATGAAGACCCTGCCCTGCGTTCTCTCGACACTCCTCACGTTGGCCACCCCGGCGTTTGCAACGGTCACTGTGACCAGTCCAACCAACGGCTCGACCGTCACTTCTCCCGTGCACTATGTGGCCAGCGCCACCACCACAACTTGCGCTGCGGGCGTGGCGTCCATGGGGGTTTATGTCGACTACGTGAAGACCTACGTTGTGAGTGGAGCAACATTGAACACCGAGATTAAAGTTGCCACCGGCTCCCACGAAACAACCGTGGAAGAGTGGGACAAATGTGGCGGGGCTACAGTTGTCCACATCGACATGACGGTCGAAGCCGCGGCGACGCCCACGGTCGCCATCACCGCCAACTCCAGCACCATCACCGACGGCAGTTCGTCGACTCTGACCGTGACGGCCACGAATTCCACCGAAGTCACGGTGACCGGAACGAACGGCACCAGCTATACACTGGCGGCGACGGGCGGGACGGAGAAAGTGACTCCGACGGCAACGACGACCTACACCGCGACTGCCACCGGGTCGGATGGGAATGCCTCAGGGGCAGCCACAGTCACCGTTATCCCCGCAGACAGTCTTCAATCTATCAGCCATGTTGTATTTATGCTGCAGGAGAACCATTCGTTCGACAATTACTTTGGCATGCTGAATCCTTACCGCAAGACCAACGGCTGGAATGTGGGGGAAGACGGAGTCACTTACAACGTGGACGGCATCGACGACAAACTGAGCACGATCAGCAATACCAACGATGCAGGCACGGTGTACCCGTTGTTCAAATTAAAATCCACTTGCGTCGACGACATGAGCTCCGACTGGCTTTCAAGCTATGGAGACGCCAATACGTACGATTTTCTCGAATCCAGGCCCATCCTGATGGATGGCTTTGTTCACAACGCCGCAGGCTACGCGAAGAGCTGCGCGAGTGGGGGCGGCAGTTGTGCAGGCGCCTTTACCGATACCAATGGCCAGCGCACCATGGGCTACTATGACCAGGGCTTCCTCAATTACTACTACTACATGGCATCGCAGTTCGCCGTTTCGGATCGCTGGTTCTCGCCGGTCTCAAGCAAGAGCATTGACAATCGCATCGCCACTTTCACCGGGGGCACCACGCAAGGTCTGGTCAGAGATCCGGGAGGCGACGACCATCAGCCCCAGCTTGATATATCCAACATCTTCCAGGAACTCGACACAGCCAAGGTGTCGTGGAAGATTTACTACACCGTTACCGAGGGCTATTGCCTTGCAGAGGATGACTGCAGCGGCTCGGCGTACGACAAATACCCGGCTACCGACTTCTCCAACCTGACTTATTCATTTCAATATCTCCACGAGAACCCGTCGGGCGCTGCCTGCGCCGCTCCCACCCAGGCTTCCAGCGCAGTTGGCGATGCATCGAATTCTTTCTGCATCGACACCGGCCACATCGCTCCACTGTCCACCTACTACAGCGATCTCACCGCCGACACTCTTCCCAGCTTTGCATTCATTGAGGCCGGCTATGCCAACAACGATGAGCATCCGGGATCGGGCCAATCGATTCTTCTAGGGCAGGCGCAGGTGGCGAACGTCGTCAATGCTTTCATAGCCAGTCCGGAGTGGGTGAATTCCATCTTCTTCTTCAGCTACGACGAGGGCGGCGGACCCTACGACCATGTTCCACCGGTCCCCGGCCACTCCAACGAGAACACCGATGCATCCCTGGGGACCATTCCGGATATCTCAACGATCGCCGTGAACGCGGACACCTACGATCCATGCCTGCCCCCCGGCGGAACTCCGACCCTGCATTGCGATCTCCTGTCAATGTATCCCGGAGCCCATGCGTCGGACGCGGCGGCTGTTGACGGCTTTGCCGCGCAGCTTGGATTCCGCTTGCCGAACATTATCATTTCTCCTTACACCAGGAAACATTACGTGTCGCATACGCCGATGGATCATACGGCGGTAATCAAGTTTGTCGAGAACCGGTTTATCGGCAGCTCAGTCCATCTCACTCCCCGCGATGCCGCTCAGCCAAATCTGCTCGAATTTTTCGACTTCGCCACTCCCCAGTGGGCCACGCCGCCGACACCGCCAACACCGGTGACAGAGGAGTCGCTGGGCTACAACCCCTGCACGCCGGCGAGCATGGGGCCTTGAAAGCGAGGCCACTGTCGAAGGTCCGGCTTCACTGAACTGGGATTGGTCAACTGCCGGATCGTCGGCGATGCGGGGCGCGCCGGCATGGGCTGGGCCGACTTCCTCGTCATGCGCCGAACGCACGCGACGCCGATGAACGAACTCGGAGTGAACGGCAAGCCGGTCGCCGATCAGCCAGCCATAGCCCCGAGGTGAGCCAAAGCGCCAATACGCAGTCGCCAGTCGAAAGTAGGCTTCCGGCCGGTCAACAGCGAGAAAAAAGTCTGTTGGAGATGTGGCCTGCTGGTGATGCGAATGGAGCGCAAACGCGGCACAGATTGAAGCAGATAGCTGGAAACTGCTGATTCTTTTGGAGCGGGAGACCGGGATCGAACCGGCGACATTCAGCTTGGGAAGATGGATGTAAATTGCAAACAAAGGACATAGCGGATTCTCGTACTTCATTCTGGCGATTGAAAATGCACAGATTCCGGTAGTAGTGTTGGCGGATTTCTTAACGGTGTTCAAACGGTGTTCACGATAGTTGATGATCGGCTGTCTCGCCAGTTGGTCAGCAGACTTTCAAGAGGCCTGATGGCGGCCTTCATATTAGTAGCCTCGGCAGTGTCTGGATCATCTCGCTCAGCCACAAACAGGCCGGTTAATCCTCCCATTGCCTTGTCAAGGTAGGCTTTGCCACCGGCCGTCGCGTTGTCGTAGTGAAGCAGTGCCTCGGAGAAGAATTCAAACAGTATGAGCAGCAAGGTGGTCGGATCGGCAGCGGCCAACATTTTTGGCCTTGCGAGCTGTACGAAATCGTCTTCTGTCCATTGATTTTCGGGCATGCAGAGCCTCAGCTTCCAATTTGCTCGTGATGCTTCCGCTCCTCCTCCAAACGCATGCGCTCTCGCTCGGCGTTCTGGCGTTCCGTTTCGCTGGGAGTCCTGACCGCTGTGGGTTGAACAGACCCTTCCTCATTGCCTGGAAATGTGCTGACGTCTTTCCCGTTGGGAACTAGATGGTCAGCTTCGGGAGGTTTCTTGGTATTCTCAATTGCTTTGCCGGTTTTTTCGCTCATGTTCTCCTCGTGGGCTGGATGATTGGATGCCAACCCTGCGCAAGGTGAAGAGTTTCGAAATCCATAGCGTATGGCGAAACAAAAGCGAAAACTGAACTACAATTCCCTTGATGGGCGGCGAACGATCTTCGACGGTCCGGCAACGGCTGGCCGGGCAAATCTGTGGAATCTGTAAACGCCCGTTGCCTCCTCCGCACACCCGGTGAGAAGCGATGCGCCAACTGTAGCCGTCACCGTGTCTACATGAGCTTCATGCTTCGGCAAGGATGGCATCGCCAGTTCCTGGAACCGGACTTGAAAATGCCTTTGCCACGGAGAGTCATCCTCGATGACAAGCAGAAGTTGTTTGAGATGGCTGAACGCGGGGGCTGCAAATTCGATCTCGAAGCGCGCCAGGCAATCAACCACGCCATCGAAATTGGCCGCGGCGGCGTGTGGTTGGAGTTGACCGAAGAACAGTACCAGAGATTGCGTCTGGGCGCCGGCAAACTGCGCTAGAATCCCGCCCATGCCATGCCAAATTGGAGACTGCCCCCTCCCTGCCGATCCTGAAACAGACCTATGCGAGTTCCACGCAGAAATGGTCAGAATCTGCCGGACCAATATGGAAATGGCGAAGCATCAGCCGCCGCCCAAGAGAATACCCCGGTGCAGGCGGTGCAACGCGAAGATGCTGGCGGAGTCGTGGCGGGTGGGATATTGGACGTTCACGTGCCCGAACGTGTGTGAGTATTGCGCTCGGTGTCGGAAGTATATCGACTACCTAATGAAATGCCCCCATGGCATCCCTACGCCGCAGGAACTGGATAAGCCTGAGTACGTGATGTAGGTCGATCTGGCTCGTAACGCAGTTCTTACTCTTCCGTCATAACCCTTCCGGCGTAACCGGAGGTCGGCTACGGCGCGGGGGGCTTAGGTTGCGGACAGGGAGCAGTGTGGAACCCCTCGGTCACGATCTCATAGCCCTTCGGCGGTAGGAATACTGACGAATCAGGCTCGTCAAGGTTCAGTTTCACCAGCTTCTTAGTAGATTTGCCGGATTGCGCCGCCAGCCAAGGCCAGTCGATCTTGATCGCGTCAGGCGAACCGTACAGGAGACTACGCTGTACAGGCCCACCGCGGCGAGAGTCAACGCACGTTGGCAGTACCAAGCGTGCTGCCCCCCGTTGGAGAGATCATCGTCGCCGATTGTCGATTGAGAGGAGCGATTCAACTTCTGTTCGTAGAGAGGGATCGCACGAACAGGCCTTGTCAAGGTACGATGTGCGGTCTTCCTGCTGTAACTCGAGAGCTACCGCGAGCACGTCCTTGACTCGCTGCCATCGCTCTGGAGTCATACCTCCGTGCGGCTCATCTCGCGGAGCAGCCATAATCTTGCCGTCGCCCATTCTGGTTTCACCGTAGAAGGAGAGATGTTCAGCGCCTTTGAGGTTTCCTCGATGCTGAGTCCGGTGAAGTACCGCAGCTCTACAAGACGGGACTGCTGCTCGTCGAGTTTTGTGAGGGCGTTCAGAGCATCGTCAAGCGCAACCAGGTTGACCTCGCGCTGCTTAGGGGTCGCGATTGTCTCATCGAGGAGTAACGTCAGACAATCTCCCCCGCGCTTCGAAGCGCATTTCATTCGGGCGTGATCGACCAATATCCGACGCATGAGCTGGGCCGCTATCGCAAAGAAGTGGACCCGGTCGTCCCACCGAACTGAAGCGCGGCCGGCAAACCGCAGATACGCTTCATGGACCAGGGCGGTGCTTTGTAGGGTATGGTTATTGGGTTGTCCTGCCAGGCAGTTCCGGGCGATGCGGCGCAATTCGCCGTAAACCAACGGAACCAGTTTCTCGCGGGCCGCGGGATCGCCTCCACTCCACTGATGAAGCAGCTCGGTGACCTCGCTGGAGGCAAGTTGCAAAGCCGAACTCCGGGAAAGAGACTTGGCCTGACAGTTTGCACCGCTCTTCGTCCGAAGTCAACCCTTTAAAAGGGCGACACGGTCAATCGTAACTTGACTTTGTTGCTCGGAAGACGTGTTGGCGCATCAAGACGGGGAGGCGGAAGTGCATCGTCAGGCACTGCTCCATCTACCCGGGAATCAAGACTCGCTTGTGCTCCCCCCATCTCGCCCCCATAGCCTGAACGCCCGTTTTGGCGGTTCTATTGGCAATCGACACGAATTCCAGTGACCTTGGTTGTACCCGACACAGTGCCGGATCCGCCAAGAACCGTGCAGATCTCGCCGAGGGGCTGGGTGCCGACCGTTACATCAAATGTTGCTCCGATGGGCAGAGCCATTTTGAAAGTAAATGGAATACTGGCGCCAATTCCGGGGATCGTAAGTGCGTCCCCGCCGTTATCCAGCAGAGTCAACTTCTGGCGAGGCTCAAGCCCGGACACCTTTCCACCAATGGTAGCCGCGGCACTACAGGTGACGACGACACTGGTGACTTTGCCACTCACCGTACCCGATCCATGGATGACGGTGCAGAACTCGTCAGCCGGCTGCGTGCCGACGGTTACGTTGTAGGTCGCCCCAGTGGCAAGAACCTGCGTGAAGGTGAACCCAACAGTACCACCGGAACCGATCACCTTCAGCGCATTCCCGCCGTTATCGAGCAGAACCAACGGGTCCTTACTATCGAGGCCGGACACCGTCCCGCCGATGGTGTGTGGAGTGTCGCCCAGAATGGTGATCCGGACCGTCGCGGTAGCCGTGGTGTAGGCGGCAGTGTTTGTCGGAGTGAACGTGACAGACAATGATTGCGTACCGACAGACAACACAGTGCCAGCAGCGGGCGAGTATGCGAAGGTTCCGGCTACGTTCGCTTTGGCGTTCAACTGTGTCGATCCAAGAGCCTCGCCCTGGTTGATCGGCGCAGGGTTCGCCCAGGTGATCACCGGCATGATTCGATTTGCCGCGATCATTAAGGTGAACGTCTGGGTCGCATCGGCGGATACTCCGTTGTGAGCCGTGAACGTGAGCGGGTAGACACCTTCGGCGGTTGTCGGACCGGAACCAGCCAAGGTTGCTGTCCCATCTCCGTTATCTGTGAAGGTGATGCCGGCCGGCAAGGTCCCGGCTTCCGTCAGAGAAGGCGTGGGCCATCCCGATGTTGCGACCGTGAACGAGCCCGCCGCTCCAGCGTTGAATGTAACTGCATTGCCGCTGGTGAAGCTCAAAATTCCGATGACCGTGAGGGTGAAGCTCTGAGTCGCATTTGGAGTAACCCCGTTGCTGGCCTGGATGGTAAATCCGTATTGGCCGCCTGTGCCTGAAGCGGGAGTGCCAATGATGGTTGCGGTGCCATCCCCATTGTCAATGAAGCTCACACCCGAAGGCAGGTTTCCGGTCTCGGTGAGTGTCGGTGTGGGATCTCCTGTTGTGGTGACGGTGAACGAGCCCATCATCTGTTCATTGAAAGTTGCAGTATTGGTCGAAGTGATTGCCGGAGACTGATTGACCAGAAGCGAAAAGCTCTGCAAGGCAGGCGTATCGACGCCATTGTTGGCAGTTAACGTAATTGCGTAATTCCCAGCGGTGCCTGTTGCCGGAGTCCCGCTCAATGTTCCCGTTCCGTCCCCGTTGTCGACAAAGGTGACGCCGCTCGGCAGTGCACCCGTCTCCGACAACGCTGCCACCGGAACCCCTGTGGTGCTCACCGTAAACGTACCCCCAACTCCAACGGTGAAAGTCGTACTGTTGCCTGTGATGATGGCCGCGCCTTGATTGACAGCGAGCGTGAAGCTCTGTGTCGCATTCGCAGTGACACCACCATTGTTTGCGGTGATGGTGATTCCGTACGAACCACCTGTTCCAGGCGCGGGCGTTCCGCTAAGGGTAGCTGTGCCATTACCGTTGTCGACAAATGTCACCCCGTAGGGCAGGTCTCCGGTTTCGCTGAGGGTTGGCACTGGGAAGCCGGAGGTGGTCACTGAGAACCAGCCTGTCGATCCCACGGTGAACGTCGTCATGCTTCCGGAGGTAATGGCGAGTCCCTGGCTCACGGTCAACGTGAAGCTCTGTGTCGCGTTGGTCCCTACCCCGTTCGCAGCGGTGATGGTAATTGGGTAAATTCCGCCTGAGCCTGCGGCCGGGGTTCCACTGAGCGAGGCCGTCCCATCTCCGTTATCGACAAAGGTGACGCCGGTGGGAAGGAGTCCCGTCTCAGTGAGTGCGGGCACAGGCGACCCAATGGCGGTAACCAGGAATGAGCCTGCCGCCCCGGTGGCAAACGTGGAAGCGCTGCCGGAGGTAATGGCAACTCCTTCATTCACTGTCAGTGTGAAAGTCTGCGTTGCAGAACTCGCACCATTGCTGGCGCTGAAAGTAATCGGGTAGGTTCCTGCCGTGCCGGACGCAGGAATGCCGGAAAGAGCGCCCGTGCCATCACCGTTGTCGACGAAAGTGACTCCGCTGGGCAAGGACCCCGTCTCGGAAAGCGCTGCTGTCGGGGCCCCCACCGTGCTGACGGTGAAATTCCCCGTCAATCCAACAGTGAACGTCGTGCTGCTTCCCGACGTGAATGCAACGGACAAGTCAACCGTTAGCGTGAAGGCTTGCGTAGTCACCCCCGCACTGTTGGTTGCCGTTATTGTGATGGAATAGGTTCCGGCGGAACCGATTGCCGGGGTTCCCGCAAGAGAAGCCGTGCCATTGCCGTTATCGGTGAGAGTAACTCCAGTTGGGAGCGCGCCCGTTTCGGCAAATGCTGGGGTAGTTGAGCTAGTCGCTGTGACCAGGAACGAACTCAAGGCTTGCACTGAAAATGTGGCGGCGCTGGCGGAAGTGATGACCGGACCCCCGACGATAATCACCGACACCTGGATTGTTCCTGAAGTGCCCGAGATGGAAGCAACAGCATCCATCCCTGAGATGGTCTGACTGCCCGCGGTATTCAACGTTGCTGTGAAGGTGTGGGTTCCGGCATCCGCAG
>Ga0182024_10012685_pt1 | contig 16624 bp, 19 predicted proteins | sample P32metaG_FD_120480 | JGI IMG/M metagenome (GOLD analysis project Ga0182024, IMG submission 120480) | Permafrost microbial communities from Stordalen Mire, Sweden - P3-2 metaG (Illumina Assembly) | ecosystem: Environmental > Terrestrial > Soil > Wetlands > Permafrost | place: Sweden: Stordalen... | reverse complement strand
TTTCCTTCAAAGCCTACCAGAGCATTCTGATCACGACGGAGTTTATCGTTCGAATCGGACTGGGCTGGTTCCTCAATTGATACTGCTGCTGGCCTCTCTAGTCTCTCTTCGCCTAAGGCCGCATTTCCTTGCGCACGAGGTAGTACTCGTTGATGGGACGGTCATCGCTGAGAGCCGGCGTTGCGGGAGACGCCGCAACGAGTTGATCGATGGGGAGTTCGCGGTCCAAGAGGTGGGCGAACAGGGCTTCTGCATCGGGTTGCGCATCCCACTCGACCAAATCGGTGGCTGCGGCGGCCGGAAGACGCTCGGCTAATTCTTTCGCGGTGCGAACCGGAAGTGGCCGGTCGCTGGCCAAAAAATGAAATCCCCAGTTTTTTCCGAAAGCGAAAACCCGCACATAGGGGAAAGATCGGCGCAGAGCAAGGGCTACAGCGGCCACATCCTCGGGATCGCCAATCGGCAGCCACTGTTGCAAAATGCCTCCGGGACGAAGACGCTGCCGGATCACAGTGTAGAAATCTTCGGAATAGAGCAGGCTGGATCCGGCGGCCTCGACCGGCGGCGGAGGATCGATCGTGATCACGTCATACTGCTGTGTGGTCCGCTCGAGATAGCGGCGCCCATCGTCGATCACCACATGAGATAACGGTGACTTCAGAACTTCGGGAGCATCACTGTGAAAGAAGTAAAACAATCGCGGCACACTTGGGACCAGTTCCACTGCGGTGACTGGGATTCCCCAAGAGCGCAACGAGCGAAAAGTTGTTCCGATGCCAAAGCAAATCACCAGAGCATCTTGCGGAGGGCGATCGAGGAAAGCCAACGGAAGATGCGCCATCATCTTTGTGATCGGCGTCAGCGAGGTCATGCCGTAACCGTTGACCATCAGCAAGCGGGTCATGCCAGTTCCGGTTGCGATCACAGTGGCGGTCGAATCCCGCAGTATCCTGCCGCCGCCGCCGCGGTATTGTTTCTCAAAGCCCTTGCTTCCCCAAAAAAGCCCCACCACCAACGGCAACAAAAGATACGACGCGGCGCGCGCTGTAAAGTTCGGCGTGGCCCGCCCGGGCAAGCGCACAAGGCGGAGGCCAACGATCAGCCAGGGCAGTGACAGCAGTACAAGCGACCAGCGCTCGCTGATCCACGGCAGAAGCAAAAAGCCCGCCACCAGCGGACCTACGATGCACCCGACGACATTCACCGCGTACGCTTTCCCTGCCTTAGCAGGATCGCCCCCGGCCCAGCGATCAACCAGCATGGGCGTCAGATACCCGAGCAGTCCCGTGAATGGCGCGATTCCCGCCACCAGCCGCGCCCAGCTATCGAGAGGAATGTTTGGACTCGCCGCCAGCAGCGGAAATAATGAGCACAATGCCAGTAAAGTCCAGAGCAGAGAACTGTCATTTAATGATTCGGAACTCCAACTGCGGTAAATGCGCGATCCAATGAAAGTTCCGGTGAGATACACCGCCAGAGTTCCTGCGAATGCGTATACCACAGTGCCGATATAGGGCGTGAATTCGCGGACCCAGACCACTTCCATGCCCATGCTCGTCAGGCCGGTCGCGAACAATAGAGTGAGAAGATATCCTCCGCTGGGCGAGCTTGCAGCAGGCCGACGGCTGGCTGGCAGAACGTCTTCCGGCAATTCTCCGGGCTTTGCAAATCCTTTAAGCGGCAGGCTCCGGGATACGACTAAAGCCATGACCGCAATCAGAACGTTGCAAGCTGCACCCACACGCAACGTCCCGCGGAATCCGAGCAACTCAATCAGAATTAAAGGTAGGCCGGTTCCAACCACGGCGCCGGCCACGTTAGCCATGTACAGGAAGCTGAACGACCGCGAAGATTCCCGGGGGAACATGCGGCCGATGGCAAGCATGGCGACGGGAATCGTCGCTCCCATCAACGTGCACCAGGGAATCAACGTGAGGGCAACCCAGATGCCGGAGACTAAGTAGTATTCCGTCGAAGAAGTCGAGCCCAACCGCTCCAGCACGCTGTGCCCCAGCCGAAGCTCATAGGGAACGAGAATTCCGGAGACGCCGATCAGTAATTCGATTGCGGCATAAAGGAGCAGTGGTGAGACGCCGAGCTTTTCGCTCCGCCGGCGTATCCATGAGCCGCTGGCCCACGACCCCAACCCCAGGCCAGCCATGAAAACCGACAGCACAATGGAAACCATGGCGCTGGTAACGCCGAACTGCGCCATGGACAGGCGCAGCCAGACCAGTTCGTAAAGGACGCTGCAAAATCCCGAGATAAAGAAGAAGACGAAATACCAGATCACGAGCTTTCTTTCCGTTAGTGAGTCTGAGTTGGCAAATAACTCCGCGACGCGCGCGGCTTCCAAATCCAAAATACTCTACGAACACGGCAAGCAAAACAGGTTCTGAGCGGATGAGCCTTGCTTGTAACCCTCTACTGCCGCAATCACTTACCCGCTGATATGCGCTTGAGCAGCGTTTGATCTGCAGTGCATTGTGCCACGTCGCGGTGTCGTAGCAAAGTGACCTTCGTGCGGATGTTGGGCAGGTGTTAAGTCCCAGGTGTCAGGTGGTAAGTCTTAGGTTTTCCCGAGAGCTAAGACCTAGCACCCAAGACCTTACCAAGGAGGCAACTATGACAAGCCGTTATCTTCCAAATGCTAACCCTCAAACAATGGCGGAATTTTGTGAGCAGCTAAATCCGCAGGTCCTTCTGGAGATGAGGCAGCCGTTCCCGGAGATGCGGCGCGTGCAAGAAAGCTGGGTGGCGGGTGCCGAGAAGCGATCGCTGTTGTGGCTGGCCGCGCGCACACCGTCGTGCGTCAGCCCCGATCATCTGACGATCTTGGGATTGGCTGCGCAGATCGGAGCGGGCGCATGTTACGCGCTGGCGCGATGGAACCGGTATGCGCTGTTAGGCGTGATCTTCTTTTTGGCGCTGAACTGGCTGGGAGACTCGCTCGATGGAACGCTGGCAAGGGTTCGGCAACAACTGCGTCCGCGCTATGGCTTCTACGTCGACCACATGGTCGACAGCTTCGGCGCTCTCGCGCTGATGGGCGGTCTGGCTCTGTCGGGCTGCATGCATCCCTCGATCGCAATCGGCCTACTGGTCGCATTCCTCATGCTTTCGATTCAATCCTACCTGGCGACGCACGCGCTCGGAGAGTTTCGTCTGTCATTCTGGCGCTTCGGACCGACTGAACTGCGCATTCTCCTCGCGGTCGGCAACCTCGCCCTGTTGTGGAAGCCGCGAGTGCATTTTCTCGGCGCGTATTACCGCCTGTTCGACATAGGAGGAATGGTTGGCCTCGCCGGCGTGGCGCTGATGCTGATTTTCTTCACTGGGCAAAACACCGTGCGGCTTTATCGCGAAGAAAGGGTCGTCAAGTGAGAACGAGACTGACCGGACATCGATTAACTTTGCGCTGGCTCAAGTTCAATGCGGTGGGAGCGCTCGGTGTCGGAGTGCAGTTGGGCGTGTTGCTCACGTTGAAGAGCGGCTTCCACCTGAGCTATCCGTTCGCAACGGCGCTTGCCGTCGAGGCGGCGGTCGTACACAACTTCCTTTGGCACGAGCGCTACACTTGGGCCGACCGCGTGCAGCCGTCGTGGCGAAAGTCTGTGCCGAGGCTGCTGCGCTTCAATCTGACAACTGGCGCGGTTTCGATCATCGGCAATCTGGTGTTGATGAAATTGATGGTCGGCTTCGGCCACATGAACTATCTCGTTGCGAACGGTGTCGCCATTGTGCTGTGCTCTCTCGCAAATTTCCTGGTAAGCGAGCAGTGGGTGTTTGAAGAGGATGTGTCCGCCACTCACTAGCCGCGCGAAACCTGGGCTGTGAGTGATTCTCAAATCTTCAGCACCAACTTTCCGTAGTTCTTCCCCTCCTGCAGCAGCTTGTAAGCCTCCGCTGCGCGCTCGAGCGGAAAAACCTGGCCGATCACCGGAGCAAGCTTGCGCTCCGCGATCCACTCCGAGAGCTGCTCCCACGCAGGTTCCATGATTTCGCGCTTTTGAGAAAGGTAAGTCAGCCACAAGCCCTGCAGGCTGGCCGACTTCGCATACAGCGCCCGCACGTCGAGTTGGGGAGGTTTGCCCGTCGCAGTGCCGTACTGGATTACGCGTCCGAAATCACGCAGGCAGCGCAGGCTCTTCGCGGTGTGCTCGCCGCCCAGCATTTCGAAGACAGCGTCTACGCCTTCGCCGTGAGTCAGGCTTTTCACAACTTCTTCATAGTCGTTCTGCTTGTAGTTGATCGCGTGTTGCAGGCCGAGTTCTTTCACGCGCGCGAGTTTCTCATCTGACGACGAGGTCCCGTACATCTCAACTCCGAGAATGCCGCCGATCTGCACCGCGGCCGTTCCCACGCCTCCGGCTACTGCGTGAATCAGCACGCGGCGCGGAGCTGCGCTGCGCTGGACAGCCGGCTGTCCCCACATCGGCTGGGGTGTCATGCCCGCCTGCCAGTAAGCAAGATACCCGTGAAGTAATTGACAGGAAAGGCAGCGGCTTGCTCGTCGGTCCAATGCTCGGGAACAGGCCAGAGCATATTGCTATAAGCGGCAACGTTCTGAGCGAAGGCTCCCCACTGGATGTAGCCCATCACCCGACGTCCGCTGCTTTCTTCCACCCCGGCGAATTCGCGTCCGGCAATCAGCGGCGGGGCTGGCGTTCCCGGATACCCGCCTTGGGTGGTCATGAAGTCGGCAAAGTTTAAGCCGCCGGCGCCGACTCGGACTAGAGTCTGTCCTGCCTTCAGGGTAGGTTCAGCGGTTTCTTGTATGGCAAGTGCGTCCGGGCCGGACAGGCTGGTAATCACTAAGGCTTTCATGCCAGCGAGTTTAGCAGGATAGATTCCGCGGAGACGTCGGCCCCATGAATTGCTTTGCATAAAAAATGAAGGTGGACCCTCTGAGCTTAGATCCAGCAAAACTGAATCCCCGGCTCAGAGGAGCCACCTTCCTCGGACAGAAGCGGCGGCGCTGCGTTACAGCACCTGCGCGTCAAGAAGGGCTGTTCCGACCAGAGCCGACAATATCGCTACGTTCAAGAATCTTAAAGCTCGCATGTCATCCTCCGAGGCAATCCTTCATCCCTTATCCGACCGGCGGCTGCATGTTCGTTCAGCAGTCTTCGGGGATTGCTTGTCTGAGATGCCGGAGGCAGGCGAGGTAGACACGGGACGGGGCTGTAGATACAAATCCGAGACACTGTAGGATCGAGAGAACTTCGAGTCGGGCAATCTCGCCGGGCTTCAAAGTTAACCACGGATCGACGCACTTTAGTTTCTTCGCCGCCTGTTTCCGGACGGGTATATACTCTTGGCGTAGGTTTACTGAACGTTTCCCGGCCACGCCTCTACAGGGCCGGGACGGGGCGTACATTCATCCCCTAATTCTCCCACGCGCCCCGCATGCTGATTTGCCTATTCCCGCCCGGGGCGGCGAGGAAATGGCACCGGAGCATCACGCTAAAGGTTCGAGCGGAGCTGCATCCGGGGGAGGTTTTTATGGTGGATTTAGTTCTTGTTCGTCTTCTTTTTGTCATCGTAGTGGCCGCAACTTGTTACGTGATTGCTCCCTTCGGGCGGTCTCAACCGGTGGATGCCGGGCTGGGAGCCGTGATTGGGGCGGCAATCGTTCTGTTCGAATGGAAGCTGCGAACGGTGAGCCTTAAGCGGCTGATCGGCGCGGCTATCGGCAGCATCCTCGGCATCTGCGGAGCCTACCTGTTTGCGCTGGTTATCCGCAGCAGTGTGCCTGCAGGCAACACTCAGAGCTTTCTGCAGATCCTGGTCATGTTGCTGATGGCCTACGTGGGCTTGATTGTAGGCGCAAGCAAGGGAGACCTGCTGAACCTCGCTGCATTGGGCGGCATCTTTGGAGGTGAGAAGCAAGGCAAGAAAAGCTACAAGATTCTCGACACCAGCGTCATCATCGACGGCCGCATCGCCGACATTGCCGAAACTGGTTTCCTGGATGGCATCATCGTGACGCCGCAGTTCGTTTTGCGCGAGCTGCAGCTCGTGGCCGATTCGGCCGACTCGCTGAAGCGCAATCGTGGCCGCCGCGGCCTCGACGTTCTGCAGCGCCTGCAGAAAATGGCAACGCTGTCCATCCAGATTGTGGAAGATGACTTCCCCGCCGTCCGCGAAGTCGATCTCAAGCTGATCGAACTCGCCAAGGTCTATGAGGGCAAGATCATCACCAACGATTTCAACCTGAACAAGGTCGCGCAACTACAGGGCGTCGAAGTGCTCAACATCAACGAACTTGCCAACTCGCTCAAGCCCATCGTGCTGCCGGGCGAGATTATGAAGGTCTTCATCCTGAAAGAAGGCAAGGAATACAACCAGGGCGTGGCTTATCTCGACGATGGCACCATGGTGGTCGTGGACAATGCCCGGAAGATGATCGGCAAGACCATCGACGTCTCCGTCACTTCGGTGTTGCAGACTACGGCTGGGAAGATGATCTTCGGCAAGTGGGATGAGCGTGCCTTCAGCCGGTCCAGCGTGCCTGTCCCGGTGGCAGCGCCAACAGTCCCATCAGCGGTGGTGCCGGCGTCAGTGGTACCAAGCACGCTGCTTGAGACCAAGCCCCAGCCTTAAGACACAGCCGCCGACGCCCATTTCAGCCCGTCGCATTGGTCGTCTTGAACGCGAAGGCGAAGAATGCCGCTACCGCGAGGAAGGCGAACGCCACCAGATAATTCCACGCCAGCTTCTCTTTCAGAAACGTGACCGCGAATCCCATGAAGACGACGAGCGTGATGACTTCCTGAATGATCTTCAACTGAAACCCGGTAAACTCGCCGTAGCCGAGCCGATTCGCCGGCACAGCCAGGCAATACTCCAAGAGCGCGATCAGCCACGAGACCAGGATCGCCTTCCACAAAGGCCAGCTGTGCCCGTATTTCAAGTGCCCGTACCAGGCGATGGTCATGAAGCAGTTCGAGAGAGTCAGCAGCAGGACGGTGCTCATGAAGATGGTGCTCCTTGAAGTGGGTTCAGAAACTGTTGGTCGCGTGTCTCCGGCATAAAGAAGTAGAGAATACCAAGTGCGGCCGCTTTCCGGGCCGATCCATTTATCCCATTTGAACTCCTGCCTTTCGCACCCGTATACTTGCAGCCCGCGATGAAGGTCATTGTCATAATTCCGGCGGCTGGGCTTGGAACGCGCATGGCTCCTGTGCCCGTCGGCGCCAAGAGCGATAAGAAGTCGCCTTCGAAACAATTTACGGAGCTGGGCGGGACGCCAATTCTAATCCACACGTTGCGCAAGTTTGCCGCGGTCGATGCGGTGAGCGAGATTTGGATTGCTCTACGGGAAAACGAGATTGCAGGCTTTCGCGAGCGACTTGCGAGTGAAGCGAAACATGTTCTGCGCAAGAGAGTCGAGTTGGTGGTGGGTGGCGAACACCGGCAGCAGTCGGTGGAGAGCGCGCTGAACGCGGTCGCAGCTGCCGCTGATGACGTCGTTCTCGTGCACGATGCGGTGCGTCCGTTTGTGACCGGAGAAATCATTGATGAAGTGATCGAGGCGGCGAAGAAGTATGGAGCGGCGATTGCCGGCATGCCCGCCGTCGATACGGTGAAGCAAGTCGAGCGCACGGCGGAGGGCGCGCTGATCAAGGCGACGATTCCGCGCGCGGGTATCGTGATGGCGCAAACGCCGCAGGGCTTTCGCTATTCTGTGATCAAGAAGGCATTCGATGAGGCGACGGCAGATGGATTCCTCGGCACCGACGAAGCTTCGCTGGTCGAGAGATCAGGCCACGACGTCGCGGTTGTGATGGGATCGCCGCGGAACATCAAGATCACCACACCATCGGACATGGAATTGGCGGAGTTCTACTTAAAGAGCGCGGATCGGCACTAACCCGGAATGCCAACGACCAACGACCGACGACCAACGACGGGCCCATCGACTCGAATCGGCTATGGGTTTGATTCGCATGAATTCCAGCCTGGCATTCCGCTGAAGATTGGCGGCGTTGCGCTCGCTCACGACAAGGGACTGGGCGGGCATTCTGATGGCGACGTGTTGCTGCATGCCATCACTGATGCGTTGCTCGGGGCGGTGGCTGCTCCTGACATTGGAGCGCTGTTTCCGCCTTCCGACCCAAAGTGGAAGGGCGCGGATTCGGTGGTGTTTCTGCGCGAGGCGTTGAAACGGGTGCGGGAGGCGGGATACGGCGTGGCGAATATGGACGCGAGCCTGATTCTCGCCGCTCCTAAAATTGGGCCGCATGCAGCCGCGATTCGAACGCGCGTGGCGCAATTGCTCGGCGTGAATGCTGATTGTGTGGGGCTGAAGGCGAAGACTCCGGAGGGACTAAATCTGGAGAACGCCGCGGTCGCGCATGTGGTGGTGCTGCTCGAGAAGCTTGCTACTTCGAAGAAGACGCGGAAGAAGAAGAGGTCTTGAGTTACTTGCGCCCCGCTTGTGCGGTCTGGGTCTCCCCTGCTTTGATCTTCGCTGCTTGAATCAGGGCGCGGAAGATGGCTCGGGAGGGTTCGTCTTGCTCGACCGAGCGCTCGGGATGCCATTGCACGGCGATCACAAAGTGATCGGGAGCAGAGCCTTCGAGCGCTTCGATGATGCCATCGTCGGGGCAGCGGGCAGAGATGCGCAGGCCGTCGCCGATTGTGTCGGCAGATTGGTGATGAGAAGAGTTCACAGGCAGTACGAGCTTGCCCTCAGGGGCTGAAGCCCCGTTACCTATTGAACCCTTATTGGCACGGCTGAAGCCGTGCCCTTCCCGGTCCCTTGGACTTGCAACCCCGTTTCCATTCTTAGGCCCGTTCACGATTTCCGCCAGCTTCGAATCTCGGTCAATCTCTACCGCGTGCGCTACCGCGACCTTCTTGCCTGCTTCGTGATCGACTCGCGTGCGTAACTCTTCCGGCAGAAAGTCTGGAATGTGCTGGATTAGTGATCCTGCATGGAAGACGTTCAGGCTTTGCAGGCCGTAGCAAATTCCGAGGACGGGCTTGCGCAGGTTGTAGGCGTCTTCGAGTAGGAGCGCGTCGACGGCATCGCGGCGCGGGTCGGCGGCGGCCGTGTGGGGCGAGCGATCTGCGCCAAAACTCGCGGGGTCGACATCGGCATTGCTGCCGGGCAGGAGCACTCCATCGCAGCTCTCGATCATCTTCTTGACTTCGTCGGCTGATTGGTCGAGCGGGATGCGGATGGGTTCGCCTCCAGCTTGCTTGACGGCGCTTTCGTATTGCGGGATCGCGCGCTCACCGTATTCGTGATCGGTCGAGTGCGGCATGGGGATGGCGATGCGGGGCGTGTTCGAGGACAATCAACTCATCCTTTCGATGGCGGCCAGGGTTTTTGATTGGCGGTAGTGGCGGATTTCCATGGTTAGCGCAAGCACAAAGATGATGCTGCCAGCGACTACTGCCGTGGGAAGAGCGATGAGGCGGTAGGCGACAGTCATGTTGGCATCGGTGTGGCGGACGGCTGATACGATGACTGTTTCGACGATGCCGACGAGCAGGCTGACGGCGAAACAGATGAGCGTGCCGATGAAAGTGACTAGCAGAACTCGCACCGGAATGGCATACCAGCGGGGCGGGTGCGGGGTCGGCATGCTTCTAGGCTACACCATCCGGCGGTGATCGATCAGCGTCTCGGATCTGATGAAAAAAATTACAGGGCACATCGAGCTAAAATATCTGGAATCAACAAGTTGCGGGGCTATGATCCGGTCTTGATCCGGCTAAAATATTGAAAACAAATAACTTGCTTGTAGAATATTACAATCAATGGACTTAGGTGAGGCTTCCCAAGATAAGTGCCTTGGAATCAGTGCGCCGAACTGCAAAATATTGAATTCATGGCAGTTAGCTTGCTGCTATTTAGATTTCAAAGAGCCAATGCGTTAAGGAATAGGATCGCCCCTTTGAAGGTTGAAGTCAAGGAGATAATCGCCGGCCTAGAGCCATTCCCTTTTTGAACCTCGCACTACCTGGAGGTGGTGAAGTTTAGGGTGCGGGTCTAGTCAGGCTATCGGCCGGGCCCTCGCGGTACCGGAATCGACCAAGAAAGTACCAGCGATACAACGACACTACCGACAAAGCCAAGATCAACGGCAAAAGCAAGGTCAAAGGCAGCGGACAGGAGTGTCCGCTCCACACGAGCACATCCACACGAGCACCTCCGCGCAAGCGCATCCACACTTAGCCTTAGTGTATAAAAGAGCAAGAATGTCGCAGGCAGCGCAAGCTATTACGCGGAGCCCCGCGGATGTGGTGCGGATGACGCCGGTTTCGCAGGCGGCGAATGGGGTGTGTTATGCCGTGGCGGGGGAGAACTCCGTTGGGTCGTTTGATTTGGAGCGGATGATCGCGGCGGTGCCTACGAAGATTGCTTCGGCGCTCACGCGCAAGGCTTATTATTTTGTTCCGCTCACGGTGAGCCAGGGAGACGAGATCCTGATTGCGGATCGCTATGATGTGGCGCTCAGCGACAATGCGGTTTGCCATCGCAACCTAAATCTGGGCGATTCTCAGTGCGTATTTATCTCCACGCGGCTTACCGACGATAAGTTTTCGGTGGCGTTTGAGTTTTACATCAACGTGGGTCATGCCCTGGTGGAGATTGCCGGACTTTCGAACGAGTTCAGCGAACTGGCGTGGAAGCAGGTTGAGGCTGGGACGCGGGGCGAGACTTCGCTGGATGCGTGGGAAGCGCGCAAGCTGGCTACGGCGGGCGGTCCGGATGCGGAGCGCTTCAAGAACGAATATTTTGAGGCTACTTTCTCCGATACGATTTCGATTTACCTGCTTTCGCTTTATCTGGATGTGGATTACTACGATTTGCGGGAGCGGGATTATCCGCTGCTGGCGCCTTCGGCTTTGGCTGAACGGTTGAGGAAAGTTGCGGAATTGTTTCCGGTGAATGCCGGGTTTGAGTTTGCGATCCTGTATAAGCGGCGAAGCTAGGCGTTCTTCGGCATCAATCCCGGGAAAAAGGCCAGCCTGGGTTCCGAACTCGAAAAGTTCCCGAGAGTTGCGCCCTTCGCTGCGCTAATCGAAGTGGGGTGCTGGCTCGGTAGGTTCAGGCTGGGTCGCATCAGATTTGCCGTATCCCTTTTTGTAGCCTGCAGCGAAAGATTCCCGGTCGTCTTGGGCGGACCAGCGTCCCGTGGAGAAGTGGGGAGCGACTCCGTGTTGGGCGTCGAGTCTTCCGGAATACAGTCCATCTCGAAACGCCGCGCTGACTTCCTGAGTAGAGGCGCTCGAGTCTTGCGGGCCCTGCGAACTGCTCCACGCCACGGCTGCGATTCCTACGCAGAGCGCCAGCGCAAATGGAATCCAATACCCACGCACTCCTGTTTCCTTAGGGGGTGCTGATGGTGCGGCTGCGCCGCTGTTTGAAGCTATGGTGACTTTTGCTGGCGCTACCCCTGTGCTTGGCATCGCTGTTCCTCAATTCCGGCGAAAATTAGAATCCTTGAAATCGCTACTTATTTCCGATCGCGAAGTTGACCGTGCTGGGCTGGTTGGCTTTGACGCTGACCGGTTTCTCCCACGTTTTCGGCTCGGTGAACACCGGGCGCTGCACGCTGTGCTCGGTGAGAACGTCGAAAGCCTGTTCTTTGCCTGCGAGACCCCAGCCTTCATGCCAGGCGACGATTTGATAAGTGCCGGGCGGGACGCCGCTGAAAGTGAAGCGGCCGCTCTCGTCGGTGACGGCGTAATAAGGGTGTGGGACGACCATCATTTCGGCATTCATCCAGACGTGGCCTCCGTTGCAGCGAAGGTTGACCAAGCCGGGAGCGGTCATGGGGCGTGAAGAGATTCGATTGGGGAACGGGAATGGCAGGTTGTAGCTGGCGGCGCCATCCATGTGGATGGTGTGCAGAGTGGCGTCGGAACTCTGCATCTGCAAGTCCGCATTTTCAGGGACAAGAAGAATGTGTGGGACGTAGCGGCAATGGCGCTGATCGAGATGGCGCCGCTGCTCGGGCAAGTCCATGGCTTTGCCGGCGGAAATGTTCTTGAGGTAGACGATGGCGTTGGCAACGCCGCCCTCGGGGCCGATGATGAGGCGTTCGAGGCTGGCGGTTTTATTCCCGTCTGGGGAGCAGATCTGGGGGTCTTTGGTGACGGGGAAGTCCAGATCGTGGGGCACCGGCCCGGACCATTTGACGGTTCCGGAGATGGTTCCACCGTCGGTGACAGGGATGACTTTATAGCCGTCCTGCGCGGCAACCAAGGTTGCGGCCACAAGCAGCGAAAGCAGTAAAGAACAGCGAGTAATTACAGTCCGCATTACGAAAACCCCTGATAGCCCACCGCCCGTTGCTCGCGCTTGCGAAGTCGCGGTGCAACGCGGGCTGAAATTTGGGATGAATCTTCTTGCTCCGCACACAACGCCTTACACCCGACTTGTCGGGACAGCGCTCACAGGGGTCCGCTTAGGGGCGGTAGCGCTCGTGTTTGCGGTCTTGCAATTCCAGAGGGAGGACCGTTGCCGGTTCGTGGATTGGAATCTGGATTAGATTGCGCTAATGATGCGAGGGAGTCGAGATTACCGAGGTGGTGTATCGGGTGGGTGCGGCCTTTTAAGGGGCGATCTTGAAGATCGTTCCGTTGCCAAAAGCGCCGCCGGAGAGTGTGGTGCCGTAGAGATTACCAGCCGCATCCAGGATTACTCCCGAGTCGGGGCCCAGGCCGTCGGTTCCGCCGCCGAAGCTGTACAAAATGGTCTCATTGCCGATCGCGTCAATTTTGAATACAGTTCCGTAGCCGAATGCGCCACCAGAATAGGTGGTGCCGTAGAGATTGCCGGAAGCGTCGTGGATCAGGGCTCCCTGGGGCTGGACGCCATCGGTTGGGCCGCCGAAACTGTGCAGCAGAGTTTCGTTTCCGGATTTATCTAACTTGTAAACCGCTCCGACGCTATACGATCCACCATTTGGCGTGCATCCGTAAAGGTCGGCTCCGTTCGCGACCAGGCCAGCGATCGGATCTATGCCATCGGGTGAACTGCCGAAGCTGTGCAGTAAGGTCTCTTTGCCGGAGCTATTCAGCCTGAAGGCCGTCCCCCCGTTAAAGGCACCACCTAGATAGGTAGTGCCGAAGAGGTTTCCGGCCGCGTCTCTGATCAGTCCTGCATAAGGAAGTTGTCCGTCTGTTCCGCCTGTAAAGGCGTGCAGAATGGTAAATGTTCCGCCGGTCGCTCGCAGCTCAAAACACAGTGCCGCAGTTCGAGCAGGAGGCACCGCCACCCCAGGCTGTGGTGCCGTAGAGGTTGCCGTTCGCATCCTCGATCACGCCGCCACCTGGTAAAGATGCCTCCAGGGAGGGGAAGGCGTACAGAACGGTTTTCTTGCCGGCAGCATTCAGCTTAAACACGGTGCCGCAGCCGCCGGAGTTGCCGCAGTAGATGTTGCCACCGTACACGGTAGTTCCGAAGAGGTCGCCTGCCGCGGCGTCAAGGACGAGGGTTCCTTCGGGCAAGGCTCCGTCGGCTCCGCCGACGAACGTGTGTAGTACGGTTAGCGTGCCCGCTTGGCTCAGCTTAAACGCAGTGCCGCAGCCCTGCTTTTCGCTGCAATTGACATCGCCTCCATAACGAGCCGTGCCATAAAGATTGCCGGCCGAGTCGCGGACCAGGCCGTTCGGCTGCGTTCCGTCCGCGCCGCCTGTGAACGAATAGAGGGTAGTGAGGGTCTGAGCTTTTGCCGGAAGGCAAACTGCGGCAAACGCAAGCGAGGCGGCTAGCGCGACCTTGCAGATCGAAAGGTGAGTTTGTGGGGTCGATTTCGGCGTCATGGTTTTGCGTCCTTTCGAACCGGGCGGGGAGGAGGCGTTTACACGCAGCGTGTCAGCCTGCGAATGCGGCATTGTCCTCTGCGCGGAAATGGCTGTCAAGATGCAGAATCCTGCACAGGCCTCTGCGTGAACTCGGCTCAGGATGGTCGAGCTGACGGTCGAGCTAAAGATCGATCATCCAAATCTCTGCGATTGAATTTACAATCGTTCTTCCGTGACCATAACTGTCCGATCGTTCGCGAAAATTAATCTGGGGCTGCGCATTGGCGCTCGCCGCGAGGATGGTTTTCATGAACTGCTGACGGTATATCAGACGATTGCATTGCACGACATGATCAGGGTGAGCGTGGGGCGCGGGAGCGGGATCGAGATTCAGTGCTCTGACGCGAGAGTGCCCAAGGACGCTTCGAACACCTGCTATCGCATTGTCGAAAAAACGATGCGGGCTCTGCGCGCGAACGGGCGAGTTACGGTCGAGATTGAAAAGCGGTTGCCGGTGCAAGGCGGCCTGGGTGGAGCTTCAGCGAATGCTGTGGCTGCACTGCTCGGGCTGGAACGAGCGCTGAAGAGATCTTTAGCTGCCGAAGACCGGTTGCGGATTGCGGCAGAAGTAGGTTCCGACGTCCCTCTATTCCTGGTGGGCGGGACGGTGTTGGGCGTGGGCCGCGGGGAGCAGGTGCATCCGCTGGAGGACTTGCCGGCGACGGCGTGTGTCGTTGTAACGCCGGAGGTTGGGGTCTCGACTCCGAATGCTTTTGGCGAGTGGGATCGAAGAACAGGAGGCGCGGGAGCGGCTCTCGCGAAAAGCGGAGCGGCAAAATTGACGGTGGCAGGGGCTTCCGATAGAATGGTTGAGCTTGGCCGAGAGCTGTCGGCGTGGCTGAGCGAAAGTTACTCCGGTGCTCCTCGTCAGAAGTTCAGGAGGGGCCGGGCCGAGAATCCGCTTCTCGAGCTTGTCCGGGCCGGGATCAAGAACGACTTCGAAGAAGTCGTCTTTCCTGAGTATCCCGAGCTGAGTAAAGGCAAGAGTGCGCTGGAGCGCGCAGGTGCGAAGTATGCGTCGCTGTCGGGCTCCGGGTCGGCGCTGTACGGACTGTTCGCCTCGAAAGAGGCGGCGCGTTCGGCTGGGGAGCGACTGCAGAGGCAGGGATGGGCGGCGCAGGCGACGGCTACGCTGACTCGGCGGGAGTACTGGAAGCGGATTTTCGATTAGCAGTCGGTCCGGCGAGTTTTTTGATTGTTGATTTCTGATTGTTGATTGACAATAGAGTGTTGATTGATCTCGTTTCAATCAACAATCAACAATCCAAAATCAACAACAGTTTACTGGGCCGTCGACTAATGGTAGGTCAAGTGCCTTTGGAGCACTTTGTCTAGGTTCGAATCCTAGCGGCCCAGCCAAGAATCAGCTTTTAGCTGTTAGCCTTTAGCTCTTAGCTTGCCGCTTGGAGTTGGAGGTTTGGCTAAGGGCTAAGAGCTAAAGGCTAAGAGCTGCGAAAACTATGGCTACTTTGGTGACGCCGACCGAGAAGGTAGAGAAGACCGAGAAACAAGTTCCACCCATGCCCGACGAGAAGGCAGATCGCAAGCAGCGGCCGCGGGTGGATGAGAAATTCAAGATTTTCAGCGGCACAGCGAACGAGTCGCTGGCGGATGAGGTTTGCCAGTTTCTCGGGATGCAGCGCGGGCAGGCGCAGGTGATCCGCTTCGCCGACGGCGAGGCGTATGTACAGATTCAGGAGAACGTGCGCGGTTGCGACGTGTTCGTGATGCAGCCGACTTGCCGCGCGGCTCATAAGGACGGCGGCAGAATCACGAGCGTGGATGAGCACCTGATGGAGCTGTTGCTGATGATCGATGCGCTGAAGCGCGCGTCGGCGCGGCGCATCACGGCGGTGATGCCTTATTTTGGATACGCGAGGCAGGATCGGAAAGATAAGCCGCGGAGTCCGATTTCATCGAAGCTGGTGGCGGATTTGCTTACGACTGCGGGAGCCCACCGGGCTCTGATTGTTGATTTGCATACGCCGCAGTTGCAGGGATTTTTTAATATTCCGGTGGATCATTTATTTGCTTCGCCGGTGCTGGTGGATCATTTCAGGAAGCTGAACCTGCCGAATCTTACGGTGGTTTCGCCGGATGCGGGCGGCGTGGAGCGGGCGCGGTTTTTCGCAAAGAAGGTGGATGCAGCGCTGGCGATCGTCGACAAGCGGCGCGTGGAAGTGAATGTGGCGGAAGTGATGCACGTGATCGGCGACGTGAAGGGGCGGACCTGCTTGATTATCGACGATTTGATCGATACCGCGGGCACGCTGGTGAAGACCGCGGCGGCCTTGATGGAGAACGGCGCGACTGAGGTGTATGCGTGTTCGTCGCACGCGGTGCTGTCGCACCCGGCGGTCGATAATATTGCGAAGTCGGTGATCCGCGAAGTGGTGGTCACGAATACGATCCCGCTGACTGAAGAGGCGCGGCGGGAGCCGAAGATCCGCGTGCTTTCGATTGCGGGGTTGATTGGCCGGGCGATTCAGGCCAATCACGAAGAGACTTCGGTGAGTAAGTTGTTTATTTAGGTGAGATCGTAGAAACGGCCAACAGCAGGTTCCTCCGCTACGCCGTCGCTTCGCTCCGGCTCCGGTCGGAATGACAATTTTTTGGATGGGAATAAATTATGGCAACGACATTGGAACAAAACGTTTTGGAAGCGCAACCGCGAGAAGCTGGGACGAAGAACCATGCCCGGCGGGTGCGGCGCGAGGGAAAAATTCCGGCTGTAGTTTATGGCGCCAGCAAAGACGCCGTGCCGGTGAGCGTGGATCCGCGGCATGTGTTG
>Ga0182024_10012684_pt1 | contig 16624 bp, 17 predicted proteins | sample P32metaG_FD_120480 | JGI IMG/M metagenome (GOLD analysis project Ga0182024, IMG submission 120480) | Permafrost microbial communities from Stordalen Mire, Sweden - P3-2 metaG (Illumina Assembly) | ecosystem: Environmental > Terrestrial > Soil > Wetlands > Permafrost | place: Sweden: Stordalen... | reverse complement strand
GCGCTGGCTCTCTGGATCCATTGCTGGCGATTGCCACCGACCCCAGGATCAAGACCGCGCAACCCAGGATTTCACGAGTTCTTCGGGATTTGCCTTTTGCCATTACCCAGCCAGCCTCTCGATGCCGTCGCCTAACCGTCATGGCCCCCTGCAGGAGGCAGCTTGCGCTGTGCCGGCCGGACGATGACATCGTGCAGGTTCACGTCCTTGCGATAGGCGCGCCACCCGTAGACCGCTTCCAATACTCGCTGACTCTGCAGGAAACACTCGAAACAGACGGTCACATCAAATGCACCGTGAAAGGTTTCGGGCGGCTGAGGACGCTCACTAGGAAGATATCGCCAGCCGCGCATGGAAAAGCTGGCAATGTAGCCATCCGGTATGTCTCCGCCAGGCAGATGATCCCCGCAAACGTCGCAAAGACTCACGGTTAACTTCGGCATACGATTCTCCTCAAACAATTCTCAATCGAACGCCCAGAATGGATAAGGCCACTCCACCGATGACCAAGGCCGACGACCAATAGAGTGGATTTCCACGACTGACCCTTGCCAAGCCCAACCCCAAAGCCGCGAGTGCCACAAGCGCCGCCGCCAATCCCGCCCAGCCATGTGCCGGAAGAAGTGCGGCAACAGCAAGTGGAATCATGGCTCCGACGAAACTGGATACGCTCGATATCGATGCAGACAGGATGGCTTCACGAAGCACATCCCGCCCTAGTTTGCTGGTAGCCAGACGTCCATGCGAGGTTAGGTTCAGTTGCTTCTCAGCGTTCACCAATTCACTGCGAAGTTGTGAATAGCGCGCCACGAAAAAAACAAACGCTCCGGAAGCAAAGGCGCTGACTGCGATGCGCAGTGCCATACTCATCGCAATCTGTCGTCCAGAATTGAGCACGCTGCCAGCAGCCAGGGTGAGTGCGGTTAACACGCCATCCGACAGGCCAAGTACGACCGGTAGAAGCTGGCCCTGCCACAACCGTCCCCGAATAGTCATCGCTTTCTTGCAACCCGCTCGACGATTTTGCTTCCGCTTACCACTTCATCGACACTATGGACAACCGCGCCCGTCGCATCGATGGACTTCACCAGCGCGTCATAGTCAAGATGCTCGCCTTCGATCGTGACTTCCATACCAACAGTTTCGATGTCAATTTCTGTGACGGTCACGTTCACTCCGTGAACCCCGGGAAATTCTTCAATCGCTCGCGCGATGTCTACAACGCTCGGTCGAGATACGGCTTTATCAACGTCCAAGACAAGGCGCCGGATATTCATTCGCTGACCTCGTTGGTGCTGCATGCCGTTTGCTTCATCCTCCTTACTGGGCTCGCTACGAGTACGGGCCGTGCCGTGCGCGCGGAGACTTCCCTCAAAAGCGCGGTCGGTCCCAGATTTAGCGGTGCTGAGGATCCCGGACATCCCAAAATGATCAAGCCTGCATGAAATCGTTCCGCGTTGCCTAGGATCAGTTCGATGGGATCTCCCAGCATGAGCATGGTTTCGTCTTGCAGCCCTTCGTTCATGGCGTTGAGACGAATCTTGTAGAGCTTTTTCGAAAAGCGCTTCCGGAATCGCTCGATGATTGTCTGAAGATTGGCTGCTTTGGATGTGGGCGGCAAGGATGCAATGCCAACAATGTGCAATCTTGCCTTGAACGACCGCGTCACGCTGAGTGCGAGGTCAAGAGCGTTCTCGGAGGACCGAGAGCCATCGTAGGCGAGGATAACTTTCTTGGCAGAAACCCGATTTAAAGAATGATCGATTTTGACTGCGCGCACCGGCGGAGGGCCCTCAGGATGACACCCCCGAAGGCCAGGAGAGCCTCCACCCGTCCCCTCGATGAAGGCGGTAATGCCCGCCGGATAAGGGTGAATAGAGAACTTTTTTATCGCTGAAGGCAAAACATCGCCATCCCACATAGAGAAACCTCAAACAGGGACTGTGTGGGATACTTGCCAGGAAAGACGACTCCCGAGACAAGAATCCTCTTGTCAGGAGTCATCAGCCATCCGGGGATGGCGGTTAACGGTGAACTCCTTCACCGATGTTGGATTTTCCCTAGTTTATATCGCCGGTTCTGCTTATGGGAAGCCTTGCTTGCGGCCAGCCGAAATATGCCATTTACAAGAATACGCGCTGGCTATGGCTACTCAATTTCAATCTCGCGCCTCCATCGCTTTTAGCGCCAATCCGCGAGCGACTGAGGTAAATTCGTTTCCTCCCCGAATTCGCTCCTTTCCGAAACGGGTTTCGAAGATCCTCCTTACCGCGGGTACAAATGAAGAACCACCTGTCAGGAAGACCATATCGACGTCTTTGGGCAGAACCCCTGAAGATGCAAGAAGAGAATCGACGCACCGCGCGATCTCCTCAAGCTCCTCAGAAATCCAATCCTCGAAGGATGCTCGTTCCACCGCCGCCGCCAGATCCACAAATCCGTCCGAAAACTGGAATGTGGCCTGAGGGGAATTCGACAAGTCATTCTTAACTTTTTGTACGGCGCGATGCAGGTAAAACCCGAGATCTTCTTTGATGAAGTGAATGAGTGCTCCGATCTTCTCCGGTTCGAGCGATTGCGCGTGAACACCTTTCAGCATGTGGAGCACGTCTCTGGCTTTCAACAGCGATAGATGGTGCCAACGCTCGAGCCTGATATAAACCCAGTTTGGAGCTGGCAGGATCTTGCCCAGCGAACGCAACTCCGATCCGGCTCCAAGAGCTGGAGAAACGAGGTGCCTGATGATCTTCGCATCGAAAGCGTCTCCCGCGATGCCCACTCCCGCGTTACCAACGATGCCGTCCGAGACTCTATGTCTTCGACGGACGGTAGGGCCAACGTGAACCAAAGAGAAGTCGCTCGTGCCGCCCCCGAAATCCCCGATGAGGATAAGCTCGTCGTGATCGAGCATGGACTCGTAATAATGTGCCGCTGCGATGGGTTCCATCTCGAACTCTACGGATTCATAGCCAGCTGCCTCGAAAGCCGAGCGAAGTCGCCCCTCCGCATAAATGTCATCTTCCTGCTTTTCGGCTCCCACAAAATGAACCGGCCTTCCAACTACTGCCGACCTGACTTCGATTCCAAACTGACGTCCGGCCTTGGTTCGCAGGTCCCGGAGAATCCTTGCGATCAGATCTTCGAGTGTGTGCCGTCGGCCGAAAACCTCGGTGCCGTGAAGCGTGCGACTGCTAAGGAACGTCTTGAGTGACTGGATCAGTCGACCTTTCGTGTCCGCGGAGAGATACTGCTCAATGCCCTCAGGACCTGTCCACGACTTCAGAGTATTCACGCCGCCTTCCTTGGCCTGGTGGAGATAGAGCAGCGACCGATACGCATCGGTCAGGCTGCCCAAGTACGGGAACTTGGCGAGCTGGACCTCCCCGGAGCGGTCGGCATAGGCGATGGAACTGTTGGTCGTCCCAAAGTCGATGCCGATCGCGGCTTCGCTCGTTTGGGAGGCAGGTGAATGCATTCGGGATCTCTCCAAAGGGAAGTGTGGATTGTACTGCTGAAGGTTATGTGCGAGTCAGCGTTCGGAACGCTGTGCGTGTCGCTCTGAAAGAAATCGGTTCAACTTCCTTCCATGACTGAGATGATCATCAGGAAGAGTCATCGCAACTTGAGGGCTCCACAGGGCGCGACTTGATTCAAAGCCGCTCCAGAACCGCTTTGAGATAGTTCCAGAAACCCTCCACCGTGGAGATCTGCACTCGCTCGTTCGGGCTGTGCGGATCCACGATTGTCGGTCCAAATGAGGCCATCTGCATCCCCGGATACTTCTCTCCAATAACACCACACTCCAAACCGGCGTGCATGGCGATGAGCCTTGCGGGCTTACCGAACATCTCCTCATGCACGATCTGCAGTTTCCGCACAATGTCGCTCGCCGGTTCGGGTTTCCACCCCGGATAACCGCCGGAATACTCGATTTCAAATCCAGTCAGGCGGAAGATTGTGGAAACTATGCGCGCCACGGCCCATTTGCTGCTCTCAATGGCACTCCGCTGGCTGGTCACAACCTCCACGGTTTCGCCTTTCGTGCGGACGGTCGCGAGATTGGTAGAGTTCTGCGTCAAGCCAGGAACGTCAGGGCTCACAGCCAGAACTCCGTGCGGAAGACTCACCAGAAGATCCACGACAGCTCTCGCGTCGGTTGAAGCCATCACCTTTCCCGGGCAGGGGACTTTTCCGATTGTTATCTTTAACCCCGCGTCGAAAGCCCCGAGATCAGCCCTATATTCCGATTCGGCCTTCGCAATGACAGATCGCAATTCCTTTCCTTTCGGTGAATCGAGCAATACGATCGCGGAAGCTTCGCGGGGAATTGCGTTTTGCGCGCTGCCACCATTGATCTCGGAGATTTCAGTAGGATAGTCGCTGAGCAGGAACTGGAGCACGCCCCCCATTATCCGCAAAGCGTTGCCTCGTCCCTGATGGATGTCCACTCCCGAGTGTCCGCCCTTCAGGCCAGACACTTTGATTCGCCAGGCGGCGTTTGCCTTTGGCTTGCGGAACTCAACTCTGCGTCGGCCAGTCGTTTTAATTCCGCCGGCGCAACCGATACAGAGCATGGCGGTCTCTTCGGTATCGAGGTTTAAATAGTATTTCGACTTCAGCATGCCGCTGGGAAATTCAGCCGCTCCGGTCAGTCCCGTTTCCTCGTCGACGGTAAAAACAAATTCGAGCGGACCGTGCGCAATGTGCTTACTGTCCATCACTGCCAGCGCCGCAGCGATACCCACTCCATTGTCCGCGCCGAGCGTAGTTCCATCGGCTTTGAGCCAGTCGCCCTCACGCACGATCTTGATGGGATCGGTGTCGAAGTCGTGGACTGTACCTTCGTTCTTTTCGCAGACCATGTCGAGGTGCCCCTGCAACATCACCATCGGCGCGGCCTCACGGCCGGCATGCGCCGGTTTACGGATAACCATGTTGCCGACTTTGTCCTGGATCACCTCTAACCCACAGTGACCAGCTTGCGCAAGCACGTACTCGCTCACCGCCGATTCTTTGGTCGAAGGGCGAGGAATCTTTGCGAGGGCGTCAAAATGCTTCCATATCTCTTTCGGTTCCAGACCTTCAAGTGCAGGTGTCATGAATATCTCCTGTTCCGCAAAACAGCAACTGGACATCAAACTTAATTCAGGTCTGCCTGAACTGTTTTCGGCAGGTTCTGGGCAGCATAACGGTTCGAGAACACCGTGCGCTTAGGCAGCATTGAGAGAAGAACGCTCCAGGTACGCCGCTATCGTCCGCAAGACCGATATCGGTATTCGAAGTTTTCTAGGATTGCCCGATGTTCGGGAAACCGCCTCAATGGCAAAGCCACTTTCGTCGGCGACTGGATCAGAGCTCAAGTCGAACTCTTCCCCATACATTCGTATCCGCTTGTGCTTGGCAAAGCCTAGGGCTATGAGCCTTGCGCAGATTTCATCTTTATTCTGAAATTGGATTGTCATGGATTTACCTGTGTGGGCCGTGCTCGATCTCGGGTACTGCCCAAAGAGGGCGTACCCTCCGGTGGGGTAGTTGACCCGCCATCTCGTTCCAATGCCGAATGACGCGGTTTTCCCGCTCGAAGCCTAATACGCTTAGCGAAGCAACATCCATTCCGAACAACCTTCCTGCCTGCGGTTCCAGCCCGAGCCAACCAGAAGCAAGAACCCGAAGGAAATGAGCGTGAGAAAATAGCAGCACGGGACCAGTACAGCGCAAGCATTCCTCGATGACTTTAGCCGCTCTTGCCGCCACCTGATCGATGGTCTCGCCATCGGGCACGCCGTCCTTCCAAAGGGACCAACCGGGCCTCGTTCTTCGAATTTCCGAAGTGGATTTTCCTTCATAGGCACCGTAATCCCATTCCCGAATCGCGTCCTCAGTTTCTGCCACTTCGCCGAAGCCGGCCAAAAGGCAGGTTTCTCTCGCTCTTTGGCGGGGGCTGGTCATCACCCGGGCGAATTGCTTTCCTTCCAACTGCATCCCAAGGATCGCCGCTTGATGTCTTCCTCGATGCGTGAGTGCGACGTCCGTTATTCCAGTGTGGACGCCATTGATGCTCCATTCCGTTTCACCGTGGCGTACGAGCCATAGCTCCCGATCGTTCTGCATAGTGTTCCTAACTCTTTCCACAAGGCCCTATTAATGCTCTCTTCTTGGCTTCGTACCACACCAGCAATCGGCGTGCTTGCTTTACGAACGACTTCGCTTCGTCATGAAAGTCGGGTTGAATCGGAACTCGCCAACGGACGCCGCCATAAAACACGAGATTCATTTCGCACGTCTTCTCCTGGCAATGCAGGCCGATTCCAACAAAATGTCGCAATGGTGTGTAGCTCGACATGATCCCGGTTGGCTCGTAGATACCGTCAACCCGATCCGTGATCCAAATGACCCGGCGCGAAGTCACGGCGAGATACTCTCCCGGAACCGGCAGTTTAATCTTGAAGAGCCACCTTTTCCGAATTGTGGTTGAGGGTGCGCTGAAGAACCGCGTCATGAGCGGTTCGCCACGATCTAAATTATCGGACTCCGCGCAGCCGAACCTGTGGTTGAGAGGTTCGCCAAAAATACTTCGATCCGGGCTGCGTTGTGCTGCTTCCCCGTCTGACAGCACTGCTTGTCGTAACTGATACATGAATTCCGTCACGTATCCTTCTGCGTGCAGGTCATAGGGCCATTCGTGTACGGAATTTGCCGTGCGGATTGTGATCCTTCCTTCTGGAAAGACCTGGCGAGACTCGATTGCGAGGATTTCATGGAGTGGAACAATCTTTCGTGTCCCTCCTTCCCTGGGATGCGCGATGACCAGCAGCATTGTCTGCGATAGCAACACGATGCACGCGGGCGATCGCAGTCCGCGTAGCCGGCCGTATGCCCTCGCGGGTACAAACATTCCCGATAGCACCTGCTCAAAATCCACCGCCAACGGAAAGTCTGTAGGAAGATGTTCTTGCCGACCAATGAGATAAGCCTGCCTGTACTCAGCCGCTTTTTTCATGGTTTCCTGCCCCCTGGCGACGTGAAGACCGAGGATGCTCGTCATGAGGAACCTTCCCTTTGGGGACCTGCAGCATTCAGACTCCTCCGACACGACTCAGACACGCTCGCCCCACTGGACGAATTGCCCTCAGCAAAGCGAGGTTGGGGCGTAGCGCGTCCATCAATACTCATGTATCTGTTGTAGGGATACTTGCCAGGCAACGACTCCCGAGACAATTGTCCCTTGTCAGGAGTCATCAGCTGCCCTGGCTTACAGGAAGGACAGCGGTTAAGGGTGAACTCCCTCACCCACGCTAGAAGTTTAGCTCACCTTGACCTAGCGCGACAAGCAAGAATTTGTCATCGCTTCCCTCCTGTGAGCATCTATAATGAATTGAAATGTTATCGGTGAAGGAGTTCCACCGCTAACCGCTTTCCTTCCGCTTTCGGTCGGACGGCTGATGACTCCTGACAAGGCGAGTTCTTGTCACAGGAGATCCGGCTGCCGATACTCTTCTGAGCCGGTACGCTTTCCCAAAGACAAGCTCTCGCAAGAACGATTGCCGAACTACAGTTGCAGACACTTCGCTGCATTGAACGTGTCTCCACCCATCGGCTACGGGAGGTGTCGGTGTGCTCGCATTTTGTCCGAACTGCTGGAGTGAGATTGCAGGCACTCCGACCGTCTACCACGATTGCGACCCATCCGTGGTGCTTGAGACCACAAGAATCGCCGCGAATAGAGCCCGCCTGTCCGCTCAATTGCAAAGCAGGTACAAGGCTCCCTGAAGGCGCATGGGAATCCCCATTGAGTCTCGACGACTATGCGAAGAACATGTTTTCGGTGAGCTTCGCAGCAACACGATATGCCGACGCAGCGCAAAGGGCGAAGTCGTCGGCAAATAGACGACGTAATTTCCGAAGATAGAACAGTGACCACCGTTGAATCAGAAATAGTCAAAGCACCTGAACCTGCCATGAGGCAGCGGCATACTCGAATTATCGCCACGCTCGGTCCGGCATGCGCGTCTCCTGAGCAGATCGGCGAGCTAATTTGTGCGGGAACCGACATCTTTCGGATTAACGCTTCGCATGCTGACGTTGAGACACAGGCCCACTACATCGAGATGGTACGGGAGTCCTCAAGCGACTGCGACGCCCATATTGGAATTTTGCTTGATCTCCAAGGTCCGAAAATTCGTTTAGGTGTCTTTCAAGGAGGATCGATTTGTCTTCGAAAAGATGAATCGTTCTGGATAACAACGCAAGAGATGGTTGGTACAGAAGCGGAGGTGTCTACCACATACCGGAACTTCGCCAGCGATGTCCGCGCCGGAGATCGAGTTCTCCTTGCCGATGGAGCCGTAGAACTGGCGGTCCTGCAGGGTGACGGAACCAGGACTGAGTGCCGTGTGGTCCGCGGGGGTGTTATCTCCGACCATCAAGGGATTAACCTCCCGGGCACACAACTCAGCGCACCGTCGCTAACCGACAAAGACCGCGATGACCTCGAAGCAGGGATTCGCCAGCACGTCGACATGATCGCAATGTCATTCGTAAGAAGCGCTGCCGATATCATTGACCTTCGAGAGAATCTCGAGCAAAAATCGGTCACGCTGCCCATCATCGCCAAAATAGAGCGCCCCGAGGCCTGGCAACGCATCGACGAGATCGTTTCAGTATGCGATGGCGTAATGGTTGCTCGGGGGGACTTGGGGGTGGAAATGTCGATGGAGCAGGTCCCACACATCCAGAAGACCGTGATCGAGAAGGCGCGGCAACAGAATCGTTTTGTGATAACCGCTACCCAAATGCTCGAATCGATGATCCATAGTCCGGTGCCGACCCGGGCCGAGGTAAGTGACATAACCAACGCCATCTATGACGGCACGGACGCATTGATGCTCTCAGGAGAGACGGCACGCGGCAAATACCCAGCCGACGCGGTACGTACCATGTCGGAAATTGCTAGTGTCGCGGAACTGCATTCCCCCCGGTACCAGTCGCAAATCGCCGATAAGAACCGAATTACCTATGCGGAAGTCCTCGCCGATGCGGCTTGCAGGGTGGCAAATGGGGGCGAGGTGGAAGCCATCGTCGTATTTACAGTCACTGGGCGCACAGCCCATCTCATTGCTGCCCGGCGCCCGATCATGCCGATTCTGGCTTTCGCCTCGACTGAATCAGTTGCCCGCCAATTGTCCGCCTGGTATGGCGTCATTGCTTTGCTGGCTCCGTCGTTCCAAACGCTCGAACAAATGACGGAATACATGGATCGGGAAATTAGAGAACGGTCTTGGGTCCGACCGGGAAGTCACATACTGTTCGTCGCGGGAGACCGCGTCGGCAAATCGGGAGCTACAAATATGCTCAAAGTCCACACTGTTTCCGGCTGATTGGCGGTCTTCCCTTGACATCGACATACATCCAGATAAACTGGGGGTGTTGTTATCGGTGAAGGAGTACCACCGTTAACCGCTGTTCCTTTCTTTGAGATCGGACGGCTGATGACTCCTGACAAGGGATCCTTGTCTCGGGAGTCGGTGCCGTCAGCAGGCTGTACACGCAGGCTTCCCGCAACACGAATCCAGGCTTGAGGTTTGGCAGCGCAGACGCTAGGGCAGCAGCTCTTGTCGGGCCAAAGAGTATCTCGATTCGCGTTTTTTCACCAGTATTAGGTGTAGGTGCATATGGTGATTCTCTGTCCTGCGTGTTGGAGTGAGACGGAAGCCACGATCGTTGTCTGCCGAAACTGTGGTGCGACGGTCGATCTGTATTCCGCGGCCTATGAGCGACAGCTTGCCGCTGAACTCGATCACTGCGACGTGAAACGGCGAGAAAAGATCTGTTGGACCTTGGGCTATCGAGGAAGGAGGAGTGCAATCCCGGTGTTGGTTGAACTTATTCACGATCCAGACCTCCTGGTGTGCGAAGCGGCCGTCCGCAGCCTGGGCGAAATAGGCGACCCATCGGCGGCAGACGCCGTGAAGCAGATAGTTACCAGCGAGAACGACAGTCTTCGCAGTGCCGCGCGTTACGTATTGCGAACGCTGCTCGGCAGTACAGCGGAGCTGTGAGATCCGCGGTGATTAGAAATCGGAGATGATTAGTGTGCGCGTAACGAAAAGCACTAGAAGAGTTCGAAACCTCGCGGATGAGCAACTGCGGAAGTTGGTCGCGAGTCTGAACTTTTTACACGAGGGTGGCCTCGCCATTCCTCTGTTGATCATATGCGGCGAACGAGCCATTCGGCCATTGAGAGACATCTTGTTGTATGGCGAAATTGATGGCCTCACCATCCCACGTCCGCAGGTGGTGTGGGCATTGGCCGAGCTTGGGGCACGGGATGTCTTGCTGGAATATCTGGCCATGGAGAAGGACATCGCAGACCCGGTTGTTCGCCAGTCGGAAGACACTGTGGTGAATACTGCAGCACGCGCCTTGGCTGCGTGGTGTAGCGAGGATGTTTCTAGTGCTCTTTCTGCACGACCGTTGCCCGGGGCGCAATAGAGACGTTGGGAAATTTTCGAAGGCCTGATCGAAAGCAGCCTCTTGATGCACTTCGGCAGCGACCAAGACGCCATCGCGAAAGAAATCGCTCGGCGCCAGTTACCGGCTAAGGAGAAGAGTTCCAGAGATTAAACCGCGGGAGGTAACATGAGCCAGACTACCGTGCAGGAGATACGACCTTGGGAGCGGCCCTTTTGGAAACCGGCCCCAGACAAAGGCGCGGTTCTCTTCTATCTTGTCCTGATTCATCTTCTGGCCATCATCGGCCTGACTCTGTTCCCGCTACCCAGTCTCAAGGTTCTCGGTGTTGCTGTCTTCTTTGCGGGTCTCGGGGGGTTCGGCACCACCGTTTGTTACCATCGTTTGCTCGCGCACCGCACTTTGAGGCTCAACAAACTCGTCGAGCACTTCTTGATTTTCTGCGCCATCTTTAACAGCAGCGGGGCTCCCGCGAGTTGGGTCGCGTATCATCGTCATCATCACGCCCGCGCCGATACACCCGACGACATCTCCAGCCCAAAGCACGGCGGCTTTTGGTGGGCCCACCTGCGCTGGCTTTATCAGTCTGCCCCGGCCGATAAGCAGAAGTGGTGTCCCGAGCTGAGCCACGGGACCTACAAGTTTTGGACGTATGTCGAGGCCCCGCTGCTCTTACTATCTCTCTGCGGCGGCTTGGTTTTCGGATGGCAAGGCTTTTTCTGGATCGGCGCGATTCGTCTGGTCTATTCGCTGCACATGCAGTGTTTTGTTAACAGCCTGACGCATCTCGATCACTCCGATGAGGGAGACTCCAGTCAGAACATCTGGTGGCTCGGCCCGCTGCAGCTGACTGCCTGGGGCGAGAACTGGCACAAGAACCATCACGCCAACGCCGGCTCTGCACGCCTCGGGCTACGCTGGTGGCAACCGGACATCGGGTGGTACCTCATTTACGCTCTGGAGATGGTCGGCCTCGCCAGCAACGTAAAGCGACCTGGTGCGGGTGGGGGCTCCCTCTTTCTGCACGTCCGGCGGTCCCCAGGTCAAGATTTGCAGACATCTCTCGTGAACAAATCGAAATAAGAAGCGTAAGGCGCATTTTGTAAGGGAACTTTTAAAGGCGGTGGAGTTCGCCTCATCACTTTCGCGTAAGCAATGACTCCTGCTGCCGCACGACGCGAAGACCCGGCTCTTTGGAGATCATGAAACGCTCTTCGTTTCGCTGTAAAAAGAAGTTTACCCGTCTGGAGCATCACGATATGGGCGGCACACCGGAACTCGATCAGGAGGGTGCGCGCAACGCGCCGGCGGAACAAATTCCGGCCCTGGTACACGAGCACCGTGAAGACATCCTTCGCGCATTACTAGAAAACCCACACTTCGAAGAACTGCATTTGTGCCTTCTGCTTGGACGCGTCGATTTGTCAACTATCCTCCTGGAAGAAATCGCCAGCCGCAGTCAATGGGTGACCAGCTACCGGGTGAAGCGCGCGCTCGCATTTCACCACAACATACCCCAAGCGCTCGGCTTGGGACTGGTCCGCGAGCTCTACGCGCCTGATCTCGTGGCGCTGAGTTTTTCTCCCTCGGGAAATCCTGCATTACGACATTTGGCCGAGGAACTTGTGCTGGCGCGACTGCCCCAATTACCACCTGCTCAGAAAATGACCCTGGCACGCCGCGGATCCCCTCGCATCGTGGGAGCCTTGCTCACGGACGGCAGCCCCGAAGCCCTCCCCACCGTGCTCGACAGTCCGTTGTTGAATGAAGGGCACGTTCTCAAGGCGCTGGCCAGAGTGGCGCTGCCGGTCCGTATCGTCACTGCTATCGCCGAACACGCCAAATGGTCGCACATCTACAGTGTGCGACTCGCTCTTTTGCGTAACTCGCAGGCGCCCATGGCGCGCGTGCTCACGTTCCTGCCCAGCATCACGACCACAGACCTGAAAATCCTGAGCCAATCCAGCTCCGTGCCGTCTCGGCTGGTACCCCACGTCCGCCGCGAGCTCGCCAACCGCATGCTGCATGGTAAATCCCCGATTAGAGGGCAGAAGTAAAGCTCGTGCCAGTACCAACCCGAACGGCAGCCCCATGCTATTTCACGACCAGGACATTACAGCGCGCGAGGTGCGTTAGCTTTTCTGAAGTGCTGCCAAACAGTAACCCGGAGACGGATGGTCGGCTCTCGCCAATTACCAGCAGATCGAACTGGCCTTTTTGAAGGAACTCAACGATCGCTCCGACCTTTCGGCCAACGATCACGGCACAGTGGAGTGAAACCGAGTGGAGGGCGGCTCGAAGTTTCGCTTGGCTCGCGAGCTGAGAGTAACGAGAATCTTCGCGCTGCATTGCATCTTTCACCTCGGCAATCAGTTCGGCTTGCCGTGGCACGTCCTCCGCAATGCTGATCATGTGAAGTTCTGCATCCTGCCGATGCGCCATTTGGACCGCAGCGTCGAATGCCCTGAGTGCTCGATCCGTTCCGTGATACGCGACCAAAATCTTGTCGAACATCAGGTTTCACTTGTAAAACAGCGACAAGGCCAGAATGAGAACCAGCAGTATTCCAATCATTGCGTTATAAGAATTGAGATATCCGGACTGCAGAGCGCTCACGGCCGTTGAAAGCCTGCGTACGAACCCGGTAATCGGCGCAAATAAATAAGGACCGAATACCGGAGCAACTTCCTGGTTGAAAATGAGCCTCTTCAGGAAGTAGGGATTCTCCTGGTATTCCCGCTCGACGTTGTGCGTTGGCCCATAGATGAAACTGTAGAAGGTGCGGAGGGCGTTGGAGAATGCGAGAGAAGTGGTCGCGATCCGGCGGGCATCTTCGCGGCGCCCTCCCGACCACACCGGAACGCGGCGCAGCTTGAACCGGCTCCGGTTGATCCAGAACAGGCCCAATGGGATCAGCGCGAGCAGTGGACCAGCGATCACCAGCTTAGTCGGTGAGATGAACGCAAATTTGCCGCTCAACGGTACCAGTAGCCAGCCATCGCGCATCGACGCGGTCGCGTTTACACCAAACACTGACTGGTTGGCCTGCCCCATGAATCGCAGCCACCATGGCATCCCTACCGCGAGCGCCAGCACGCACAAGCCAACGATAAATACGCAGGAACTGCGGAACCACGAAAGATGGCTCGGTCCGTCGTGACCATCGCCGAGCAATCCAACTCCGAAGAGTTTGACAAACGTGGCGAGCGCGACGGCCGCCACCAACGCCAAGCCGGCCGCTGCCAGCGCAATCGTGAGCCGGGCGACGAGATTGTCGACCTGTGTTCCCTGGAACAAGGTCTGGAAGATGTACCATTCGGTGGCGAAGCCTGCCTGCGGAGGTACCGCGGCAAGACTCATGGCCGCGAACACAGCTCCGATCCCATATGCCCAAGGACTGCGCCGCAGCAAACCGGTTTGCCGGATGTCATAATCTCCGTTCACCTGGTGGATACCGTCCGCGGTGAGAAACAACGTGCCCTTCGCCAGGCTATGCGCAGCCAAGTGCAGTAGTGCTACAGTCCAAGCCAGAGACGCGAACGCGAGGAGAAAACTGGAGACAAATAAGCTCGAAACGCCCAGCACGGCGATTGCGACAGTAGCATTTTCGGCCGACGAAAAACTCAGCAGGCAGCGCCAATCTTCTTGCTGAAACGCATAGAAAATCGCAAGGATTGCGCTCAGAACACCGCCCACCACCATGATGCTGGCAGTGCCGACAGCCCAGGTTCCATTGTGAGGAAGCCACTGCAACGTAGCACGCCCCAAGGCATAGAAGGCCGCATTCAGAACGACACCCGAGAAAATCACGCCGGTCGCTCCGCTCCCGGAGGAATAAGCCGCAGGGAACCACTCGTAAAACGGCAGCATTCCCAGCTTGGCACCGAAGCCGAACAGGAAAAGGAGTCCGATCAGCAAAGTGCTTGCGGATGACGTCGGATACGACGCGATGAAACTCGCGAACGAATGAGAGGAAACATGGTTACCTAGGAGCAACAGCGCCAGAAGAATTGCGACCGACCCCACTTCGAGAAGCGACAACATGAACAAAGTGGGCCCGTCGCGATCAGCGGAAAGCCGCTCGCCGAGAATCATCGCGGCCCCTCCCAGACTCATAACCTCCCATGCAATCAGGAAAGACATGGTGTCTTGCAGGCCAAACACTCCCAACGCACCGAGGAGAGTGGCAGCGAGACCCGCCAGCCAGTACCGTTTGCTGTCTGGTGAGGCGGACGCCGTGCCCAGGCTAGCGGCGAAGAGGGCGGGCAAGAGTCCGAAAAACAGTAGCCATAATGCGGCATTATCGAGTTGGAAATACACCGGCGTGTCGCCTAAAAAGATGTGAAGCGACGCGGGCGTTGGAGGATGAACCCATCCCAGAATGCTGTACACCAGGCCCACTGCGCAGCCCAGTACGATTCCAAGCCGAGCAACCCAATCGCGCCGAAGAACGAGTGCGAGCACAAAGGAAACAGTCCAAAGCAATGCCATCGCTACCAGCAGGTCACTTTGCAAAGTGGCCTCCTTGGACGAGTTGTGTCGCCCGGTTGAGGAGTAGAAGCAACGCTTGAATCATGGCGGCAGGATTGGGCGGGCAGCCGGGCACATAAATGTCTACCGGCAGAATCCCCTCTACTCCTCGTCCGCAAGCATATCCGCCTCCAACCGCACCACCTGAAACGGCGCACGTCCCCATGGCCATCACCCAGCGTGGTTCTGGCATCGCGTTGTAGGTTTCGAGCAGAGCTTCCTTCATAGCGTAAGTGACGGTGCCCGTAACCAGAAGCAAGTCCGCGAATCGCGGCGAAGGCGTGAAGAAGATACCGAGTCGGTGCAGGTTGTAGTAAGGATTATTCAGGGCTTGCAATTCAGACTCGCAGCCGTTGCAGGAGCCTGCATCCACATGACGAATATGGAGACTGCGCCCAAACGCGCTGTGGATTTTCTGCGTCAGTTCACGCGCCGGTAGCGACGTTAGCGCTTCGTCCCAAACAAGGTCCGCGCGCTTGCTGACCGCGAAAGCCCAGTCTTCTGACTTCTCCATGGCATCGTGAGGGCAAAACTCCGTACACATTTGGCAGGCAACGCATTTGCCGTAGTCAAGGCTGAGCCGCTCGCCGTTCTTGGTCTCGGCGATGCGAATCGCCCCTGGCAAACACACGTCCGCGCAGATCCGGCAACCCTCTGTGCAGCGCTCCGGGTGAAAACGTGGCATGCCTTGCACTCCACCTTGCGTTGTCTCGCGGCCTTGCGGCCACAAGTTCGTCGCCACTCCTCGCTTGAGTCCGTACAGCGTCCACACCGGCATAGTTGCTCTCCAGCGCCTTTCCTTTCCAACCTTAACGATCGCACCCCGCCATCGTCAGCCCAAAGCTGGCTTCGTTGATGGCGTAGTCCATCATGTTGCTGTCGTGCACGGTGAAGGGAAACACACGCCAGTTTGAAAACGACGGCGATTTCACTTTCACTCGTGCCAGACGGCCTGCTTCATCCAGATGGACGCAGTGATAGATGGACCCGCGAGTCGACTCGCACCAACCCACGGCCTCTGCTCCTGGAGCGGGGCGCACTTCCACGGATACGGCTCCCCCCGGCAGTTGGTCCACGGCGGAATAAATGAGCTTGAGGCTCGCACGAATTTCTTCCATCCGAATCTGCGAGCGAGCGTGCGCGTCCCCCTCCGTGCGAACTGGCACGTCCACCGTAAACGAGCTGTAGGCGGCGTAGGGGTGACTCCAGCGGAGATCGCGCTGGATTCCAGACGCCCGTTTAATGGGGCCACTTGCGCCTTGATCAAAAGCGACTTGCCGCGGCAAGGGGCCAGTCGTCAGCAGGCGGTCGAGATGGCTATTGGTGGTTTCGAGCGCATCCATGTAGTCGATGATCTGAGGCTCGAGTCGGCGTAGTTGCTCGGCCAAACCGCCCAGGGCGAGATCACGCCTCATTCCGCCCGGCATCAGGAGTCCCCGCAGGAACCGCGAACCCGTGAAAGCGCCATTAATCTGCTTGCACTGTTCTTCGAAGAGCTTGCCCTGGGCTTCGCCAACCTTGAGCGTCGTCGTGTGACAGAGGTGCCCTAGGTAGTGGAGATGATTGTAGAGTCGCTCCAGTTCGGCAAGAATTACGCGTAGGTACTGCGCTCGCTGGGGAACCT
>Ga0182024_10012683_pt1 | contig 16624 bp, 16 predicted proteins | sample P32metaG_FD_120480 | JGI IMG/M metagenome (GOLD analysis project Ga0182024, IMG submission 120480) | Permafrost microbial communities from Stordalen Mire, Sweden - P3-2 metaG (Illumina Assembly) | ecosystem: Environmental > Terrestrial > Soil > Wetlands > Permafrost | place: Sweden: Stordalen... | reverse complement strand
CAGGTGCCGCTGCTGGTGGATGCCGACCATCCCGATCATGTCCGGGAACTCGAGCGCTGGATGAAGAGCTACAACGCGGAAGAGCTGTTCGATGCGGACGGCCAATTGCGGCCGGAGTTGGCTGAGCTGGCACCGAAGGGCGACCGTCGGATGGGTGCCAATCCTCACACCAACGGCGGCGTGCTGCTGCGCGACCTGCGCATGCCGGACTTCCACGACCACGCGGTGAACGTCCCGTCGCCCGGCGCCGTGAACGGCCAGGACACGCTCGTGCTGGGCACGTTCCTGCGTGACATCGCGAAGCTGAATCAGGACCAGCGTAATTTCCGCGTGTTCGGACCCGACGAGACCGTCTCGAATCTCCTGGGCGCCGTGTTCGAGGTCACCAACCGTCAGTGGGACGCCCGCACGGCCAAGAACGACGAGTTCCTCGCGCCCGCCGGACGCGTCCTGGACTCGATGCTCAGCGAGCACCAATGCGAAGGCTGGCTGGAAGGCTATCTGCTCACCGGGCGGCACGGGCTGTTCAACAGCTACGAGGCCTTCATTCGCATCGTCGACTCCATGTTCAGCCAGCATGCCAAGTGGCTCAAGGTCACGCGCGAACTGCCGTGGCGCCGGGACATCGCGTCGCTGAACTATCTGCTCGCGTCGCACGCCTGGCAGCAGGACCACAACGGCTTCACGCATCAGGATCCCGGGTTCCTCGACCACGTGGTCAACAAGAAGGCCGATGTCGTACGGGTGTACCTGCCGCCAGACGCGAACTGCCTCCTGTCGGTGTTCGATCACTGCCTGCGCAGCCGGCATTACGTCAACGTGGTGGTGGCGGGCAAACATGCCCTCCCGCAGTGGCTCACCATGGATGCGGCCGTGGTGCACTGCACGGAAGGGATCGGGATCTGGCCATGGGCCAGCAACGATCAGGGCGGCGAGCCGGACGTGGTGATGGCCTGCTGCGGCGACACGCCCACGCTGGAGATTCTGGCCGCCGTCTCGATCCTGCGGACGCATTTGCCGGATCTGAAGATCCGGGTGATCAATGTCGTCGATCTAATGAAGCTCCAACCCAAGAGCGAGCATCCGCACGGGCTCAGCGACACCGACTTCGATTCGCTCTTCACGAAAGACCGGCACATCATCTTCGGCTTTCATGGATACCCCTGGCTGGTCCACCGGCTGACGTACCGCCGGACCAACCGCCACATCCACGTCCGCGGCTACAAGGAAGAGGGCACGATCACGACGGCCTTCGACATGCGAGTCCAGAACGAGCTGGACCGGTTCCACCTGGTCCAGGACGTGGTCGATCGCCTACCGCATCTGGGCGCCACGGGCGCCTATCTGAAGCAAGAGATGGCGGACAAGCTCATCGAACACAAGCACTACATCGACCAGCACGGCCAAGACATGCCGGAAATCCTCAAATGGAAGTGGGGCAACCCCCAATGAACACGCAAGGGCTCGTCGACACCGCGCGGGCAGGCTCATGCCGCTCTACCTGATTCGCCACGGCGACACCGAGTGGACACGCTCCGGTCAGCATACCGGTCGCACGGATGTTCCGTTGACCGCGCGTGGCGAGGACGAGGCGCGCAGACTTGCCCCTCTCCTCCGAGAGGTCAGCTTTGCACGGGTGCTGACCAGTCCTCGGGGACGCGCGCGACGAACCTGTGAATTGGCCGGACTGGGATCGATCGCCGAGGTCGAACCGGACCTGACGGAATGGGACTACGGCGAGTACGAAGGACTGCGCACGGTGGACATTCGCGAGGGACGACCGGACTGGAATGTGTTTCGGGACGGCTGTCCAGGCGGCGAAACGACCGCGCAGGTGTCCGACCGCGCCGATCGCCTCATCGGCCGTCTGCTCCCCCTGAGCGGCAACATCGCGCTCTTCTCCCACGGCCACTTCGGGTGCGTCCTGGCTGCGCGATGGATCGGCATGCCGGTCATCGACGGGCAGCATTTCATGCTTAGCGCCGCTTCGCTCAGCATTCTCGGGTTTGAACCCGCCCACCCGCATGTACCGGTCATCGCGCTCTGGAATGCCGTCCCGGCACCGTCATCGGCGATCCCATGAAACAGACGACCGGCAGCAGACGAGGAAGAACATGCGCGCGTTGATCGCCGGCAACTGGAAGATGCACGGGCTGACGCCGCAACTCGGCGAGATCGACGCCATCGCCGCTTCTGTGGCAGCGACGCCGCCACGTGCCGACGTGCTCATCTGTCCGCCGGCGACGCTGGTCGCGCGCGCGGTGCAGACGGCGGCAGGCCGCATCGCCGTTGGAGGGCAAGACTGCCACACTGACACCGCTGGCGCGTTCACGGGAGACATCAGCGCCGACATGCTGAAAGACGCGGGCGCCTCCGCCGTCATCCTCGGCCATTCCGAACGCCGGCAGCATCACGGCGAGACCGATGCGATGGTGGCGGCCAAGGCGAACGCCGCGAGTCGGGCCGGGCTTCTGGCGATCATCTGCATCGGCGAGACCGAAGCGCAGCGCCGGGACGGCAAGGCGTTGGGCGTCTGCGGCGATCAGATCACCGGGAGCGTGCCCCACGGCGTAGCCTCCGTGGCGATCGCGTATGAGCCGCTCTGGGCGATCGGGAGCGGGTGCACGCCGACCCCGAAGGAGATCACGCAGATGCACGCGCACATCCGCCAGTGCTTGGCGGCGCGGTTGGGCGCGGACGGGCTCACGGTGCGCATCCTCTATGGCGGGTCGGTCAACCCGACCAACGCGCGCGAGGTTCTCGCGTTGCCAGAAGTAGCCGGCGCGCTGGTCGGCGGAGCCAGCCTCAAGGCCGCCGATTTCGACGCCATCATCAGGGCCGTTGACGCATCGGAGCATCCATTCGGCGTGGAGATCCATCATGAAACCCACGACTGACCAGACCAAGACCCCCGAGGCGAAGGCGGGACCGAAGCCCGATGCCAAGGACGATCTGAAAACGCTGCCGCTGCCCGACGTTGAAAAGAAGCTGGGGTCGTCGCCGGACGGCCTCAGTCAAGCCGAAGCGCACAAGCGGCTGACGCAATATGGGCCGAACGAGATTGCCGAGAAGAAAACCAACGCGCTCCTGAAGTTCCTGACCTATTTCTGGGGCCCCATCCCCTGGATGATCGAAGGGGCCGTGATTCTGTCGGGCGTGGTCCGGCACTGGCTGGATTTCGGCATCATTCTCTTTCTGCTCTTGTCCAACGCGCTGGTCGCCTTCTGGGAGGAACACCAGGCCGGCAACGAAATTGCCGCACTGCGAGCCAAGCTGGCGACCCAGGCCAAGGTGAAACGCGATGGGAAGTGGGTCAACCCGGCCGCGCGTGACCTGGTGCCGGGCGACGTCATTCGTCTGCGCCTGGGCGACATCGTGCCGGCGGACGCACGCCTGCTAGGGGGCGATCCGGTGCAGGTCGACCAGTCGGCGTTGACCGGCGAATCGCTGCCCGCCACACGCAAGCCCGGAGAAGCCGTGTTCTCGGGCTCGATTCTCAAGCGGGGCGAGGCCGACGCCCTGGTGTACGCGACCGGGACGCACACCTACTTCGGCCAGACCGCGCAACTGGTGCAGGAGGCGGTGACCGTCAGCCATTTCCAGCGCGCCGTGCTCAAGATTGGCGATTACCTGATCGCGCTCGCCGTGGCCTTGGTGGCGGTGATCGTGACGGTCGCGATCGCCCGCCACGACCCCATCCTCAGCACGCTGGAATTCGCTCTGGTGCTGCTAGTGGCCGCCATCCCCGTCGCGATGCCTACGGTGCTGTCCGTGACTATGGCCGTTGGGGCGCGGCTCCTGGCGAAACGACAGGCGATCGTGACCAAGCTGTCGGCGATCGAAGAACTCGCCGGCGTGGACGTGCTGTGCTCGGACAAGACCGGCACGCTGACCCAGAACAAGCTGACGCTAGGTGATCCCTTCTGCGTGAACAACATCCCCGGCGACCAGGTCATCCTCTGGGCCGCGCTGGCCTCGCGCGCGGAGGACAAGGACACCATCGACCTGGCCGTAATCGGCGGCGTGAAGGACCACAAGGCGTTGGAGGGCTATCACGTCGTGCACTTCCAGCCGTTCGATCCGGTGCCCAAGCGCACCGAAGCAACGGTGAAAGCCTCGGACGGTGCACAGTTCTTCGTGGCCAAGGGCGCGCCGCAAGTCATTCTGAAGATGTCGGCCAACGCCGACGCGGTGAAGGCCGCCGTCGAAAAAGCCGTCAACGACTTTGCGGGGCGCGGCTTCCGTTCACTCGGCGTCGCCCGGGCCGATCAGGAGCACCAGTGGCAGTTCGTCGGCGTGTTGCCGATGTTCGACCCACCGCGCGAGCAAGCCAAAACCACCATCGCGAGCGCCGAGCAGATGGGCGTGAAAGTCAAGATGGTAACCGGTGACCAGCTGGCCATTGCCCAGGAAACGGCCCGCCAACTGGGGCTGGGCACGAACATCCTGGAAGCCAGCGGCCTGGGCGACGCCAAGCAGGACGCGACCACGGCGCAGGCGGCATCCATTGAGCAGGCGGACGGCTTCGCACAGGTGTTTCCCGAGCACAAGTTCCACATCGTCGACGTGCTGCAGAAGCACGGCCACATCGTCGGCATGACCGGCGACGGTGTGAACGACGCGCCCGCGCTGAAGAAAGCCGACTGCGGCATCGCGGTCTCCGGGGCCACCGATGCGGCTCGCGCGGCGGCGTCCATCGTGCTGCTGGTCCCCGGCCTGTCCGTCATCATCGACGCCATCAAGGAGAGCCGGAAGATCTTCCAGCGGATGAACAGCTACGCGATCTACCGCATCGCCGAAACGCTGCGCGTCCTGTTCTTCATGACGCTGGCGATCCTGGTCTTCAACTTCTACCCGGTCACTGCGGTGATGATCGTGATGATCGCCGTGCTCAACGACGGCGCCATCCTGGCGATTGCCTACGACAACGTGCACTACAAGGACGCGCCCGAGGCCTGGAACATGCGCCTCGTGCTGGGGATCTCCACGGTGCTCGGCGTCACCGGGGTCGTGGCCGCCTTTGGCCTGTTCTATCTGGGCGAACGGGTCTTTCACCTCGACGACGCGCACATCCAGACGCTGATGTACCTGAAGCTCTCCGTGGCCGGGCACTTGACGATCTTCCTGACGCGCACGCGCCGACCGTTCTGGTCCATCCGCCCGGCGCGGATCCTCTGGGCGGCGGTGCTCGGGACGCAGGCAGTCGCGACGCTCATTGCCGTCTATGGGGTGTTCATGACACCGCTCGGCTGGGGCTGGGCGGCGTTCGTCTGGGGCTATGCGCTGGTGTGGTTCCTCGTGAACGACCAGGTGAAGCTCCTCGCCTATCGGATTCTCGATCCGGTAAAGGCGCCCGGGGTGGCCAAGAAGCCGCTCGACCTGGCGCCACAGATCGCCGCACGCCGGCACCCGTCATCTCGCGCGGCGCTCTGACCGTTCCTTTCTGCACATCGTCGCCAGTGGCGCCTGCGTAAGCTGGATCTGCGAGGCTGTGCGCCCATCACGGGAGGTGGCTTCGCGATGGGAGGGCAGAGCCATGTTGCGCAACGTCTCGGATCTTCGGAGCTACGCGGTCCGCGCGACCGACGGCGTCATCGGGAAGATCGACGACCTGTTCTTCGACGACGAACACTGGGCGATTCGGTACTTCGTCGTCGACACGGGCGGCTGGCTGTCCGGCCGGAAGGTATTGATGTCGCCCCTCGCGGTGGGCCATCCGGACTGGATGGGTCAGCTGCTGCCGGTAGCCATCACGAGGGCGCAAGTGAAAGACAGTCCGGACGTCGATACCGAGAAGCCAGTCTCACGCCAGCACGAGATCGCGCACGCGGACTACTACGGGGAGCAGTACTATTGGGCAGGCGCCGGGATGTGGGGCCCGGGCGCGTTTCCGGGCAACCCGGTCACCGAACGCGCGATTGAAGAGGAAGCGCGGATCAGACGACGAGCCATCGCGCGCGCCTCTGACGATTCCCATTTGCGCAGCTGCAAGGCCATGACGGGCCATCCCGTTCATGCGATCGACGGTGACATCGGACACCTCGAAGACTTTCTCGTCGACGAGCACACCTGGGCGATCCGCTACTTGATCGTCGCCACGAGCAACTACTGGTGGGGTGGCCGCCATGTGCTCGTCGCGCCACAGTGGATCGAGGACGCGCGCGGGGTCGAGGCAGCCCTGTGCGTGGATCTCACCCGCCAGGCCGTCAAGGACGCGCCGCGGTACGACTCGGCGGCCCAGCTCGATCGGCAGCAGGAGCAGGGGATGTATGAGCACTACGGCCGTCCGGGGTATTGGACGGCGACTAAGATCCAAGACGCCGCGGCAGCAAAGTGAACAACGTGATCGAAAGCCCTGTGCCTTCTTGAACGGAGCCAGGATGGGGTCGAGTGCCATGCTGGAAGCACGCGAAGAAAGCGAGAGACCCAATGATTGCTTCATGGTGGTTGCTGTGGATGCTGTTCATGGCCGTGTTTCTGGTGACTCCGATTGGCTATGGGTGGGGCTACCGAGGTTGGGGCCCGCCATACCCGCGCTACATTCAGGGGCGCCGCGCCCGACGGGCGGAGGCAGGCGGTTCCGTGCCGTATGACCACCACGCGTGGGGAGCGGGCGGCGACCTCCTCTGGATGGTGTTCGTGGTCGGATTGTGCTGGGTGTTCCTGGCGGCCTGGTGGCGCTGACAGTGACCAGGGCGACGGCGACCACCCAGCTTCACGATCTCGGACAGAGCCTGTGGCTCGACAACATCACACGCGGGCTGCTGACGAGCGGCACACTGCGCCGGTACATCGACGAGTGGTCAGTGACGGGACTGACCTCGAACCCGACCATCTTCGATCACGCCATCGAGAACAGCCATTTTTACGACGACGCGATTCGCGAGAAGACGGTGAACGGCACGTCGGGCGAGGCGCTCTTCTTCGATTTGGCGCTGGAAGATCTCACCGCAGCGGCGGCGCTCTTCCGTCCGGTCCACGATGCGACGCGGGGTCTGGACGGCTGGGTGTCGCTCGAAGTGTCGCCCCTGCTGGCCAATGACACGGCAAGCACGATGAGGCAGGCGGCTGAACTGTATGCGCGCGCGAAGCTTCCCAACCTCCTGATCAAGATTCCCGGCACCCCTGAGGGCGTTGCGGCCATCGAGGCATCAATCGCCGCAGGAGTGGCCGTGAACGTCACGCTCCTGTTCTCGTGGGAGCAGTACCTCGCGGCCGCTCAGGCCTACATGCGCGGGATCGAGCGGCGCGTCGCCGCCGGCCTCGATCCGCATGTGGGCTCCGTCGCCTCGATCTTCATCAGCCGTTGGGACAAGGCGATGATGACTCGGGTGCCCGCCGAGCTTCACAATCGGCTTGGGATCGCCGTCGCGAAACGCACATATGCCGCCTATCGCGACCTGCTCGCGTCGCCGCGGTGGCAGGCGCTGGTGCGCGAGGGAGCGCAGCCGCAGCGCCTCCTGTGGGCGAGCACGAGCACGAAGGATCCCAGCGCCTCCGATGTGCTCTACGTCGAAGCCCTCGCGGCACCCGACACGATCGACACCATCCCCGAGGACACACTGCGTGCCTTTGCCGATCACGGTCACGCGACGCAAACGATGCCGGCCGACGGCGGCGATGCCGACGACGTCTTGCGTCACTTCGCCAAGACCGGGGTGGACGTGGCAGCGCTCGCCGGGCAGTTGCAGCGCGAAGGGGCGCAGTCGTTCGCCGACTCGTGGAACAAGCTGCTACGCAGCCTGGCGTCGAAGAGCCGCACCGTCGCACCCCAGGGCACCTCCGTCGGCGCGTCATCGTGACGACGCCTGTGCCGCCCTCGCCACCGTCCCTGACGACACTCCCGGCCTGGCGGGCTGTGGCGGCCCACGCCGAAGAGATACGCGCGGCAGACCTGCGATTGCTCTTCGCGAACGATGCGTCACGCGGTGAGCGCTTCACTGCCGAGGCCGCAGGCCTGTACCTCGACTACTCGAAGAACCGCATCACGGACGAAACGGTCCGCCTGCTCGTGGGTCTGGCCGACGCCTGCGGACTGCGTGAGCGCATCGACGCCATGTTTCGCGGCGACAAGATCAACACGACGGAAGAGCGCGCGGTGCTGCATATGGCGCTTCGGGCGCCGCGGAACGCGTCGATCGTCCTCGACGGCGAGGACGTCGTCCCCCGCGTGCACGACGTGCTCGTCAACGCTCGTTCTACCAACTGATTCATCAAGGGACGCGGCTGATTCCGTGCGACTTCATCGGCTTTCGCCACTCGTTGAATCCGCTCGGAGATCACCACGACCTTCTCATGGCCAATGTCTTCGCCCAGACTCAGGCCCTGGCGTTCGGCAAGACGGCGGAGGAGGTCCGCGCCGAAGGGACGCCGGAGCGACTGGTGCCCCACCGCACGTTCGAAGGCAACCGCCCCACGAATACGATCCTTGCGGACCGCCTGACACCTCAGACGCTCGGCGCGCTCATCGCACTCTACGAACACAGCGTCTTCACGCAGGGGACGATCTGGCAGATCGACTCCTTCGATCAATGGGGCGTCGAACTCGGCAAAGTGTTGGCGTCGCGCATCGTGCCAGAACTCACCCAGGCTGGCGAACCGGCGCTGGCGCACGACAGCTCGACCAACGCACTCATCACGCGCTACCGTCGACGGACCTCCGATAAGTCCTAATGGCCGCCTCCCGTTCGGATGCCCTCGTGCTCTTCGGTGTCACGGGCGATCTCGCCCACAAGATGATCTTCCCGGCGCTCTACGCGATGGCAAAACGCGGGACGCTCGAGGTCCCGGTCATCGGCGTCGCCTCTCCAAACTGGAGTCTGGCGCGGCTGCGCGCGCGCGTCACGGACAGCCTCCGGCGATCGGGCGGCGTCGATAACAAGCGGGCCCTTCACCAGCTGCTGTCCCGGCTCAGCTACGTCAGCGGGGACTATCGCGATGCGGGCACGTTCGCGGCCATCGGGAGGGCGCTGGGGACCGCCCGGCGCCCGGCGCACTATCTGGCCATCCCGCCCTCGCTCTTCGGGACCGTCATCACGGGGCTCGGGGCCGCGCACTTGGCCGAGCATGCGCGCGTGATCGTGGAGAAGCCCTTCGGGCGCGACCTCGCCTCGGCGCGCGCGCTCAACCGCGTCGCGCGCGCGGTCTTCCCGGAGGACTCGATCTTCCGGATCGATCACTTCCTCGGGAAGGAGGCGATCATGAATATCCTCTATTTCCGCTTCGCCAACGCGTTCCTGGAACCCATCTGGAACCGCAACTACGTGTCCAGTGTGCAGATCACCCTCTCCGAGGATTTCGGCGTGGAAGGCCGTGGCGCCTTCTACGAAAGCGCCGGCTGTCTGCGCGACGTGATCCAGAACCACCTCTTCCAGATCGTGGCGCTGCTGGCCATGGAGCCGCCGTCCGGCCGGGACTTCGGGGCCGTGCACAGCGAGAAAGCCAAGGTCTTTCAAGCGATGCGCCCGCTCACGCCCGATGACGTCGTGCGCGGCCAGTACGCGGGCTACCGGAAGGAGCCAGACGTGGCAAAGCGCTCCGACGTTGAGACGTTCTGCGCGCTGCGCCTCTTCATCGACTCGTGGCGCTGGGCGGGCGTGCCATGGTACTTGCGCTCTGGCAAGTATCTCGCCGACACGGCGACCGAGGTCCTCGTGCAGTTGAAAGCGGCGCCGCAGCCGCTGTTCGCCGACTCGGCGCCGACGACCGGCCGGCCCAACTATCTGCGCTTCCGAATCTCTCCGAACTCGGCGGTCGCCCTTGCCGCTCGCGTCAAGCGCCCGGGGAAGGAATTCGTCGGCACCCAGCAGGAACTCTATCTGTTCGAAGAGCGGCCCGGCGAGGAAACCCCGTACGAGCGGCTCCTGACCGACGCCATGGCCGGCGATGGCGCGCTCTTCACGCGGGAAGACGCCGTTGAAGCCGCCTGGGCGGTGGTCGATCCCGTCCTCGAGACCCATCATCGGGCGCTCCCGTACAGGCGTCTGAGCTGGGGGCCCAAGGCGGCCGACGCGCTCATCGCGCCGGATGTCGGCTGGTACAATCCCACACCGAAGAACAGACCGGAGTGACGATGGCTCCCGCGCCAGTCTCGCCGAGATCACGGCCCGCCTCAACCGGGGCGAAGGGACCGCTGGCAAATTGCTCCTGGACGACCGCGTCTACGAGCAGGTGGCAAGCGTGAGTTCGCGGCTCGATCACTTGGTGGCGCAACTGAACGCTGGCGAGGGCACAGCCGGCCAGCTGTTGCATAACACCTCCCTCTACGATAACGCGAACTCCGCAGGCACGGAGGTGAAGAACCTGGTCGCCGACATCCGCAAGGATCCAAAGAAGTACCTGCATCTGTCGTTCAGCATCTCTTAGTGCTGGCGGAGCCCGGTGACCAACAGTCAGAACATGCCAGTGACAGATGCGACCCCGACAGCCCGACGTGACGGCTCGTCGAGCCGTCCGCCGTCACGCGCCTCGCGGCTATCGACCCGTCTTCTCACGCGCGCGTACGCATGGCTGCGAGAGAGCCCGTCGGGGCTCATGGTCGTCGCGGTCATCGTCGGCGTGGGGGCTGGATTGGGCGCGATTCTGTTTCGATACCTGATCGTCTCGTTCACGATCGTGTTCTCAGGCAGCGCCGGCTACAGCGCCGCCGGCCGCGCCGCCCACCCCTGGTTTCCGTGGCTCGGCTTCGGCTTCGTGGTGCTCGCGCCGGTCCTCGGTGGCCTGATCTACGGCCCGCTCGTCGAGCGATTCGCTCGGGAGGCCCGCGGTCACGGCGTGCCTGAGGTGATGCTGGCCGTCGCGACGCAGGGCGGCCGGATCCGGACTCGCGTGGCGACGGTCAAGGCCCTAGCCTCCGCGATTTGCATCGGATGTGGTGGATCAGTGGGGCGCGAAGGGCCCATCGTCCAGATTGGGTCCGCGCTCGGCTCCTCGCTCGGCCAGGCGCTCGGATTCTCGGTGCCGCGGATGCGCCTGCTCGTGGCGTGCGGCGCCGCCGGCGGCATCTCCGCGACGTTCAACACGCCGATCGCGGGCGTGTTCTTCGCGCTCGAGTTGATCTTGCGCGATTTCGAAACGGAGTCGTTTGGCACCGTCGTGCTGGCCTCGATCGCCGCTGATGTGGTGAGCCGGGCGGCGTTTGGCAGCCAGCCGTTTCTGTCGCTGCCGCCGTTCCAACTCGTGTCGTTCGCGGAATACCCGTTGTACATGGGTCTGGGTCTGCTCGCTGCGGGAGCCGGTGTCGCGTTTATCCGCGTGCTCTACGGGCTCGAAGACGTCGCCGATCGCTACTGGCGCGGGCCGGAAGGGCTGCGTCCCGCGGTCGGCGGCGTGGCGCTCGGCCTCCTGCTGCTCGCCCTGCCCCAAATGTACGGCGTCGGCTATCCCGTGCTCCAGAACGGCATTCGCGGCGACTACGTGGTGGCATTCCTCCTGGTGCTGCTCGTCGGGAAGCTGCTTGCCACAAGCCTGACGATCGCGATCGGCGGATCGGGCGGCGTCTTCGCGCCATCCCTGTTCCAGGGTGCGATGCTGGGAACCGCCTACGGCGCCCTCGTCCACCGCCTGCTGCCCACGGTGACCGCGCCGCCGGGCGCGTACGGCTTGGTGGGGATGGGCGCGGTGTTCGCGGCCGCCGCCCGCGCGCCGATTACGGCCGTGATCATCATCTTCGAGCTGACCGGCGAGTACCGCATCATCCTGCCGTTGATGTTCGCGACGGTCATCGCCACGGGGCTCAGCCGCTTGATGATTCGCGACACGATCTACACGACGAAACTGCGCCGCCGGGGCATTGACGTGACGGGCGCCAACTCCCGCAGCCTGATGGCGACCCTGCACGTGCGCGATGCGATGCAGCCGTTGCCCCTCGCCGTTCCCACGACCTTGCCGCTCGAGCAGGCGATTGTGCGTTTGGCGAGCAAAGACGTCGAGGCGCTGCCGGTGGTCGACGAGTCAGGCCGTCTCGTCGGTGTCCTCACCCGCGAGATGGTCGAACGCAGCATGCAGGAGGCCAAACTGGACGCCACCGCGGGACAGATCGCGCGGCCGACCGCGACCGTCCACGATCACGAGACACTCGAGCAGGCGCTCGTGGTCCTCGTCCGCGAACGCTCCGGCGTGCCTGTGCTCTCGGCTGAGGGCGGCCGTGCGGTCGGTTGGCTCTCGCACCGTGATGTCTTGAGCGCTTACGCCAAGGGACTGAGAGAGGTCGGGACGTAGGCGCATCGGGGCATGGGAGGTGTCGGATGGAAGCTGGTTGAGATCGTCGCGGCTCATCGAGGCCAACGCGATCGTGAGGGTACTTGGAAACGCGAGTGCCGACACCACCAGGGCAGCACCGACTATCAGCGGTGTGCCGAGGAAACGGCGGCGAAAGAGTGATTGGAACCTTATGGCGTGCCTCCTGGGGCGCGCCTTTTCGAAGCGCCCACATCTAGTGAGACGAGATGTGCGATTGCAGCGCCCTTGCGGGAACGTGACAACCGTGAAGGGTTGCGGCCGCTCACTCGGCCGTCTTCAGGAGCTCGGCCGGATCCTATACTGGCGACGGCAGACGGCGCGCTGCGGTGCGCGTGACCTCAGAAGATGGCCCAGCAGCCATGAGCATCTCCGTGAATGGTCTGACCGAAACAACTCCGGGAGCGGCTCAGGATGCCGTGGGCCTGCGGTTGATCATCGGGTACAAGTTCGCCAAAGCCTCCGCGGAATGTCTCTTCGCCGGGTTGTTGCTGCTCCTTGGGACCACGCATGTCACGGAGGAGTTGCGCGCCGCCGCACAGGGCATGCAACGCCACGCCACGGAAGCCTGGAGCCTCGCGCTTGCAGGGCGGCTGGTCCATGCTGCGACCGCGCGGACCGTCCTCCTCGTCGCAGTGGCCGCCTTTCTTGATGGTGTCCTGTCATGGGTCGAAGGGTGGGCGCTCCATCGTCGTTACCGCTGGAGCGGCTGGCTCGTCGTCGGTACGACAGTGTCGCTGCTCCCGTTCGAGGCCGTCGAACTCGTGCGCCGTCTCAGTTGGGGACGCGTCGCCCTGCTGGTCATCAACGCCCTGATCGTGGTCTACCTCGTTCGGAATCGAGTAGAGGCACCGCGCACCGTCCGGCCCTGAGCGACCAACGATTCGCCGCGGGCGTGGCCACGTCGTGCGTCACCTGACGTCCGCCTGTACACCGCGATTAGGACGAGGCCTCGCGCGGCGACGCCGCTGGAGCATTGCGGCTGTCGTGCATTCTCACGATGACGTTCTGGTACGGGAAGGGGATCTCAATGTGAGCCTCCTCGAATCGACGCTTCGCCCGTTCGTACAAATCGAACTCCGCGCGTTTGGCGGCGTCAGCGTTGGGGCACCACGCGCGAAGCGTGAGGGTCACCGCCGATCCACCCAACTGCGTGACTGGACAGCCCACGACTGATGTCACATCGACATGGGCCACAGCCAGTTCGAGCAGGATCCTCCGCGCCAAGTCCAGGTCGGCTCCGTAGCCGATGCCGATCGGCAAGCATCACTTTCAGATCCTGGCTCGTGAGGTTGACGGTGGCTTGAGTGGCCATGATGCTGTTCGGGATCACCACGCGCCGATGGTCGAACGTGCGCAAGACGGTGTAACCGAGCGACAGGCTTTCGACGACGCCCGTTTCGAGCCCGGTCGGAGCCGTGACCTGGATCTGGTCGTCAACCTGGAAGGGGCGATAGATGATCAAAGACACCCCGGCGACGATGTTACCGAGGGTGTTCTGGGCTGCCAGCCCGACCACGATGGACGCGACGCCCACGCTTGTGAGGAGCGCGGTGCCGACCGACCGAAGCTCTGGGATGAGGTGGGCGTAGAACGTGAGGGCGACGATGTAGATCATGATCTGCGCCAGCTGGGTCAGAAACAGCACGGACGTTCGATCGATCGTGTCGCGGTCCGTTCGCGCGAGCATCTCGTGGACCGTGAGTCGAACGGCGCGCGCCGCGATCCATGCGAGCAGCAACATCAGCACGGCGGACGTCACCGCGCCCGTCACCGTGTACGGATTGAGCAGATCGCGCCGAACCACAAGTTCAAACGCCTTCATCGGACACCTCGCTGCAGCGATTCCACGGGCGCCCAGGAGGTCGGATCAATGGCCACCTGATGTCCGTTGGCCCCGTCAGTCTAGCGTCCGCCGCCATGACCTGAGCGCCGAGCAATCTGTCACACTCACGGCGGGAGGTGCTCGTGCCACGACCCGCAACACACACGGTCGAAGTCGCCAAGCGCAACGCCGAGGCTCGTTTCCAGGAGTTGGTGGACGAACTCAGGCTTTTGACGATGAACTTTCCCCACCTCCGCGAAGCCTTCGATCCCGAGGACCTTCCCGTGTCCTTCCTCCTGAAGAGGGGCGCCGATCGAGAGGCTAGGCGGCTGGGCCGCTCGACCAGGGGCCTCGCCAAGGGAACCGCCGCTCGCAAAACGAAAACGAGGAACTAGAATGAACGTAGTGACGCCTCCACTGCTCGATGCCCACCGTTGCTTCGACGCGATGTCGGAACCACTACAGGCTTAAGTATTCGGCGCGGAACTTGGAGTCATCCTTGTGGGGCGACGATCCATCGCAGCGCTTCGCGTTCGTGACTCTTGTCGTAGGCTCGTGCCTCCGGATGCACGAAGATTCTAAACGCGCCAATCAGGTAATGCTGCCAGTCATGCGCGGCAATGACCGCAATGCGCTCGATCTTCTGTTGGTGGTCTTTGACGAACCCGGCATGGGTTTCAAACGCTCCAATATTCTCCCAGCCATGGAATCCGGAAGCATCAATCAGCAATCTGATGTGCCCATGCTGACTGATGAGCGAGTCGATTTGCGGCGCAATCTGGCCGAAGTCGTCAGCGCTTAACTTATCCGGTAACGTGATCCGCAACACATTGGCTGAGATGATTTCTGTCTTGATCATGCACACCATCGTTCGTGGGTCCCCATCGGGTTCCGCGCACGCGTCTGTAGCTACGTCCTCAGACGCTCAGGACCGGGATGTCCGACGCTCGAATGATCCCATAGCCGTTCCCGTTGTCTCCTAAATGGCCGCGCACGGGACTGTGCCCGATGATGAGGACGTCAGCGTTAATGTGCGCCGCCACTTGGTTGAGCAGCGGGGCGACATGGCCGCTCTCGATGATGACGTCGGCCTTGATGCCCCTCTCCTGCTGAAGCGAGGCGATCTTCTTGGCGGCGAAGCCGACGATGGCCTCCTTCCACGCAGGATCGACGTGGGATCCGCCGGGGCCGAACGTCTCCACACTGGCCGTGACGTGGACGAGCGTGAGCGTGGCATCGACGGCCGCAGCCATCTCGGCAGCCAGCGATGCGGTCTGGTGGCTGTGGTCGCTCAAATCCACCGAACAGAGGACGCGGCGGATCGAGAACTCCCGCGCCGGCGCCTCTTCCAGATGCGCGCCTGTCCAGACCGGGCACGGGCTTTCGTGCAGGACCTTCGCGGTCACGGAACCCAGCAGAAAGCGGTAGAACGCCCCGTAACCGTGGGTCGACATCGCGATCAGGCCGACGTTCTCATCCCGCGCCGTCCTCACGATCTCGTGAGCGGGGTCGCCTCTGAGCAGCACGCGTGAGACCGCAATCCCGTCGAGGTCTGGCCCCAGCGCCTGATCCAGATCGTGCTGGGCCCGCCGGACGATATGCGCTTGCAAGTCGCGCGCGGTGATCTCGTGCCCGCCTTCGAGCACGCCGGCGGGGTAGTTGAGCGGCGTCACCACGTGCAGCAGGATCATCTCCGCATGAAAGCGCCGCGCCAACCAGGCGGCCTGCTGCACGACGTGCCGGGAGGTATCCACGAATACAAGAGGAACAAGGATTTTCTGAATGTTCAGCATTACGCCGCCGTGGGCACTATGGGCGAGTCGGGCGTCGCCAGCCTGTCTCCGATTGCACAGTCGGTCAACAGCGATCGCTGACGACGTGGTCTCAAGCGGAAACGTGTTCCGCGAGAAAGTGAAGACGAACAGGTCCGCCCCTGGCCGAGCGACCCTCGCCGCCTCAGCGACCGCACTGCGGAACTCCGCGGCCGACCGCGCGAGGTTCCAGATCCCGTGGGCGACCACCAGATCGACGCTGCGGTCCCGCACCGGGATCCGGTCCATGGGTGCGAGAATGAGATGAAGTCGGCACGAGTGACTCATCACGCGCACGTTGAGCGACGGCTGCGAGCATGGGCCACGAGAGATCCATGGCCCCGACGTCCTAGCCTTGACGCGTCAAGGGCAACGCGTTCCGCTCGGCGCCGCAGCCGAGGTCGAGCACCCGCCCTCCTCCTAATCGCTGGCGCTCCTCCTCCGCGAATCGCAGCAGCACGCCGTTCGGCGGCGACTGCACGAAACCCGCCTCACGAAAAGTACAAGAAAATTCGATTCGCGCGTCTATCCAAGGGAGCCGTACCCATTTGAATAGCCCAATCACTCCCCAATCGTCCGTTAACAATGCCCCGCCGTCGACCGGGCTCGCGAGCGAAGAAGCCCGACGCCGGTTGGCGAAGTCCGGACCAAACGCCGTGCCCGATACGGCCCTGCGTCCCCTACGTAGGGCGCTGACCAAATTCTGGGCTCCCGTTCCATGGATGCTCGAAGCGGCGATCGTGCTGGAACT
>Ga0182024_10012682_pt1 | contig 16625 bp, 11 predicted proteins | sample P32metaG_FD_120480 | JGI IMG/M metagenome (GOLD analysis project Ga0182024, IMG submission 120480) | Permafrost microbial communities from Stordalen Mire, Sweden - P3-2 metaG (Illumina Assembly) | ecosystem: Environmental > Terrestrial > Soil > Wetlands > Permafrost | place: Sweden: Stordalen... | reverse complement strand
TGGCGCGGCGCTCTTGGGACCGTTGTCGTTGCGGTCGCCGAGTTGGAGAAGCACGATCCCGATCACGACGGCGACGCCGATGAGGAGCGCTCCGAGCAGCGCGGCGTATCCAGCGCCGCGCGCCACCTCTCCGGTTCCGCCGTCGCGCGGCTGTCGACTCATGCGGTCATTCTGCCCCGTCGGGGCCGCGCCGCGCCTCACCGGCTCCCGGGGTCGGCACGGCGGCCTTCGATGCGCTCACGACGGCTTTGCTCACGGCGCCGGCGGACGCGGCGCACGGTCAGCGGGTCGTACGCCTCGGCGTCGGAGCTGTCGACCATTGCGTACAGCGCACGGTAGTAACTGCTGGCCGAGATCCCGAAGCGGGAGCGGATCTCAGACGTTTTGCTCGCCGGCAGTTGCCACCATGCTCGTTCGAAGTCGAGCAGTGAGCGTTGCGTCTCGGTAAGTGTCATCAACGCGCGATCCTGACTGTTGCGCGCGCGAAATACAAGCATCCTCGACACGGGATGGGTGAAGCCGGGTCGGGATCGAACCGACAAGCGCTTTTTTGTACGACAGCCTCGCCGCGACCGCGCGGACGCGTGCATCGTTGACGTGGCCCGCCAAGTGTGCTGGTCGGCCGGACGGACGCCGGTGCGGCTCGACTGTTCGGGCGTTCGGCGCGCACTCAGCCGGCGTGCCGTCGAATGCGGGTGCTGTTGGCGGCAGCTTCATCGCAACGAAAAGGGTGGGTGTCTCGGAGTTCCTGGCCCGGCGAAATCGGTCTTCGTATGCTCGTTGGCGCGCCATCTCTCGGGCGTCGTCCATTTCGCCTGACCCGGGCACGGGGCGCCGGTCTCGGCCGTACCCGAAGTGGCGTGGGCGGGCTGACATTCCACGGCGTGCAGCACTCGGCCACGACGGCGTGACGGCCGACGGCGTCGGTCAGGACGCCTCCCCGCGCCGTGGACGGCCCGTGACGGTTCCTCCTGTCGTTCCGGCGGCCGGATGAGCGACGCCAACTCGCGCAGATTTGTCCGTGCCGGTGCCCGCCTCACGGTGGTCGGCGACGTCGATCGCAACAGACACGTTCCCGTTGTGAGCGTGGCACCATCATCGAGTCCCGGCCGTTGTGGGCGCCGTTGTGTGGTTGGCGGTCGGGAACACTTGAGCACCGAAGCCACGGCGCACCGATGGTTCGATCCCACCAAGGAGCACCCGACCATGGCAGACGAGCACTACAACAAGCCCGGCTGGTTCACCCGCAACGTCTTCAACCGGATCGTGGCTCTGGCCACACGACTCGGCGTGAGCGTCTGGGGTTCCCGCATTTTGCAGGTCCGAGGACGCAAGACGGGTCAGGTTCGCGAAACCCCGGTCAACCTGCTCACCCACCAAGGCGAGACCTACCTCGTCGCTCCTCGAGGGATCACCCAATGGGTCCGCAACCTCCGTGCCACAGGTGAAGGCACGCTCCGCCTCGGCCGCCACCACGACTCGTTTCGCGCGCAAGAGCTCCCCGACGGCGAAAAGCTCGACGTGCTTCGCGCCTATCTCAAGCGTTGGAAGATGGAGGTCGGCGTGTTCTTCGACGGCGTCGACGCCAACTCTTCCGACCAAGAACTGCTGCGAATCGCCCCCAACCACCCCGTGTTCCGTCTCGACACCACCGCCGCGTAGCGACCCCACAAGCGAGCGGTTCCGGCCGATCTGGACGCCGCCGACACGGCCGACCTTCGGCGGTGTGCGGTCCTCGACTCGCGCGGACCAGGTGCCGGACGGTCGACGCGAGCACGGCGCAACATCGTCTCGGCCTCTCGGCGTCGCGGTCAGGAGCACGGCGCCGCGCGCCCGGCGAACACATTCGATGCCGGCGCGAAGAACTCGACATCTCACGTCCCGATCGGTGGGCCCCGGGGGTGACGGGCGCGCCCGACGACCACGGTCACCGTTCGTCGGTCGACGTTGGCGGCGTCCGCGCAGGCCCGGTCGTGCGGGGACGCGCGCCTCGGCGTCCTGATCGCTTCAGTCTGCGCCTGCGCCGACCGAACAACGCCCGCCGTCGCAGGTCGGGGCAGCACGACTTGCGATGGCGGTCAGGGTCTGTGGCGCGCCTTATTGAACCGACTCGGCGTGAAGGAGGAGTGCGGGACGGGTGCGGGCTGCTTGCAGACCCGGTATCGCGGCGACGATGTTCGCCAACACGAGCGAACCGACGACAACGAGCACGATCGCCGGGGTGGGGACGGTCGCTCGAGGTACGGCATTGATCGTGCGTGCGAACAGATCCCACGAGGCGCGTCCGGCCACGATGCCAACCGGCACGCCGACCACGACACCGATCGCGACCACGATCGTCGATTGCCATGCGATGACGGCTGCAATTTGGCGGCGCGTACAACCGAGCGTCTTCAGCAGGGCAAGCTCGCGTCGGCGTCGGCGCACCGACGCGACGAGCGTCAAGGAGAGCGCGAAGACGGCACCGACAGCGAGACCGGCGGCGAGAAGGACCGGTGCATCGCCCAGGCTGCGGTAGTTGACGATCTGCGCAGGCCGCTGGACGCCGACGACCGTGATGTTGTTCCCAGCCGCGTTCGGGTCCGCGTTGAACGCTCGATCGGTTGCCGCGACGATGTGTTGCAGGCCGGATCGCCCCTTTGCGGCGCTCACGCCGGCCCGCATCCGAACAAAGACGAAGTCGTATCCGTTGAGGAGCGGGTCGGAATTCAGTTGGATCTTCCGGAACGCGGCCGACTCGATATCGGTGGGCACGAGGGCTCCGGTTCCCATCGACGTGTGATCCGCGACAAAGCTCGCGAAGCCGACCGCAGGCAACGTCGCGGTTCCCACGACGCGCACGTGTACCGGCGCTATGTACGCAGGCGCATCGGCCGGCGACCCGTAACTCAACACCACGCTGTCACCGACATGGCTGTGCAGACGGGACAGCGTGGCCGAACCAAGCACGATCTGATCGGTTGCCTCGAGACCGTGCCCGGACAAGATCGGCGGAGCGACCGCGGCGTGCGGGTCCGTCAGCAACGCCGGAACGGTCTGACCGTCGATCTCGACGATTAATTCGCTGGCGCCCCCCCAGCCGGCAACGTCACGGTCGTGCGTGAGCAGATTCTGGGTGAACGGTGGGACTTCATTGCTCGGGCTGATCGCGTAGGTCCAGTTCCAACCGTAGAGCGAGGGGTGCGACACCAGGGTGCGGAGTCCGCTCGCGAACGTCAGCGTCGTGATCACCATCGCAACCGCGATCACGGTGCCCGTCAACGCGGAGCGCACCGGTACTGCGGCGCGTCCGACGCCGGGCTCCAACGCGAAGCGAACACCCGTGACGCAAGGAACCGGCAAGCCCGCGTTCTCGGCCGAGCGGGCGGCGCGCGATCGCCGACTCCGGGTTTGGGCGCGCTGCACAGCGACCCGGTGTGGCGCTCGACGGTAGGCGATCGCCAACGCGATGCAACTCGAGACGACGACGAGCCCTGCAAATCCCAAGCCGAGCACGGTCCAATCGAACGCGAGTCCCGACGTGGGATATACCGCTCGTACGGGCCCGAGCGGAGCGAACGGTGAGACGCCGACCGCGACCACGACCGCGACGATTGAGCCGAGCAGGATCGCGCCGAGCACGCCGACGAGACCGTCGGCGATCGTCATCGTCGGAGTCGCGCCGAGCGCGCGCAGAACTTGACGGTCGTCGTCATCCAAGCGAAGTTGTCGCGACGCCGCCTGGGCTGCAATGACCAAGGCGACGAGCGCCGCGATCGCTCCGAACGCGCCCAGGGCGATCGACTCGGGCCTGATCGCATCTTCGACCTGCGCGACGACGGGCGCGGTGACATGGAACTCGTACTGCGCGCCGTTTGGAATCAGTTTGATGAGCGCATGCTCCACTCCGGCCACCGCGCGCGACCCGCCGTCGAGCTGGAGTCCGTACAGGGTCGGCGCGCCTGCCGCCGGCACCGCTGCAATTGCTTCCCGGAGGAGCGCGGGGGTTATCACGACGAAGCCGAACGCCGCGTCGATGTCGTCTTGGATTACCTGATTGTCGAACTCGACGATGCCCACCACGGTCGCGGTCACCCGCAGCCGGGCAGGCGCGGTGTGACTCGCGAACAGGCCGAGCCGCAGCACCTCGCCGACGTGTGCGTTCAATTGGTGGGCGGCGCTTGGTGTGAGGACCACTTCATTCGCCTTGGTCGGATTGGCCATCCGGCCGTGCACGACGGTGACCCGATCCTGGCCGAACAACTCTCCGTCGGTGCTGCCCACCATGAACACGGTCGGAAATGGATTCGGAGCACCCCTCGCGGTGACAAGCGTGAAGGGTGGCAGGTCGGCGGTCGCGACTCGTTTGACCCCGGGTACACGAGCGATCGCGTGCTTCAAGGAGGTGACCGTCGCGCCCTGTGCCGCGAACGACGAGACGGTGAGATCCGACGGATCCGTGCTCGCCAGGAACTTCGGGTACGAGGACTGGGTGCGGCGCGCGCCCGCGATCGATCCCAACGCAATCCCGCCGGTCAACCCGATCAACAACACGATCGCGAGCAAACCACTCACTCGCCGGCCGAATGTCACACGGAACCGGTACCACGCCACCCGCGAGACCGGCCTCACAGTGACACGCCGTCCACGGATCCGAACTCCACCGGGATACTGCCGATCTGACCTGAAGGTCCCATGGCTCTCATCGTGAGTCTGGCCCAAGCAGCGACGACCACCAAGGTGGTCAGCTCTCATGCAACGGTCGTACTACCACCACACCTCGGCGGTTGACCGACGAGCCGCGACCGTTTCCTACGTCGCCTCCGGCGACATCCGCGTCGCGGCCGACGAGCCTGACGGTGACATTCGCAACCGTGGCGTCGGCCGCGGTCGGGAGTGGTGCGCGAAGTGCGACGGGCCTACGCGTCCTCGACCGACGTTGCGAGTAGTCGGCTCCGGCGCGCTCATGTACGCATCGCGTCAGGGGCTATGTGGCGCCGAGTACACGGGCGGACCGCTCCGCTGCTGGTGTGCAGCCCATTTCGAGCGCGGTCTGGCGTGCCTGTTCGGCGAGAACGCGCGCTCGTTGTCGATCGTTTGTGTTCTCGTGTTGCGCGAGAGCTTCCGCCCAGTATGTTCGGGTCTCAGCTTGCATGAGGACGGCCTTCATATTGCCCTCTAATGCTTCTGCCGTTCCGAACCAGTGGTCGGCGTCATCGTCGCGGTCGAGCACCGTTGCGAGTCGGCCAAGTGCCTGGGCGACGGTCCCTTGGACGTGGGCACCGTCGGATGCGAACTGTGTCGCGAAAGGTTCTAACAGGTCGAACAGTTCCTGGGCTGCGTCGCGGTCGTCGAGCTCTGCTGCGACGGCAGCGAAAAGCCACAGCGTGCTGAGCCATACCCCGTCGAGGTTGATGTTCGCGAAGCCCACCTGGCGGGTATCGGTCAAGATCACCTGAGCGTGCGCGTTGCGGTTTGTCTGGCAGTATGCGGTCGCGAGGGCGGCTCGTAACCCGACGATTCCCGGGTTGTCGGCGCTCGCTTCCTCCAGGACGGGTACGAGGTCGGCGACGCGTCCTTGCGCGACCCATATGGAGAAGAGCGTGCCGGCGTAGATCGCGAGTGCGTCCGGCTGGCCGGTCTCCTGGCCGAGCCCAAACGCGTCAGCCGCGAGGCGATCGGCCTGGTCGATGCGGCCCGCGAGAAACTCCCGCGAGCTCTGGTGCACGAGGGTGAGCCAACGCGGATATGGCTGGCGGAGCGCGTCAGCGAGTTGGATCTCGAGTCGGAGGGAGTCGTCCACAGCGTCGATGTCGCCGCTCTCGACCGCTATTTGCGTCAGGCCTTGTGCGGCGAGCCAGACGGCCATCTGATCATCGAGGATGCTGGCTACCTGCAGGTTCTCCTCGGCGGCTGACCGTCGTTCGGCGAGGAGGTGCGGAACCCGAACGGAGTCGAAGCGGTGTGTCAGGACCCACGTCAAGGTGGGCAGATCACCCAGGCGACGGGCGATGTCGACGGCTTCGTCGCTCAACGCGCGGCGCCGGTCGATGTCGACACCGAACGTCAGCTCGGACGCCAACACCGCGAGGAGACGGGCGCGGTCGGCGGTGTCGAATGGACCGATCGCGTCGAGTGCTCGTTCGAGCACAGCGATCCGTTCGTCGTCGACTCGTCCGGTGTGACTGGCCCAGCCCCGAGAGTTGGCCAGCGCGGCGTGCACCAGCCGATCGGTATCGCCGAGACGCTCGGCGAGGTGGGCGGCGTCGAGGAGCGTTTCCCGGTAGGCAGGGTTGGCGGTCTGGCGTTGGGCGGTGCCGAGCCCGATCGCGAGGTCGAGCGTCAACACCGAGTCGCCATGGTCGGCCTGAGTCAACAGTTCGAGTGCCTGTGCGAAGTATTGCGAGGCGACCCCGGGTGCGAGCGCGGCGAGTGCGGCGTCGGCTGCCTGACGCGAGTAACTGATCGCCTTCGCCAGATCGATCGGTTGGGTGGCATGGAACCAGTGGCGAGCCAGTTCGCCGACCCGCCATCCGGGCCGATCCCCGACGAGGTCTTCGAGCGTTTCGGCGACCTGTCGGTGCGCGCGGGATCGGCGCGTGGGACCCAGGTCGTCATACAGGGTGTGTTGGATGAGGGCGTGCGCGAAGCAGTAGCGGCCAGGCGCGTCGGTCAACTCGCGTACGAGCGCGGCCGCCACGGCCGCGTCGAGCACATCGAGCAGCTCGTCCTGCGACGTCTTCGTCGCCCGGGCCAGGACTTCGAGGTCGAAGTCCTGACCGATCACCGCCGCCATCGACAGCACGCGCCCGGCCTCAACTCCAAGTCGTCCGACCCGCGCGCCGATCACGACGCGCACGCTGTCGGGGAGCGCCATCTGGGCCAGGGTGTCGTGCGCTGTCCACCGTCGGGTGGCGGCGTCCTGGTAGATCGCGCCCGTCTCGGAGAGATGACGGAGCACTTCGCTCACGAAGAACGGGTTGCCGTCGGTCTCGCGATACACAGCATCGGCCAGGCCCAACCCGGCGTCGTCAAGAACATGACCGGCGGCCGCTTCGAAGAACGCCACCACACCGGCGTCGTCAAGGCCGGCGAGTTCGAGACGCGTCACGCCGGGCTGTCGATGCACCGCTGCCAGCGTGTCGGTCAACGGGTGAGAACGCGACAGCTCGCTGGCGCGATACGCGCCAAGGATCAGTACACGCATCCGAAGATCAGACGCGATCAGATGACGCAACAGCTGCAGACTTGCCGTGTCTGCCCACTGCAAATCATCAAGCACCAACACGACCGGCCGATGTTCCGACGCGGCAGCCAGCATTCCGACGACGGCTGCGAAAAGCAAGAATCGCTCCGAATCGGTGTCGGTCGCTCTCGATGGCGGAAGGTCTGGGATCCTGGTCGCAAGGACCGGGACCAGACGAGCCAGTTCCGAGCCATGCGCCGCAACGTGCGCGATCAGCTGATCTTCCGCGACGTGCGTGACGTAATACCCGAGTGCCTCACCGAACAGTTGGTACGGGCTAGCGAGATCTTCCTCGCAATGGCCAAACAGCACGCAGGTACCGGCGTCGAACGCGCAGCGTCCCGCTTCGGCGACCAGCGTCGACTTACCCAAGCCAGGTTCGCCCGACACGACCAGCACCTCGCGTCCTTCGCCATTCGCGACACGTTTGAAGGCGTCCAACACGATCGTGAGCTCCGCGGCCCGGCCGACGACACCCACCGCGGGACGGACGGCCAAACGGCCAGGCAACGGAACAGACATGCCAGCGTCAGCCGCACCGAGCGGCTCCCATACCACCTCGACCGCCGCGACCGGATCGGGCAAGCCCTTCAAGGTCACCTCTCCGAGCGGCCGGCACTCATGACGGCTCCGGCGACCCGCCATCAACCGCACCACGTCGGCCGCGAGCACCTGTCCGCTCTCACTATGGGAACAAAGGCGGGACGCCTCGACCACCGGATCCCCGAAATAGTCGTCGTCTTCTCGAATCACCTCGCCGCCACTCAACCCGACCCGCAACCCGACCAAGTGCTCACGCGCTCGGTTGTCGCGCTCGACGCCCTGCTGCATCCCCACCGCGCACCACAAGGCCGCCGACGCGGTCGCGAACACCACCATCAGCCCGTCACCGAGGTTCTTCACCTCAGTGCCACCCGACTCGGCGACTGCCTGACGCAAGATCGAGAAATGGTCGCGACGTAACTCGTCGGCGTCGTCGGGTGCCAGACCCGACGCCAAGGCAGTCGAGCCGACCATGTCGGTGAACAACACTGTCACGTTCTCGGTGGTCACTGCACCACCATCCCCGTCTGCACGGCCCCACGGTAAGCCGCGCACCGCATAATCGCACGGTCACCACGGAGCCCAAAGGGTTGCCTCACCACAACACTCCGGAATCTCAGGTCGCGATATTCGAAGCCGAGGTGGTGGTCGGTGCAGACGCACCAACCGGACGCGATACCCGAACACGCCGGCCCCGCAACCCATCTCTGCGCGGGCATCCTGGCTTGAGCGCCACTCCCACGCGATCGGCGCGTCATCGCTTCCCGCAACAAACCACGACGGAACACCCCGGCCCGGTTGGGCCGTGCGCCAATCGTCGCGACGGTCGCTCGGTCAGGGGGAACGGACGGCAAGCCGCGGACCCTCAGATCACGCCGTCACACAAAATTTCTGACGGTCCCTGGCGTCGCCGTGGTCAGAGGTGCGCGTTGGGTGTGATCTGGGCGAGGTGTGGTGTTTGGAAGTGGTCCGGGGCTTGGTGAATGGGGAGTGGTGGTGAGAAGAGGTATCCCTGCATGCGAGGGCAGCCAAGTTGGTGGAGCACTGCGAGTTGTTCGGGTTGTTCGACGCCTTCGGCGACGATGTTGATGCCGAGGTTGTTGGCGAGTCCGATGACCGCGGCGACGATCGCGGTGTCTTCTCGTTCGGTGCCGATCGCCCGTATGAAGGATTTGTCGATCTTGACGATGTTGATGGGGAAGGCGCGGAGGTAGGTGAGCGACGAGTAGCCGGTCCCGAAATCGTCGAGAGCGAGGTTGACGCCAAGGTCTCGGAGTCGATGGAGGAGCGGTTCGACACTGAGCGCGTCGTCGATGAGGACACTTTCGGTGAGTTCGAGTGTGAGTAGGGTCGGGTCCAGTCCGGTGGCTGCGAGTGTGCTCGTGACGGTGTCGACGAAGTCGCTGGTGACGAGCTGACGTCCGGAGACGTTCACTGCGATGTCGAGTCGGCGGTCGGGCCAGCGTTGTGCCCAGAGGGCCGCGTGACGGCAGGCTTCGTCGAGGACCCATGCACCGATGTCGACGATGAGGCCGGTCTCTTCGGCGGCGGGGATGAACTGGTCAGGGGCAACGAGTCCGTGTCCAGGGCGTTCCCAACGGACGAGTGCTTCGAATCCGGAAATGATGCCGGTGTCCGCTTCGACGATCGGCTGGCCGAAGAGGCGCAGCTCGTTGCGGGAGACCGCTTGACGGAGTGCTGTTTCGAGTGCGAGCTGGGTGGTGACCCATTGCTGCATGGCCTCGTCGAAGAGTTCGGCGCGGCTCCGTCCGTTGGTTTTGGCGCGGTACATCGCGATGTCTGCGTTGGTGAGGAGCGTCTCCGCGGGTTCGGTTCCGTCGGTGGAGAGGGCGATCCCGATGCTGGCGCTCACATGCACGTCGTCGTCGCCGAGGCGGTACGAGGCTTGCAGGCCGGCGATGATGCGCTGCGCCAGGTCGGTCGCGTGATGGACACCATCGATGTCCTCGCAGAGCACGACGAACTCGTCGCCGCCCAGACGTGCGACGGTGTCGGTCTCGCGTACGGCGGCGCGGATCCTGCTCGCGGTTTCGATAAGGAGCTGGTCACCGGCCGCGTGGCCGAGTGTGTCGTTGACGGCTTTGAACCGGTCGAGATCCACGTAGAGCACACCACACATGTGCCCATGACGTCGCACCCGGCCCAGCGCCTGGCCGAGCCAGTCTGTGAGCCTCACCCGGTTCGCGAGGCCCGTCAACGGATCATGTACGACCTTGTGCGAAAGCTGAGCTTCGAAGCGTTTCTGATCTGACAGGTCGCGCAGGATGCCCGAGATGAGCGGTGGTGAACCGTCGACGACGATCGCGCTGGTCGAAACCATCATCGGGAACAGCGTCCCGTCCTTGTGGACTCCGGTGATCTCCACCTCGTAGGTCTGCGCAACCGAATCGTCGATCGATTCGTACGACTGGAGAAACTCGTTGAGTGAAACGTGCAGGTCCGGGGGCACAATCCTTGCGACGGAATGGCCGACCATCTCGGTCGCGGTCCAGCCGAACATCGCTTCCGCCGCCGTGTTGAACGAACAGATCGTGCCGTCCAACGCCACGGTGAGGATCCCCTCCGCCGCGTTCTCGACCACGGCACGGTGATGCGCCTCACTGCGACGCGCGTCGTCGCGACTGCGCTGCGCGTCGTCCTTCGCCCGAGACGCCTGGAACATCTGCTCTTCGAGCAGCGCGTCGGCGTGTTCCTTATGTTCACCGACCGCACCCGCCATACGGATCGCGATCCCGAACACGAACGCCCCCAAGAACCCGATGGTCTGTGCCTGCGAACCACTCAAAAACGACGGTGCCCATCCTTCAAATACCAGCACCTGACCGACCGCGCAGCCGACCACCGACCAGCCGAGCGCTGCCCTCCACGCCCCGGCACCCGATTGCTGCAGATCGGCCAACGCTGAAAACGCGAACGCCATCCCCAACGCCGGACCCCAGCCGCTCAGATAGATGACCGATGTCACCGCAACCACGTGCACGACCACCCGAACATGGAGCCGCAACGAACCCCGCGGGGCGTCCGGCCACCGACCCACGAGGTGACTCGTCACCTCCGGGCCGAGAACTACCGCGGCGTACACCCACGGCGACACCTTCGCGACCAGCCCAAAATGACGGAACACCAACAGCATCAAGAGCGCGATCGGCCCTACGACGTACGCCAGGAACGTCGGCGAGAACCCCCCAGGCGCGACCCGCGCCGTATCAACAACGGGCGCCGCGCCAGCACCGTCGGGCCCGCCGTCCATCAGCTCGACCCGCCCAAGTCCGTCCACTCCACCGCTCACCCACACAAGATCGACACGCCCAACAGCCGCCTGAAGCCACTCCCACGCAAGCCACCTCCAGCCGAACCGGCCACAGCTCCCGGCACTCGGCCCCTCAGTACATGCGCCGATAGCACCGCGCCAGATGGCTCGGCTGTGGTCCCGAAACCGGCGTGGATCGGTCGGGGGGGTACTCGGATTCAAGCTCACCGAGAGCGCACGCATCGAGCTGCTCGCCCCGGCCGGCACGGCGACGCGGGCACATTCTTGAACAGCGGGCGCCGGGCGTCTGGCAGATCCGGATGGCAGTCAGCGATCTCGACGCCAAGGCTGCCGATCTCCGCGCCCGGCACGCCTTTGTTCGGGTGCGTACAGGTTCGAGCATCCCGACCTTGTCGCGCGCGTCGATTTCCTCGCGACCGTGCGCCAATCGTCGCAACGGTCCCGAGATGATGCTGGCCGGACACGACGACGCAAGAGCGCTAGTCCAAACCCCGAAACCACGCCACACGACCGCGGCAACGAGACGCTCCCCGAATCCGCGTCACCGAACCTCGGGCGGCGACCGTCCCCGATCGCCGGCACCGAGGCGTGCGCGACGGTGTCCGGTCGAGACTGCATTCCGGTCAGGATGTCTCGAGGATCGTTGCCAGTTTGGTCAGGTCGTTGCGGTTTGCGCGACGCATGGCCGGGGCCATGAACGGTGCCATCAGTTTCGAGAACCCGGCGGGGTCCCCGCGGTTGCGTAGGGTCATGTGCGTTCGATGGTCCCCGACTGGCGTCCAGGTGTAGGTGGTTTCCATCGGGAATGGTCCTTCGGCGGTGCGCATCACCAGCCGTTCACCCGCAACGAACTCCACGATCTCGTAGGTGTAGCGAAGAGTCCGGCCGAGGAAACGGGCGACGAACGCGACCTTCGAGCCGACCTGGACCGGTTTTGGGGTCAGCCACTCAACCGAAATGTTCTTGTACCAGTACGAAACGTTCGAAGGGTCCGCGGCGAACGCAGCGACCCCCTCAGCCGGCGCGTCGATCGTCAGTTCGCTCACGACATCGACCACGCCCATAGCTTGCTCCGGTCGTTGCCGGTCCGCACGACTGGTACATCCCGTGGGCCGTAAAGTGTCGGCGAGCGCTCGGGTCGACCTTCGGGCGCGTACTCGACGACCTGAGGGCTGAGTCGGGACTTGTGCGCTCGGCGGTGCCGTTCAGACTTGGCGGCCGACGAACGCCAACAGCTGGTCTTGGATGTCGGCTCCGGGCGCAGGCTCGAGTTTTGGTCCGAAGGTGCCGGGACCGCGGATGAGTGCGTCAATGGGTTCAAGTTGTGGGAGCACCATGGCGCACGCCTCGGGGAGGAGGCGGTCGTCGGCGCCGATCGCGCGGGCGAGGTCCCAGGTATGGATCAACAAGTCACCGAACGGAAACCCGAAACCGTCTGCGGCGCGCATCTCACCGAACGGCAACTTGACGGTCTGATCGAGCGCGCCGGGCGCGGTCAGCGCGGCGTCGCCACGGACGGTGTTCCAGACCTGGATCAAATCGGCGCCGGTTGTGTCGATATCGCCGGTCGCGCCGAGCGCCTTGGGGACCATACGTTGCGCCCCGATCGCATGCTCGACCAACGCCGCGACATCCCAGCCGTCACAACACGTCGCCTTCGACCAGTCATCGGGCTGCACCGCGTCCAATCGCTGCGAGAATCCATCACCCACTCGCCGCCACAACGCCAACACCTCGGACACCAGCGCGCTCATCTGCTCGAGACCCGGACACTACCGACCGGGAACGCCCACCGTAGTGAGCGACTCTCGCTCTGACATGGCAGTGGGCTCGGTCCGAGCAGCTGAGCCGGCTAACGCCGCGCGCAGACCCCTGTGGTCGGGTACCCCTAGATTCATGTCGTGTCGATGGCCCAGCCGGATGCGATCGTGTTCCTGCACGCGCATCCCGATGACGAATGCATCCTGACCGGCGCCACGCTCGCCAAAGCAGCCAGCCTCGGGATCCGCACGATCGTCGTGTACGGCAGTCGTGGCGATGCCGGTGAAACCAACGCGGACCTCGGCGGTGAAGCGCTGGGTGATCGCCGCGTGCGCGAGGCCGAGGCCGCGTGCGCCCAGTTGGGAGTGAGTCGGGTCGAGTGGCTGCCATACGCCGATTCCGGCATGGCCAACACCGCCACCACCAAACATCCGGACGCCTTTTCCAACCAGCCGCCCGAGCGACTCGCAGTCGAACTCGCCGAGCTGGTCGCGGGCGAGCACATCGTGGCGGTGGTGGGTTACGACGCGAACGGCACCTACGGTCATCCCGACCACCGCCAAGTCCATCGCGTCGCTCGCGCGGCAGCGCCCACACTCGATGCCGGTTGGGTCCTCGACGCGACCTACAACCGCGAGTACCTCGCGGGACTCCCGGACAGCGACGGCACCCTCGACCCAACCTTCGCGGCCGCCGAGGCCGATCTCACTCACTACGTCACGGGCGAACAATGGCTGCAAACCAAGCTGAGAGCGCTCGCCAACCACCTCTCACAGATCCCCGACGACTGGGACCGCGACAAACCTGACACCGAAGGATTCCGGAATCGCTTTGGAACCGAGTGGTACATCGCGACACCCCGCAACGGCATCACCGACCTCGGGATCCTCCATCAGGTACTCGAACCCAAATAGCACGCCTCGCGAAGCACGCAGCCCAACACGACGCCGACAAACCCCCAGCGGCTCCCGCACAGACCCGGACAACTTCCAACGCCCGAGGGCGGGCGAGTCCCCAGCCCGGGACACCGCCGAACAACGTCCCAATTCATGCGCCCCATATTCCCGAGTCGACGGCGCCCCATTACGCCGGCAGGGTGGCGTTGTTCTGCGGCAGATCGATGCGCCGGGCCTCCGTACTCGGCGAGCGCGGATCAGGCAGTTACGTGGGTGAGTGGCTCGCACCACCAGGCGTTGACGATCAACGATGACAGCGAGCACCCAACGGGACCGGCGTGTCACATGCCGAATCGCACGCGCTCGACGGCCTCGACAGCCTCTCCAGGGCCGCTGATGTCGACTTTGGCTGCGTCCTGACGCCCAAAGAGGTAGAGCAACAGCTCGCCCGGCAGTCCGGCGAGGCGGGCAGTCGACTTTCCTCGCCGTGCTCGCAGGACCTTGGTCGTCCCCACCCACTCGAGCTCGAGCCCTACGCCGCGCAGCCTCCGAGCTAGGAACCACCGCGCCAAGCCGACATTGCGCCACAGCGCTTCATCCAATGCGGCGGCGTTCGTCCGTGGGTCGAGACCGTTGGCTCTGCGGACATCCTCGTGGTGAACGAAGAACTCGTTGAGGTTAGGGACGCGACGCACCCACCCGATGCGAAAGAACCCGCGCGGCGGTCCCGATCGAATCGTCGTGAGAAGGGTGGCGTAGTCCCTCAAAGTGAGCGCCTTTCTCTGTCGTTCTGCAAAGCGGCCCCACGCACCGGGCACGACAAGCCCCGGTGCAGCGCTGTAGTCGTGCTCGCGGATGACGAGGTGCGCCGCGAGATCGTGCGTTGTCCACGGCTCGAGAAGCGTTGGAGCTTCGGGGCCGAGCTCGACCATGAGGTCGCACAACCTTTCGCGTTCGATGGCATCCAAAGAAGGGTCAGTCATCCGTAGTCCGTCTCTCAGTCACCATCGTGAGTACGACGATTGGCGTCGTCACTCACTAACTCACGTACGCAGATTGCGAGGCCGCGGGCGTGCGATGTGGTCGTCCAACCCACCGCGTGATTCGTACGACCGGCCACTAGGTACCGGCGAACGCGATGGGCGGAGACTGAGCCTCACAGTCCGCGATATCGAGGTGTGCTGTCGGGTTGCGAAGGAAGTCCAGGCGGAGTGTTGTCAAACGTGCGGGGGCGGATGAGTCCTGCAGGCTCAAGCTGGTCAGAGTCCCAAACGTGGCCACCGCTACGTGGGCGAGGCCTTGCGCCATCTGGCCGGACCATGTTGGTGATGTGGAACCGGCAGTCAGCAGGCGCCGAGGTGCTACTCCTACGTTGCGTTCGAGCGGGTCTGTTACTTCTCACCAGGTCGGTGCACACTCCGCGCCGTAGACGCGCCATGGTCCGTTTCGATCGCCGACTCATTCGCGCCTCACATGCAGTACGACCTGCGATCTCGCGAGAGCCGGGTATCGGAATCGAACCGATGACCTGCTGATTACAAGTCAGCTGCTCTGCCAACTGAGCTAACCCGGCGCGTACTACGACCGTAGTGTCGCACGTCGGCGGGCGATTTCGTGACAGGCGAGCGCAGCCGCGGCCGAGACATTGAGGGAGGCGATCGCGCCGCGCATCGGAATTGAGACGAGCACCTCGCAGCGAGCGCTGGTCAGCCGGGCCAAACCGCGACCTTCGGATCCCAGTACGAGGACGAGAGGTTGATCGGCGAGTTCGAGGTCGAACAGCGATCGGTCGGCGGCGACATCGAGTCCGATCGTCCAACAGCCCGCGCGCCGGGCCCGCTCGAGCGCGGTCGGGATCCCGCCGGTCAAGGCGATGGGAAGGTGCTCGATCGCCCCGGCGGCGGCCTTGGCGACAACGGCAGTGATGCGTGCGCTGCGATGACGCGGCAGGACCAGCCCGGTCGCGCCCGCGGTCTCGGCCGCGCGGGCAACCGCGCCCAGGTTGCGCGGATCGGAGACACCGTCGAGCGCGACCACGAAGGCGTCGGGCGCGTGAAGCAGCTCGTCGAGATCGGCGGGACGCAACGGCGCCGCGGTCGCGATCACGCCTTGGGGTACATCGCTTCGGGCGAGCGCGTCGATGCGTTCCGACGGAACGACGTTGAGCGCGCCGCCTGCCAGTGTCCGAATCTCGTCGAGTGCCGGGTCGTCACGTACCGATCTCGACATCGCAACGCTTCGGACCTCGCGTCGGCCGGCACGCAACAGCTCCAGCACGGCCCGGCGGCCCTCCACTTGTTCGCCACCCAACTCGTCGCGTGTCGACCGGCCGGACGGTGGCATCAGCCTTGGCGCCAGACAGTGCCGTTGGGGGTGTCCTCGACCACGATGCCGCGGGCCAGGAGCTCGTCACGGATACGGTCGGCGCCGGCCCAGTCTTTCGCGGCACGGGCGACGTCGCGTTGGGCGACCAGTTCGGTGACGTCGCTGTCGAGGTCGGGCGCCGCGTCGGAGAGTTCGAGGCCGAGCGCACTCGCGAGCGACCGCACCTGCGCGATCAGCTCCGCGGCGTCGGCGGTGCGGCCGTGGTCGAATGCCGTGTTGGCCTCGCGTCGCAGTGTGTGCAGCACCGCGATCGCGGCCGGCGTGTCGAAGTCGTCGTCCATCGCGGCTCGGAACTCCACCGAGTCACGTGCCGGAACGTCAGGGATGTTCGCAGCGCGGGCGCGACGCACAAGCGTGTCGAAGGTTTCGATGTCCTTCTGTGCGTCGCTGAGCTCTTTCGCGCCGATTTCGATCTGACGCCGGTAGTGGGTTTTCAGCACGAGCATGCGGAACGCACGCGGGTCGTACCGATCGAGGACGTCGGCAAGGGTCGTGAAGTTTCCGAGCGACTTCGACATCTTTT
>Ga0182024_10012681_pt1 | contig 16626 bp, 22 predicted proteins | sample P32metaG_FD_120480 | JGI IMG/M metagenome (GOLD analysis project Ga0182024, IMG submission 120480) | Permafrost microbial communities from Stordalen Mire, Sweden - P3-2 metaG (Illumina Assembly) | ecosystem: Environmental > Terrestrial > Soil > Wetlands > Permafrost | place: Sweden: Stordalen... | reverse complement strand
TTTCGATAATCGTTGGTGGGGGCGTGCCATGCCAAGTTGCCACTTCGTCCACCTAATTCTACTGTCGAGTGGCCCAAAAGTGCCAAAATCAGGTCCGTTTAAAAATGAGGGGATTCATGAGCCTGACACCTTCTCGTAGTATTTAAACGCTGCTTCACACTGACCATCGAAGCTAAGGTATGTCACAAGGTCGGTCGTCATGCTTTCGGTCCTTTCCTGGTTCGCTGTTGAAACAGCAGTTCGATATAGCGACGCAGATGATCGATGCTTTCGCCGGCAACGGCGGCGTCACCTTTCGCCTTCGCCAGAATGAATGCGCCCTGCAGAACCGCTTGCGTGTGGAGCGCGAGGCTGCGCGCCGTCCAGTCGGCGCGAATGCCGTGACGTTTGATCGCTTCGGCAATGTCGGCTTCGACCTTCACCGCGTGGGCGCTGATACTGGCGTCGCAGGCTTCGCGGATCGCGGGGTAGGTTTCGTAAACCTCCTGCACCATCGTTCCGACGAGGCAGGTGAATTCAGGAACGCTGCCCGTAAGGATCGCCTTGCGGAAATCGATGTAGCCAAGAACCCGGTCGAGCGGATCAGCATGTTGATGATAGGGTGCAGCCTCGAAAAACGCGGCTGTCATTTCTGACCAATATTCGGCGGCCGCGACCGCAAGCGCTTCCTTGTTCTTGAAGTGATGAAAGAACGAGCCCTTCGCGACTCCCGCTTTCGTGCACAGTTCATCGATCGTCGTCGCGTCGTAGCCCTTGGTGCGGATCACCGACAGGGCGGTGTCCAGCACCTTTTGTCGCGCCGCCCTCAACGGGCGGCGTTTGGGTGGAGTAGGGATGCTCATGCTCTTATTGATACCGACTAGTCGGTATAATGCCAAGCGCCATGATCGCGCATCGGGTGATGGGCAAAGTTCAACAATCCCGCAGCAACTGGTTTTGCCCGAAAATAGCCAGCCGCAGGCCAGGTGCCGGGGAAATCCCCGCTCAATTCCGCAGGCGTTTTGCTGACCCGTCATCCCCCTTCGGTCCGGTCGATCCGGCCCGTACGGATGCATGCCCGCGCGCAGGACAGGCCCGCAGACGCCGTACAACAATCCCATCGACGGCGAGGACGGCTCCAACATGTTTTCCTTCTCTAAACGCAGGTAGCCGGACGACTCTTGTCGGCGTCCGTTTTGCAGGCCTTCTCCCATCGCGTTTTCCTGCCTGCCCTTGCTTCGTTCAGTCGGGCTTTGGTCCCGCATGCCAGCCTCATGTGACAACCTGGCGGACCGCGGCCCTCATGGCCGCAAGCACTTCTTTGGCTCCCCCTGAAGGTCCCCCCAAACAAGCGCGTTGCAGCCGGGCCTGTGCGCTCCGCCGACCGGGTAAAGCGCGGCTTACTCCCGCAGGATGTTTCGTCCCTGTCATCCGGTCCGGCCTGGATCAGTGCCAGCCTGCAAAGGTGCAATTCACATCAACAGGCCCAGATTTTTTTGCCAGAGCCGCTCTATAGGGATTCTAAAATACTTCCGAATAAGATATAATGAGAGCTGTGATGAACGAAATACCCACCATGAACTACCGCCAGAAGACGCTGGTCAGACTGCTCGGCGTCCTCGGGGGGCGCCTGCCGAGACTGGACTTTCAGAAGTATCTTTTCCTCTATACCCAAGAATTCCAAAAGGAACCAGACTTTGAATTTGTACCGTACAAATTTGGTTGTTTTTCGTTTCAGTCTTATGCTGACCGCCGCCGCCTTATAGAGCTTGCCGCATTGTCCGATACGGAAGAATGGCAATTGCAAAAGGACACAGAAATTGAAAAGACTCTTTTTAATGACGATCAATTTGACGTTTTCTATAAGCGTTATTCCCCTCTAAAGGGTAACGATCTCGTACAACATGTATATAGGCATTACCCTTATTACGCTATCAACAGCGAAATTGCCTCTGACTTGATGACTGCCGCTGAATTAAAAATTATTCGTGCAGCCAAGCCTGATGACAATGGTTTTCGCTTCTTCACGATAGGATATGAAGGATCGTCCTTTGAAGGTTATTTGAACCGCCTGATAAAGAATAATGTTCGGACACTGGTAGATGTGCGTCGCAATCCCTTGAGCCGGAAATACGGATTCTCCAAGAAAACTTTGTCCGATACCGTGCAAAAGATGGGCATAGAATATATACACCTTCCCGAATTGGGAATCGCATCGGACAGGCGGCAAAATCTGAATACGCAGGCAGATTATGACCGCCTTTTTGATGCCTACGAGAAAAGAGATCTAGAAAAGAACAAGGCCGCGCTCCAACAGCTATTCAATGTATTCCTTGATCGCAGGCGGGTCGCCATTACATGTTTTGAAGCACACGTCTGCATGTGCCACCGCGGCCGCATAGCGAATGCGCTTTCCTCTATTCCTGAATGGAAATATGATATTCAGCATATTTAAGAAGCGAATCGCGAGTGCCGAAAGAACGTATTCTTATTGCCGTCAAAACTTATCCCACCTTGTCCGAAAAATACCGGGAGCTGGCATGCACGGCAGGATTCCGCGAGAACGGAGAGTGGATTCGGCTCTATCCCATTCCCTTCCGACTCCTGAATACGGATAAACGGTACAAAAAATACCAATGGATAGAGGTAGACATTGCCCCCAATAAGGGCGATCCCCGGCCTGAAAGTCACCGCGTTCTCAATACAGAGAACATTCGGCTCATGGAAGAACTTGGCCCGGAGAGGCAATGGTCTGACCGCCGAAAGCTTATTCTTGGAAAGAACAAGATATATACAAACCTGCAGGAGCTCATCGATCTGGCAAATGCTAACAAGCTGTCGTTAGCTGTTTTCAAACCGACTGAGATTCTGGATGTCACTATTGAACCCGCCGAGCCGGAATGGTCACCGGACAAGCTAGACGCCGTGTTGAATAGCTTAAAGCAGGGCAATCTTTTTGAAGATCAAGACCCCGCAGACTTCAAAATCATGCCGAAGCTGCCCTACAAATTCTCGTACCGGTTCAAAGACGACGTCGGAAAAGAAAGCAAGCTGATGATCGAAGACTGGGAAACCGGTCAGCTTTACTGGAACTGTCTGAAAAAAGCCCCGCCCGAGCAGGCCGCACAAAAAGTTCGTCAAAAATATTTTGATGACTTCGCCAAAACGAAAGACTTGCATCTGTTTTTAGGCACGACTCGCGAATGGCACGGCAGAGCTAAAAATCCCTTCGTCATCATCGGCACATTTCATCCGCCATACATCACGCAGGAAAGTTTCTTGTAGTCTCTGCGACTACCGGCCACAGCCCCCAGATTCTGCAGTTCCAGGCCACATCGGCCGGAGGCCGGGGAAAATCCCGGCTCACTCCCGAGGGCGCTCGTTTGTTCTGCCGTCCCGTTCGGCCTGGTCGATCGGGCGTCAACCTGTATGGGCGCGAGATCGGCAGGACAGACCCGCAGCCGCCATACAGACAGCCCCGCAGGCGGCGAGGGCGGTCCCAATTCTTTTTCCTCCCTCCATGCAAACAGCCAGACGGCGTTCCTGACGTTCCTGGGGCGATTTCGCGGGCCTTCCCCGGTCGTGTTTCCCTACCTGCCATTGTGCTCCATCACCGGGTTTGATCCCGCACGCCAGCGTTAGAGTGCCAAACCTATCGGAACGCGGCCCTGATGGCCGCAAGCACTTCTTTGGCTCCCCCTAAAGGTCCCCCCAAACAAGTGGTTGCGTCCGGGCCTATGCGCTCCGCTCACGGAAAGGCACGGCTGGCATGGGGTCGGCCCTAAATTGAAGGAGCAAGACAATGGCTTACGGCAAAAACAACACGAAGAAAGCACCGCAACGCGAAACCACACCGCCGGCACTGATCGCCTGGCACGTCGCAGAGCGCGGGGAAAAGAAGTTCTGGAACCGCATCGGCGCGGCATGGGAACACGAGGACGGCGAGGGTCTGACCCTGCAACTCGATCTGTTCCCGGTCACAGGCGGCCGGATCGTTCTCCGGGCGCCGAAGCAAGAGGCGGAGGGGGCTTAACAGCCCCTTCTTTTTCTTATCGGCATCGCCGAAGCCCAGAGCCGGGCTTCGGTCTTTCTTGTTGTCCGCCTCTTTCCGGCCATTTAGCCCTTGCGCCAGGTGAATGGCGGCCAATCCAGCGCAAAGAACTTCACGCCCGGGCAATCCTCGGCAGGCGCCACTCCCGGGTAGAATTTCCGCCAGCCCTGCATTCCGATGTAAAAGCATTGCGTGTAGCGAATGCATTTTCGCCCATCGGTGTCGCATTCATAGGTCGTCAGCAGATGCGGCGTGCCGATCTGCGACGCCACCATGCCAATTCCAAGCACCGCAACCGCTCCATTGATCTTCACGGCTATCCTCTTTCGCCATTATGCACATGGTACCGGGAGCGCATTTTCAGCGCTCCCTTTTCCCCGGCAGACAGATTTCTTTCCTTGACCATAGGCGCGGCTTGCCACACTCTCACAGAGTTGAAGGTGGATCGCGCGCATGCTCAGGAAACTCGCCCCGATCCTAGTCTTGATTTCAGGCCCGGTTTTCGCCGTCGACCGAGCCTACATCGGCGCTTGGACACCAGATGATCCCGGCAAATGCGATTTTAGTGGCTCTGGCCCCTTCAGGATTACAGCGAAGGGAATAGAAGGTCATGAATTCGCTTGCACGACGAAGCGTGCCACGTCGGACAGCGCCGGTTTGCTTGTGTATCTTTCTTGCGCTGGGGAGGGTGACACATACAACCTCACGCTTCGCTGGAAAATCACACCCAACGGACATCTGCGAGAGACTACTAAGGAGAAAGTAGTCGAGTACGTCCGATGCAAGCAGTAGGGGCTTTGAAAATGGGCCATATCATGCAACGCATTTTTCCGCTGATGATCGTATCTGTCGCCTTGCTGGCTCTGCCCGCGACTGCAATGCCATTCTGGACAGGACGTCGTATAGCCGGCACTGTCGCCCGGCACTATTTGGCGCTTGATTTTTCAGAATGAGAATCTGGTGGCGTGCATTCCGCAAGTCTTATTTTGAATGGAGCATCCTGGCGTGCCGGTCTTCGACCGTCGGGCCATACTCGGCTGGCGCCTCCCCGAGCCTGTCGTCTCGGCCATAAGGTGACTGTCCCTCACGCGAAGAAGAGGCTTTGCCCCATGCCGTCAAAGACCCGGCGCCAGGCCGAAGCCATCACTTCCTTAGGGGTAGAAATCCTAGCTTTCGCAGCAGCAGCGGCATTGTCAGCCCCTGCACCACGACGGAGAAAACGACGACGCCGAATGCGGCGATCAGGATTTCGTCGTGGAGAGCGAAAGACGGCGGCAGCGCGAGCGCCAATGCCAGGGCGAGCGCCCCTCGTAGTCCGCCCCACCAAAGGATATGCTGCTCGCGCATGGGGATCGCCCATGCCGAGCGCCGAAAAAGCAGACAGAGCGGATAGACGGTAAAAACCCGTCCCGCTAGTACCAGTCCAATAGCCACCGAGAGAGCTGTCGCACCAAGTCCGGGAAACGGGATGCTGGCAACCCTCAATCCGATCAAGAGAAAAACGAGCGAGTTCGCAATGAAAGCCGCGAATTCCCAGGCTGCGACCACGAAGGCGCGCCCGTCCGGGGAGAGAATATTCTCCTTTGGTTCCCTCAGTACGCCTAGATTTCCCATCAAGAGCCCTGCTGCGACGGTCGCCAATACGCCCGAGAAGTGGAAATATTCGGCGAGCAAGAATGAACCGTAAGCGGCGACGACCGTCAGTGCGGTCTCAACCAGATGATCGGAAGTCCGCCCAGCGAGCACAATTGCTGCCCCTCCCGCCGCAATCCCCACGAAGATACCACCGCCCGCCATGAGAGCGAGTGCGCGCGCCACATCCGCCGCCGTTATTGCCCCGTCGTCCGCCGCCTGTGCCCAGGTGAGAGCGAGTGCAAACAGGACTGCTGCGACGCCGTCATTGAAGAGGCTTTCACTCTCAACCAACAGACGAAGTCGGCCCTTGATGCCGGTATCCTTGAACATGGCGATGACGGCAATGGGATCGGTTGCGGCGATCAGAACGCTGAACACCAGAGCAGGCGCCGCGGGCCAACCCAGGAAATGCATCATTCCCGCCCCCACAACGAGGGCCGAGATGACGACACCGAGCGTAGAGAGCGTGAGAACCACGACCAGATCGCGGCGCAGCTCGCGCCAGTCAATGCTGAGCGCGGCCTCGAATAAGAGGGGCGGAAGGACGACGTCGAAAATGAAGTCGTGCGTGAGCATCGCTCCCGTATCGAGCCGCGCCACGGCAAGACCGATCCCCGTGATAACGAGGCCCACGGTGTAGGGAAGGCGCATGCGCCGTGCGATTATCGCAACGAGAATCGCCACTCCAAGCAGGCTGATCGTGCGGGTGAGAGTAATGTCCATAAAATCAAGTATAGTTGGCTTGGGAGAAGAAGGAATGCTGAATCGGCAACTAGGAATACGCTGAGCTGACGTTCAGGGAAGGGAGGAAGAATCAAATAGAGTTCTTGGCATATGGCCGGCACAAGTCGAAGCGGGGGGACAATTGGAAAACCAGAAAATTCTCATATGCGGCGCAGGCATTGCGGGACCAACGATGGCGTACTGGCTCCAGCAATACGGCTGCGAACCAACTCTGATCGAACGCGCCCCGGCGTTGCGCGAGGGCGGATACATTATTGATTTCTGGGGCCTTGGCTTCGACGTTGCAGAGAAGATGGGCCTCCTGCCGGCGTTGAAAAACGATGGCTACGAAATAGAGGAAGTCCGACTGGTCAACGAGCAAGGCAAACGCATCGGCGGCTTTGGCGCGCACGCATTCCAATCAATGCTGGGAGAACGCTACCTAAGTATATTGCGCAGTGATCTCGCCAAGCGGATCTACGAATCGCTTGGCGGCAGGGTTAAAACGATCTTTGGGGATTCCATTACGGCAATCGAGCAGGGTGACGATGGCGTCCGTGTGGCATTCAAGCATGCCGCACCAGAGCGCTTCGACCTCGTCATTGGAGCCGGCGGTCTTCACTCGCCGGTACGCAAACTTGTTTTCGGTCCGGAAGGTCGATTTGAAAAATATCTCGGCTACTACGCCGCCTCATTCAGCACTGATGGCTACCCACCCAGAGACCCACGCGCCTATGTCAGCTACGCTGCGCCGGGCCGGCAGGTATCCAGGTATTTGTTGCGCGGAGATCGCGCCGTCTTCTTTTTCGTCTTTTCAAGGGAGACCAAACTGCTGGTTGGGCAACACGATCTCAAGTCACAAAAGGAAACTCTGCGCGAGGTATTCGGGGAAGACGGGTGGGAGTGCCCGGATATTCTCAAAGCCATGGAGACGTGCTCCGACCTTTACTTCGATAGCCTAAGCCAGATTCGTATGGATACCTGGTCGCAGGGACGAGTGGCATTGATCGGGGACGCCTGCTTCTGCCCATCCCTGCTGGCCGGGCAGGGCTCCGCACTCGCCATGACGGGTGCCTATGTCCTTGCCGGAGAGCTGAAAAAGGCCGATGGCAATTATCGCATCGCATTCAGAAACTATGAGCAGCTTTTTCACCCGTTGATTTCCCGCAAGCAGCGCGCCGCCGAGAGGTTTTCTGGATCGTTTGCACCGAAGACGAAGTTCGGCATCTTCGTTCGCAACCAGGTCATTCACCTCATGTCCATGCCGTTTGTCGCTAACCTGGCCATGGGTCGTCTGCTCTTTGATCCACTGACGTTACCCGTCTACGATTCACGCTGACACTACGTCCGCAAAAATCCCCTTGAGCACGGCGCGGCGTGGCCCGCCCGTGGCATCCACGTCCGGCACGTATTTTTCCTCAGCATTCGGGAACAGAAAATCCCGCTGTGACAAACATTGAACGGGCAAGTCCTTGACCGGAACCTTGCTATGCGGACTGAGGCCATCTGAATGTCGAGAAGGCCTCCTCATTTGGCTGCTGTCGTAGAACGGTAGGCCGTCAGCCGCTCGACGGCGAAAATGATGATGCCCATGGCCACGAAGAAGGTGCGCGCCGCCTCGGTCATCGAGACGAGGGCGAGAATGACCAGTACCGGACCGACGATCCGCTCGACCCATTGGTGTATAACGATCGGGAGTGCTTTGATGACGCCGGCTGGGAAGTCGGTCAGGAGCGTCATCAACAGATGAATGCCTGCAAGCGCGTAGGACAGCGCAGCGGGCCAGCCTGAGAGCCCTATAACTGTCGGGGCCACCGCGAAGATCACGACGGCAAGGTAGTCGATCGCACCATGGACGGTAGGGGAGATTGGCTTCATGTCTGCACTCCCGGCCTGAAATATCGCCGGAGACGCTAGACAATCGGGCTTTATCTGTCTGTCAGATGGATGACACTTCCTTTGGGCCGGTGTCTACCGACCGTGCAAACAGGGAGAGTGCACTGTCATTCACGCAAATCATATCGCGAGTGTAGTTTAAGAGGCCGCGCTTGCGAAGGCCACTGAGGATTGAGCTCGTGACCGGACGCGATGCGCCCACGAGGTCGGCGATGTCCTGCTGGGTAAGCCTTATCTCCAGCGAGAATCCATGCGGGCACCGCGCGCCGAAGCTGCCAGCGAGTTCCACCAGCGTTTCAATCACCCGCCGGTCGACGGATTGGGTCATCGCGCGGAACACTCGCCGCTCAGCCGATCGTTTCGATCTGGCCAAGTATTCGGCGACGAAGACCGCCAAACGTGGATTGGCTTCCATGGCGGCGCGCAGTTCGCGTGCGAGCACGCATTGTACCACAACATCGCCAATTGCTCGCGCCGTTTCCTCGTTCTCCGACGGCAGTTGGCGGTTTGGAATTGCGCCCGCGATGTCGCCGTATTTCAACAGCTCGATCGTAATCTCCGTCCCATCCTCGCAAATGCGTGACGTTTTCACGAAGCCGTCCAAAATAAGGAACAGCGCATTCGCAGGCTCGCCCTGCGCATAGAGGGCCGCCCTGTCCGCGAGTCTGACGCGCCGAGCCGACTTGCACATCGACGCAATCAACGCGTCGATTGGCACGCCCGCGGTGCTCAGTTCGATGTCAAATGCCCCGGCCATCTTTTCCCCATTTTATGCAGAACTGTACCCCTGATTTCGAAACAACATGCGGATTTATAGCTAGCGGCGCAACATCCGCGGAATGCCGGACAAGAGCTGCAAAAGGGACAAGGATGACGGACGCGGAACGACGCGCCGCGCGCTGCCCAGCAGCAGCGCGTCAAGGAGCGCTGGGGGTATTGCGCCCGATTGGTGCGGGGGGATTCGCACCGACTCCGCCTTGCAGTGCGATTCCCCGCACCGGAATCGCATGGAAGGTTTCAAATCCTATGGCGTCGTGATGTATGCTCAAGGCCCCCTGAACACTGGGGATCAGCACCCGCAGATTGGGAAAGACGGGCAGAAGCGGAACACCGCGCCATGGCATGCACCGTCGCGCAAGTCAGGGCGGCGGGCTGGGGCGACGCTTGCGCCGGGGAAGCTATCCGCGACCGGCTGGAGGAGATCGAGATTTGCAGCATCAATGTTGAACTGCTGAACCGGATGGGTTCATTCGATACACGTCTGGAGGCGACGACCGACCCGCTCTTGCTTCCCGGCTATCGCAAACTGGTCAGGAAGTGGAACGAGGAGCTTATGCGCTTCCAGATGAACGTGTGCGTCGAGTCGCGCATGGCCTGCGGGAATCAAGCCGGGGCGGAAGCCGCCTATCGTGAATTTGTAGAATGGATGAATGGACCAGACCGCAAAGCGTTTGACGAAACCGGATGACATTGACCGGCCTTCACTGTTCAGGTTTTGACCGGCCATAATTTTTCCTGACTTCGTCAACGACAGCCAGAATTTCGGCTTTCTGTTCAGGGGTTGGTTCACGTCCTGTAAATCCGCCACGCTCGGGATCGCAAAACACATGAACGTGAGCTTCAGTGGGCGTGGTGATGTGCCTCATCGCCGCGTGCCGGCCTGTTCATCATCCGCAACATGTCGATGCCGCCGGTCGTGACGAACCGCCACACCAGAAAAGCCGCGAGGAGAAGAAATCCAATATTGAGCCAAGTCGTGTAATTCCACGTGACGGAAGCTTCAACGACGCGGGCCTGGTGCTCGCGGGGAATGAGACCAAGGAAACCAAACAATCCTTCGACAACAAGGGCAGCGCCCGCCATCGAGACATAGAACGTGATGAGCAGGAACGTGGCCATCTTCAGTCCGTAATACTTGCGGTAGATGTTCAAAATCGGCAGGACGATCAGGTCGGCCAGAATGAAAGCAAGCACGCCACCGAAGCTGATGCCGCCGTTCCACAACACGGCAGCGAGGGGAATGTTTCCGACTGAACAGACGAAGGAAATGATAGCGACGAGTGGCCCGACGATCGGTCCCCACAGCGTAGCCAGGACCGGATGATCGGTCAGGAAGAAACCGTTCCAGAAATCCTGCGGGACCCAGGCGGCAATCGCTCCAGCGATCACGAGTCCACCAACGATATCCATCCACACTGCGGCAAAGTCCATGACGAAGTAGTGGCTGATTGCGGTCAGTCCTCTGTCTGAGGTGATCCGCCGCCATAGCGAGCCTTCAGCGGGAACCGACATATCCATCTCGGCATGTCCCTCCATTCGCCCGGCAATGCCTTTTTCGGCTTGGTCCTTTGCCGCCTGAAGGAGTTGCGGTCGCAAGAATAGGCGGAAAAGAACAGCGATAATCGCGACCATGATCGGCGCGGCGATCGCCTCTGCGGCCATGAACTGCCACCCCATGAGCACGATCAGGATGATGCCGAGCTCAAGAACGAGGTTGGTGGATGCTATCTCGAAAGCCATGGCAGCCGTGAAGTTCGCGCCCTTGCGAAAGATCGATCGCGCAATTGCGACCGCCGCGTACGAGCAGGACGAGGAAGCGGCCCCAAGCGCCAGCGCAATGCCGATCGAGTGCGGGCTGTCGTCGGGCAGAAGGCGGCTCATCTCCCGGTGCGAGACGATTGCCTGAATGACGGCGGACAGCGCAAAGCCGAGCACGAGTGGCCACAGGATTTCCCATCCCATGGCAAACGCCATGCCGAGCGCGTTCAATAGTGCCGTGAACATTGGGACGTCCTATACTACCTGTGAGACACAGGTTTCTCGTGTACTTCTTTCGACAACGTGACAACGCCCTCTAAAATTCTGTTGCGCGTGGGCTCTGGGCAGCTCTTATAGAACTCCGTTTAAACGAAACTCCGCTAAATGGCTAAATGTGAGTGGTGGGGGAATGAAGATCGGGCTGTATTCCCATTCAGATCCCCGCATACCACTCATACCCGCGATCAGGCCAGAATCCGCCCTTTCCGCGCCCGAACCTGCCAAGCTGGTCGGTCAATTCAATGCGCATCACGTATTTTGCGTGCTTGTAGCCGAGTTGCCGTTCGACCCGTAGCCGCAGGGGAGCTCCGTGGCCGACGGGAAGCGGCACGTCGTTGAGGCTATGCGCCAGAATGGTTTGCGGATGGAAAGCATCTATTAAATCGATGCTTTCATAATATTGTCCGGTACCACCCGCGGCCCGTTCATAAATGTCGGCGCAGTGGAAGATCACGAACCGGGCGGTGGGAAGCAGGGAAGCGCGCTGAAGCACAATGGCTAGCGGAACGCCCTGCCATTTGCCGATGGCGCTCCACCCTTCGACGCAGTCATGGCGAGTGATCTGGGTTCGCTGCGGCAGGCTCCGCACATCCGCCAGAGACAATTGCAGAGGTTTGGCGACCAGCCCGTCGACGCGCAGACGCCAATTGGCAAAATTGCTTTCCAGCAAGGCCGCATATTCCTCACCCTCTGGCATGTGGCTGCCATTCACCTTAAAAACCGGCGACACATCGCTGGCCGTGAACTCGCGAGCGAGCGCATGCCGGCCGCCAAGCAGCCGCTGGACGCGATAGGTCAACCATTCGGCTGAGGAAAGGCCCTCCTGGACATCCGAGGATTCGGACAGCCGGTCGCAGCCGGCGACCAGCGTCCCACCGAGACCAGCCGCACCAAGAGCAAGAAACTGACGCCGGGCGAGCCGAATGTTACTCATGATTGTCCTCGAAAGAGATGGCAAATTTGCCGGTGATCATCGAGCGCAGCTCGTTCAGCGGTCCGGCCAGAAACACCATCGCGACATGAACGAAAACAAACAGCACAATCAGGCTGGCTGCGACGAAATGGATCGTCCGCGCGGATTGCCGTCCGCCGAATATGTCAACAAGCCAGGGCAAAATTGCATCCATCCCCGGCGACATGGTGAGGCCGGTCAAGATCATCAGCGGCAACAGTACGCCGATCACGACCAGATAGGTCAGCTTCTGGAGGGGATTATAATGGCGCGCCTCCTCGCCATGGGGAAATTTCAGCCGAAGGTGGTCGAGAGCGTCCTTGAGAAGGGACCGTGGCCGCAGCTGCTGCTTGCTGGGCAGGAGATCACGCCGGAGATGTCCGCTGGCAATTCCGGCCACGAAATAAGCCAAGAGGTTCGCGACGAACAACCAAGCAAAAAAGAAATGCCACCGCCGCCCCAAAGCGAGATCGCGCCAGCTTGGAAGTGTAGCCCACCGTGGAAAGGCGCGCTGTACAGTGTCGCCGCTTGCATTGCGGGAAACGCCGAGGATTTCCGTCGTCTCGAATGTTGCTGAACCGATCCGGGCGAAGCCAACCTCCGGGCCATCCCCCGACTCATTGGCCCCGATCTCGAACGTTGGCCGGTCAGTGTCGGCGCCGAACTGCCCCCAATAAAGGGCCGGATGCGCCATAAAAATCTGCAGGCCGCTCATCAGCAGCGTGGTCACGCAGAGCAAATTGATCCAATGGGTCAAGCGAGTAATGCGAGCGTGTCGGTAGACGAGCAGCCGGCGCGAGCGCTGCACTGGTTGCCCTAGGTCTGCCTCGCGAATTTCACTCATGGCCGGCTCCCAGTTCTCTTCGCCCATTCGTCTCCGCGGGTTCGTTCCGGCACAAGGCGCGGACCGGACCCGCAGCCGCGCGAATTTATTTTTGTGAGCTGCCCATGGCGTCACTGCCCATATGGTCGCCCTTCATGGCATCGCCCTTCGTAGCATCGCCCTTCATAGCGTCGCCCTTCATATGGTCGCCCTTCATGGCATCACCCTTCATGGCGTCCCCTTTCATTTGGTCCTGTGTCGGCGTTTCCGACTTCATCGTGTCCTCGGCGGACGCGCCGCCGGCGTACAGTGCGCCCGCCACAACAAAGGCTAAGGCGGCAAAGCTAGTGATCATGGAATTCATCTTCATGGCGTTTACTCCTCTATATGGTTGGCGCCGGGTGTGGCGCACTCTGGTTCACCGCCCCAAAGCACACTGCCCGGGTGGCGTCTTGGGACCAGTGACTTACGGTCAAAGCAGGGCCGCGGGTCCCAAATCTCGCGAGTCCGGCCGCTTGGGTCGAACTGTCAGCTCTCTTCGGGTTCGAATTTCAAGGCAACGCCGTTCATGCAGTAGCGCAAGCCAGTCGGCGGCGGACCATCTTTAAAGACGTGGCCAAGATGCCCGCCACAGCGCCGGCAATGCACCTCGGTGCGCTCCTCCCACAAACTCCGGTCGGTTTTGGTGCCTACCGCGCCTTCGATTGGGCTCCAGAAACTCGGCCAGCCTGTTCCGCTGTCGAACTTGGTTTCCGACTTGAAGAGCGGCAGTTCGCACCCGGCGCAAACAAAGACGCCGTTGCGATGCTCTTGAAGCAGCGGGCTGCTGAAGGCGCGCTCCGTAGCCTCATGTCGAAGCACCTGATACTGAGCCGGTGTAAGAAGCCGCCGCCATTCCTCGTCTGTCTTCGTCACCTCCAACTCCTCTGCTTTGGCGAGAAGCCAAGCAGGTCGGACGGCTCCGCCAACCGCGGCCGAAGTCAACACCAACAATAAATCGCGCCGACGCATTGTCAGGACTCCTCTATTTTACTGTTGGTTGCCGCCGACGAGCACCGCCTGCACGCGATAGAATTCCGGGTACAGTTTTTTCAAATTGGCGATTTTCGGCAGGTCATAGACCGCAATGTAGGTGCTGCTGGGATGAAGCGTGGCATAATCCTGATGATAGGGCTCGGCCCGATAGAACGCCTGCAGCGGTTCCACCTTGGTCACAATCCGGTTCGCGAAGGCATGCGCCTTGTCGAGTTCGGCGATATAGGCCTCGACGGCCTGTTGTTGCGCGTCGCTGGTGGCGAAAACCTCAGACCGGTACTGGGTGCCTTCATCGGGCCCCTGCCGGTTCAATTGTGTCGGGTCGTGCGCCACCGAGAAATAGATCTGCAGCAGGCGGCCGAAGGAAATCTGCGCCGGATCAAAGGTGATCTCGACCGATTCGGCATGCCCCGTGCGGCCGGAGCTGACTTGCTCATAACTGGGGACGGGCATCACTCCGCCCGCGTATCCTGAAATCGCGCTCGTGACGCCCTTGGTATGCTGGAACACGGCCTGAACGCCCCAGAAACAGCCGCCGGCGAAAACCGCTTTTTCTGTTTTGCTCCCCGATGAATTCTGCACGTCGGTGAGCGGTGGGTTGATCGGCGTAGCCGACTCGGCTGCGGCCACGCTCACGAGCCGGGATGAGGCGATGATGCCGAGCGTGGTCAGCAAGAGCCCAAGGCCAGCGCGGATCACGCGCAAGCGGCACTGTTGGGAAGGGGCGGAATTGGTCTGCATGGTCTGCGTGCGATCCCTTGGTTGAAACAGGTGACGGAACGGTGGGCAGGAATTGTACCTACGAACTACAATTCGTCTCGGGCGCTGTTTTGGTTACAGATAGGGACGATCAACTTTATGTGTGCCGCAAAGCCGTCGCGCGAGAGCTGGAATCTTTTCGATTCCGTCAATCAAACAAACGGTCCATGCAAAGTGGGCCGTTACCGCACGAAGTGTAACCTGGGCGAACACAAATCCCGCCGCAAACAGGAATCTGAAGACCATTTGCATATTTGGTTCTCCTCGGTTCGAGGATTGACTCGTAAAACTCCGCTCACGATCGCCCGAAGGAATGGCCACATGTCTAGATTTGGTTCGCGTGAAGCGTAACGCACCAGCCGCGACTGGTTTTGGTTCCGTGCCTCCACAGCAAGATACGGACGGAACAAGATACCACTCGCGAAGACCGCCACGACGATATAGACCTTCGGGCGGTCGACGTTCGATCTTCTGTCCGTCTGTTGCGAGACAATGAACGCAGCGAGTCACAGGATGGGCGATATAAGTGGTTTTATAAACTTCCGGATAGCTATTAACTCGATAGTCGCACGCTATCTCTCCGCTGGGGTGAGCTGCAGGCGTCGCAATGCACTTGTATGACGGGTTTGCTGTCCAGCGGTTTTTCAAGCTTTCTGGACATTACTGGGACCAGCCCACGAGAGGTCTATTTTATTTTCCGTTCAAACTGCTTTGATCTCACCACCGTCCATGCGCAGTGGCGGCACGCCGCGCCTACCCGGCCCGGCCTCGCTGGTGCTGTTGCCGGACTCGTCGCGAGCGGTATCGCGGCGACGCTCTATGCGTCGAGCACCGACGACAGCCCGCTCTTCGTGGCCACCTGGTATCCGCTCGCGATCGGCATCGTCATTCTGGCGGGCTATGTTGCCGCCTCACGCTGCCTGAGATGGTCGCCGTTGTGATCGGATGAACGATTCGTTGTCGACGCCGCTACGGACTGCTCCCAATCATGCCGAGGACTGCAGGTAGCGCCTGCCATCTCAATCGACAGGAGACGGTGCAGGGTGACACCGAACTCCGGCGGCGGATCACGTGGACGTGACTTCTTTGACGCATGTTTTCGCCCGGCCGGCTGTAACGGCGATCATCTCGCCTGCGAACTACCAGTAACGAGACACTCGGGCCGGGGTTACGGAACGCCAATCAGTCCCCCATCGGCCCCCATCGGGGGGATTGGGGTTAAGTACGCATTGGTTCACTTAATAAAACCGGCAGCACCGCGTTGCGCAGAGGCAACATTGCCTCCCGCGGCGTTGCCGGGTGCGCGGGTGTCCGCCCCGAATGGAGCCCGCTTGTTGGAGTGACGTGATGACACTTGGAAAAATCGTCTGGATCCTCATTTTTTCAAGCCTCGCCGCGACCGGAGCCGCGCTGGCCCGGGACATTTCCAAAAACCGGGCCAACTCTAAAAACCTGGCCAACTCTAAACAGGTGGCCAACGTCAAGGGAGACAAGGTGCCTCCGATTGGGGCGGCAACCTCCGTGGTGGTCAACCACGTCTGGCCAGAAGTGCCGATCGTCGTGGGGCGCAGCATCAGTTTGCATCACAAAACCAAGCTGCATCACGTGAGAAATGAAGCCGCTCGATTCGAACGAAAATTCAACTTCGGCGGACGGTTCGCAATCCGGTTAAAAATGAAGTGAATAGGAGATAAAGATCATGCATATCAGCTCGACTGGCACCATCGAAGGAGGACGTGTTCTCTATGCGATCGGCAGGATCGAGGCCGCCTCCACCTGGCACCCGGCGCACGGCTCCCCCCTGCAAGAGAACTGGCGGGAGCTCGTTTTACGCGAACTCATTCGCAATGCCGAGGATATCGACGCCGACGCGATCATTCGGGTCGACTACCAAAATGACGGCGTCATCCGGATTGACGAGACCGGCGTGAAGCTCAAGCGCGTGGTCGCAGCCGG
>Ga0182024_10012679_pt1 | contig 16628 bp, 14 predicted proteins | sample P32metaG_FD_120480 | JGI IMG/M metagenome (GOLD analysis project Ga0182024, IMG submission 120480) | Permafrost microbial communities from Stordalen Mire, Sweden - P3-2 metaG (Illumina Assembly) | ecosystem: Environmental > Terrestrial > Soil > Wetlands > Permafrost | place: Sweden: Stordalen... | reverse complement strand
TTGCGAGACGGATGGGCTCAGCCCTGGCCGGCCGGCGTGGAGATGCTGTGCTACATGGTTGCTCACGAAGCCCACCATCGCGGGCAGGTGTGCATGCTTGCGCATCAGCTCGGATTTCCGCTGCCGATCAATGTAACATCCGGGATTTGGAATTGGGAGAAGTTGTGGAAGGAGTGTGGGTCGCCAGGCGGACCGGGTTCCGCTGCTTAAGGAATCGAATTGTGGCCGCTCTAGACCCATTCCCCCTGCCGCATCAGTGGTTCGGCGATGCCCGCGGCGGTGATGCCGTCGATGTCCAGGTTGCCGGAGCCGATCATCCAGTCGACGTGGATCAGGCTGTCGTTCGCGCCTTTTGCGGCGAGTTGCTCTGGGGTCAGCTTGTCACCATCGCGCAGGCATGACGTATACGCCTGACCCAAGGCGATGTGCGACGCGGCATTCTCGTCGAAGAGCGTGTTCAGAAAGAGCATTCCGCTGGCTGCAATGGGCGAGGAATGGGGAACGAGCGCCACTTCGCCCAGGCGGCGCGCGCCGTCGTCGGTGTCGATGAGGCGCTGCAGGACTTCCTGGCCGCGGCTGGCGTGGGCTTCCACGATGCGCCCTTTTTCAAACCGCACCTGGATGCCTTCGATCATGGTCCCCTGGTGCGAGAGCGGCTTGGTGGCGGTCACAGTGCCGTCGGCGCGGTCTTTGTGCGGGGTGGTGAACACCTCTTCGGTGGGCATGTTGGGAATGCAATAGAGGCCGTTGCCCGCGGTGGTGCCGCCGCCCAGCCAGAGATGATCGTCGGCAAGCCCGAGGCGGAAATCGGTTCCGGGCCCGCGATACTTGAGGGCCGCATAGCGCTTCTCGTTCATTTTTGCTGCGCGCCTGTGCAAACCGGCGTCGTGGGTTTTCCACGCGGCAACGGGATCCTCGCCATTGATGCGCGTGGTCTGGAAGATGGCTTCCCAAAGTCTGGCCAGCGCCGCGTCGGGCGTGTCCTCGGGAAACATGGCCGCTGCCCAGGCCGGCGTCGCGCTGGCCACGATGGTCCAGTTGATCGCGTGACGAGTAATCAGTTCGAGCGCCGGGCGATAGGCCTGCGAAACCGCGCGGTTGGCGCGGCCCACTTTCTCCGGGTCCTCATTGGAGAGCAGGTTTGGATTTCCCCCGGTGATGGCCAGCCGCGCCGCGCCGCTTTTGAAGGCCGCGCCCATGCCGTCGTAGAGCCACTTGGCCGCGTGGTCGAAGCTCTCGCCGGGTGCGAGACGATAGCGCATCAGCGACGCTTCATCGTCGGTATAGAGCGTGGTGACGAGGGAAGCGCCGGCGCGGTAGGCCTGCTCAGTGATGCGGCGCGCCAGCGGGAGCGCGTCGAGCGATGCGGTCATCAGCAGTTCCTGCCCAGGCCGCAGACCGAGGCCCACCTGCACAGCAACTTCGGCAAGGAGGTTGAGTTTCTGTTCGTGAGTTCGCTGATCGGCGCTGATGGCGGAAGTGCTCATGGAGTCCTCGGGATCATGTTCGAGCGTTGGATTCGGCGGCGATCAGTTTGAAGACCGCGTAGTTTCATTCTAAGCGTTGCCGTCTCCCCTGGGGTTGTTGACCGAGGAGGCGAAGTTTCGAGGATCGGGACCATAGTCGCGGTTCGTCCCGCCACCTGCAGTGGGGCAGACGCCGCTTGCGCGGCATGGGGTCACGAAGCCGGGGGGCTTCCCGCCCTGTCCCCAGGAAGAACTGGAAAGGATGGTGCACGGAAGTTGACTCCCAGGTCGCAGACGCGAGACCTGAGGCACCCGCGGCCATGGGTGGGGCGGACGCTGCCGGCGCGGCTCCGGGGCGGGAGGTGAGGAAAAGGCGAGAATTACAGATGCAGTTGTAAACTCAGACCCAGTGCGGGCGTCTACATGGGTGATGGCAGCCGGCACTGCATTGGATGCGATGGCCATAACCACGGCAGACGACGCCGCTGCGCAGGAATTTGCGCGTGTGGTGGAGCGGCACCGGCCGCAGATCTTTCGTTTTCTGCTTTCGTCCACGCGCGATATGGACCTGGCGGAGACGCTGACGCAGGAGTGTTTTCTGAAGGCGCATCGGAACTGGGGGAGCTTTCGCGGCGAGTCGAGCGCGATGACCTGGCTGATGCGGATTGCGATCAACCTGCAGAAGGACCACTGGCGCAACCGGCGGATGCAATTCTGGCGGACGACGCGGACCAACTCGGTGGATCTGGACGAAGCCAGCGAGTGGCTGCCCAGCGGCGAAAGCTCAATCGAGCAGCAACTGCTGGCCCGGGAGCGGGTCAAGCAGGTGTGGTCGGCGGTGAAGGGATTGAGCGAGCGGCAGAGGACGGTGTTTCTGCTGCGCTATGTGGAAGAGCAGGAGCTGCGTGAGATTGCCGCCGCGACGGGATTGAGCGAGGGCACAGTGAAGGCGCATCTTTCGCGGGCAGTGGCCAGGGTGAGGCTGGAGCTGGGGGGGAAACGATGATGAAGAAATTCGACGACGAAGCGAATGGGTTGAAGGAGCGGGCTGTGGACGCAGAGGATCTGGAGTTGGAGCTGGCGCTGAAGAATTTCAAAAGCAGCGTTCATGCGTGGAGCGATGCGGCGTATCGACGTCCCCGCGCATTTACCAAAGAGGTCCGGCTGCGGAGCTGGCGGCTGGCACTGGGCTGGGCGCTGGGGTGCGTGCTGGTTGCGGGGAGCGTGAGCGGCGGATTGCTGCAGCGGCATCACCGGGTGGAGCAGGCGCGGATTGCCGCCCAGCAGCGCGCGGCCGAGCAGCGGAAGCAGGTTCGCGAGCAACAGGCGCGAGCGCAGGTGTCGGATTCGGATGAGGTTTTGCTGGCCGGCGTGGACAGCGACGTAGCGCGGCAGGTTCCGAGCGCGCTGGAGCCGCTGGCGCAGATGATGGCCGACGACGAGACGAAGTAAGCGGGCCAGAGCAGTGCATTGAAACTTTGGGGGGCCTCGGGGTTCCGAGGCAAGGAGAAAAGGCATGAAGGGGATATTTGCAGTGAAGTTGGGAATGGCGATGGCAGGCGTTTTGCTGGCTGGAACAGCATTTGCGCAGGGACCGGGCGGAGAAGGGCCGGGGCCGGGCTTCGGCGACCATCGCCCGCCGTTTGAGCGGGCCATGGGCGGCGACCATGGGCACTGGTGGAACAATCCGAAGATTGCGGAGCGGTTAAAGCTTACCGACGCGCAGCGCAAGGCGATGGACGATACGCTGCAACAGCACAGGGAGTCACTGGTAGACCTGCGCGGCAGCCTGGAAAAGGCGGAGTTGGAACTGGAACCGATGATGAAAGAGGACCAACCGAACGAAAGCCAGATTCTGGCCCAGATCGACAAGGTGGCGCAGGCCCGGGCGGAGCTGGAGAAGGCAAATGCGCGTTTCCTGCTGGCGATTCGCAGCAAGCTGACGCCGGAACAGTGGAAGCAGATGCAGGCCGACCGTGCCAGCCATCCGCACCCAGGCTGGGGCCGGGGCGGTGGACCGGGTGGGCCCGGCGCGAATGGTACCGGAGCGAATGGCCAGGGACGCGGCAACTGGCAGCGCCACGGACAGACGCCTCCGCCGGATGGGCAGGCTCCACCGCCGGCTGGACCGCAAAGCAGGATGGACTTGGCGCCGGGTCCGGATGCGCCTGCAGCGCCGGAAGAGGGCGCAGGCAGTTTCTAGCAGGCAAAGGTTTGCAGCAAGAGTTTAGTAGCACAGGTTTACAGGCAGAGAGCAAATACGGTTGCAAGAGAAGACCGATGGCGGCAGGGGGCGATCCTCCTGCCGCCGATTTTTTTGCCGGCGAAGATTTTTGAGCGAACACCGTTGAATTGGGGATCGGAGCGGGGTTGGCTGCATCGAAGCGGGACAAGCACCTGGAGCGCAACGGGACAGGGAGTGGTGCCGATCGGGGCAGCGATTGGCGGGGATTGGGACAGCCTGTGGAGCGAAGCGGGGCATGTTGCGCGAGAGTGCGACAAAGTCAGTTTCCAGGACGAATTGAATAAATGACTAAAGTTATTCTCCGCGGCTCCGATGAAGTGGTTGGATGCAGAAACGCCACTCCGGTAACAGCGGAAGGCCTGACGGAATGAAAGTTCAACCGCAGGCAGGGGCGAGCAGGGCATCCTGATAAGGAGCAATTCCCATGGCCCTCGGAGTCTTGAATAATCTCTCGGCGATCTACGCAGAGAACAATCTGAACAACACGAACAACAGCCTGCAGACGGTGTTGCAGCAGTTGTCGTCCGGTTCGAAGATCAACTCCGGTGCCGACGACGCCGCCGGCCTTTCGCTGGTGAACGGGCTGGAGGCGAACCAGACCGCGCTGACCCAGTCTGCGACCAACGCCACGGAAGGTGTTGGCCTGCTGCATGTGGCAGACGGTGCGCTGTCCCAGGTGACGAACCTTCTGGACCGCGCCGTGACGCTGGCTACGGAAGCCTCGAACGGCACGCTGAACAGCACGCAGGATGCCGCGGCGAACCAGGAGTTCCAGTCGATCCTTGCGGAAATCAACAACATTGGCTCGACGACCACCTACAACCAGGAGCAGGTGTTTGCCGGCAACACGATCGCGATTTACACCGGCGACTCTTCGACCACCGGATCGTCGATCGACGATCTTTACATTCGTCCGCTGTCCTCGTCCAACGTGGGAGACTCAGCGGGCGCGATCTCGTACAGCAGCGGCGCCAACAATGTGTTTATCGACTTGTCGAAGAATGGCACAAACGCGTCGGCCAGCGACAGTCTGAGCGGCACTTCAACGACCATCAATGTGAGTTACCTGACCAAAGGGTCGGGAGGCTCGGCGGTTACGGCGACGGCGGCGATCACGGTGGGCACCGGCACCTCATATGCGAACACCGGGCAGGGGCTGATCAACGCCATCAACAACGCGGGCCTGGGACTGAATGCGACCTTCTCCACCGCGCTGCAGGCTGGAGCAGCGGCCGTGAGCACGGCAACGGCAACCAACGGGACGACAGCCGGGACTGGCAGCGATACAGGCATCGAAATATCGGGCACAGGATTGGGCACGGGCAGCAATGGTTCCGGCGTGGTGGGCGCGCTTTCGGTAAACGCGTCGGCCGACATCCTGACTGGAACGCTCAGCGTGGTAGGATCCGACGGCAAAACCCATGCCATTGTGCTGGGCACGCCCAATTCCACCGACACACTGGCCAACCTGGCGGCGACCATCAATACGGACGGGTACGGCGTGACGGCTTCGCTGAGCAACAGCAGCAAGACCATGACTCTAACGACGGCCAACTCCGCCGTGTCGGTCTCCGGCACGTCCATTACCGACACCACCGCCACGATCGTGAACGCCGCCCCCACTCTTGCTTCTCTCGCGAGCACGCTGACGGTTGCCAATAAATCCGATGTCCTTACCGGAACGCTCTCCGGCGTCGAAGGCAATATCGCCCACACGCCCTATTCCATCACACTGGGCGCGGCGGGCACCACCGACACGCTGGCCAACCTGCTGCATACCATCAACGTGACGGACGTAGCCTACGGGATCACCGCCACGCTCAACGGAGCCGGAACCCAGCTGACCTTTTCCGCTACCGGCGGAGATACCGGTGTTCCAACCATGGTGGGCGCGGCCCTCACGGATACCACCCCGGCATCCACGGTGAGCACGGCCATCTCCAGCGTAGCCACGATCGATACCGCTTACTACGCACAGGTGGGCGCCTTCACGGTGGCAGCCAGCGGCGACGCGCTGAGCGGCTCGCTGCAAATCGGACAGAACACGATTACGCTTGGCGCCGCGGGATCGACAGCCACCATCGCCGAGTTGGCTACCTACATCGACGACGGCAGTTTCGGGGTGAAGGCCACGCTGAACACCGCCGGGACGCAGATCGTTTTCACTTCGGCGAACTCGGCCATGACCTTCGGCGGCGCACCGATTGACGTTGCCGCGGCAGACCCGGTGGTGACCTCGGCCAATGCGGATTACTCGGAGTATTACAGCGTGGGAATCACGGGCGCGGTGACGGACTCCAGCACCGGCGGCGGGACTACTTCGACCGGCATGACGGTGGACACCAACGGCACGGGCGGGACGGCGACCATCAGCTACACGGATGGGGCGGGCGAGGACCTGAGCAACACGGACCTGACAACGCAGTCCGATGCCGAAACCGCTTTGCAGGACATCAACGTCGCCATCAGCGCAGCGGCAGCACTGGACGGATATGTGGGCGGCCAGATCAACACGCTGGACTCCATCAGCCAGGTGATGAGCACGCAGCAGGAGAACGTGGTTTCCGCGCAGAATGCGGTGCAGGCCACGGACTATGCGTCGGCGACTTCGAACATGTCGAAGTATGAGATTCTGAGCCAGACGGGAATCGCTGCATTAGCGCAAGCTAATAGTGTGCAGCAGGAAGTGACCAAGCTCTTGCAGTAATCGGACTTTAGGTAATCGCAACATTGCAGCAACTTCAAGACAACCCAGGGACGGGCGGCGGCAAAGGTCAAACTTTGCCGCCCATTTTTTTGTTGGGGCGGATACGGCGAGAAAATGCGCTGATAGCAGGGAAGTTTTGCACCGGGCTGCTTTCAGTTGCCGGGCCGCATCTCACCGTATACGAACCCCGCGCAGGGTTCGAATACGCCGGCGCTGGAATTGCGCCGCACAAGGAAAAAATGAGGTGACACGTATGAGATCCGATGGCCCACTGATTCTCGCTGTTCTTTTCCTGGGAGCGGGATTGACGATTATTTTTGCTTACGGCGTTGGTACTGAGGGTTTCAACGCAGCTTACCCGTTCGCAGCGGCGAATCTCCATCTATTGATTTCAACCTCGGGCCCGGCTGCAATCGGTGGTTTGGGGTTGGTGGTGGTGGGGCTTCTGCTCATGGCCTGGGCGGTGATCTGCGCAATCGTGGCGCAGTTCATGGTCTTTGGAACGGATCACGGGCGGGCCACGCGCCAGGAACGCCAGGAGCAGAAGCGGCTGGACCGGGAAGACCGGATACTGGAGCGGGAAGAGCGGCTGAAGGCCTCGTATCCGAAGATGTGAAGACTGAGGGTAGAGACCCGCGCTGTTGGGCGGGCGCTTGCCGGTGACGGGACGAAGCGAAAGAAAGAGCAATTCGGGTCAATCCCGATCAGGCTTTAGCTCTTACGGCTCTCGCAGGCCTTCCGCCTTTTGCGCCGTTGGTCCGCGCAGCCTTGCGCTTGGCCTCCGTCCTTGCCTTGCCGCCTTTGCTGCCGAGTTGTGCCATCCAGCGGCGGTTTCCATACACACCCTCGATCAATGCCGGGACATACAGATCGACGTCCAAGCCCGGAAAGCTGATGCCGGTTCCTCCACCGAGCAATTCGTAGTTCTGAAGCTGCTGGTGCGTGGCGCTGCCGAGATCCTGCAAATCCTCGATTGGAAGCACCAACCGGCGGTGGTTGCTGAGCCCAACGATGAGGAGGTTGAGGCCTGGAATATGTTCGACCGTTTGCGCGAGCAGTTCGTTGCGGTGCAGCTTTGCGCTGTGGAGCGCTGCGTCGATCTCGGCATCGGATGTTACGACATCGTGTTCAGCCATGATGTTTCTCCCATAGAAGAACCAGTTGGTCGAAATGCCTCGCAGCTACGGCCAGCACGTGGCGCACATCGGCCCTGCTTCCGTTGCCCGGACGGACTCCGTCAGTCCCCCGCGCCAGCGACACATTGCCGTCTGCCAGCAGACTGACGATGACCTCGACCTCAGAGTAGAAACCGTGCACATGGCGAGGCTCGTGGTCCATGGTGTAGACCACAAACCGAACGCCTTCGAGCCGGATCGAGCTCATCTGTTCCCATATTAACCTAAGCCCTTTGGGTTTTCTGTATCTTTCGGGGTTATTTGGGCAAGGGCTGAGTGCCGGTGATGGTGAATGCGGCTTCGGATTTGGATTGGGTTTCCTGGGGTTGGGCGCCGGCCAGGGTGAGAGTGTATTTGCCGGGCAGGATGCTGCGGTTGCCCTGTTCGTCGACGCTGGAAAGTGTGCGGGGATCGATGGTGATGGATACTTCGCGGCTCTGGCCGGCGGGGATGGTTATGCGCTGAAAGCCGGCGAGCGAGTGGGTGGGGCCGTCTTTCTGCGGAGTCTTGAGATAGGCTTCGACGACCTCGTCGCCGTTGACGGCGCCGGAGTTGGTGACGCTGACGGTTGCCGTAAGGGGGTCGCCGGCTTTAAGCGTATCTGCGGAGAGGCTGACCTGGCCGTAGGTGAATTTGGAGTAGCTGAGGCCGTAGCCGAAGCCCCAGAGTGGCTTGCCCTGGAAATAGCGATAGGTGCGGTCTTTCAGTGCGTAGTCGGTAAACGCGGGCAGGCCGTCGAGCGAGGCGTAGAAGGTGACGGGCAGGCGGCCGGCGGGGTTGTTGAGGCCGGCCAGGGTGTGGGCGATGGCGTTGCCGCCGTCGACGCCGGGATACCAGGCTTCAAGGACTGCGTCGGCGTGCTGGTTGGCCCAGTTGAGGGCGACGGCGCTGCCGCTCTGCAGCACAACGACAAGAGGCTTGCCGATGGCGGACAGGGCTTCAAGAAGCTTCTGCTGGGGTGCGGGCAGGTCGAGGCTGGTGCGGTCGCCGCCGCTGAAGCCATCAATCTTGATGTTCATCTCTTCGCCTTCGAGTTGCGGCGAGAGGCCGACGAAGGCCACGACGACATCGGCTTGTTTGGCTTGGGAGACGGCTTCGGCAAGTTGCGCCTCCGCGGGCGCTTCCCACTTGAGCGTGAGGCCGCCGCCGGCCTGATCGCCGGAGTGCGAGTACTCGAGCTCAAACTCATGGGGGTTGGTGTCGGTGAAGTCGACGGGGATGGAAGGGATCTTGACGTTCAATTGCTCCGGCGGAGCGGTGGGAGAAGCTCCGGGCGCGGATTTGAAGTTGCCCAGGGCGGAGAGGTCTCTGCCTTTGCGCAGGCTGCCTTCGGAGAGGACTTTCCCGTCGAGGGTGAAGCGGTAGGACTCAGCGGGCGTGTAGGGGAAGGTGTCTCCGGACTCGAGGGTGAAGACGTAGTGGCCGGCAGCGGGGACAGCGAGCGAGCCGGACCAGCGGACGGAGTAGTTGTTGGTCTCGATCTGCGGGACGGGGCGGGCGTTTTCCCAGTCGGCCTGGATGGCGGGCTCGGTGTTGGCGGCAACGGGGCGGCCGGTCCAGTCGGACGTCGAGAAGAACTCGGTCTTCAGGCCCTTGTTCATGCCGAAGGCGGTGCGAGGGACGGGAACGCCAACGCCCTCGGCCAGCGTGGAACCTTGCGCATAGAGGATGGGTGACGAACGGAACTGGCGGACTATGCCGTCGAGCGGCGTGACAGGAAAAAGCGGCGTACCGACGTAATTGCCGAGGATGGAAGGCAGCAGATCGGCCGTGGGGCCGATGACGGCAATGTGGCCTGGAGCGGACTGGAGCGGAAGAACGCCGGAGTTCTTGAGCAGCACGATGCTTTCTTCGGCGGCTTTGAGCGAAGTCTGGCGATTGGGGATGGAGGCTGCGCTCTGGAAGGGGATGCGGTCGAGGGGGTTGGAGCCTTGCGGATCGAAGAGGCCGAGCTCGAAGCGAGCGGTGTAAAGGCGCTCGGCGGCCTGGGTGATCAGGTCTTCCGTGACCAGGCCCTGGTGGACGGCGTCGGCGAGGGTGTTGAAGCCCGGGGTCCAGATGCTGCAGGAGAGATCGGTTCCGGCCTGGATGGCGAGAGCGGCGGAGTGCGTAATGTCAGGAGTTTTCTTGTGGCCCTGGTTTACGTCGACGATGGCGCCGCAGTCGGAGACGACGAAGCCCTTGAATCCCCAGGCGTCGCGTAGGTGGTCCTTGAGGAGCATCTTGTTGGTGCAGGCGGGCCACTCGTCGATGGAGTTGTAGGCGCACATGACGGACTGAACGTGGCCCTCGGTGACGGTAGCGCGGAAGGCGGGCAGGTAGGTCTCTTCGAGGTCGCGCGGGCTGGGGTCGACGTTGAAGCCGTGGCGCAGCGATTCAGGGCCGGAGTGGACGGCGAAATGCTTGCTGGTGGCGACGGCGCGAAGGTGGTCGAGGTCGCCACCCTGGACTCCGGTGACGAAAGCTACGCCGAGCTTGGCGGTAAGAAACGGGTCTTCGCCGTAGGTCTCCTGGCCGCGGCCCCAGCGGGGATCGCGAAAGATGTTGATGTTGGGCGACCAGAAGGTGAGCCCGTAAAAGATGCGGTGGTTGCCCTGGCGCTGGGCCTCGTTGTACTTGGCCCGGGCCTCGGTGGAGATGACGTTGCCCATGGCGTGGACGATGCTCGGATCCCAGGTGGCGGCCATGCCGATGGCCTGTGGAAAGACTGTGGCGTAGCCGGCGCGGGCGACGCCGTGCAGGGCTTCGTTCCAAGTCTGGTAGTCGGGAATGCCGAGGCGGGGAACGGCGGTGGCCCAGTCTTCCAGCTGGGAGACCTTCTCGTCCAGGGTCATTTGACCGACCAGGTCGTGGGCGCGCTCTGCCGGGGAGAGCCTGGTGTCGAGCCAGGGGGTCTGCTGGGCGGGGGCGGCGGCGCAGAGCGCAATGGCCAGGGATGGAATCGTTAGGGAGAACCAGGGGCGAGAGGGCATGGACGCATTCCTCCGGCGAAGTGAAAAGGCAGCCGCTAGGAACTGTACAGCGCGGGAGGGCTGTTTGGCTAGGTTTATCGGTTTAGTAAAGCAATTCAGATAACAAAAGGGAGGGTGTGTGTTTACCCGCCAGGATCCGGTGCAATGAGGAAATCAGGCGTCGTCATCGGCGTGCCCGGCGGCTTCCATGCGGGGAAGAATGGCCTGGAGTTCTTCGAACTCCGGATGGCCGTGCAGGGGATTGAGACGAGGATCGGCAAGTATCTGGAAGAACCATGGGCTGCGGCCTTCGTTGCAGGCATGCAGTTCGGAAAGCGCTGCATCGAAGTCGCCGAGGGCCGCATAGGCGGCGGGGTTGAAGGACTTGAGGACGAAGCGCTCGCGGCTGAGCCACTGCAGGCGTTCGAGGATGGCGCGTGCCTCGGCGGCGCGGCCGGCACAAGCCAGGGCGTAGGCGTGGACGGCGGCGGCGAGGTCGAAGTAGGGCTGACGCTGAACCAGGTCATGCGTCAGCTGGACAGCTCGCTCTGCTTGTCCGTTAAAGGCCAGGATCATGGAGCCATAGCACGAGGTACCCGCATGGCCGGGAAAGAGGCGGATGGCCTGCTCGGTTTGTTCGACACTTTCGCTTGCCTGGCCGTCGAGGTGAAGGGCCCAGGCCAGGCGAGAATGAAGCCAGGGCGAATAAGGGTCGATGTCGATGGCGGCGCGAAGCAGGGCAATGGCCTCGGCAAAGCAATGCCGGCTGAGGGCGAACATGGCGCGCACGCGCGTCGTCCATGGATCGTGGGGCAGATGGGCGGAGAGTTCCATGGCCCAGAGTGCGGCGGGAAGGTTGCGGTCGAAGTGGAAGCTGACCCAGGCCAGGGCCGGCAGCACCGCTTCAGCGTGAAGGGGAAGATCGGGAATGGATTCGGCGGTGCGATGAACCAGGTCGGCCGCGGACGGGGAAGACATGTATCCATAGAAGGCCTGGATGACGCAGAGCTGAATCAGATCGACCTTGGCGGCAATCAGGGATGGATCAAGTTCGGCGGCGCGAATCAGATGCTGCAGGCCGTCCTGCATGCGGTGCCGCTCGAGGGTTTGCCACTCGTGGTGTCCGCGCAGAAAAAGCTCGTAAGCCTGGCGGTGCGCGGAAATGGCAGCGATTTCAGAGGCGGGCTCGGCGACGGCGGCAATGGACAGCGATTCCCCGCGCCAGTTCATGGTCCTGCTTCCGGTGGGTTCGACTGGCTGCTGGCGTTCGTTGCCGGGCTTCGGCCAGGAATCCAGACTGCGGGTTTTGAGGCGGAAGTCGAGGCGGTCGGCCAGGTCGGATTCGAGGCCGGCAATCCTGGCAGGCTCGACGAGCAGATCTTCGACCCAGATCTGAACGTTGTCGGCGACGCGAATCATCTCCATGCGAAGCCGGAGCAGGGAGTTGAAGGGGCGCAGGGTTCCGGCCAGGACCAGGTCTGCATGGAGGGATGCGCCAATCTGCTGGGCGCTAAGTCCGCGCATGGCGAGGGTGAAGACCGAGTCCCGCGCCAGGATCGAGGCCAGAGGACGTTGGGCATTGCTGAGACGGGCAATGGTCTCCTCGGCAATAGCGGTACCCAGGTGGTCGGGGACGCCAACATTCGAGGCGAACGGCGGGATGGCCAGCCGCGGCAGCGCGGCAGCAGCGGCGCGATGGTCGAGGCGCACCTCGGCGAAGAGGCGATAGCCCCGCTTGTAGACGGTCTGGATGCAATTGTCCGGCAGCAGGCGGGCACGCAAGGAAGAAAGACAGCGGGGCACGGAGTCCGCGGTGACATGGACATTGCCCCACAGGGCCTGCTTGAGCTGGAGAGGGGTAACAATCTGGCCGGCGTTGGCCAGCAACAGTTGAAGGGCGGCCAGTTCCCGGGGCGGCAGATGCAACAGCTTTTCTCCGCGGTAGAGGGAGCCGTCGGATTCAAGCCGGAAGCCGGCGAAAAAGAGGATTGGTTGTGAGTCCCCCGTGCCGGGGCCTCGCTCCTCGGAGCCTGAAGATTCTGATGACGGGTGACGCGTTCGATTCAACGCTATACCTCGGAAAGTGTGCCGCTCTGCTTGCCAATGTCGGGCCATTCGCTCAGAGCGAACAGCGCATACCTGCGTGGGATGCCTGGGAAACCTTACTGGACAATCCGGGGAGAAAGAATGAACAGTATTCCCCACAAAAAAATGCGACTTGCGTGCGTCGTTTGTTTTTTGCGGCAAGGCAATTATGCCCTGTCGAGAGGGCGGTTGGAAGCGATTTTTAGGCTATATTAGCGGGTCTTAAGTAACGGAAAGTGGTTACTTTTTTACTGATAAGTAAACAGGTAAATTCAAGATTGTATCCGCTGATCCTGTTGATTCCTCAGGCAATCCGTGGATTTGCCGGCCGTTTTGAGGTTGAATCGCGTTTGGAGAGTTTCCGGCGCTGAAACGATTCAGCCCTGGACGCCTGATTCGATGAGAGAAAACGCGGAAAACCGGGCGGGTTGAGGGCAGAGACGAGCATGGGCGGTAGGTAATCTGCACGGGAAAATCGGTAATCGGAAAAGACTGCCGGACTTCGGTTTTCAGTTGTCGGCCGACCGGCTCTGGTTGCCGTAGAAACAAATATAGGAGTCGAGAAACAGTTTTGAGGAGACAAGAAACCTCGGTCGTGGACCGCAGACGGCAATCTCTGGGACCGGGCCGGGGTTTCCTTGGCCGGTGTGTTCAGGGGCGCGTGAGAGTTACGCCGAGGCCGGTGGTGAGGATGATGTCGTTGTCCAAGGTTCCGGCTGGCGGGAAGGATGTGTAGTTGTCGCTGAAGGCGGTGACCCAGTTGAACATCTTGCCCAGCTTGACGCTGAAGGCGGAGTTGACAGTGAACTGGTATTGGCCGAGGGTGCTCAGGTCGGGATAGATGGTTGCCTGCTCGGTAAACAGGCTTGCGGCGCCGATCTTGCGGGTGTATTGCTCGCCGAGATCGAGGGCGGCAAAGCTGTTGACGGTGCTCGGCGTCCCGGTCGTGGTGGATGTGTCTGCCACAGCCGAATAGCTTTCGTGGGTCCAGACCAGGCCGCCCATCACGTCGAAGGTCTGCTTTGCGGTCTTGCTGGCGTGCCAGCCGAAGCCGCCGCCCACGATGGAGCGGAGGTCGAGGTCCTGGAGGGCGTTGTTGAGGAAATCGCCGGTGCCGAAGGCAAAGATTCTGGGATTCAGATCGTGGTCGTAGCGGAGTCCGCCGCCGGTGGAGTTGGCGCTGGTGGAGGGGATGGCGTTCGCGTTCTCGCTGTACAGGGTATTGAAGTAGAGCGCAGTCTTGTCGATGCGGGTGGTGCGGGCGGCGGTGAGTCCGGCGCCAAAGGTGGCGGTGCTGGAGTTGCCGCGGGCCAGCGCCAGGCTGACGGTGGCCGCGCCCGCCCAGGCGTGGGCCCAATTGGGGTGCAACGAAGCCTCGTAGGCCTGCTGATCGGCTGTGTTGCGCAGCACGGTGACAGAGGCGGGGTCGAGCGTGGACGGGCCGGAGGGTGTGGTGACGACCAGGCCGGCGTCCGTGCGCTCAATTCCAGTTACGGTCAATGTGCCTTTCGCAGTGGGCAGCACCATGGGCTGGCTGGTGTTGAGAACGGCGACCTGGTCCCAGGCGATGGCGATGGGATCGGCGGCGTAGGCGGTCTTGAATGTGAGCTTCCCGCCTTCCAGCTTGACCGCGGTGCCGGTGAGCTTGTCGCCGTTTTTCAGAGTGACCGTGTCGGCGCGCAGCGAGGCTGCGGCGGTCAGGAGCAGAAGCGTGGACGCAAGGACGGAGAGGCTGGAGCGCAGGGAGAGAAGCGAAGGCATGGGATTGGTCGTGCTCCTTATGGAAATAGATGCAGTCGGGCCCGGCCGTGCGAACGCCGGTCAATAGAAATAGATGCAATTGAGCTCGCTGGTGCGAACGCCTGTCCTGCGCTTTTTAGTTTCTTTCGCATGGTAATGCGAATTCTGGCGGGAAGTTCGCACGGACTGGGGAGAAAACCTTCAGAAATCTTTCAGGAATGGAACGGCGTGCGCCTGTAAGACTTGTGATCGAGGCCGTCACTAAGGCCTGAAAGGACGTCCGCAATGGGCAAATCCGTTTCCTACGCGCAGTGGTCGCTTGAGCCTTATTGTATCGGGATGAAGCTGCGTTCGCTGCGAACGCAGAAGCGGTTGACGCTGGCGCGTCTGGCAGCGGAGACCGGGCTTTCGACCGCGCTGCTGTCGAAGCTGGAGACCGATCGCATGGTGCCGACCCTGCCGACGCTGGCGACGATCAGCCGGGTGTACGGGGTAGGGATGAGCTACTTCTTCAACGAGCCGGCGCGGCACTCGCTTTCCATTACGCGCAAGGCCCACCTGCTCGGCCAGGAGCGGGGGATGGAGCAGGCGCACATTACGCCGTTGAATGCGATGGGGGAAGGGTCGCTGCTCGCGGCCTCGGCGACCGGGAGCGGCCGCGGCGGGCCTCGGTTGACGGCGCAGATGATCGAGCTGCCGGCGGCCGGGGCGGCCAGCGCTTCCGATTGCTTTCACGCTACCAGCGGCCTGATGTATGTGCTGGAAGGGCGGCTGCAATTGAACTCCGGCGGGCTGGAGGAGTTGCTGGAGGCAGGCGACTGCGCGTATGTGGAGAGCGATATGGCGATGGCCTGGAGCGCGGCGGGCAAGCATCGCTGCCGTGTGCTGGCGGTGATTCCGGGTGCGCAGCCGGAGAGTTAAAGCAGCGAACCAAGCCGCCGTGGGCCGCACCAAGGTTCTTTCGCGCAAACCATCTACCGGTAGTCAACTCTTACCGTCCAATGATCTTGCGGCGGGGGGCGGCCCACCTGGCCCTGGTCCAACGCCTCCTCCAGAGTGGCCTCCGCCAAACCCTAGGCCGCCCGCGATTCCGCTCAAATCCGGGAAATTAGCATGGATGAAGCCGAGCCGCCCTGGATAGAACTGCAGCAGCGCCCACTCGACGATGGCCTCATTCCCCGAGGGGTCCATCCCATTCACTGGATCGGCACCAGCGTATTTGTAGCGTCGCTGGCCCTCGCTTGCGAGTGGGTCGGCGCTCAGGAAGCGACCGGTTAGCGGGTTGTAGTAGCGCGCCCGCAGGTAGTAGAGGGCGAGGTCTGGGTCCCACTGCTCGCCGCATCAGGTCACCGACTATTTGCCGGAGTACGGCACCCAACCCAGCACGTATTCTCCGTTCTTTGAATTCATGATGGCATGTCCAGTGGCAAGATCTACTGTAATCACCCTGTTATGATAGCCTTCGACTTGAACTTGGTTGAGCAGCAATCTGTCTCCCTCTGGCGACCATACGATGGGAGCTTCGAGCGTATAGTTCATCCATTTGCGCTCCTTTTCCAGAACAGAACGGGCGCCGGTTCCGTCAGGGTGGATGATCATGCACCGTACGGTCAACCTATAGGCAATCCAGTCGCCCTTGGGAGACCAGGAAGGATTGCTCCCCTCAGCAATCGTCTTCACTACCCCGGTGACGAGGTCAACCACTACAATCTGGCCGTATCCGTGTCCGTAGTTACTCCCCGCCAAGAATCTTCCGTCTGGAGACCAGCTAAGCCGCGTTATCAAATCTATTGAATTGGGTCCCAGGTCCTGGACAGGCGTCATCTGGCCTGTTTCAAGATACAATACCATCAGCTTTCTATCAGCATCAATATTAGTACAGAGTGCATCGCCGGATTTTGTAAATACAATCCTTTTTCCGTCGGGCGAAAAAGCCGCCGATCCAACTTCACAGAAGTCGCCGTATTGCTTCCACGTTTTATCCCGCACAGAGTACACGCCCAACACAGACTTAAATATTGGTCGCGGCTTGGGGTCGCACCACCCTCGGTTCGACGGATCGCATTTCACGATGTCCGCATTCAGCATTAATTTGAGCCCCCACGCCACCCGGTCTCCAGCAGGGCTGATTGCCTCTCAATAGTGTCCGGCTAAAATCGGGCTGTCCGGTATATCCAATAGATAATTAAAGCGATATGGGGTAACTCGGATTTTTCGATTTGAATTTGCCGCGGCAAAGCCGAGGGTTGGCGCTAATTG
>Ga0182024_10012678_pt1 | contig 16630 bp, 29 predicted proteins | sample P32metaG_FD_120480 | JGI IMG/M metagenome (GOLD analysis project Ga0182024, IMG submission 120480) | Permafrost microbial communities from Stordalen Mire, Sweden - P3-2 metaG (Illumina Assembly) | ecosystem: Environmental > Terrestrial > Soil > Wetlands > Permafrost | place: Sweden: Stordalen... | reverse complement strand
GAGGTCAGTATAGTCCTTGTTTCTAAGGCTCGTCCAGACGTGGCCTCGCAGACTCGACCTTAGGGAATACTGGGTTAGAACTTGCAATTCACCGATGGCTTCCCTGCCAGTGTTTCGACCGTGGGTAACGTCGGGGTCATATGTTACGAAACAACAACGCCGAGGCATGCCGCCGCATGCGAGATGGCTGCAGAACAAGTGTCTACTCTAGAGGGAGAAGACCAAGTCTCTCGGAGAGTCCGGGGGTACCACGTGTGTTAGCCGCCCGATTTCCGTCCCCTCAGTTTCCAGACATGGATCTGTGTTTCCAAACAGAAGTTCCTCCCTCCACAGTTTCTAGACAGAGCGCACAACTGCCTCGATTCTAGAGTTCCACTCGTGCTGGGGATCGAGGCGTTAGCGTCCGAGCACGTTGCCAGATGGAAGATGGGATGAACCGATGGAGCCGTGTGGACAAAGAATTAAACCCCGCGTTTCGAAAGCGCACCGACCCCCGACGCGGGGTTTTTGGACTCTTGACAAATGCTAAGTAAGATGATAATACCTCGAAGAACGAGATCGACAATGACGAAGGAGTTGCATGTTGGTTATCGGTCATGCCGGCAATCCTGTAACAGTTGACTGTCCGTGCGACACAAAGTTGTCAGGAGTGAGGCCAGCCATTGGAGACACGCCACCTTTTCAAGTGGTAATCAGCAGGGGTACGCGGGCGTCGGGTGACTTGACGTATGGATGATGGATACCCCAGACGATCTTTGTTCCTGCGTCACCTGCCGGTCGGTTGATCCTTTCCGTTACCAATACCAATCACCCTGCCCACCCGGCTCCGGGGAACTGGGGAAAGGCCAAATTGCCGAGCATTCCCCAGCAAATGAGGCGCTTTGTATTACACAAGAGAATTCGTTCTCCGACGGAAGGAGAATGCGAGCCCACCAAATTAATCAACAACAGGTGGCGTCCACGGCAATTGCTACCCATTCTCGATCGGGAGATTTATGATATATCGTTCCGAAGATCCTTTGTACTTCGCTTACAGTTGGGTCTCGGATCGAATCATATGCAAGCGCCCGAGCGAACAAGATCCACTGGTCCATCCCCCATGGGCATCTCGGGAAGCCAGCTTTGGGTAATGGGAAATTCTATTCTGACCTTCCCCTGCACGGGTTGTGCCGTGGAGTATCCGAACGCGAGCTTCAGCGAAAGGCACGTGCAAATTTTCTGGCGAAAAGAAAAGAACATGTGAAGAAGTGGCTCAATCGGACAGCGGTTGGAAATGTCTTCCCAGGGTCTTATATTTCTCGGAGAAATAGTCCGGTGAAAGGCGAATTCATTTGATCACTCAAAGGATGCATTTGACAGGGTCTCGCTTACCAACAGAGAGAGTAAATGAACCGGCTATCTGGGGGAAGAAGCCGATTATTGGCGAGCGGCGGGGCCAGCGATAATATTGCGAACCCGAGACTCGCCGGTAAATTGCGGAGAATGCCGATGATTTGGTGGTTGCACAGGGAAGAGCGAACCGACGGGGTCGCGGGTGGATGGATGAGCTATGTGCGGGAACATCGTCCGCGTCAATGAGGCTAGATAGAGCGGGCTTGGCATTGATCACTAGTCTACAGGGTCTTGGGGGCATTCTCTCAGATAGCGCAGGTAAACCCGAGCGGAGCGGGCTGTATCAGGTTGCTGAAGAGAGGGCAAGCGGCGAGCGGCGCGCGGGGGGGCGCAGGCGTGGGGGCAGCATTATTAGCAGCAGATAAAATGTGATCAGCTGGATGGGTCATCTGGTGTTGCGTGTGGCCAATGACGGGCAGCGCTCCACCCGGGCAGCTGGAAAGACGCAGGGAACCTTTCTTTTGTATTGACTGCACCGCAGTTCCGCACTCGCTCGCCTTTCTCTGCCCACGGATTGGGACAGCAGAAGCATCCCAAGTCTTCGTGGCCATCGGGTCCGTGGTCACCGCTCGGTCACTGGCCGGTCACACGTCCGTTTTTAATAACCAGTGAACCACCCTGCTGCTCACGAACCACGTTGCCGAGACGCACACACAATAATAAATAATATATCTATCCTCACATTCACATCTCCGCGGGCGCGCCCCCTTCTGCTCACGCAAAAACCAACCCCATTCCGAAGCAAGCACAACCACCCCACGCCCACCTTAAAACACAAAATTATTCAATAAAACGGCTCCCTTAATCCCGCCCGCTGCTTCCTCGTCTTGTCTCAACCGACGGCGTCCAGCAAGCGACTCAAGTCCCCAACGGGCACCCTGCTCTCGCCTCCAGAGGATACCTCCTTTCGCGCATTTGTCGACGGGGTAAAACGAAGACTCTCGCAGTCGACGCCCTCTGCCGCAGAACCGCAGCAATCTGCAAACAGCACCACCGCCCCTGCAGACATGCCCGCGCGAACTCTCCCAGCCCCTCTTCTGTCCCTGGCGACGTCCGGGCTCAACGGGCTGACTTCTGTGGATGCCGATAATCTCTCGTGCATGTGGACAGGTATGAAAAACCACCCTCGCTCGCAAATTCAGACCGTGCTGACCTTGTCTCTAGTGTTTACAAAATGCGCCGAGAACCTTGAAAACGGCCGACGGCTCGAAAACTTTAGCTGGCGGCTCTGGTATCGGGAGGCCCATTTCTTCGAGGACCCGTCCCTGCCGCCATCCAAGCCTATCTCCTTCGACCGAAAATCTGCACTCCAACCAATGCCTTCCCCACCCGAAGTGCTCTCTGATCTTTCCGAGAGCGTCACCTCAGCCTCCGACCTGGAAGATGCGCGTCATGTGGTCGATCAACCCCAAGCAAATCCACAATCACATGCTCCGTCTCGGCCATGTCTCGCGAGGCAAGAATCCGCCTCTCGCAGACAGAATGTCAAACATCTGTCGCCTGACTCGTTCAAATGTCTTATCGAGTCGTTAGAACCCCCCAACGCCGAGGCCGAAAAGTGGAAAGCCCTCAAGGCGAAGAGGGAATCCGAGGAAAACGTCGGGGCTCTCGCCACCGCTACTGCCCCTGAGGCCATTGTCCCGGAGCCTCCAGCGCCAGCAATGCCCACAGACATTCCTGCCCGTGCTCGTACGTTGTCTGACGCTCACAGTTCTCCGAGTGCCATGTCGGGGCGGAGTTTACAGAGGGTGTCGAGTAGTATAGTACGTGGCTTTACACCTGAAAATCCTTCAATTTCACGACGGCTGACCCCGATCGAACCCCCTGCTCCGTTGGCACACAATGCTGCCGAAGTGCGAAAGAGACCGAAATTTTTCATTGCCAGCAGTGTATCCGACAGTGATGACGAGTACGCGCCTCTGAGCCTGAAATCGAGCATCAAGCCGGCAAGCAAAAGTACTATTTCTCCACCTGGGATGAAACGTGCTTCGTCCAATGGCAGTAGTACCAAGAAGACTCATTTTCACGAGATTGTTGACACGAAATTCTTGTCTGCACCACCGACGGAGGAAGAATCGGATGGAGATGAAGATTCAGCAGTGATGAGCGACGATGAAGACGATGATTGGGAGGATTCACAATCAGAGGGCGGAGAGGCGTCAGACGAACATCTATTCGACAAAAGAGAGGATACCCAGTTGACTTCACGTCCTTCGATGCTATCGACACTGTTTAAGTCTAAAAGTGATTACAACCTTCCCAGCCAAGCATTCCGAGCTAGCAATACCTTTGTACGGAGTCGGACTTCTCCGTCCCACACCCCGCGACCTCAACCCTTTTCTCCCCCTGCAGACGATCTCGCCGTTCGTATTCCCGCTCAAGTCAATCTCGCTGGGATTGATCCATTTACTCAGCCTATTCCAGCTTCTCCTCGGACGACGCGACGTAAAATGTTAGCATCGGAGTTGAGTGAGAGCTTGAGACGGAATCTCCTCTGGGAGCGTCAGCACCGGACCATGACAAATAACGCTACTGCGGCCGCTCTTAAACGACGTCATACGAGTAACGATCTGGCACGACTTAAAGAGTATCCAGAGGGTCTGTCTGCGAAAGACACTAGTCCCGCAGAATCCGGAAAGGATGTATTTGATTCAGGTGATGCTGTATGGTAGTCGCGGCGATGTGGTTCGGATTGCATGATACCGGTGTATACTTATCTATATTTGGTTTTTGTTGCGACAAAAACAGGGAAGGTAAAATGGTGTTTAAAAGTGTCGTCATTTGTGTTGGAGTATTTGAAGGATTTATGTATCGTTAAGGAGAAGGGTTGGCGTTGGTGAAGTTTTGCATCGAGCATGGTGAGGAAACGTACACACGACTGGCATCTGAAAGCCTGTACGAGTATCGGTGTATTTCTAGTCTTCATGCTGTTGTATCATATTTATATGAAAAGTGGAGACTTAGTTTTAATACGTAGTTTCACAGTGCATTGTTGAGTGTAATGTAGAATGAATTAAGAAATGAAGGGTAACATGCTTAGCAGATCATCTATCAAATCATCTGAACTGATAAGAGATTCCGAACATTATGTAACTGCAAATTCAATTCATCATTTCTCTTCTACTCTTTCAAATTGGAGGATGAAAAACAACTAACAGAGCGCCAACTTGACCCGTAATGGACGAAGCACGCCGTCTGAGAAACAAAATTACAGTGCAGAGTCTATTGAGATTGATAGAATTTGTAGGCCACGAAGGCGACGATGACGGCGATGATGAAGATGATAGGGAAACTAGGGGTCAGTGGTTTCCATGAATTGCAGATACGTAGCGCCAGAGCTTTGTTGCTGAACCGCGCCTTTGACATTGTTTGCTGCTTCTTTGACACTGGGGATGGGATCTCCGCTCTGGGATGTTAGAGTAGGACACCAATTGAGAAATTACACGTCGGTTAAGCTCGCCTTTCAAGAGGCCAGCGAGGATCTCACGTGCCTCGTCCGAGTGTCCGACGTCCTCAAACGCGTCGGTGGCATCCTTTCCTATGGACAAGTCAGCGGTGGCCGAGGACAACAAGACGGGGGGGATTACCGGCCATGTCCAGAATGACCTCCTCTCCACCTGGATGCTCGTCCAAAAAGTGGGTGGCATCGTAGACTAGCGAGGTTAGCGCGTGCGCATGTGACAGTGGGACTGAGACATGCCTTTGTCGTGGATGACCAAGTACAGATCCTTCTTATCGGCATGCCGGGCGACCTGGGCACGACGTTAGCACAGTGCACCGACGAGGCTGGTAAGTGGTGCGGCACACGCAATGTGGGGACAGGCGAAGTGGAAGGGGAGGGACGCAGAGAGCGCAGGGGACGCCTACCTGGTCGTATGTGAATGATTGGGACATTGCAGAAGCGAGACGGGCTGGTGAGCGGTGTGGACGGGGCGGTGGACGCGGTGGGCGACAGGACAGAGACTGAGAGACGTAGAGCTGCGCGGATTGAGTGAGCAGCTAGCTGTTTTGGGGATTTATTTAAAATAAAAGGTGGTTGCGAGCGGGGTGCGGTGATGGATGGGTGCGCCCTATTTTTTTCTTTTTGCCGGGAAATCTGGTCCGCCCGTCGGGTTGGGCCTTCAATAAGCCCCACGCCATTGGCTCCCGGAAACACCATCCTATCGGCCAAAGCCACCTCTTAGGGCTGCGCCCTCGCGTCCCTCCTCCCTGGCTGTGTATTGTGGCCCTGGCTGAGGCTGGCTCAATCACTTCCCCCGACGAGCTTGATTGGCTCTTCGTTGACTCGGAATGGATGCAGACCTCTACGACCAGCTCAACACCACTGTAACAAGTCCCTTGCTGCAGGATACACAACCAGGCGGCGGCCCTGCGGCATCTCACCAGCAAGCCGTCGATGACAAGGACGTCCCTGACACGGGAGGCAGTCCCAGCACACGCAGGCAACGCACTGCCTCGACAAGCCTACCCCAGGAAATCGACCAGGTCGTCCATGCGATAGCCGCATCCCCATGGGCTGCCCGTCTAGGCAGTCTCGTCGGCAATGTCCGGAAACAGGTTAATCCTTATCTTGCGTTTGCTGACACAGCAGGGCGAAAGTGTTTTTGAGACGACCAAAGAGAGGGCAACAAAGGAGTTTGATCACGTTCGATCTGGAATCGCCGCGCTTGCGACTCCCATCATGTCCCCTCCTGCCGAGGAAGCATCCCAGCAAGAAAACTCCGATCCCACGCGCGTCGACAGCTCCCGGGACGCCGAACCAACTTCTCCCACGCGGTTAAGCGCTGGCTCCATGTTTTCGTATCTCCGATCTACCGCAGATGCTGCTCAGAAGAAGATCTCCCCTACATTGATTGAGCTCTCAAAGGCTGAAGATGTTGCCGATGCGTATCTCAACAAGCTCGGCGCTAGCTTTGGGCAGCTGCTGAAGGATGTTGTTACGATTGCCCCTCCAACGGAAGAGACAAACCAGAATGACGGAGACGTGCTCTTCGATAATTCAATTGAGAAGAAACGAATATAGTAACCCCTTGGTCTTAGAAGCTAATGGGTGTAGCACAAGTCGTACGGACACCTTATTACACGATCTGCACTCTCATCAGGAACTTCTACTAGGCGATCCTGATGTCAATGTCGAACCATCTTATCCCGCTTGGGAGAAGTCGTTTTCAGCCGAGCAACGTACAGATGAGATTGCTTCACTACTTGAAAGTTACCCGGAGCTCAGGACCCTAATGGACAGTCTGGTTCCCGAGAAGGTGCCGTACACCGATTTCTGGAGGCGATATTTGTACCAGAAATCTAAAATCGAAGTTGAAGAGGCAAAACGGAAGCAAGTTTTCGAGAATAAGCAGGATGATCATGATTTTGACTGGGATGGAGAAGATGAAGAAGATGAAGGCCCAGGCAGCGAGTCTGGACTCGATGGGAAAAACTCCACCGAGACTGTAAAAGCTGTAAAAGCCACTACAGCGTCGCAGGAGGAGGCGCCTCGCAACTCCAGCACTAGTGAGAGCAGTACTAGCTTCGATGTAGTGTCCCTATCTTCGGCTGCTCCCCCTGCGACCAAAGAAAAGGTATTTACCGGAGTATAATGTCTAATTTCAGGTCACACCCCTCGCGGAAGAGAGTGATGATGACTGGGAATAATGAGTCGAAAATATCAAAGCATGGATTTTCTGGTGTCTGGTTGATTATAATGGGTCTGTAACTATCTCAAATTCACGGCAGCATAAATCGCATTAATCGCAATCTTCGTGCCTTGAGATCCTTGTTACCTCTTGAGATGTTTGTTCAGTTGCGGCAGCGTTGCCTGGTTTCCTTGACGTAATCGGCGGAAGACAGGTCGGACTACTACACTGATGGGTCTCAATCCTCACTCTAATTACGGTCGAGGAAGGGGAAGGAGACTAGAGATCATTGATCGGATTTAGTATGGTTTCCAGCGCACTGCTACTATCTTCGTCCGCCGGTATCCTGCATTGACGAATGTTCAAAACCACTCTCATCCACTTTAACCTCGTCCAGCAGCTTATCTAGTCCTCTCTTCTTCAGTTGTGTCTAATGTTAACTCGTCTCGAAAATCAAATTACCTCAACGCAAGCTCGATACTGATAGAACCTTTCCTGGCAATCATTTGTCTGCCCTTCTCCTCTTAAAAATCTCTTATGAGTGAGAGCAACAGAGGGGAAATATTTACTTGTTGGCATACCAGTCATTGAAACAATTGTCGTATTTGTGTTTCAGCTCTGTGCATTCTTTTGCGAAACTTGTGGCCATTGATGATCTGCTGCAGGCAATTTGACGACGGCCGGCCTCATCAGCCGGCGAAGTCTCGAGATTCAAAAACTTGAATTTCTGAATGGAATCTCAGGCGCGTCGATGTCGATCTTGAATTTGTTGAATTTGCTTGAGTGAGACAGATATTTATGCCGATAAGAGCTTCTAATTCGTGTCGCCAACTTGCCATGACTGAACGGCCCCCAGTCGCTGGGGAGAGTGCGGTTCCCACTGGACAATCCGCATCGGAGCTTTCAGAGGATCAGGTAGCTTCTTACAGACGAGGGCGAAGCTTACTGACCAGACTACGAAAGCTCGATGGAGCGCCATGGCAGAGTTTGATGCCGCGGAAGCAGATACGGCACAAGTTCAAACTCGTCCGGTCGACACCGTTCGGGCTGAAGAGGAGGAGCTTCTCGAGAGCAGCAAACCCACGCGACCTTCTCGTGGGCGTGGCCATCAGTTTCCCTCCTCCAATCGCCTTGCAACTGGTGGGCTCTCCAAGGTAGAACATTACTACCAACTCCAAAGTTGACGATCTAGCCCAAACTTTCGCCTGACGAACTTGCAGAGAGAATGGAGAAGATGAAGTTGAAGAATCAACAGCTTGTTGCCAGGAGAATGCGCACAGAAGCTGATGAGAATCAATACAAAGAGCAAGAACAAGCTAGACAAGTCATGCAGAAAGAACAGCGACTTAAAATAAAACAAAAGAAGGAAGACGACCACCGCATTCAGAATGCTATCGAGTGAGTCATCATTTTCGCATCTGGCTAATAGAAGTGTTCAGCGTGACGAGGTGCGACAGAAGAAGTTGGGCAAGGCTCTAGAATGGGATCAAGATAAGCCAACATTAGATGAAGACGGTATCCAGTAAATACATCTCAGCTAACCTAGATGCTCTTCCTACGGGACAGCGGTTTTATCATAATTACAGTCGACACGGAAGGGACAGTAACATAGATGGAGGACGCAGAGGAGGTAGGGATCGTTATGGAGGCTCAAGAGGTCGGGGAACTGCGTTTGGCGTTAACCAGGGCTCGCAACCTAAGGGCCTTCCGCCAACAGACAACGTTGAGTCATGGCCGGCCCTTCCAGCCCCCGATTCCTCAAAAGAAACAGAGAAATGATCAGATCAAGGGCGCTTCTCGTGATATCAAGGCGGGGAATTGGACAAAATAGGTTCACCAGTTGTTATGCTTGGGTATCATCAAGTAAGAATACATGTTATACCGAATCCCACGCCATATTTTCGCGATGCAAAATCCCACTTAACCTTGATCTTCAGAATTGATTGCTCCTCTTATACCATAAGATATACGCCGAACGTCCCTACACTGTAAGCATTTCAAGGTTGACACCCTTACAACCACGGACGTATCCTCGCATGGCGAAACTCGACTGTCATCAAATACAAACCATTTGCCCCGCAGTTTGTTGTGAATACAAGCAGTGTCTATGTCAATAGGAAAGGGAAGGTGCTTACAGTGACCGCCGCTCAGCGTGCCAAAATGATTCGTCACAGCGTACAAATCATAGAGGTAGTTTTCGGACTTCTCCGGCTGCTCACTGCGTGATTGTGAAGAGCCTGCTAAAGCATACTTTGTCAGGTCGAGATTTTGCATCGGAAAGTCGACGAATGTATTGAGCTTGTCCCTCCATGGTCCTTGATAATGAAAGCGCTTTAGGACAATAATTAATATCGTCGGTAATCGAGCAATTCGCAACTGCTTCTTTGCACGTTGAGGCCGTTTACAATTGGGACAATTCCTAAGGCATCAGCATAAGAGTTGTGCTTGACATACCAGGCATTTTCGCCCTCCAAAATCTCCTCTTTGACAAATGCATCGATGCACTGTGTAAGCTTTAGCCCATGGGGACCATGGGGTAACGAGATCTCGATTGAGAGGTTCATAAAGGCATTGCAAGTCGTTGATGTCTGGCCACATACCGAGCATTTAAGACTACTGACAAATTGACCCTGGAATAGCTCCACAAGAAAGCTCTTGTGATTGTGCTTGTATCGATCCCACTCGATGCTCGAGACGTCCGCAATGGGCATACGCTCTCGTCTACGTTCCTCTTCGGGGGTGAGCTCGCGCAGTTTGCTTTTGAGTGCATTTTCATTTAGATCCTCGTGAAGTCCATCTAAGAAGAAGGCTAAGAAATCTTGAGCATCCTGTTGGTCAGAGTTTTTGAATCTGGGCTGAAGTTTTCCAATTACGCTCTTGTAAAGTCAGTTAAAGCTTAGACGATCAAAAATTACCCGGAGGGAAACGGGCGAGATATGAGTGTATTGATCTCCCCATAAATGCTTTATGAGCTCGGCAAATGCATTGGCCAACACCCCTTTCGATCCAAGAGGATTGGCGACATTGATACTTCGGCGATAACTTCCACCTGAACCATTAGACATGATTGAACGAGCCTCATACTCAAGAAATATCGTGCAAGAGGTACTGTTGCACTCATGCATTGTAAAACCGAATTCATGTAGCAGGTGTTTCCGAGATTTTTCAATCCAGTCATACCCGCGCTTACCGACCCGACCTGAGAGATCTGGCTGCCAATGGAAGGAATTCGAGATTGCACGGAGTTGGGCATTTCATCATCACGTCCCGTAGAACTTGGTAAAGGTACGTTGTTTCGAATGTCAAACGCGGCCTCGGACTTTTTCGTCGGGGTAGGTGGCTGAAACTCCGGATCTTTGACTTCAGTAAATCCGTGAAAGGGATGATCTATGAAAGTGCTTTGGCGCCGTTGAGGAGGTGAGATACGGTTTGAGGAGTTTGAACGGGTTTGACTCACGGGACGGCGAAGAATCTCGACGGAGCTGGGCCGTGATTGACTATGGGGAAGTCCCGACATTGACTCAGGCTCAACACTAGGAAATTTCTGAAACTATAGAAGGTCAACGAAATAATCTCAGGCAGGTTGACTTACGAAATCCAAAATAGACTTGTTATAGGGATCATTAGGCGGAGACGGGGTTACGACAGCTGATCTGTTCAGTTTCCTCTGGTCCAGATAGTCGAGACCGGAACTTTGAACAGGCACATTATCCCTAAAATATTAGAACACTGATGCGATTAGAATACAACCGTTCGGATTGAAGAGATTCTAGCCATTGCGATTCCGCTTCAAGGTCTAGTCTGTCGAAAGAACGTCCGACATCTGCAACATCTGTCAATTGACGTGGCTTCACTCTCTGCGTCCATTTAGGTGCTTTGGGAGCCATGACGCCATCCTGAATTTTGGCAACGGGGCGTAATGGATTTTCACGAACAAGTTGACACCAGCCCCGAAGACCACCAACAAGAAGCATCGGCACATGCTTCAGCGGTTTGCGGTAGCCTGCATAATCGAAAATTGCAACCGTCAGATTGCGCAGTCTCGCTTGATGTATGTCGAAGATAGGGCCGCCAGCGTATGAGTTGATGCGCGATTCTTCATCATATATAACCACCAGGTCAAATTGATGTCGTACGCAGAACCATTCTTGCTGCTCCTTGGGTGAAAGAACAAGAGAGTCTTCCAGTTCTTGTCCAGATTTCCTAATGATGAGCAATGTCAGTCAACATTGATTATTACTCATTGTCAAGAAGAATCGGATCAATCCATACCACGTACTCCGCATCAAGACAGCCTCTCTCGTAAAGCTCTTTTGGTCGAACATCTAGGAGAAGGATCATGGGCCGGGAAGCCTTGGGTTGACTTAGGTAAGAAAGGAGCAGGTCCGGTTGAATGACGTTGGCTTTGGGGAAGACATGGTCCAAACGGTTTGACCGAGCTGACGCGGCGATAGGTCCATCAGGTAACCGAGGAAGAGGATGTAGAGAGGTTTGATCTGGCGAAGAACGATCAACACCGTGCCCAGTGGTAGATGAGCTCGAGGGACGGCTTTGAGATCCGTTGATAAATGCAAGGTCCGGAGTGTTTGAACCCACTGGCCGTTTTCTAGGTATCTTGAGGGTTATAGAGTTAGATGCGGCTTGTGTGATAGTCGGTTGATTGGAAGCATTAGATTGTGGACGATCATGCGTCACAGCAGGGTGCACCCCATTCGCTTTGGAGGTAGAAAGTATTGCGTTGCTCTCTTTTACCTGTGCTAAAGACATCGCCTCTCTTGCTTGAAGCTTGTTCTGAAGTTTTTCGACCTCGGTGAAGGCGCTGGAAATGCGCTGTCCGTCAGTACGAGGCTAAGGGGGAGAATTGTACCTTCCGGAAAATCCAGTATTCTTGGGCCTGTACCGTCTTTCGTTCCTCAATTTCTTTCATGCCCTTGTGTCGTGGAATGACCTCAGCCACGATTGTCACTGCTTTGACGTAGTTGACATAGGCAGCCTCGGGATCATCGTCTCTCACGTCTTCCTCGGCCTGATTGCATTAGTGACTAAAGTCAACGATGGGGGGGAACCTGGTCAAGGCATTTCTTGGCGGAAGTAAGCCATGCACGGATAGAGAAATCGTTTGCTGTATGGGCGGCGACGCTGGCTTCCTGGTTCAGTCTGTCCAGGAGAAGGCTTTTGCCGATGCCATCAGTTGCGCCAGCCATGGCTGGACCGAGATGCCTGCTCCAATCCAACTCGCCGCTGAATGCACTGATACGTCGCCTGCCGCAGCGCAAAGACAATTAAGCGTGATTCATGGGTCACAGCGTGTCTGGCAGAAGCGCATCAGACCATAGTGCTAGGCTGTGGGCGTGATCGATCGTCTTGCCGTTTGTTGGTTTGGCGAGTTAACCAAGGCGAGGCACATTCTTTCCGGGACGCTGCGGTCAGGGTTCACCGTTTCCCGGATTTATGATTATTATTTATATGCTTGGCTGGGATTAAAATGCGGCGTGGTTCTATCACCACGACGTAGGCTGTCCCTGCCACCACCCCGTCAACCAACGCAACTCCAGAGCCTCGCAGACATCTTGGCATCGATGGCCGGCTGGTGGACGTCAAAACCCTTCGATGAACTCATCGGTAAGTCTCCCTTGCCTGCATCTTCATAAGCGTGTCCACTGACTGTGTCTGCAGCACGCGCAACATCCGAATCGCTGCCTTCTGGCTCTGAGGATCTGTTTCTCAACCTTGAGGTCGCAGATCAAATAAGGAGTAAGTCTGTTGCTCCCAAGGAAGCCATGCGCGCTTTAAAACGACGTATAATCCATAAAAATCCAAATGTTCAGCTTGCTGCCCTCAAGGTATTCATTCGCATTTCATCTCTAACCTTCTAGTTGACCGATACTTGCGTCAAAAATGGGGGCGACCATTTCCTAATAGAGGTGGCCTCGAGAGAATTCATGGACAACCTCGTATCATTGCTTAAAGCTCCTGTATGACCCTCTGTTCACTTGTATCGCCCACTCACTCACCGCGGTAGGCTGGAATCAATATCGATGTCAAAAGTAAGGTGCTAGAGGATATTCAAACATGGACCCTTGCATTTGAAGGCAGACCTCACCTTTCCTATGTCAAAACCACCTTCAATAAACTGAAATCAGATGGTTCATCTTGTTCATGCAAACTCTTATGGTGAAGGTTTTCAATTTCCTGATGTTGGTCCTGTAACTGCAAGTTTCGTAGACTCTTCCGCTGTATACCCTGTCCTGCACTGTTAACTTACATCAAGCCACCTGAATGGGCCGATTCTGATTCGTGCATGAGATGCCATACTCCCTTTACGCTCACCAACCGGAAGCATCATTGTCGAAATTGTGGAAACGTCTTCTGTGGAGATTGTTCATCCAAGACAATGCCACTTCCTCACCTTGGCATCGTACAACCGGTGCGTGTATGTGAGACCTGTTACGAAGAAAGGAACCTGAAACTGGCAAAGGCAACTTCGGCCTCAGTAAATGCCTCTTCGACGCCTGCTGTTCAATCCACGCGCTTGATGCAACCGAGAAACGCTCGAGTCGAAGACGATGATGACAAGGATTTAAAAATGGCGCTTCAGATGTCTCTAGAAGAAGCGAAACGAACTAGTCATCCCGTTCCTACTACACCTTCACACTTTGAGCCCGCAAAATCAATTATTCAACCCACTAATCCAACTCGAAATGCCCAAGAAACAGAAGACGAAGATCTAAAGGCTGCGATCGCCGCGAGCTTAAAGGACATGGAGACTAAGAAGACAGTTGAATACCCCCCAGTGCGAGTGTCATCCTCACCGAAGATAGCAAATCATCCATCTGCTCAGTATCAGGTTCATTCCCCACGAAATTTCGCTTACAAACCTGCAGTCCCCTAGTGGCGAGCTCTCGGCCCTCGAAGCCGAAAATATCACTTTATTCGCTACTTTAATCGAAAGAATGCAATCTTCGCCCCCCGGCGCAATTCTACGAGAGCCACGAATTCAGGAGTTATACGAGGCTGTGAGTGCTCTAAAGCCTAAACTCGGTCGCACACTTGGCACAGTTGTCGGAACATACGGTAATAATCCTGGCCTGCAGTCAAATTGGAATCTAATCTTCCATAGAATCTTTGGTCGACATGCATGCAAAGTTGAATACGGTTGTTCGATACTATGATAAAATGCTTGAGGATCGCCTAGCTACAACCTATTCGCATGCAACATATCAGGAAAATAGAATACCCACGTACAATCCTCAAACATATCAATATCATCCTCCCCCGCAAAGTCCGGCCTCCCCATCTCAGTCGAGACACGATTACTTTCCTTCTCGCCGTTCCACTGTCACTGATAATGTCGCTCCGTATCCTACAGCTCAAACTCCTCAAGAGTCTCCAGCAATGTACTCTAATCCGCAAAACCCCAATGCCAGTCAGCCGCCACAATGGAGCTATCCGGGATACCCCCCTCCCTCAACAACCCCAGCTGTGACCAAAAGTGCAAATCCTCAGTATCAGAGTCATGTTCCTTATCACTATGGGCGGTCAAGCGCTGCCGACCACCAACTTTCGAGCCAATATCAACAACCGCAAAGTCAGGCCCCTTTTGAGTCCCAAAACTCATATTCGTTGAATGGCGATAACCGCGGTTCTTACCAACAGCAGTCAACGATACAGCACAAGGAGGAAAGCTCGTTGATTGATTTATAACCTGAATGTTCTCCGCTGGGGCATCTGTTGGCGTATATAGGGTGTATTGTTGTTGAGATCTTATGTTTGAATGACCTTGCATTACTGCGAGCATTATATGTAGTACGGGACGGTAGTTAGCTAATCGCAAGCTGATGGTTCTAATATTCAATCATGGCTCTTCCGAAATGGGCTGCTGATCATCCATTTCTTCAGAATCACATTAAATTGACTGTGGACGTTCTGAAGGCCGTTGGACATCCACATCCATGTCCCGTCATCGAGCGGTTCGGAATCTGGACCTGGATGGTAGTCTACTACTCGTTGCAGTGCTCACGTTACTAGAGTATCTTGATGGCGGTGATGATGAGTTCTATGAAGACGAAGGCAATGGTTCGATCCAATTTTTGAGACTGGCAGCTAATTCGATTCAGGAGAGATGTCAACCCAAGATACTGGTTCTCTCTATATCCTATCTTGTATCCGTTTGCTGATATGGTCCAGACATGCTCGAAACGCGGCTTAGTGAAGTCCGTGAACTGCTTGGAGAACAGCACAATATTCCAGACAAAGAAATTAGAGAGACTCTTTGGTACTACTATTTCGATTTAGAAAAGACGGTGGCTTGGCTCTTAGGTAGTACTGGCCGTCCAGAAGCATGTTGACTTCCCTAGACCAGCATGCAGGGGGGACGAAGCAGAAGACTGTGAAAGGAAAAAAGGGGCCGACTGCATCAAAATCAAGCAAAGGTAAATTCTCTCTTGTCGATCCTTTGAATTACTATTTCTCCTGTCTGTCGAATTTGGAGGATGAGTTGACCTTGGCTGTGAGTAGGGAATCTCAACGTTCTGTTGGGTTCCTCGAGGATCTCATGCCCGTGGTCTTCGGCGGAATCTCTACCTGCAATCTCCATCTCCGGGACATCAGGATGTCTTCAGCGCGGAAGTGGTCAATGGGGCTTACTCGGTGGCTCCTCGAACGCAGCGAAAACTAAGCCTAAACTTTCAAAGTTGGCCAGCCTTGCGAAATCCAATCGAGGTAGCTCTGACAAGAAAGGAATTCAACATAAGTGGCCATCTTCTACGTTAGATTCAGTCGCTCGACTTTCATCTCTGAGTTCTGCCCCCCGAGTCAGCCCGCGTTCTTCCTCTTCTACCAGTGTAGCACTACCTCAGCAGGACGCGAGTTCCATCGCCCTCGAGAAACAATCAGAATGTAACACAGAGCACCAAGCCGTCGAAGCCACCGTTGACCACCGCGCTGATCATCTTTTGGCCCGTCCTTCCATTCTTGCAGGCTCCTTGTTTCATTTTTGGGAGATTCCGCAGAACGCGGCTAGTTTGTTACGAAGAATATATGCTAATACTTCTCTATTAACAGTGGTTGGCAACTCACAACCCAAGAATGCTTTTGAGGCACCTAGTCCCGATGATATTGTTCAGAATGCCCAGCAGCGGAACAAAGGTACAGTGACCCATTGCTAGAAGTTCACATCTAGACGCCCGGTCTATCAAATCGAATCTGGAAACCAATGGTTTTCAAGCGAGCTCGGTTTCTGTCGCGAATTTGACTTCGGATGTGGGATTGGTGGATCTCAATGCCAACGAGGTAGATGAAATAGGGTCCCAACAAGCATCGCGCGTCTCGCACGCCAAAAAAAAGACCCTGGAGGAGATCAAATCACTTGTCAGAACAGATGAGAGCACTGCCATCAGTTTCGTTATTGTTGGTAAAGATCTCCGACATATGATTAAATTTAATTTGAATAGGCCACGTCGACGCAGGGAAAAGCACTCTCATGGGTCGGTTGCTATATGACCTTAAAGCTGTCGATGAGAGAACGATGCAGAAATACAGACAAGAGAGCCAGAAGGCAGGAAAGGGCTCATTTGCCCTCGCTTGGGTTATGGATCAGAGCGAGGAAG
>Ga0182024_10012677_pt1 | contig 16630 bp, 16 predicted proteins | sample P32metaG_FD_120480 | JGI IMG/M metagenome (GOLD analysis project Ga0182024, IMG submission 120480) | Permafrost microbial communities from Stordalen Mire, Sweden - P3-2 metaG (Illumina Assembly) | ecosystem: Environmental > Terrestrial > Soil > Wetlands > Permafrost | place: Sweden: Stordalen... | reverse complement strand
GGCGATCTCGTAGCCGTCGAGGCCGATGAGGTCGATCGCGGCGAGCGCGCGCTTGGTGCGGGCCGCCGTATCGACACGCTGGGCCTCCAGCCCGATCTCGACGTTCTCGAACACGGTCAGCCAGGGGAACAGGGCAAAGCTCTGGAACACCATGGCGACTTGGCTGGCCGGGCCTTCCACATCCACACCGCCGATCTTGACCGTTCCGGAGGTCGGCCGCAGCAATCCGGCGATGATGCGAAGCAGCGTGGACTTGCCGCAGCCCGAGCGTCCGAGCAGCGCCACGATCTCATTGCTTCGCAGGCTCAGATCGACGTCATCGATAACGAGGTGGCGGGCGCCGCCCTCGCCATAGACATGACGGACGCCGGCGACCTCGACCAGGGCGTCGGAAGCAGAAACGGGTGCGCGCGCCGAAACGGCCGTGTCCATGGCTCGATTCCTTTTCAATCAGGCGAAAGCACCGCTCGGCCAAGCGATACAGCGGTCGCCATTCAGCCGGCTGAGCGGGACCACGAAGATCGACATGACGGCGATGCCGGGAACGACGCGGGAAAAATCGGCAGCCTCGGTCGTATTTGGGCGCCGAGCCCGGCACCCTCCAGCCAAGCCGCGGTAAGGCCATCCCGATGACTCAGCGCAGGCGCTTCGTCAATAGAAGAGTGAACCCGCCGGGAGTGAAATTGGCAGCTGTCGGGCCCAAGCGAAATGTCGCGTAAATGCCGATCGCATTGGCGGACAGCGTATTCACCGCAATGAGCCCGAGCACGGCGATCGGTCGCGCTGCACGACCGCGCCTGGCAATGCGTTGCCGGGAGTGGGCACTGAGCGTCGCTTAGTAAAGCGTGCCTCCCGAAATTTGCAGGTGCTCGATGATGGGGCCGAGCGCAAGCGCCGGCAGATAGGTCAGGCCGCCCACGATGACGATTACGCTGAGCAGAAAGCCGCCGAACAAGGCTCCGTCCGTTGGCAGACTGCCGCTCGAATGCGGGATGATGGGTTGCGCGGCGAGCGATCCGGCGACGGCAAGGACGGGGACGATGACCGCGAAACGGCCCACGAACATGGCCAGCGCAAGCGTAAGGTTGTAGAATGGCGAATTGGTGCTCAGCCCGGCGAAGGCGCTGCCATTGGTCGCCGCGGCGGATGTATAGGCGTAGAGGATCTCCGAGAACCCATGCGGCCCGGCATTGCCCAGACCCGCCAGGCCAGGCTGGACCACGCAGGCGATGGCGGAGAGACCGAGCGTTGCCGCCGGGACGCAGATCAGGGCGAGGATCGTCATCTTGATTTCGGGCGAACCGATCTTCTTGCCGATATATTCTGGCGTTCGGCCGATCATGAGTCCGGCGAGGAAGACAGCGACCACGCAGAACAGCAGCATGCCGTAGAGCCCAGACCCGGGCGCCCCGACGATCACCTCGTCGACCATCATGTTGGCGAGAAGAATGCCTCCGCTCAGCGGCAGAAAGCTGTCATGCATGGCATTGACCGCCCCGTCCGATGATGCGGTCGAGACGTCGGCGAACAGCGCGGAGCCGGCAATCCCGAAGCGCAATTCCTTGCCTTCCATGTTTCCGCCCGGCTGCCGCGCGCTCGTCGCCTGATCGACATTCAGGGTCGCGAGCACCGGATTGCCACCCGCTTCCGATGGATAAAGCCCGCCGACGCCGAGCGCGAACAGGGACGCCATGACGCAGAGCAGGACCCATCCTTGCCGCTCGGAACCCACCATTCGACCAAAGCAATTGGTCAAGGCAGCCCCCAAGGCAAAGATCAGCACCACCTCGACGAAATTCGTGAGCGGCGTCGGATTTTCGAAAGGGTGCGCGGAATTGGCATTGAAGAATCCGCCGCCGTCGCCGCTCAAGAGCTTGATCGCTTCCTGCGTGGCAACGGGACCGCGCGCGATGACTTGCGGCTTGCCCTCGAGCGTCGTCACCGCGGACGAGCGAGCGAGCGTCTGCGGCACGCCCTCGGCCGCCAGGAACAAGGCGGCGACGACGCAGATCGGAAGCAGCACGTAAAGCGCGCCGCGCGTGAGATCGACCCAGAAGTTGCCGATGGTGGCCGACCGGCGCCGTGCGAAACCGCGTATCAACGCGACAACGACGGCCATTCCGGAAGCGGCAGAGAGGAAGGACTGAACGGCGATCCCGGCCATCTGGCTTGCATAGCTCAGCGTCGTCTCGCCGCCATAGGATTGCCAGCTCGTATTGGTCACGAAGCTGACCGCCGTGTTGAGCGCCAAATCCGGAGGGACAGCTGGCTGCTGCTGCGGATTGAGCGGCCATGCCGGCTGCAGCCGCAGCAGCGCGTAGAGCGCGACTATTCCGGCGGCGTGGAACACCAGAAGGGAGATTGCGTACTGGTACCAGCTCTGCTCGATCTTCGGCTCGATTCCAGCGAGACGATACAGCACTGCTTCGACGGGCCCGGCCAACGGTTGCAGCAGCGAGCGCTCGCCCGCATAGACTCGCGCCAGATACCCACCCAGAGGACGCGTCAGAAGACCGACGATGGCAGCAAAGAGCGCGATTTCCAGCCAGCCGGCGACTGTCATGAAATATCAACATATCAGCCCTGGGGTGCCCGCAACCGATACCCGATTCCGGTTTCGGTCAATATGTGTTGCGGCCGTTCGGGATCGGCTTCGATCTTTTGCCTGAGTTGCCGGACATAGACCCGCAGGTATTGGGCATCGGTCGTTTCGTGCCATAACTCGGCAAGCAGGAACTTGTGGGTCAGCACCTTGCCGGCGTGCTGGACCAGGGCCCGCAACAGCTCAAATTCCTTGGGGGAGAGCTTCACCTCCTTGTCCGCAACCTTCACGGCGTGCCTGATCAAATCGACCGAAAGATCGCCGGCGCGGAAGATCGACGGCTCGCCGTGGGCGTGCGGTTGATGGCGCACCGCGGCTCGTATCCGGGCCAGCAGCTCGTCCATGCCGAAGGGCTTGGTGACATAGTCGTTGGCACCGTGATCGAGCGCCTCGACCTTGCCGGCCTCGTTGCCGCGATTCGAGAGCACGATGATTGGAATCTGTTGGTCGCGGGCGCGAATTTTTCGGAGCAGTTCGAGCCCCTCCACATCCGGAAGCTCGAGATCGAGAATGATCAAGTCAGGATTTTGCGAGAGCAGCCGGAGCGACGTCTTTCCGTCGGGAGCTTCCAGCAGCTTGTAGCCCCGCGTCCTTAGTCCCAGCCGCAAGAGCTTGCGGATGGGCAGCTCGTCATCAACGATGAGCACCTTGAGCGGGGCTGCGTTCATGTCGCAGTCTCCAGTCGCTGCCCGAAAGCGGCCGGCGCCGCGCCCGCCGGCGCGCGAGCTCCCGTTCAGGACGGCTCGCCGTAGTGCTCGCGCAAGACCAGATTGATCTCCAGCACATTGACGATCGCCTCGCCGAACAGTCCGGCGCCAGGGCTGAATGCATGCTGTTGCAGGATCGCTTCGACCTCCTGCTTGATCTGCGCCGGATCGCGCTTGAGGTCCTCCGCCCATTTCCCGGCAACGCGGTCGACCTGAAATTCTGCGTTCGCAAGAGTGATGTGCGGATCGAGCCCGGAGCCGGACGCCGTAACGAAGTCACCAGGCACCTCCTGCAGCGCAACGTCGGCATGCTCCTCGCGCCACATCAGGAAGAACGTCGATTGGACGTCGGAGCCCTCCTTCACCGGCTCGATCGCGGTCACATCCTTGCCATCCGGGCCTTTATGCGTCACCGCGGAGGGGAACATTCCGGGATGATCCTTCGAGAAATGCTCGAAGAACACGACCGCAAGGTCGGCGGCCTTGGGCTGCGGCGTTCCGGGATTTGCCTTCACGAACTCGGCGACGGGATCAGGGTTGGCCTTGGTCCAATCATCCACATAGGCTGCGTGCGTGGGGTCTGCCGCAACCCAGGCTTGGGCGAGCGAATTATGTGCATCCGCCCACTGCGCCACGATGTTGGGCATTCCTCCGTATTGGTCGGCTTGAAACCAGGCCTCGACGTCGGGCGCCACCGGCTGGCCCTTCTTCGGCCCATCACCGTAAGTCTCGATCGGGCCGATGGTACGGGCGGCGCGGTCACGCAGCCCATAGTTGGAGGGCGCCAGCGCCGAGGAGGCCGACGCAGTTCCATCATAGGAGGCGGCCGAAGGGCGCGGCCAAAAATACTCGTCCTTGGTGAAGGGCTGCGCCACCAGAAGCGAGCCGACCGGCTTGCCGTCCGGCCCGTTCACGATGCTGCCGTTGGCCTGGAACGGAAAGAACGTCTGGCCGATGCCCCACAGGATCAACGGATAGATCCCGCAGGTCAGCACGACCGCGAAACCCAACAACCACAGGCTTTTTGTGAAAGAGCGCAACATGGCGCATCTCCTCAAGTTGAATCGATCAGGCGACGAGGTGCAAGGCCACCATGAACATGTCGATGAGCTTGATGCCGATGAACGGCGCGATGACGCCGCCGAGGCCCCAAACCAGCAGATTGCGGCGCAACAGCGCGTCGGCTCCGATCGGGCGATAACGCACGCCCTTGAGCGCGACGGGGATCAGCAGCGGGATGATCAGCGCGTTGAATATCACCGCCGAAAGGATCGCCGAGGTCGGCGAATGCAGGTGCATGACGTCCATCAGCTTGAGCCAGGGCAGCGTCGCCGCGAACAAGGCCGGCACGATGGCGAAGTACTTTGCAACGTCGTTGGCGATCGAGAAGGTGGTGAGCGCGCCGCGCGTCATCAGCAATTCCTTGCCGATTCCAACCACCTCGATGAGCTTGGTCGGATCGCTGTCGAGATCGACCATGTTGCCGGCCTCTTTCGCGGCTTGCGTGCCGGCATTCATCGCCAGCCCTACGTCGGCTTGCGCCAACGCCGGAGCGTCGTTGGTGCCATCCCCCATCATCGCGACGAGCTTGCCCTCCGCCTGCTCCTTGCGCAGGTACGCCAGCTTGTTCTCCGGCGTCGCCTCGGCGAGGAAGTCGTCAACCCCGGCGCGCTGGGCGATGGTCGCGGCAGTGAGCTGGTTGTCGCCGGTAATCATGATGGTACGCAGACCCATCTTGCGAAGCAGCGCGACCCGCTCGGCGATATTGGGCTTGAGCGTGTCCTGAAGCACGATTGCCCCGAGGACGCGTCTGCCGTCGGCCACGAGCAACGGCGTCGCACCCTCCGCGGCTGCTTTAGTGATGAGCAACTCGATCCCGGCCGGCGGCGTTGTCCCGAGCTTGGCCAGAAGGGCCACCACCGCATCCGGAGCGCCCTTTCGAATCTGGCGCCCATCGGCCAAGTCGATGCCGCTCATCCGCGTCTGTGCCGAGAACTCGATGAACTTCGACTGGCTCGGGGCGGCGATCATCTCCTGCGCCACGCCGCCGGCGAGCACTGCGGCGACGATGCTTTGCCCTTCCGGCGTGCGGTCGGCGGCCGACGCGAGCGCGGAGGCAACGCACAGGTCCCGCTCCGTCACGCCGGGAAGCGGCAGGAATTGCGAGGCGCGGCGAGCGCCGAGCGTGATCGTGCCGGTCTTGTCGAGCAGGACGATGTCGACGTCGCCGGCGGTCTCGACCGCGTGTCCGCTTTTGGCGATGATGTTGGCGCGCAACGCCCGATCCATGCCGGCAATCCCGATGGCGGCAAGCAAAGCGCCGATCGTAGTCGGGATCAAGCAGACCACCAACGCCACCAGCGTGGGCACGTCGGTGCCGAGGCTTTCCAGCGGCGTGCTCAGGCTGAGATAGGAGGTCATGTATTGCTCGGCGCTGTAGGCCATCGGCCACAGCGGCACCACCACGATCAGAAAGATGAGGGTGAATGCCGTCAACACGAGCGTAAGGGCGATCTCGTTCGGCGTGCGCTGGCGCACCGCGCCTTCCACCAGCGCGATCATCCGGTCAAGAAAGGATTCGCCGTAGCCCGCGACGATGCTCACGACGATGCGATCCGACAGTACGGTGGTGCCGCCGGTTACGCCGGAGCGGTCGCCGCCGGCCTCGCGGATCACGGGCGCCGACTCGCCGGTGATGGCGGATTCGTCGATCGACGCGATGCCCTCCGTCACCTCACCGTCGCCGGGGATCATCTCGCCGGTGCTTACAACGACTCGATCTCCCGGCTTGAGCTGGATCGAGGTGACCACTTCGATCCGGCCGTCGCCGCGCAGGCGGTTGGCCGGGGTCGAAACGCGGGTGCGGCGCAGGAAGGCTGCCTGTGCGCGTCCGCGCTCCTCGGCGAACGCGGTGGCGAAATTGGCAAACAGCACCGTCAGCCACAGCCAGATGTCGAGCGCCACGAAATAGCCAAGGGAGAACGGGCCGGTCGAAGCACCAAATACCGCGCGCAGGATGAATGCCAGCGTCAGAATGGCGCCAACCTCGACAACGAACATCACCGGGTTCTGCCACTGGATGTCCGGCCGCAGCATGATGAAAGACTGCTTCAGCGCGCTGATAGCCAGCGGCTTGGAGAACAGCTGCTGCCACCTTTCGGCTTTTCTATCGTGCGTAGCGGGGCCTGCGATATCCATGGCCATCTCCATATTGCGTGTTGCGGCTGCGATCGGTACTCAACCGCCGAACGGAATCGGGCCGAGCTGCTCTGCGATCGGACCGAGTGCCGCAACCGGGAGGAAAAGCAGGGCGCCGATGATGACAATGGTTCCGAGCAGGAGGAAACCAAAGGTCACCGTGTCGTCGCGCATCGTTCCGAGCGAGGCCGGCGCTTCCTTCTTGCGCCCGAGGAAGAACGCCATCGCCATCGGTGCGATGATCGGCAGGTAGCGCGAGAACAGCATGACCAGACCGGTCCCGATGTCGAGCGGCACGGCCTCCGGCGCCGGATTGGTGTTGTCGTTCAAGCCATAGGTGACACCGAAGCCGTCGAACGCCGATCCATTGTTCGCCGACGCCGACGAGTACTGATAGACGATCTGCGAGAAGCCATGCGGGCCAGGGTTGCTTTCGGCCTTGACGCCCCAGTCGGTGGCGGCGAACAGGCCGCTCGGCCCGAGGATGAGGAACGGATGCACGAGCAGCGCGATCACCGCGAGCTTCATCTCGCGCGCGCCCACCTTGCGGCCGAGATATTCGGGACTGCGCCCGACCATCTGGCCGGCGAGGAAGACGCCGATGATCAGGAAGATCAAAAGGTTGATCATGCCCACGCCCTTGCCGCCGAACACGCAGTTGAGCCACATGCCGATAAAGGGCGAAAGGCTGGCAACGGGGTTGAGGCTGTCGTGCTCTGCATTCACCGCGCCGCAGGTCACGTCGGTGGTGATGGCGGCAAACACCGCGCCGGCGGAGGTGCCGAAGCGCAGCTCCTTGCCTTCGAGATTGCCGAGATGCTGCTCGACCGGCAGGCTCGCCACCGTGGGCAGAGTGACGGTGCGCTTGCCGCTGGGATCGCTCGCGTCGGCGATCTGGTAGTTGCGCTCGGTTGCGGTTCCAGTGAACGCCGCGTTCGGCTGCAGCGTGTCCCACTCTATGGTCCACCAGATCAGGGCGACCATCATCGTCAGCATGACGCCATAGATGACGACCGAGTGGCGAATCCGGCGCAGCATCCGCCCGTACATCAGAACAAGCGAGAACGGGAAGATCATCATCGCGAAGGTCGTGAAGAAATTCGAAACGGCCGTGGGGTTCTCCAGCGGATGAGCCGAGTTCATCCCGTAGAATCCGCCACCGTTGGTGCCCAGCATCTTGATGGGAATCACGGCCGCGACCGGCCCGACGATGATGTTCTGCGGCTTCGCCTGGCCTTGATCGTCGGTACCCATCGAGGCCGGCTCGAGCGTGGTCACCGTCTGCTCGCTCGCATAGGTCATCGGCATGCCTTCATGCATGAAGATGACACCGATGATCAGCGCAACGGGGAGGTAGATGTAGACCACCACGCGCCACATATCGACGAAGAAGTTGCCGACCATCGCCTCGCCGCGAAACGCGCGGATGATTGCCGCCAGCGCGCAAAAGCCGATCGAGGCCGACAGGAACATGTTCGGCAGGATGAAGAAGATCTGGCTGAAATTCGAAAGATGCTGATCGCCCGAATAGTGCTGCAGGTTCGTGTTCGTCATGAACGAGATGACGGTATTGAAGATTGCCGACGGGGCCAGGATGCCGCGCCCGAGCGGATTGAGCGGCGCCACCGGCTGCAGGCAAAGGACAAGATAGCCGAACGTGAACAGCACCGCCGTGAAAGCCAGCATCGCCACGACATACTGCTTCCAGTTCTGCGGGCCGCTGTCGAGCTTGGCCTCGAACCAGGCGAGCGGGCCGGGCGTCTTCAAGCGCCCGTCCATGACCGACGCAAAGTAAGCGCTCAGCGGTATCGACAGGAGAATCGTGACGGCGAGCAACAGAAGCGGGAGCGTCCACATGGCAGGTTTCCTAAATCGTTGTAGTCACCGGAGCAGGCAAGCGATCCGGCGGTTTGGCGCTAGAACCATTCTGGGCGCACCAGCGCAGTGCCCAAGTAGATGAACAGCAACAGGGTGATCAGCGCGGTCATGTAGATCATGGCAGCTCTCTCTAAATTCGCCCGCAGCCTTCGGCGAATGCCAGGCAGGCTGCGATGCTGATGAGACCAAGCGCGAAAAGCGCGGGCAACCAGACAGTAAGATCCATGTCCATCACTCCGTCGATCGACCTGATTCCGTAGCGTCCTGCTCGGGTCTCAGCTAATTTCCCGGCACCTGTCGGCGATCAGCAGAAAACGCATGAGCTCGACATCATTGAGTGGCACTCGCTCGACGCAGCCGCGACCCTCACCCACCTCATCGAGGTTTCGTATTACAGTCGAGGGCATATGAAATCGAGACGAAGACAATAGCTTCCTTATAAAGGGGCCATAAGCGTTGCGACCCGAAGTTATAGTGACGTCTGTCTACGTGCTCAGCGGCGCAGGCTCGCCAACAAGCCCGGTTGATGACTTCGGTCAGGATCTCGCGGCGCCTGCTCATCGGAAAGAACCGCGGCTTGAAAGACCCGCCTCAGCGCCGCATGCTCGATACGTTGGATGTGCTTCGCGAGAATGACCTCTCGCCCGGGATCATCGAGGTCCCTGATTGCCTTGCAGATCTCATCGCTCGAACGCCGGAAGAAGCTCGGTGCCGGTCTCCCCCATTGCCGGCCCAGCGCGTCAATTGCATTCGCCGTCATCAGCACCACCAGTTCGTCCTGTGGATCGCGCGTGATCGCGAAACGCAGAAGCAGGAACAGCCATTCACGGACCTGGCTGGCTCGCTCGTCCGGCGGATCCACTGCGCCCCCCGCTCCGCTCGACTCGACCAAGGCCGGTGCCCGATGCGACCGTCCGGTACCGCCTGCGCGCCCCCACTGCTCGGGCGCGGACGCCCCTGATCCCACGGCCCATGCCCCTTGCGAAGCGGATCGAGGCAAAGAGCCGTGATGTGACGGGCGGACGGGCAACGAACGCTCCATCAAGAGATGACCGCAAACTTGCGTCTGCCCTGCTGGCGGCTGAAAGGCCGAGCACGCTGACCATTGCCGATCGCGCTGCCGATCATGTAGTCCGCATATCCCTCGTACACTTGCGCCAAGACCGCATCGATCTCCGCCTTGCTCTCGCTCTCGAGCTCGACGAGCGGCAAGCGGACCACCGGCGACATCAATTTCATCGAGCTCAGCGCGTATTTGACGGGAACCGGATTGCTTTCGCTGAGCAGCGCGCTGGTCAGCCTCGCCACGGCCGCGGCCAGATGCTGGGCTCGAGACGATTGGCCTTGCTTCAAGGCCAGGTACATGGCGCGACAAAGACCCGGCGCGACGTTCGAAGTGACCGAAATGCAGCCATTGCCGCCCTGCCCGATATACGCTGCCGCGGTCGCGTCATCGCCCGACAGCAGTCGAAACTCCGGCCCCAGTCGCGACCGCAGGCGCAGGGGCCGCGTGACGTCGCCGGTCGCGTCCTTCAGCCCGATGATTTTCGGACATTCGGCCAGCCGATCGAGCGTTTCGTCCGCCAGACCGCAAACCGTGCGCGACGGAACGTCGTAAAGGATGAGCGGCAGGCCCACCGCATCGGCGATCGCACGGAAATGAGCGTGCATCCCCTCCTGCATGGGCTTGTTGTAATACGGCACGACCGACAGCACCGCATCGGCGCCGGCGGCCTCCGCATCCCGGGCCAGCTCGATCGCCTGACGGGTCGAGTTCGAGCCGGCGCCGGCGATCACCGGCACGCGGCCCTGCGCCACGCTCACCGCAATGCAGACGATCGCATAGTGCTCGGCCCGGGTCAGGGTCGGGGCTTCGCCGGTGGTGCCGCAAACAACCAATGCGGTGGCTCCCTCCTGGACCTGCCGGTCGCAAAAGGCTTCCAAGGCGGCACTGTCGACATTTCCGTTCTGGTCGAACGGCGTGGGCAGCGCTGGCGCGTAGCCCGACAGTCTCGATACATGTTTTCCGGTCATCATCACGACACCTCACCTGGCTGCCGACAAGCAATGGATATTTTCTGCAGTTGTGGGCAGAGCGAGCTATGCAAGGCGTTGCAGACGAATCGGGGGCGCGGCCCTTACGTGCGTGGCGGGCGGCCTGTCATTATTGAGATCCAGCTCGAGGACTCCCGGGACCATGATGACGGCCTGCGGACGGTTGCCATTCTCAAACATTGCGAACTTGAGGGCCTGGGCACGGTCGATGAAAAGCCCGCCGCGCAACCTCTGTTGATCCTGCACGACCCAATGGCCGTGGCTGTCCTTACCGATGCGGAACAGGGGCAAAAGTGGCGAGGCCTGCGACGAGGGAGGTTCGGCTTTGTTCATGGCACTTTCTCTTTGTGTTGGTTGTATGATGAGGAACGTGCGTCAACGCACGAGCGGGAGATCGTCGTCGTTCTTGGATGAAAGATGGTACCGGCCGTGGAACAGCTCGGCCTCGACCCGCGCCCGGTCCGCGCGCGCTTGTGCAGAGCTGCGCTGCAGGTTGGACAAGAGTGATGCGGCTCCCGCCAATGTCCGGACGATTGCGACCGAGATCGTATTGATCAGCGTGAGCATTTGAGGCTCTCCTTCAAGAGGCCCGATGTCGGCAATGTGCTCACGAACGCATATAAATTCGAGACGGGATCGGACCCGATCTCATAAGTGCGGAATAAGCGGATCGAATTGCTCCTTCGGCAGCGGCCGGAACGCTTGAAAGCGGGCATTGCCCGGACATTTCGCCGCGTCCGCGACTGCGGTTTCTTGGCTGCAGCTCTGCTCGCTCAAGCGCGGCTCGGAGCTGCCCACAAAAGCGTCCCACAAGACCGGCGCCATCATCCCCATGCCGCTGAGCACGATGACCGCCAGGATCGCGATCAACCCCACAATGACCGGCGACTCGTCTTCGACGGATCTTGCCCGGCGGCGGCGCACGTTCCTGGCTTGGCTGGCAGACATGGCACGAACTCGATGCATTTTTGCTCACCATGCCGAGAGAGCCGATCGGCTCACGCAAAGTTGTCGCAACATACGATTTCGGCGGGAGAGATTGACGCGACCCGGCATTGCGGAACCGCGCTTGCTGCCCGCACGGATGCCGGCTCGCCGCATTGCAGCGCCTCGATCAGGGCGCTCAGGATCGCGAGCGGCAAGGTTTCGTGTCGGGCGTCAGCACCATCGCTAAGCCAATCAGGGAGTTTCAACTGCTTGCTCAGGGAACAGAGCCAAGTGCCCTCCTCGTAAACGAGCCGGCGCAGCTTCCATTGCGGCAATTCAAGCTCGACCAGCGCCAGCGCCACGTCGGTCCACGCCTCCGATTCGATCAACCGATCGATCTTCGCAGCCTCGGCCGCCCAGCGTCGCATGGCGATGCGGGTGCAGGCGTCGGTCAAGAACCTTGACGCCAGATCCGGCGTGACCACTTGCGCACGTCTGAGCTTGTCCTGCAGGTCATGCAAGCGGCTGCACCGATCCGACCTGGAAAGCATGACACCATCTCTTGGCATTGCGCGACCCGTATGATGGCCGCCTTTGCAAGATGGCGGAAAGGCCATAAAGATGCGAGATGGGTTGTAGGACAATGATATAGGGGTTTCATAAAGGCGGGGCGCTTGGATTCATAAATTAAACCAACTCGGAAAATCGTTGCGGTAGCACCGCCTTTCCGAGTTGCCGGAGGAACTCCCCACAGCCCGCGAAGTTGCCGCAGGCATATTCGCGTCGCATCTCGACAAACAAGGCGGAGCAAGTCCTTTGGCGCGCACCGACGTCGGCGCGACTGCAGACGACCTGCCTTTATAAGCATCCTATTTCGCAACCTTCGAATCAGTCTCGCTTTTTTATAGCTGATCGACCATTTAATGGCGGATTGAGCGGTTTCAGATTCGTGCTGAAGCAGCGTTCAACTGTGTTCGGTCGCTTGGCACAAGCCGCAGAGGCAAAAATGACGCTCCTGATTTTTGAACAGGCTGCGCGGTGCAGCCGGGACGCTCGTGCGTCGAAATGGAACGTCCGCGCCACCGTCGCGCTTGTAGCTCGTGTTGCGGCCCACTCTGTCAAGGAGGTGTCCGCGATCGTATGCGCGATCGCCGGCCTGCTCGTAATTGTGGCCGCAAGCCTAGCGCTGGATGTATGGATTTGGGTCCCGCGATTAGGCCACTGACGCGGCGTCACGACGAACGAGGGCCGGGATGAACAGACAAGCAATTCGGCGGACCGTCATTCGGGAGTGGATGGCGCTGCCACGCGACAAGCGGCAGAGCGAGCAGCAGACCGCCGGCTTTACCGCGAAGACGTTGCAGCGCCACGAGCTGCCGCGCAGCCGGCGCGACCCGTTTCGGGTGATGATGGGCTGGCTCCTGCCGCGGACCGGGAAACCGTGACCAATGCGGGGTCAAGCGGGGCCGCAGGCGCCACATCGATGGTGGATGCCGTGAATGCGCGCTCGTCACCTTAGGTGCCTCTTCAGAAGCGCTGGGGTTCCCCCTCGAATTCACATGCGCGGATGACGATATTGTCTGAGCGATGTGGCTTCCGTTCCGGTTCAAGAGACGTTGGAATTATACTTTGCATGGCGAATTCGGTAGTCTCGGCCAAAGTCCACTCGGCCAAAGTCCAGGGCGATCATGGAAACCAACCCACCCGTGCCGCGCGCGATCCTCGTCGGCATTCAGCTCCCGAGCGTCGACGACGTCGCGCACGCCGCCAGCATCGCGGAGCTGGGCCGTCTCGTGAAGACGCTCGGTTACGAGGTCGTCGGCACGATGTCGCAGAAGCGGGACGAGATCGACGGCAGGACGGTGCTCGGCAAGGGACGGCTTGAGGAACTTGCGGCGATTACCGGCGGGACGGGCGTCGTCGGATCGATGGCAAGCCCGCAGAAATCCAAGGCCCGCGAGCGCTTTGAGAGCGCCGGGCAGAACAAGCCGGATACCCCGCAGATCGAGCCTGATACGGGCGCGCGGCCGAAGCCGGATTTCGTGATCGTTGACCACGAGATATCGCCGAGCCAGGCGCGCAACCTCGAGCGCGCAACCGGTGCGCAGGTGCTCGATCGGACTGGCGTGATCATGGAGATCTTCCATCGTCATGCGCACAGCCGCGAGGCGAAGCTGCAGGTAGAGATCGCGCGTTTGAAGTACGTCTCGCCGCGCCTGCGGGAGTCAGTGGCGGGCGGCGGGCGGCAACAGGGCTCCGGCGCGGGCGAGTCCGATCTCGATCTCGACCGCCGGAAGATCCGCGATCGCATCGCGGAGGTTAAGGGGCAGCTCGAGGATATCCAACGGGACAACGACCAGCGTCGGTCCGCGCGTCGCGATCAGCTCCGGGTGGCGCTGGTCGGATATACGAACGCAGGGAAGTCGTCGCTCATGCGTGCGCTGACGGCGAGCGAGGTGTTGGTGGCGGACAAGCTCTTTGCGACGCTTGACACGACAGTGCGCGCACTGAAGCCGGAGACGAACCCGCGGGTGCTCGTCTCGGACACGGTCGGATTCATCAAGAAGCTGCCGCACGATCTCGTCGCCTCGTTCCGCTCCACGCTTGCCGAGGCGCTCGAAGCGTCGCTGCTATTGTTCGTCGTCGACGCGTCCGATCCGACCTACGAATCACAGCTTGAGGTGAGCCGCAACGTGCTGCGCGAGATCGGCGGGGAGGTTGTCCCGTCGCGCCTGCTTCTCAACAAGATCGATCGCGTGGCCGAGGCCGATCGCGCCGCCCTCCGCGCGAAGCACCCCGACGCGATCCTCCTCTCCGCCAAGTCACCCGGGGACACGGCCGCGCTGCGCGAAACGATCATCGCGTTCTTCGAAGCTGCAATGGTGGAGGACCAGATCGTACTGCCGTACGCCAAGCAGGGGCTGCTCGGCGATGTGTACGAGAACGCGCGTGTGCTCTCCGAGGACTACGATGCCACCGGCCGGATCATGAAGGTGCGCGGCTTGCCCGGCGCCATCGCGCGTCTGCGAAGAACCCTCGCCACTTCGTGAGTCGATCAGGGGTCATGGCACAGCTTGTAATTATTGGCTTTCTCATCGCGGCTTCCGCGCTGGAAGCCGGTGGCGACGCAATCGTTCGCATGGGCCTCGGTCAACAGGCGATGGGACTGCGAGCGTTGCTCTTTCTGGCGGGGGCGGCACTGCTTTTCGGGTACGGCCTGATGCTCAACCTCGCTCCGCTCGAGTTCGGCCGGGTGGTAGGGATCTACGTCGCAACGCTCTTCATCGTCTGGCAGGTAATCAATTTCATCGCCTTTCAGTCTCTACCCGGCCTGCCGGTCCTGCTTGGCGGGTCACTTATTGTGCTGGGGGGCGCTATTGCCGCGTTCTGGGAACCTCTGCGATCGCCGTTGCCATGACGGCGAGGCGGTGGGACAGTAGGCGCTCATCGATCCAAGGCCGAGCCCCCATAGTGGACGGTTCTCAGGGGATCCATCCGGGCTTCCAGCGCACCGAGTCGTTGCCGGAGCTTCTCGATCTGGTCCGGGCTCGCGCCGTCGATAAAGCCGGCGATGATGCGCCGGCCGCGCGCGACCAGCGGCTCGATGATGCCAGCGTCGTGGCAGGTTGAGGCAATGTCCTCGAGCGCGCGCAGGAGCCGCAGGCTGACCGCTATATCCGAGCGCGAGTAGTGGCGGATCTGCTCGAACGCGGTATCGAGGAGGCCCTCGATCTCGATCCACGGAACGATGACCCGCACGATGTGCGGCGGATCGCAAAGCAGCGAGACCGCTGGCTTGCGGCCCACGAATCGGATCAGGATCCGCCCGAGTTGGTCGATGCAGGTGATCGCCGTGCTTGGATCGTTGACCGCGGGCGAGATCGCCTTGAGCGCGATATCGACGATCTGGATGACCCCGAACTCGACATCCTGCTGCAGCGTGCGGGTCGGTCCGATGTCGAACGCCGCGCGCAGCTCGGACGCACGCTCCGGATCGAGCCGTTCCTCCGGCGAGACGCCGAACAACGCGACGCCCGCCGGCACGAAATGTCCGACCCGGCGGAGCATGCGCACCCGCAGCTTGAATGCCTTCGCAAGCTCGAGCAGCCGCCCGGTGTCGACATAGCGGATATAGCCGGAGACCGCGCTGCCGACCGCAATCTCGCGCTCACTGCCGTCGAACGGCACGCCGGCCGGCTTGTAGATGTAGCGCTGCGGGTCCGGCATGATGTCATCGATCACGTCCTCGGCCTCGCTGGCGATCCGATCGACGATGTGGTTGACGCTGATCGCCTGCGAGATGTGCTGAATGAAGAAGATCAACCAGGCGACGCAGCTCAGCGCCAGCAACATCGCGCCAGTGACGGTGGCAACCGGCGAGAAGGGTTGCGGAAGGAAGCGCGCCGCCGGCAACGCGGCCACGCAATAGGCGAAGGTGCCGAGGAAAATGCCCAGCGTCCACTGGGTCACGCGATCCTTGACGAAGCTCACCAGGATGCGGGGCGAGAACTGCATCGAGGCGAGCGTCAGCGTCATGAGGAGGATGGCGAAGACGATCGACACCACCGTCATGATCGAGCCGGCGATTGCACCAAGCACGATTTGGGCGACCTGGGGATCGGCCCGGGAGGGAAACAAGAAGGCGGGAACCCAGGCGCTGAGCGCCGGGACGGTCTCTTCCAGCGACGAAAGCATGGCGCCGAGCAGGCCGAGCGCGATGGAGATCAGCAGCGGCCGTACCAGAAACCCGCCGCGGAGCGCGTACATGGCGGTGCGCAGCAGCGGAAGCAATCTGTTGGTCAGCACGCCGTCTCTCCGATCTGAGCATGAAACTAAAGACTACAGACCAACAGTGACCCTATCGAAAATGCAAGAAGATCTGGAGCAAACCGCGGATGGTCATTGATCGCTCTCGCGGGACGCTACTGCGGGAGACAAGCGGCCGTCGCACAGGCGGGCATAGCCGGCGGCGAGCCCAAAGGCTACGAGGATCAATGCCATCATTCCAACATCGGCCATGGCTGTCCCTCCCCGCCATGTTTGACGATGGCGTTGGCGCCACCTGTCATGGGCAACTGCCTGCACGTCACCGCAGTTCTTATACCGCACTTATAACAAGGGCCGCGCTTCCATCTCGAATTTAAATGCGCTGACGCGCATATCGTTGGCACGTGTCGAAAGACCCGCGCCGGGTCGCGAGATATCCCACGGGCCCAGGGAGCGCCGTCGATGACCGCCCCGATCCTCCCAGCAACTTCGCGCG
>Ga0182024_10012676_pt1 | contig 16631 bp, 13 predicted proteins | sample P32metaG_FD_120480 | JGI IMG/M metagenome (GOLD analysis project Ga0182024, IMG submission 120480) | Permafrost microbial communities from Stordalen Mire, Sweden - P3-2 metaG (Illumina Assembly) | ecosystem: Environmental > Terrestrial > Soil > Wetlands > Permafrost | place: Sweden: Stordalen... | reverse complement strand
GTCTGATTTGGCGCGCAAGTCGAAGGTGTGCAGCGACTGCAGTCCGGTCAAGACGTGAATAAAGGGAACCAGGGGATGGATCTTGCCTGCCATATATTGAAAAATGGCTTCTTCCACAAAGTTGCCCAAGACGATGGCGAGCCCGGCATAGGTAATCCAGATTGTCCAAAAGGAAAATTTCTGATTGCGGAACTGATAGCTGACATAACTGCCTGTCAAAGCTCCCCAGAGGTAGAGGAAGACGAGCAGCTGCTGAGTGTTCACATAAACGCAAGCGGTGATAATACATAAAAGCGCAATAGAGCAAGCGACAATGCGTAAACCGATGGAGTCTTCCGCCGGCTCGACAATTTTGTTTGCCTTCTCTTTCTTGCTCACAAATGGGCAACCTCTGCCAACGATTTTATCGTTACTATGACCCGGCCCGCTGATTTGCCGGAACCTTGCCGCCGGTTGACCATGCCCAGTTCGTGCATGGGTACGTGCGCTTCCACGTCTTGCCCTTCTTGCTGGGAAGCAGCCTCCCAGGTGCGCGGAATCACGGCCATATCGACCGTTTCAACGACTCGATTGGTCTCACCGTCAGCAAGAGTAGTCGGCCGGATGGTCATCAAGGCCTGATTAGCTGTGCCTTCGAGGCTGAACTCTTGATTAGGCCCTGATTTCATCTGCTTCAAAGGCTCTACGCGAGCGAGCAACTGAGCCGCTTTTGCCATTCCGTGCGGTAAAACGGGCATGTCGTTCATGAAAGTGGGCAAGTAGCGAATGTCGCCATCAAGATTAGGAATGATAATCAGATCGGGCGATCCGCCCATTTTAAAGCCGAGCGTCAAAAGTGAATGCACAATTGAGACCGCCAGTTCGAATTGATCGCGACTGACCCAGTTGGCTCGCAAGTTGAGCAAAATATCGAAACCGGGCAAACCTTCCGCTTCAAACTCCCTCACCAACAGCTTTCCCGAGCGCGCGCTTGATGCCCAGTGCACCATGCGCGGGCTGTCGCCATGCATAAACTCGCGCAAACCGCGCACCAGAGATGATACCGCTACAGTGGGCTTGCGGCTTCTGATCAAACCCATGGGAGATTCAGTGGCAGCCCTGATTTTGTAAAGGAAGTTACCTTCCACCTGCACCGTTTTGGGATAGACGGTTATCGACGGACGCTCTTGAAAGTCAGCGGTTTTCAAATCGAAAGTTCTGGACCACCAGGTCAAACCAAGGGGAAAGCAAGAGTAGAGCTCAATGCCACGCAGCTTATAGACGCCTCGATGAAGCGGCGAGGTGGTGGCAAAGACCCATGATTCGTCGCCCGCTTGCTCTACGAGCATCGGTTTGAGCACGCTTGTCTTGCCCACATTGCTGACGAGGTTGGCCCGCACAAGCAGCCATTTAATGGGCATCATCTGCGAGAAGATGCCGAAGCGCGCTCTCCTCTTTATAGTGATGCGAATGAGCAGACTGTCGTCTGTCACTGAACTTGACGGCAGCGTGCACTGCGCCTGCACATCTTTTACCTGCATAAGAGGAAGGAAGAAGCCAACCAAAAGTGACGAAACAATGCCCGAGCAGATCAAATAAAACCACTGATTTGCCGTCTCTCCGGCAAAAACATAAACCACAGGAATCAAAATCATGGCGATGAACCATCTTTGCTCCAGGTAGACGGACATGGTTGTATCAGATGTATCGCGGAAAGCCAATCTCAGAGCTTTGAGACTCCACTCTTGCCCTTCGGCCGCGTCGACAAACTTATACTGGAACTGGTATCTGCTCCAGAATTCTTTCAACAAGTTCCGCATGGCTAACGCGATTGTCTCTCACTTTGGGGATGACTCTGTGACCCAGAACGAACGGGCAAAGCGATTTCACGTCTTCGGGACGAACAAAATTGCGTCCGTCGACAAAAGCCGCTGCTTGTGCCGCTCGCATTAGCAGCTGGCTGCCGCGGGGGCTGACGCCCAGAACAATTTGGGCATTCTTTCTGGTGGCACTGACAATGTTGACGATGTAGCGTTTAATTGATGGCTCCACAAAAACATTTTTCACTGCCTGTCGCGCTTGCAGCACTTCAACTTCCGTGAGCACCGGTTCTACGGTAAAGGCGTTTCCGTCCAGAGTCTTGTCCAAAATTTCCAGCTCTTGCTCGACTTTAGGATAGCCCAGCGACAGGGAAATCATAAAACGGTCTAACTGCGCTTCCGGCAGGGGAAAGGTGCCGTGATACTCAATCGGGTTCTCAGTCGCTATGACGAAGAACAACTCCGGCAATTTGCGCGTCGCACCATCTGTAGTGACCTGATTCTCTTCCATGGCTTCCAGCAAACTGGACTGAGTTCTGGGCGTGGCCCTGTTTATTTCGTCGGCTAGCAATATGTTTGTAAAGATAGGTCCGGGAATGAATCTAAACGTGCCTTCCTTCTGCTCAAAAATACTGACGCCGCAGACATCGGACGGCAGTAAGTCGGGCGTGCACTGAATGCGCTTGAAGTCGGCGTGCACAGACATGGCCAGAGATTTGGCCAAGAGTGTCTTTCCCACTCCGGGCACGTCTTCAATCAGCACATGACCGCCGGCAAGAAATGCCACAACAGCCAGGCGCACAGCTTGCGATTGCCCAACCAGAACCGTATTTATATTTTTCAGCAGGATTTGCGCTTTTGCAGTCAGATCAGCTGGCGCGATTGCCGCTGCCGTCTCATTCTTTACTTCTTTTGGCGACTCGATACTTCCGTCAGTGGTCGCTTCCGCTGTCTCTGCCTGACTCACATCGTCTCCTTAACAGTCTCCATTATCAGACTGATAACCAGCGACATGGAGTTTTCTTCACGCTGGTTATGCCCGCTGGGCAAACTTTTTACACGCAAGTAGGGGCACAGCCACTTGGAATGTAGCGGGCAGCGGGTTTAATGCGCCAATTGGCATGTTACACTGAAACTCGCCCAATTTCACAGGCTTGCCCACTCAAGCACGCTACTCAACACTGACAAGGATTAGCCAGATGCCCGGTCGTCTCAACTTCCAGCAAGTGATTCACACTTTGAACGCATTTTGGAGCAGTCGTGGTTGTGCCATCATGCAAACCTTCGATCTGGAAAAAGGGGCATCGACGATGAGTCCGGGCACGTTTTTGCGTGTGCTTGGTCCGGAGCCCTGGAAAATGGCTTGTGCTGATGCTTGCCGCAGACCCACCGACGGCCGCTATGGCGAAAATCCAAATCGTATGCAGCATTACTTTCAGTATCAGGTTATCTTGAAACCGTCTCCTGATGATGTTCAAGATGTCTATCTGGACAGTTTGAAGGCTCTGGGCCTGAGCCCGGAAAATCATGACGTGCGTTTTGTTGAGGACAACTGGGCCTCTCCCACTTTAGGAGCCTGGGGAGTCGGTTGGGAAGTATGGCTGGACGGTCTGGAAATTACCCAGTTCACTTATTTTCAGCAAGCAGGTGGTCTTGATGTGCGCCCGGTGGCTGCCGAAATAACATATGGATTGGAGCGCTTGTCGATGTATCTGCAAGACGTCGATAACGTCTATGACCTCAACTGGACTGATGACGTGACTTATGGCGAGCTTTACCACCAAAATGAGGTCGAGCAATCAACTTACAATTTTCAGGAATGCGACCCTGAAGTTTTGAAAATATTTTTTGAGCAGTCTCATAAGGAAGCAGGGCGCCTGATTGAAAAGAGGCTGATTATGCCAGCCTACGAGCATATCTTGAAATGTTCGCACAACTTTAATTTGCTCGACGCACGAGGTGTTTTAGGCCGTGATGAGCGCATGAAAAACATAATGGAGATCAGCAAATTGTCAGAAAAGGTTGCCCGCGCCTACCTGGAACAGCGTATTGAGCTTGGCTTTCCCCTGCTCAAAGACGACAAGCGGGAAGAAACCTTGCAAGCCTATCGCGACAAATATTTGCAACCTAATACCTAAGTACGCTCGCACAAGCCTCCGTAAGCCTCGCCTGATGCTGGTCTCTGGCGATTTCACATTCGCTTCACTTTCGCGCCATTGTCATTAAAGGGGGCGGCTGTCACTACATGGAAACTCGGTGTATATGCGGTTTGTGGAGCAGTTTTTCTTTTTGTCAATACTGTTTATTACGGATCAGAATGGGTATAAACATAATGGGGCAGGTCTAGAGTGACAAAGGAATCTCCATTGATGCATCAATTGCAAACGAACCGCGGATGGGGCATAAAGTCTGCGGGAGTATTAGTCTCATTGCTTTGCGCGTTAACTTCATCGATGTCAGCGCAATCAATGGGCATCATGGCTGCCCACTCCTTCCCACCACATATCGGCTATAGCAAACATCCAGTTTCGAAAGCAGCAGCTTTGCACAAAACTGCTCCGCCACAAGTCAATCACACAAGCCATTGCAGCCATTCTGTCACCGCGCATGATACCAAAAAGGCTGTTGCGACCAGGGCCGGCAGGAAGAAAGTGGCTGCCAGGAAGCTGGCGGCAAAGACACTAGTAGCAGCAGCCAAGCCGATTGATCCGCAAGGCTTTACCGACTCCCTGAGCCAGGAAACTTTGGCACCGGGAGTGGTGCACAAATTCGTTCGCGGTGCATTATCGATCAACGTTCTTGATGTTGATATGAAAAATGCACCAATCAAGGTGCAACCAAATCTCGCCGGGGAGTCTTTTGACCGCCTGAAAGATGTGGCCGACCATGCTCGGGAATGCAACGCAATTGCCGCCATTAATGCCAATTATTTCAAGACCAACGGCACGCCCTTGGGAACTTTGATTATTGATGGAGAATGGGTGGCCGGACCGCTTTACGATCGAGTTTCGATGGGAATCTCGACCAACGGTGATGTCAAAATCGATCGGGTCAGTTTGCTGGGCACGCTCACCTCCAACAACCCGGGCGTTGCCAATGCCTGGGTCAATAACATCAATCAGCCACGCCGGCACGGCACCCATCTGGTGCTCTATACGAGACGCTGGGGCAGCTTTGTACGCATGGCATATGAAGGCACTCTCGTGGCCGTGAACAGCCAGGGTCAGGTGCAAGACAAGCAGAGCACCAGTGAAATGGCTATTCCTTACGGTGGCTATGTGCTGAGCGATTGCAAAGACGCCAAGATTTCCAAGCTCAATCGCGGCGACCAGGTGCAGGTTTCCTGGCAGACCAGTCCTAGCGATTGGCACGATGTGGTTGAAGCTGTCTCCGGTGGTCCTATGCTCGTTAAAGACGGCCAGGTTTTTCTCGATTTGAAAGATGAGAACTTCAGGCGCAATTGGACCGGCAGCCAGATCAAAGCTCGCACCGCAATTGGTGTCACCGCCGACCACCACCTGATCATGGCGACAGTCGAAGGACCGCATACCTTGTGGGATTTTGCCAAATTTCTCCATAAACTAGGTGCTGTTGATGCCATGAATCTCGATGGCGGCGGCTCAACCACAATGGTTGTTCACGGAAACACCGTTACTCGTAATGCCAATGATAATCAGCGCCGCGTCGCCAGTTCGATTCTGCTGGTCGATTTGCGCAAGGCTGCCGAACGCACCGTCGGTAATGCCTTTAGAAATGGAGTCACACCGTCGGCAGCAAGCTACATGGGGGCGGTTCCAATTCAGGTTTCGCGGGCACCAGATCCGATTATAACGACAGTGAGGACATCGACAACCTCGACCGCTTTAAGCGATACCGATACCACTACCACCACATCTACAACATCTACCGCCAATGCGCCGCCGCCACCCGACACTACACAGCCCGACGACAGTGATGTTCTCAGCCCTGTGGAAGCACAAGAGCCGATCCGACCGATGAAAAAGAAATTGTTCGGACTGCTTGGACATTAGTCAGGTAGCGCCACCAGAAATAGTGTGTCGTCTGCTTTGATTGTCTTACCTTACATGTTAGTGTGGGGATGATTTGAGGCAACGTGAACTCGATCAGCATGTCTTCTCACTCCCACCCATCCTGCAGCGACAATGGCGTGGGCAAGAGTGGCCTTTCTTTGCTCCGCCCAGGCTTTTAGCGTTGGATCTAAGATCTGGGGCGCACTGTCCAGGGCACCGAGTTCTTCCAGTTGATCTTCGTTCAATTGGGCCAGGTACGCGACATTGAAAATGTCTTTCGGCAGTTTGCTAATGCGGGTCACTCTCCATTGATGCGCGGGGTCCAGCGTGACAGACATGTCCACATCTTTTGCATCAGCGAAGGTTTGCAGAAAACCAGTGTCCATATTGCTTTGCTCAAGCATACGGCTGGCAAACTCTCTCACCTCTTTTGATTTACCTTTTCTTGCTGCTATTTCACTCAGTTTTGCTTGAGTGATTGTGTTCTGGCTGTTTTGTGCGACAAACCTGGCGTCACTATCGCAAGCGGGTGGTTCCGGCCAAGCGATGTTTCCTCGCAAAGTTTGGGCAGCGACAGCTATAGCACTTATTGATTCCGCCCCCACTGGTTGAGCGCTGACAAGAAGTGCAATGATTGCTAAAGTCGTGATTGACTCTTTCATTTTGATAACCTCGAAAAGACCAGCAGAAGTCTTGTCTGCGTCCTTTTTCATTCATTTCAAATTACGGTAACTGCGACGCACAGCCCAGTCGATTGTTCCAAAGATCCCTGCTTTCCTGTACGGTATCCTCAATAATCTTGTACTAGAATGGCGATGTTGTTGGCGAATCGGAAGAGCTATGGCAGACAAATTTGCAATTGGTGTGGACTTTGGCGGCACGAAGATTTCGGCGGGTGTGGTCAATCTTGAAACCGGCCGTCTTGTTGGTGCTGCCAAGAAGAAGACTAGACAAGTGCAGGAGTCCGAAGATGTACTGAAACGATTGATCACGGTTATTGATGAGTCCATCGCTGAAGCCGGGGTGGATGCAAAGAAACTGAGTGGAATAGGCATCGGCGTCGCCGGCATGGTGGACAGACAAAAAGGAATTGTCCTGGCTGCAGTCAATATTGGTGCTTACGATCTGCCGCTTGCTGAGCCAATTGCCGCCCGATATGGCGTGCCCTGCAAATTGGGCAACGATGTGGAGGTGGCCACATTAGGCGAACTGTATTTCGGCGCCGGTCGCGACTGCAATAATTTTGTTTGCATTTTCGTTGGCACCGGTATTGGTTCCGGCATCGTCAAAGACGGCAAAATCATTCGCGGCGCCACTGGCACCGCCGGCGAGATCGGGCACATGGTGCTCATTCCCGACGGCAAACAGTGCGGTTGCGGTTCCTTTGGTTGTCTGGAGGCATATGCTTCGCGCACTGCAGTGGCCAAATCGATCATCGTCGATCTGAATCGGGGAATGGAGTCATCTATTCGGGACAAAATCGATTTGACCAAGGGCATCCTACGTTCGAAAGCGTTATCACAGGCTGTTTCCTCTAACGATCAGCTGGTCATAAAGGCCGTCGTCGAGTCAGCTCAATATATGGGAATTGGATTGGCGAGCGTGATCAACTTTTACAATCCGAAAAGAATTATTTTGGGTGGCGGCTTGATCGAAGCGGTCGATATGTACTTGTTAGTGGCAGAGAAAGAAGCTCGACGAAGAGCCTTACCAATTCCAGCCAAAAAAGTGGAGTTCGCTAAAGCGCAACTGGGTGACTTTGCCGGCATCGTGGGGGCGGCGCTGCTGATAAAAGACAAGTAGAGTTCGCGTTCGCTCACCTGCCGGCATATTTCATGCCTTGCAGGCTTCCCCGCCGGGCAAGCTCCAGGTCGATCTTGTCCATCACCGCCCTTTTATCAAAGCACCAATCCGGTGCGATCACATCGGCTTTTGGACCTTCGGCCACCAGTCGCATCACCACCTGCTCAGGGTGGATCATCTCCAGGCTATCGCAAACAAGACGAACATAGGTATCTTCCGCAAGCATCGGCAGCGCGCCGCGGATGTAGTCTCGTTCCATCGCCGTGCCTTTATATACGCACAGCTGATGAATCTTGATGGCATCGACTCCACAGGCTGCTGCTTTTGCCACCGTATCCATCATCTCCTCTTCGCTTTCCCCGGGCAGTCCAAAAATAAGATGAGTAGCCACTTTCAAGTTGCGAGACTTGGCCCGTTTAACGGCATCAAAGAATTCCTCTGCGCTATGTCCCCGGTTGATTAGGTCCAGGGTGCGATTGACTGCAGTTTGCAAACCAATCTCCAACCAGACAAAGGTTTTCTCATCATATTCGCTCAATAAATCCAAAACATTGTCTGGAACGCAATCAGGGCGCGTGCCGATGACCAAACCGACGATGTCCTCGAATTCAAAAGGAACATCATAAAGTTGTCTCAAATCAGGCACTGGCGCATAAGTGTTGGTGAAGGCCTGAAAGTAGGCGAGAAACTTTTTCGCCTTGAATCTGTTCCTCACTCTTTCTATTCCAGTGGCCAGCTGTTGCCGCACGTTCAGCCGGGCGTCGATTGTTGGCGCCCCCGATCCGCGTTCGTCACAAAACGTGCAGCCACCAAAAGCCCGCACCCCATCGCGATTTGGGCAGGTAAAGCCGGCATCGACAGGCACCTTGTAGACGCGAGTACCAAAATAATCCCTCAAATAATTGTTGAAGGTTCTGTAGCGAACGATTTCTTGTTGGGCGCCTTTCTCAGCGACGGTCAAATTCATAATCCACGCCTGACAATCCGCAGGACATACTACTACGAGTTGCCATTGGTGATAAGACATGAACGCGCTTGAGTTGACACTATTTACTGCCTTTTGTTATTCTGGCTCACCAAGAGAGTCTGTGTCTTTGACAATGCCCCCATCGTCTAGAGGCCTAGGACACCTCCCTTTCACGGAGGTAACAGGGGTTCGAATCCCCTTGGGGGTAAACTTTTTAACGTTTGCACATAGTTGCAATGACGTCATCATTTCATTGCAACATACGCTATGACGCTATTTCGGTGGCTGGGGGATGGTTTTCTCTTTTGCAGCTTCTTGTGTCGCTTGTTGTTCGATTTGGCATAATGGCGAGATGCTAATTCGAGATCAAGGTGACTTTGTCAGGAAAGAGGCAAGAGCAGGCGATATGCCCCGAAAGTAGCCTCGCCGCAAGCTTACTGGTATTGCGCCAGGAGCTTAATAAAAGGACCAATCGATGCAATCAGACAGCAAGCCCATTCTTTTGGGCGAGTTGCTCATACGAGTGGGAATAGTCCAGCCTCAACAGCTGATTGACGCTATGCATGTGGCTGGCGAGACGGGATTGCCAATTGGCAGAGTCTTAATCATGTCGGGCTTTATGAGCCATGAGCAGTTGCAGGCAGCAGTTCAGACTCAATCATTGGTCAAAGATAAGTTGTTGGAGGTAGACATCGCCATTCAGGCTCTACAGAAAGTTTGCCAGGAACAGATTCCACTTGACCAGGCGCTTGCCGCTTTCGGTTGGGTGAAGCGCAAAGGTTACCAAACTGCCAAGCTAGGCGAACTGTTGCGCGGCTCTGACCTGGTCACAGACACACAGTTGGATGAAGCGCTGCGCACCAGCCATGAGACCGGACTGCCACTGGGGCGTGTGCTTGTCTTGACGCAAGCGATTTCAGATGAATTGCTTTCCGCTGCCTTGACCGCCCAGGTTCTGGTACGAGACGGAAAAATAACGAAGGAGCACGCCATCCTCGGCTTAAAATCAGCCAAACGGCGACGCGTGACGATCGAGGTTTCGTTGACGGAGCATGGCTTTTATCGGCCACCAGGGCGACAATCTGTTAAGTTGGGCGAGCTCTTTGTCTTATCTGGTTTAGTCAGTGAGCCGGATCTGATGAATGCTCTGGAATTGGGATTGATGCGCGAGATGCCAATTGGTCAGGTGCTGGTTGAATCTGGATACATGACCCGGGTGATTTTGGATTCCGCTCTAAAGCTGCAAGAAATGGTGGCTAACGGCACCCTGAGCGCCGTCGACGCAGCACAAACGATCAGGAGCGTAGCCACCAAAAACTGTTCGATCGCACAAGCACTGGCGGAGCTGAACCCGGAGAAGGTGGAAACGCCAACGGGTGAAACCATTCGCTTGAGCGACGTTCTTAAGGCTGCCGGTGTAGTCACCGAAGAGGAGTTGAAAAAGGCATCAGAGATGAGCTCACAGAATTCTGCGCTGGTCGGAAAAATGCTACTGGTAACCGGCATGATTGATGAAGCAACATTGCATGCATCGTTGCGCTGCCAATTTTTGTTAAAGGAAGGATTTCTTAATCTGGAACAAGCGATTGTTGCACTCAGCCATTGCCGCCTCAATCAGGTGAGTTTCGACGACGCCCTACAAGAGCTAGGTTGGACCGTGGCCACGAGGATGCCCCATACGCCGGACCAACAATCATTTCCTGAGGCATAATCGGACTCAGGCAAAATCAACCGCAGGCATATCGAACCTACTTTGATCAAACTTACTTTGATGCATCATTTCTGGTGGGCAGCTTTATACGCGGCGGGGTAGTCGCTCTTCAAGGATTGCCAGGGGTCTCTGGCATATGACTGGCCTGAGCGCAATCGCGACGAAGCATTAGTGGAAGGCGATGACTGAGCGGATCGCAATTGCGACAGCTCGTCAAATGGATTGCCACTTCTTACCTTGGCCGATGAAGGCTTTCCAGTGGGCAATGATCCGGACTGCTTAGTGGTGGCATGCGGCGAAGCCGATCGCTCTTTCAGCTGCTTCAACTCTTCGGCTGTCTTGGCCAATAAGACGGTTCCGCTATCTGCGTTGGTGAATTCTCCGTTGATCCACATTGACCCGTGTCGACAGTGCTCGGTATCATCGGCAAAAATGGCCTTGCTTTTGGGCATCTCTTTATATCCGGGAAGCTGCTTGTCTATAAGAGCATCCCAGGGCACCACCTGCAGTGACTCGGGTGCTTTGGCTATTTTTGTGATTTGGGCAGCATCCACATCAACTCTCTTGTACACATGCTGATTCTGGGTGGTGCCGAAGATTACATGAATGACAGTGATCTTAGGATAACGAGCCAAAACTTCTTGCGCGTTTAAGAGGGCATCCTCTTTCAGTTGGCTGTCAATCCTTCCCACCTGAGATCTTAGTGCTACAGCATTTGTTTCATGTATTACGTTTAGTCCATCCGACTTCATGATTTCGCCTGCCCAGGCACAGCAATTGATCCCAGCTATCTGAAGAATCGTAACGGCAAGAACGAAAGTGGAGAAATTCAAAGATCTCGGCCGCGAGAAGATGGTTGAAAGTGCCTGTGAAATCATTTTAGCGAGGCTCCTTTATCCTGGTATTGCACCAGAATTTCTTTTAGCCGCCCCTGAGCCAACTTGATCGCCTGTTCCATCTCGGTTAGATTAGCAAAACCGTCACCATTCTTGTCCAGAGCCTTCAAGTTGGCTTCCAAACTTGGTTTACCAGTAATTTTGGACTCCAGTGTCAACGCCTCTTTCAAATATAGGAAAGCATCATCGGCAAGCTGCTCCTCAACGGCAAGTGTGGCAAGGGCAAGATCGGATCGCACCACTTGCTCCATTACCTGCTCATCTTTGTCTGTTAAACCGAGTTGTCGCGCCCGTTGATAAAGCTGCTTGGCTTGTGAGTGGCTGGCGGTGCTCTGTTTCTTGGTCACCATGTTGCTGTCTCTGAGATGAACCTCAGCCAGGTCATTAATCGACTTAACTAAACTGGCCATTTGATCGTCTGTTGGCTTGGTATCATGGACAAGCTCACTGCTTAAATCGACGACCTGCAGGGGTGTTGGATCATCAGGCTTGCGTTCTTTTAGTCTTAAAGCCTGCGCATATAGCTTGTTTGCCAACTCGGCGCGTCGCGGATCGGTGCTGTATCTGGCGGCCAATTTCTCAGAAGAAACTTGCAATGCCACCAGAGCATCGCTGTCGTGGTCCAATTCCCCGGCAACTGCAATTGAGCTGACAACGCGGTAGATGTCTTTTGGAAACAGGGCGGCCAGATCGCGCAGCATTGTGCGATTGGAGGCGGTCCTGAAGACAGCCCAAATAGCGCCATCTCGGCCCATGTCTTCAATTTCTGGTGAATTTGGTGCCGTTTCACTTTTGTTGTTAGAGGAGGAGTGGGCAATGTGAGGAAGAATTTTTGCGATTGCCTCGATGCGGCTAAGTTCGTGCTGTCTCTCATTGAACTGCATGGTGACAAAACTGCCCAGCAAAGCCACCCAAATCGTGGCAACCAACTTCAAGATTTCAATTGTGCGTTCCCAGGTCCAGAACGTTTTTTTCTCAGGCTTTTTCTCCGCTGCCGCCGCCTGTCCGTCACCGTTAGGCTCAGCCACTATTGCTGCGGGTGCGGAGGATCCGCTCGTCGAACTGGCAGGAGCTTCCACCAATTCTTTGTTACTCTTCTCAATTGGCGCGCTGGTTTTTGATTCTGTCATAGGTTCTCGATTCTTAGATACTCTAAGACTTTCTTCCCAGTAGACGACTTGTTTTATAACCTGGTGACCGTGAATCCTTCTAATCCGGCGGCATCTGCCAGAGCGTCATCGGCAACTATGAAAGCGCGGCCGTCTGGATGCCGACTGCACCACATAAGACCGGCAGCCAGTTGTAGAGCATCGGCTGCCCGCAACGGGTAGGTGCGGAGCAATCGTTCAGCCTCGAAGCGCAGGTCTTCGCTGGGTTGCACTTCATGCCAATTCCTTCGCAAGAATTGCAGTTTGGAAAGAAATTGTACGCTTTCTTCAACCGAGAGATGTCCTTGCCTCTTCAGCCGTTGCAGTGCACTACCAGCTTCGATGGGCGTTCCCCACCAAACTATCTGCTGTCCATAAACACGCACGGACTGTCTGGCTCTAGAACTGGCACTCTGAAAGCAGCACAAAGGCACGATAGCGCTGGTGTCCCAAAACGCCGCGCCGAATGACTTTTTGCTAGACCTAGTCATCCTGCCGTTCCGCGATCATAGCGTCATGCAGCGCTTGTTTGGAAATACGAGGAGCCGGCATAGACCAGAACTTGTCGTCAATTGGCCCATTACCGAGCTTCAGTATTCCCTGGCTGGCAAGATCCACGAGCTCGTTCTCATAGTCAGCTTTCCAGGGAACGATGCGGGCTACCGGTACGTTTCGATCGGCAACAATAATCTCTTCTCCCGCCCTTACTTTCTTCAGATAGAGGCTAAGGTTATTCTTTAGTTCCGCTATATTTACCGCTTTCATGATTATGTCCAACTTGGCTATATCTATATGTCATTATAGCTTACATACCTCCTGTCTTAAACTTCCTGATCGCGCTTCGCTAAGACGCTGGTTCGACCCTTTTCAGGGACCTTGGATCAGTTAAAACCTACCTACGCTGAGTTATCGTTTTTGATAACTGGCACCATCTGCTCAAGAACCTCAAATAAGGCTGAAATCCTCTACTGGAGATGGATTTTGGGGATCAGATCTGCCGCTGCCTTTAATCTTACAAAATATCGAAAACGATAACCCGATATAGTGTTCGCTAGAGAAGGACGGCGCGCGTTAGCACGGACAGTTTGCAGTCCGGCTAAATTCGAGATCAAGGCCGCCAACCTCTCAGCTTGCTGGGCTCAGCTTAACTCAGCCGGCTCAGCTCAGCTTGGCCAGGGTCGCTTTTTCGCGCTCTTTGAAGGCCACGGCTACTTGCAGTTTCTCTTTGTGTTGCTCGACAGTTTTCTTGCCTTGCTTCATTTCGTTCTTTTGCAAGAAGCTCTCCACGTCATCAAGATATTTCTTCTCGCAAAGCCCGGTCACACCTTCGATCATTCGGGTCAGCGAAGCCTCAGGGAATGTCTTCAGAATCTGCTTCCAGTTTTCCTTGATGAAAGTCCAGCCCACTTCTCGGCCGCTGGGATTGAGCAGTACTTTCGCTACCAGATATGGTGCATTTTGCGTGCGCACTTCTCCATTGAGTGTTTTCTCCAACGTCTGCTTGAGCAAATGCTCATCGCGGAACATTGCTAAGGCATACATGAAGCGATCTTCTTCTTGCGGTGTGGGAGCATTTTTAAACTCGTCCACGAACCGTTTATATCTGTTCTCGTCGCCAGTGTGAGCCAAGATTGACACCAGGGCGGCAGCTATGTCAGGCGACACCGATGCCTTATCGCGCATGAAGTTTTCGAACTTCTCGCAGCCTTTTTCTTGCACTTCCTTGTCTTCGCCGATGGTGCCCAGGATGGCAATGATCATGCCGCGAAGCTGTTTTGTCAGCTCATCATCCTGGGCTTGTGATTCCCAGCCAAAACGCTTGTGGGCAGCCGAGAGCAGATTTCTCGTCAGCGCCTGCAAGGGCTCGACTGCTTTGGTCGCTTTGTCCTTTGCCGTCACCCGATCTAAATATTGAAGCGATCCGACAATTACCGTCCAAACATTTTTGTCACGCTCGTCGGTAAATAACTTGATCAACTCCAGATATTCGCTCAACGGTGTTAACCCGGCTAAAACCGCAGCCCAGGTGTCGTTGACCAGATTGAAGCGTTCGATTGAGGCAAACTGGTTCATATTGGTGCGGATGTTCTTCAACATTTCTACCGAGTATCTGACTCGATAAAATCCGTGACCACCTTCATTGACCACGCACCAATCCATGGCTGACGGCAAGTCGATGGCAGTAGATTCTTGCGTAAGCAGAACCTTCTTATTGACGATGCCTTCTGCCGTTCGCACTCTCAGCATAATCGGCACATGGAACATGGTCTTTGATCTTTCTGGATCAGCGCTGTACAGAAAACGCTGCTGGTGCAAATTGATTGTTTTGCCATCGTTGGAGATTTCGACACTGATCAAAGGATGCCCTTCCTGATAGATCCAGGAGTCCATCATTTGCCGCACTGGCTCATGGGTTGATTCCTCAATGGCATCCCACAAATCGGTTGTTTCCGTGTTGGCGTATTTGTGCTTGCTTAAATATAAGTTGATGCCTCGGCGGAATGGCTCTGTGCCCAGATATTGCTCCAACATTCTCAGAACCGAGGCCCCTTTTTCGTACGTCAAGACATCGAACATGCCCTGGCATTCTTCCGGGCGCTTGACTGGAAACTCAATCGTTCTGGTGCTCTTCAATCCATCCGTGGAGAAGGCGGAGGCCCGTGAGACGCTGAAGCTTTCCCATCTTTTCCACTGCGGCTTCCAGGCATCAACGGCAAGCATCTCCATAAATGTGGCAAATGCTTCGTTCAGCCAGATTCCGTTCCACCATTTCATGGTCGCCAGATCGCCAAACCACATATGGGCGATTTCGTGCGCCACTACGTCTGCCACTCGTTCTAACTCGGCGTGGGAGGCTGTTTTTTCATCTACGAGCAGAGCATTTTCTCTGAAGGTGACGGCGCCGAGGTTTTCCATAGCGCCAAAGGCAAAGTCTGGAATGGCAATAAGATCAAGCTTGTCGCCTGGATACTTGAGTCCGTAATAGCTGTTGAAGAATTTCAGGCTGTGGCAGGCGATGCCTTCGGCGAACTTGGCCAGATTGATCTTTCCGGGGCGGGAGAAGATGCGAACCGGTGTTCCGTCAGCGTCTACGGCTTCGGTCCACTCGAATTCACCGACGATAAAGGCAACCAGATAGGTGGACATTTTCATCGTGTCGTGGAATTGCACTTCTTTTCTGCCGTCAGGCAAAACTTTTTCGTTTTCGAAGCGACCGTTTGAGATTGCCCACAAATGCCTGTCTACAACCAAAGTGACGGCAAAAACCGCCTTGAAGTCAGGTTCATCCCAGCAAGGGAAGGCTCTGCGGGCGTCGGTGGCCTCAAATTGGGTTGTCGCCAGCACTTTTGTTTGCCCATCGGCGTCTTTGTAAGTGCTGCGGTAAAACCCGTGCAATTTATCGTTTAAAGTTCCCTTGAATTTAATGGCAAGTTTCCACGACCCGGCTTTCAATAGCTGCGAAAAATTGAAAATTGCTCTCTCATTTTCGACGTCGAAGGAGACTTTCGCATTCAGATTTTCATTATTATTGTTGGTTATGGTGACCGAATCGATTTCCAATTCCAGGCAGTTCAAGATAATCTGCCGCACAGGCTCTGCTACGGTCAGGTAAATGAGCTCCTCACCGTCGAAAGTGAATCGTTTCAGATCGGGCGTCAGCTTAATTTCGTAACGTTCAGGAACAACTGAACGGGGCAGTCTGTACGTTGAAACCTCAGCATCCATAAGTGCTGTCGTGTCTTTTGACATCGATGCTTCCGATCCTCTCTTCTCAGGCAGGTAGCAAATAAATGTGAGAGAGGTTAGCATATTAGACGTTCGTTTTGATCCACAACAGCTCTACTGAACCGCTCTCCGGTCAGCTAAAGCTGCGAGGATGCTCATCGGTAGCAGTCCCTTAAGAAAATAGGAACAGGCAAATGGTAGAAGTCCAATACGCGAAGATTCAGACCATCCAACAGCTCGGTGCGCAATTGCGAGTCGACAGCATCCGCGCGACAACGCAAGCCGGATCTGGACATCCCACCTCCTGCATGTCATCAGCCGATCTTATGGCAGTCCTTTTGGCAAAGTATCTGAAGTACGACTTCGACCAACCGCAAAATCCGAACAACGACAGGCTGATCTTCTCAAAAGGGCACGCCGCTCCGTTGCTTTATGCCATGTATAAAGCGGCGGGCGCCATCAGTGACGAGGAGATGTTGACTTTGCGCAAGTTTGGCAGCCGTTTAGAGGGGCATCCGGTGCCGCAAGTTCTTCCCTGGGTGGATGTAGC
>Ga0182024_10012675_pt1 | contig 16632 bp, 11 predicted proteins | sample P32metaG_FD_120480 | JGI IMG/M metagenome (GOLD analysis project Ga0182024, IMG submission 120480) | Permafrost microbial communities from Stordalen Mire, Sweden - P3-2 metaG (Illumina Assembly) | ecosystem: Environmental > Terrestrial > Soil > Wetlands > Permafrost | place: Sweden: Stordalen... | reverse complement strand
TCTCGGTGGTGCGGAACAGCATGTTCAAAAAATTGCCAGGATAGCTGAGATCGTTGTCCGGATAGACGAACGGCATGCCCAGCGAATGGCGATAGGAAAAGGCGGCGATGGTGGGCATCTTGCCGACCAGGCGATAGGTCTGTTTCTTGCGCGATTCGGGACTGAAAATATCCTTGGCGTCGTGATAGTAGGTGGACAGCGCCGCGATGGTGGAAATGAGCATGCCCATGGGGTGGGCGTCGTAATGAAAGCCGTCGAGAAATTTCTTGATGCTCTCGTGGATGAAGGTGTGATGGGTGACGTGGTAAGTCCAGTCCTTCAGCTCGGCTTCGTTGGGGAGCTCGCCATTCAGTAGCAGATAGGCAGTTTCGAGATAGGTGCTTTTTTCGGCGAGATCTTCGATGGAATAGCCGCGGTAGCGCAGAATGCCGGCATCGCCATCGATAAAAGTCACCTTGCTGATGCACGAAGCGGTGTTATTGAAGGCGGGATCGTAGCTCATCATGCCGAATTCGTTGGCGTGCACCTTGATCTGGCGGAGATCAGCGGCGCGAATGGCGTCATTCACAATGGGGATTTCGTAGCTCTTGCCGGTGCGGTTATCGGTGACGGTCAGCGTTTCGCGAGGTATGGCGGAACCCTCTGATTTTCGTGATTGGGTGGCCGACGGAGAAGATTCCATGCAAAACCTCGGAGGCAGCAAGCAGATGCCTAGGCACCCACTTTACACCAAAGGGGGTGCAGCCGGAAATGAGATGGAGGGCGGAGTGGACGGAATTGAAGACTTTTTTCATTTTGCGGCAATGAAATGGGGCGGGTGGCGAGGTAAGGCAGCCATGATAATGTACCTCTTGACAATAGTCGTTATAACGAGTATTATGGACGCCGGAGTGAGGAGGGTAAGATGATTGAGATTCGCAAGAGCAACGAGCGTGGCCACGCCAATCACGGCTGGCTGGACACCCATTTTACGTTTTCATTTGCAGATTATTTTGATCCGGAGCACGTGCAGTTTCGCACCCTGCGGGTGTTGAACGACGACCACATCGCGGGCGGCGCGGGGTTTCCGAACCACCCGCATCGCGACATGGAAATCGTGACTTACGTGCTGGATGGAGTGCTGGAACATCGCGACAGCATGGGCAACGGCTCGGTGATCAAGCCGGGAGACGTGCAATACATGAGCGCGGGGACGGGAGTGACGCACAGCGAGTTCAACCCGTCGAAGGATCCGCTGCACCTGCTGCAAATCTGGATGGTGCCGGAGAAACGCGGATTGAAGCCGACGTACGACCAGAAAAATTTCAGCGCGGAGGAGAAGCGCGCCAAGCTGCGGCTGGTGGCTTCACCGGATGGCGCGGATGGGTCAGTAAAGATCCGGCAGGACAATTCGCTGTATGCGACCGTGCTGGGTAAGGATGAGACGGTGCGGCACGAGCTGCGGCCGGGGCGCCATGCGTGGATTCAGGTGGCGAAGGGCGAGGTGAAACTGAATGGCACGCCGTTACAGGAAGGGGATGGCGCGGCTGTTTCCGAGGAGAAGAGCCTGGAGCTGACCGGAATGAAAAACGCCGAGGTGCTGTTGTTTGACTTGGCGTAGTCGAAATTACTAGAGAAGCGATGATGAGAAAAGAGTGCGAAGGACCTCTCCTTCGCGCTTCCTCTCTTCAAAGGTGACTGTTACGCACTGGTGTACGAAAATTAGGATTCCCTCACACCAGTCTTGTGGGCCGCTCTTTATCCCCTAGAAGCCTATATGTATAGCAAATTTGATTGGGGTTCGTGCACCTTGACCTATGCTTTCACTGCGGCGTTAATGTATCTAGGCATGATTCTTGAGGGAAGCGAAGACATATGAATTTCCTACTACTTCGTTTGGTCGCTTTTTGTTTCTGCCTCATTACTTTTGGCGTAGGCCTTTGGCTGCAAAAACGGGAACGGAACCAAAGGAAACTACGAAAGCAACAGATGATCAATCTAGTGAGCGGCGTAGTCGGACAATGGTCAGCGACTCAGGCGATGCAACCACCCGGCCAGAATCCGCAGGCGGGACTCTCTCGGGTCCAGGAGCAAACGCAACCGCATGAAAGGCGCATTACTCATTGAGGAAACCTTTTTTGACGACGACGCGAGCGGCGACACCATGAACATATTATTTGTAGGATTGGCCAGAACGATTTGGTTATTCGAGTTCCGATTACTCAATCCAACTGGCATGAGTCTCACGGGCGTTATAGAAGAGCTTGCGAAGAGATACCAGTTTGCGACGGCACCCAGGAACGAACTCGACTTCGACGAGCAACGGAGTCTATCGTTTAAGGCCGGAACGTTTCTCGGCGCTAGAGGCGTTCCTGTGCTAGTTGGTTTGAATATTTATGCTGATGGCATCGTTGCGGATACGATGTCAACGACAGACGAATCCGCCGAGTTCCTTCATGACCTATCCAAATGGCTGGATCAAAGCTACGGCCTTGTTGTGCCAAAACAACGCACCGAGGACTTTCTTAGTCAGATCGATTTTAAATGGGATCATTCGCTTGAAGAAATCAATCCAAGATTGGAAATGTTCACTAAAGGCATTCAGTCCCGAATGCAATCGCCGGGCACACCGGCCCATCATTTTGAAGTTGCAGCGATCCACTTCTGGGTAGAGGACTTTGGAAAACCTGCGACCCCGCTGCCGTCAAAATCGAACGTAAGATTTCGGCCCCTTTCTCTGCTCACCATTTCTTCTCGCAGGCTCCTGTAACCACGCTCAAACACGTCGAACTGTTGAATGAATTTGAAGCGCTAGTGAGAAATAGGTAAAGAATGTTGGATGGACTTTGGATAATTCGTTTTCACGGTCCCTCAGGAATAGGGGGCGGAGTAGCCGTTTTTAATCGAGAACAGATTCTCGGTGGTGATAGCGGATTCGCTTACGTTGGCAGGTACGAATTGGCGGGCGTTTTGTTGAAGGCAAAAGTTCTAGTGACGAACTTTGATCCGAGCGTTCCCAGCGTCCTTGGCGTTCCTGGGAACTTTGAGCTTTCGATAGAAGGAAAACTTCAGGATGACAGCATTGAAGCAACCGGAGCACTGACGACGCACCCCGACGCAAAGATGGTGATCCGATCGTCGAAGGTCCACAGGTTGGGATAGTTTGATCGGACTTACCATCCAAATACGAGTCTCGGTCTCGCAGACCACCGAATGACTTTGTTTATTTGGTTTAGCCGCGGGTGCGGTGGAATTCGCGCATGAAGGTAGTTAGCGCCTGGACGGCTTCGGGAGTGACGGCGTTGTAGAGAGAGACGCGCATGCCACCTACGGAGCGGTGACCAGGAGTGCCCGCCAGGCCTGCCGCAGCAGCTTCCTTGGCGAATTGTTCTTCGACGGATTCGTCGCCGCCTGCTACGCGGAACACTATGTTCATCTTGGAGCGCGATTCGCGTTCCACGGGGCAGGAATAGAATCCGCCCGCGTTTTCGACGGTGTCGTAAAGCAGCTTGGCTTTAGCGTCGTTGCGCGTAGTAATGGCCGGAATGCCGCCTTCGGATTCGATCCACTCCAGAACGAGACCCACGATATAAATCGCGAAGGTCGGAGGGGTGTGGTACAGCGACTTTTCCTTGATGTGCGTGCGGTATTGCAAGAGCGTGGGGAGATTTTTGTCGGCGCGCTCGGCGAGGTCTTTGCGCACAATCACGATGGTGACGCCGGAGGGTCCAAGGTTTTTCTGGGCGCCGGCGAAGATCAGGCCGTATTTCTTGACGTCAATCGGGCGTGAGGCGATGTCGGAAGACATGTCGGCGACCAGGGGAGCGTTGCCAACATCGGGCAGAGTCTTCCACTGTGTGCCTTCGATGGTGTTGTTAGTGCAGATGTGCACGTAGGAAGGGTCGGAAGAGAACTTCATTTCGTTCTGGCGCGGCAGGCGGGCGAATTTTGCCGGCTCACTAGAGGCGGCGATGTTGTGCAGGATGCCCTTCTTCAGCTCACCGATGGCTTTAGTGGTCCACATTCCGGTGTGCAGCACGTCGACGGGCTTGCCGGGGAGGCACAGGTTCATGGGGGCCATGGTGAACTGTGCGCTGCCGCCGCCCTGGAGGAATACCACCGCGTAGTCCTCGGGAATGGCCAGCAGTTTGCGCAGGCGAGCTTCGGCGTCGGCGTTGATGCTTTCAAACTCGGGGGAGCGGTGGCTCATCTCCATCACGGACATACCGCTGCCGCGCCAATCGAGCAGCTCTTCCCGGATGCGCTCGAGCACCGAGAGAGGCAAGGCGCCGGGGCCGGCATTGAAGTTGAAGGCGCGCTTGGAAACCTGGGGCAGACCTAAGGACGTAGTCACGATGGCTGAATTCCTCTCTGGATCGTATTGATGGCGTTTGCTGCGGAAGGAACGCCTAGCTGGTAGTCAGGTATCTAGGATAACAGAACCCGGTGGAGCGTTCGAAATGGGGGTTCTTGGTCCGCGCGTGCGCGGGAGGTACCTGTCCTTTCAATCAGTTACTAAAGTTTAGAACACTTAGAACGTCCGTTTGATTGACCAAGCCCTCGCCAGAGCGGATTCTGGATGGGTCATGGAAGAGCGAAGAAAGAACCAACCCGGCCGAGGCGAGCGCCGGAAAGCTGATGCTTCAAGGATTGCAGAAGCCCTGAAGAGACGAGGGCGTATCTCGATGTATGTTCATGGCACTGGCATGCTGCCACTGGTGAGACCGGGTGACGTGGCGCTGATCCGCAGGGATAAGCTCGAGAATATGCGATCTGGAGATGTAGTGCTATTTCAGAGGGGCAATCATTTGCTGGCGAAGCGCATTGGTGAAGATGAGAATGGGGCCGGCGAGGATGGCTTGGCGCAGGATGTGGGACGTCGAGACGACGCTACGGGGCAGAAGGTTGAGCAGGAGTGCCTGGGGCAGATTGTGCGGCTGAAGCGCAATGACGAAGACATCGATTTGACTTCGAAGGAAACACCGATTACGGCATTGGTTTCGTTTGTGCTTAAGCCGGCGCGTCGAGTGAAGAAAAGTTTGCGATTGGCGGACGAAGCGAGTTAATCACCGCTTGGAAATATAGTTCGTAACATTATTTTTGAATTCTGACGAAAAGACCTCCCATCGAAAAAACAGCTCCGGCGACTGCGCTATTCAGGGCCAGCGGCGGTGTGTTCAAACTTGCGCAAGCGTGCAAAAATCTCTGCTCTATGAAAGAGCCAGAAGAGAATCTCGCTCCGCTGGTAGGGCACCAAAAGCGAATTCCGCCACGCTATTTGTTGCCTAAGATGCTTGAGGGTCGGTGACGAGAGCGAATTCCACGCGCTTGCGCATGGGGTCGATGCGTTCGGCACGGACGCGTACACGGTCGCCGAGACTCCAGGTGAGTTGTTTGCGTTTTGCGCCGCGACCGCGGCCGAAGTTGGAGTCGCGCCGGCCTCCGCGTCCACCGCGGGCGCCGTCTCCTCCACCGGGCAAGGAGACGATGGCATGATCGTTTTCGCGAAACGCCACGCGCGTCCCTGCGGCTTCCTCCAGCGCGTTGATGGGCAGTAGTCCCTCCACAAAGACATCGAACAGTTCCACGAAGCAGCCGTATTTTTGTACGGAGATGATCAGGGCGTCGTATTCCTCGCCGAGATGCTGCTCCATGAACTGCGCGGTCTTCCAGTCCATCAATTCACGTTCGGCACCAGCGGCACGACGCTCGGCTTCAGAAGTTTCCGTGGCCATTTCGGCCAGTTGATGCGGGGAATAAAGCGTAGCCTCGAGCCCGGAGGAAACTTTAGGAGTGGCGTGAGTGACTCCTCCGTGCGAATCAGAGAATGCAGGCTTGGCTTTGGGGTGCTCCAGCGCCCACTTCAAAATACGATGCACGATTAAATCGGGATAGCGACGAATTGGGGAAGTGAAATGGGTGTATTCATCAAAGCCCAGAGCGAAGTGGCCGAGTGGTTCAGCGGCGTAGCGCGCCTGTTTGAGTGAACGAAGCATGAGGTAGGAGATGATGCGCTCCTCGGGCTTGCCGGTGACTTTGCGAATGAGGCGCTGGTAATGCTGCGGGGTAATGCGCAAGTCGGCGCCTCCGGGCAAGCTGACTTTCATGCCGCGCTCGCGGCCGTGACCGTAGGAATCCGGACGACCGGCTTTAGCGGGGGCGGGGACGCGGCCATGGTGAACAGCGATTTCGCGCTGGTGAAGATTTTCAACACCGAGGGAATAGCCGAAGGCGCGAGCGAGATCTTCAAACTCCAAAACTTTTTTGGCGTCGGGCTTTTCATGGACCCGGTGGAGAGATTCGATGCCGCGCTGCAATAAATAACCGTCAACGGCGCGGTTGGCGGCCAGCATGAATTCCTCGATCAGGCGATGCGCAATGTTGCGCTCGCTGCGGACGATGCTAACCATGCGCTGCTGGTCATCGAACTCGATAACTTGCTCGGGTAAATCAAAGTCGATAGAACCGTGTTCATTGCGCCGCTTATTCAAGAGCAGGGCCAATTCTTTCATGTTGACGAAATGTCTTGCGAGAGGGGCATAGCGTGCGGACATCTCGGGATCCTGTTCGATGACCTTGTTCACGTTGGTGTAGGTCATGCGTTCAAAGGAGCGGATGACGCCGGGCGTCATACGCGCGCTGTGCATATTTCCGTCCGCATCGAATTCCATGAGCGCGCTCAGGACCAGGCGCTCTTCGTAAGGCTTCAGCGAGCACATGCCGTTGGACAGCGATTCGGGGAGCATGGGGACGGCGCGATCGGGGAAATAAACAGAGGTGCCGCGCAAGCGGGATTCATGATCTAGAGCGGTCTCTGTGCGAACGTAATGCGAAACGTCGGCGATGTGCACCTGGAGTTGCCAGCCGCCGTCGGCGCGGCGTTCGACGTACACGGCGTCGTCGAAATCGCGCGCGGTTTCACCATCGATGGTGACGATAGGCAGATCACGAAAATCTTCGCGGCCCTGGCTCTCGGCCTCGCTGACAGGAACAGCGCGGCGTTCGGCGTCTTCCATGACTGCGGGCGAAAAGGTGTGGGGAAGATGGTGTTTGCGGATGATGATTTCGGTGTCGACGCCGAGGTCGCCGGGGCGGCCTAGTATTTCCACGACGCGGCCAGTTGGCGCGGCGCCGCCTCGCCCGTAACGGGTGATCTCCACGTTGACGACCGCGCCGTCGAGCTCGGGAAGCACCGGCAGGCGTTTTGCGTGTCCGGGAGGCTCGGCGGGTGGCAGAGCCAGCTTGTCACGTAGTTGCTCGCGTAACGCGGTGGGCAATTCATCACCTGCGGGAATTTCTATTTCGTGCTGGATGCGGGTGTCGTAGGGCAGAACCACGTTTCCGCGCGGGCCGTAGCGGAACAGGCCGACAACGCTGGCGTGGGCACGGCCCAAGATGCGCACGATGCTGCCTTCGGCACGGCGGGCGCCGGTGACGCCGCCTACTTGCTTGATTCTGGCGACGACTTGATCGCCATGCATGGCACCCTCGATGCCGTTTGGTGGGATGAAGAGATCGCCATCGAGTTGAGGCATGGGCGTGGAAGGCACGACGAAGCCATAACCGTCGTGGTGGAGCATCAAGCGGCCCTTGATTTCGTCGCGGGCGACAATGTCTTTAGCTGCGAAGCGATTCGGCGATTCATCCTTGCGACGTGGCGGCTGGGAAGCTGGATTTTTTTCAGGTGAGTCTTCCTGAGAGCGGCGCTTGGCGATACGGTAGCGGCCACCCGGTAATTCATCTATGGCGTTGCGCTTTTTCAGCTTGTTAAGAATTTTAAACAGGGGGCTGCGGTCGGATTTCCCCAGATGCAGGGCACGGGCGATATCATTGGCGGAGGCGGGTTCGCTTTTAACTTGCAGAAAACGCAATAGATTTTCGGGGCTCAGGTTAGATGTTCGCGCCATAGTGAGGGGGTGGGCGCCGCAGCCGGCGTTGGCAACGATTCTACTTAAAATTTTTTGATGGGGCCGAAACTTTTTGCTGGCAAGCGGGGTTTCATGAGCAGGCCAACACACGACCGGCCAGTCACCCTCCGTCAGACTGGCTGGTTCTCCCCGAGAGGGGATGCGAGGAGGCGGGACGACCTGGCCCGCCTTCTCATTTTTATTTGTGGAGCGTTAGAGGTCTGAATTTCTAAGGTCACGTATTTCTTTCGATTTTACCGCCGACATTCACCAGCGCCTCCTGCGATCATCTTCTAATCCACCTGCGATCACTTCTAATACTGGCTGAGTTCAGGGTGGGCGTTAGCCCAGTGAAGCATTTGACCGCGCGACCATAAAACTAGTCCGTAGGTAGGCTTGAACTGTCCGCTCTCGTAAAGTCTTCGGCGCGAGGGGCTTCCCGTTAAAAATCCCGAGTCTTCGGGAGCCGGGCCCATGGTGGTGATGAGGGCGCCAGATTCGATGAAGGGCTTGTTCATGAAGGACAGGTGAGGGCTGACCCTAAATGTGTCCGTAGAGTGGTACCAGGAGGCGACGACAAGTCCTTTTATATGCCGCTGCATTTCGATTGAGCGAGCGATGCGGTGCCAGGCCCGAAGACATTCCCTCTCGAGCAGCATTCCAGGCGAACGAATGGGCATGTGGGGATTGAAGCAGGGAGCAAATCCTTTCAGCTTGGTAGCGATAAAGTGGGAGACGCGGGGCAATTCGGGTAACGGAACTTTGGGAAGCCACGAGCGAGGAAATCCAGAAATCTCCCAATCAAACTGGCCTGCCGGAAAGCGCTCAAGCAATGCGATTTTGCTGAAAGCTTCGAATGCGTAGTATTCGGGCTGAAACCAATGAAGACCGCGATCAGACGGTTGCACGAAGAATTTGAATTCATCGCAAAACATGGATTGGACGGAGGAGACAACGGGGAGATGCTCGAGGCGGTCCAAGTTGGCGAGCGCGGATTGCAGCAGCAGCACGCGCGAAAGCGTAGCGGAATCGTCGGACGCCAAATCCAAATGTGCGCCGACTTGATGGAGAGTCGAGAACAACGAGTCTTTACGATTTTTTGAACATAAGACGGAGCGCAAAATGTTCATGCTTTCTGAACCGCCGATCCCGGCGCGCTTAAAATTCGCGACGATCGTGTCCAGGGGAGGAGTTTGCAGCGCTGAGATGCACAGCTCGCGAGTGGAGGCGATTTTTTCCTGAAGATTCATCATGGCGGCTTGGCGAATGTGGTGACGCAGTCGCAGCAGTCACTGGATTCTTGCGTGCGGATTATAAGCGTTCCGTGGGGACCGAGGATACTGTGGCTACGCAGGATGGAGCTAAAGCGATTTGATGACTTCGATTTCGCCTTGTTTACGCAGTACGTCCACCGCCACGCCCGCGTTGTAGCGATGAATAATGACGTCGCATTCGCCGCCGGGAAAACCTAAATTCTCGATGCGGACGTCCTCGATGTTGGGCGGCAAAATCGGGTTGGAAAAATGAATCTGATGCTCCAGCGCCTTCACGCTAAGTCCGAGAGAGGCTTGCAGCAAGAGATACGGCGCTCCGGCGGCCCAAGCCTGTGGAGCGCAAGCGACAGGGTAGAGTGTAGGACCGCTGGAATCGGTGCGTTTGTGGAAGCCGCAGAAAAGTTCGGGCAAGCGATGCAGGTCGACGTGCAGGCTGGCTTCGTAGAGGGCGTTGAGAATACCGGCGACAGCGTCCTGATGCCCATACAGGGAAAGGCCGAGGCCAATCAGCGCGTTGTCATGAGGCCACACGGAGCCGTTGTGATAGGACATGGGGTTGTAACGCAACTCGCCCGAGCCGATGGTGCGCACGCCCCAACCAGAAAACAGCTGAGTGGACATCAACTGGTCAGCAAGCTTGGAGATGTGCTCGGGAGTGCCGATTTTGCAGAACAGCGTCTGGCCCGCATTGGACGAGCGGACTTTGCACTGCTGCTTTTTGCCGTCGAGCGCGAGAGCGTACATGCCGATTTCCTCGCACCAGAATTCTTCTTCGAAGCGCTGCTGGAGATTGTCAGCTTCGAGATTCAGCTTCAGGGCGAAATCGTTTTCACCAAACTCACTGGCCAGCAGTGCTGCAGCGCGCTTGGCAGCGTAGGTGTAAGCCTGCACTTCGCACAAGGCGATGGGCGGCTCGGCCAAGAGCCCGTTGGCATGAAAAACCGAGTCGTTCGAATCTTTCCAGCCCTGCTGCACCAAACCATGGACGGAGCGCCGCGCATACTCGACGAATCCATCGTGGTCACGGTCGCCATAAATATCGATCCAACGAAGCGCGGCTTGAATGTTGGACCAAATGCCGGCGAGAAACTGGCGATCGCCAGTGCGCAGAAAATAAGCTCCTGCAAGGATAATAAAAAGTGGCGTGGAATCGACGCTGCCGTAATAGCGGCCGAAAGGAACTTCCTTAAGGGCGGCCATTTCGCCGCGCCGCATTTCATGCAGGATTTTTCCGGGCTCAGCGTCCTGTTCGGGGACTTCCTCGGTGGCCTGGTTATCGGCCAGGTATTGCAAGACACTTTTGGCGATGTGGGGCGCGATCCATAAGCATTCGAGCGCGGTGATGAGGCCGTCGCGGCCAAAAACAGTAGCAAACCAGGGAACTCCCGCGTAGGGATATTGTCCCTCGGGGTTTCCATCGGTGAGCATGCGCAAATCGGCTTCCGAGCGCTTCAACCAGGCATTCACGCGTTTATTGGAAGTGGAAATCTGGCAGTCGTGAAGGCGCTCGTTGGTGTAGCGCTTGTGCATTGTGTCGAAGGCGCCGAGATACGGAACGGCCGAGACGGACGCGGCGTCTCGTTCACAAGAGACGGTAACGAAAACGGATTGCTCCTGTTTTGGTTCGAGAGTGAATTCGTAGCGCGCTTTTTGAGTGTTAAGAACGCGGGGCCTGGGCGTAAAAGCGATGCGAGTCTTTCTGCTGACATTGTCCAGGCCGAGGTAAGAGAGCACGACGGCGTCGCCGTCGAGGGTGTCGGGGAGGCGCTGGCCTTTTTTTGCGCGCTTGGTGCCGCGCACCTCGAAGATATCGGCGAAGTCGGCCTCGAATTGAAAACTGACCGTCACCTGCAAAGGCACCAGGCCGTAATTGATCAAGCGAATCTGTTCGTAGCAGGTGGCTTTATCGAGAAATTTGGAGCGGAACAGGTGAATCGTTTCCCGCGGCAGACCATCTTCATTTTTGGCGAGGCCTTTGGCCGCGCCGTTGGATGCGGTGGTGTCAAAATTGGTCATATCCACGGCAAGGAATGCGTTGTCGTCGCGAATGGTGGAGCTCAGCAGCATGGGGGTCTGCTGATTCAACTGCATAGTCATGCGCGAAAGGTGGCGCGTTTCGGCGTGGAACAAACCGAATTGGCCGAAGCCGAGCGGCTCGATGTCGCCGTAGCGATTTAAAACCGCGAAAGTGTCGCCGTATTTGAGTACGCGGGTGCGGTCGTCGGCTAGCGCGGAAGTTGCGCGAACGTAATATTCATCTTTTACGCGAACGATGTCTGTCACTACCCTATCCTGCCACGAATCAGGATTTTTTATTGCGCGATTGCTTGAGAGTTAGGAGTGACGGGGGCGCCAGTGATCATGGACTGGTAGACATCCGTATACTGTTCGGCCATGCGCGTGGCGGTGAATCTCTTTTCAAACACATTACGGCACGCGGTGCGCTCGATTGAAGCTATTTTCTCCACCGCGGCAACGGCTTGGTCCAAGTCATCGACAATAAATCCTGTCAGCCCTTCTTGCATAACCTCGGGAACCGAGCCGCAATTGAATGCGATAGTCGGCGTACCGCAGGCCATGGCTTCGATCATGGTTAATCCAAAAGGTTCCGGCCAATCGACGGGGAAAAGGTAGGCGTAGGCATTGCCCAGAAAGTCATCCTTTTCGTTTTCACCGATTTCGCCAATAAATTCCACATTGGGATCGCTCATCAGGGGTTTGATCACGGTTTCGTAATATTCGCGGTCAGCATTGTCGATCTTAGCGGCGATTTTCAACGGCATTCCTGCGCGATTGGCAATTTCGATGGCGCGATCGACACGCTTTTCCGGCGAAATGCGGCCCAAGAAAGCGAGATAATCGCCGGCTTCCGGATGGAGGTTCAGACGATCAGCAGGAAGACCGTGGCTGATATTAGCCACCCAGTTCACGCGCGACAAAGGCTTGCGTTGAGCCAGAGAGATGGAAACCAAAGGGGCATCCGGATAACGCCCGTACACCGGGAGCAAATCAGGAAGATCCAACCTGCCGTGAAGAGTGGTGAGACTCGGCAGCGCGCAATAACGTGACAACGGGAAGTGCATGTAATCGATGTGGAAATGGATGACATCGAATCCCGGCGCCAAGCGCATCACATCATCGAGCATGGCGATGTGGTGAGCCAAATGATCGACGGAATTCTTGCTGAGGCGTAGCGAACGAGGGACCCCAGGAATAAGTTTTGCAGCAGTTTGAGAGTCGCCGCTAGCGAACAACGTCACTTCGTGCCCTTGCGCTACCAACTCTTCGGTGAGGTAAGAAACAACTCGCTCCGTGCCCCCGTAAGTTTTCGGTGGAACGCTTTCATACAGGGGTGATACTTGAGCAATTTTCAAGGGCCCGGGTCTCCGCTGATGGCTAAAGTCCAAGCTCAACAGCATCGCTATTTTAGTCTTCGTGAGAGTACAAACCCATCCGGTAAATACAGTAGAGAAATTAATTAACTGAATCGACAATTTAAGTTTCAAATTGGACGTATTCGTGAAACAACTCGTGTTCCGATGCCAATCGCCATGGGGTACGGGTATTATAATCTATTGACGACGGAGCGGATACACTTCTTCCTGTGACGGCTACCAGCGAAAACTTAAATCCACAGACACGTGGCAATTTGCGGCAGCCAAAATCTGTGCTGCGTGTAGCGATTGAAGATGTGCAACCGGAAATTGATTGCGGACGATTTCCGATTACGCGCACGCCCGGCGAGTACGTGACGGTGAGCGCAGATATTTTTTCGGACGGGCACGATGTAATCGACGCTCTGGTGCAGTATCGCGAGGATGGCGATACGGCGTGGCACGAAGAACCCATGGTGTTGTTAAACAACGACAAGTGGGAAGCACAGTTCAGAGTCGGTGGCGTCGGCAGATATTTTTATACCGTGCGGGCCTGGGTGGATAGCTTCAAAACCTGGAGCCGGGATTTGGCGAAGAAAGCCGCGGCCGGACACGACCTGAGGCTCGATCTGATGGCGGCTGAAAAATTTATAGCGGCAGCCGCGAGGCGTGGGACACCTGCCGACAGCGAAAAATTGAATGCGCTTGGGGCGCGACTGGGCGGCCTGGCCGGCACCGATGCGTTGACGGCGCTGGCGTTTTTGGAAGACGAGGATTTGATTTCGCTGCTGTCCACGTATCGAGACAGCAGCACGGATACGATTTACGAGAAGGAACTGGCGATTCGCGTGGATCGCCCGCGTGCGAGGTTCGGTTCGTGGTACGAGATGTTTCCGCGCTCGTGCACGAACTCTCCGGAGCGCCATGGGACACTGCGAGATTGCGCTGAATACGTCGAATACGTGGCGTACATGGGCTTCGACGTGTTGTATTTGCCGCCCATTCATCCCATCGGACTGACGGAGCGCAAAGGTAAAAATAACTCCACCAGCCCCTCGCCGCATGATCCGGGAAGTCCGTGGGCCATCGGGTCGAAAGACGGTGGCCACAAAGCGATTCATGCAGAGCTTGGAACGTTTACGGATCTGGAAGCGCTGAAGGAAAAAGCGGCACAGCACGGGATCGAACTGGCGCTGGATCTCGCATTTCAATGTTCGCCCGACCATCCTTATGTGAAAGAACATCGCGAGTGGTTTCGTTCGCGCGCGGATGGCAGCGTGCAGTATGCAGAAAATCCGCCAAAGAAATATCAGGATATATACCCGCTGGATTTCGAGACCCCACGGTACGCGGAGTTGGCCGAGGAATTGAAGAGCGTAGTGTTGTTCTGGGTTTCGCACGGCATACGCATATTCCGTGTGGACAATCCGCACACCAAGGCGTTTGTGTTTTGGGAATGGATGATCCGGGAGGTACAGCGAGGGTATCCGGACGTGATTTTCCTGGCAGAGGCGTTTACGCGCCCAAAGATCATGTACCGGCTGGCCAAGCTGGGTTTCAACCAGTCGTACACCTATTTCGCGTGGAAGAATACGAAAGAGGAATTGACGAAATTTGGGACGGAGATCACACAACCACCAGTCAGCGATTTTTTCCGTCCGAACTTGTGGCCAAATACCCCGGATATTCTAAACGAGTATCTGCAAGAAGGCGGGCGACCGGCCTCGATCGCGCGATTGATACTGGCGGCGACGATGGGCGCTAACTACGGGATTTATGGCCCGGCGTTCGAACTGATTGAGAACCGGCCCGTCCGGGAAGGAAGCGAGGAATACCTCGACTCGGAGAAGTATCAAATCCGGGTGTGGAACAGGGATGATCCGCGAAGTTTGAAAGAAATCATCCGGCGTGTGAATACCATACGGCGCGAAAGCATCGCCTTGCAAAGCAACCTTCATCTGGAATTTCATCCGACCGATAATCCCGAGCTCATCGCCTACAGCAAAACTTCCGAGGACCGCTCCGATAAGATATTGGTGATTGTGAATCTCGATCCGGTGAATCGACAGATGGGCTGGGTGGATGTGGTATTGAGCGAATTTCGACTGGCTCCGGGTGAATCCTTTGAGCTGCAGGATTTGCTGACGGACAGAAAATATGTCTGGCAAGGAAGCAGGAACTACGTGGAACTCAATCCCGCCTACCTCCCGGCTCATATATTTCGCGTACAGCCGCTGCGATAATGGCATGAGATTATTTTTGCACTGAGAAGGAGTGTCCCCGTTGGCGCTGCAAGAAGACAGCCAGTGGTATAAAGACGCCGTAATTTACCAGCTGCATGTGCGCACTTTTTGCGACAGCAACGGGGACGGCATCGGCGATTTTGTGGGGTTGACGCAACGGCTCGATTATTTACAAGAACTGGGCGTCACGGCCATCTGGATCCTGCCGTTTTACCCTTCGCCGCTACGCGACGATGGATACGACATCGCCGATTACACCACGGTGCACCCGAGTTACGGGACGCTGGAAGATTTCAAAGCGTTTCTAACCGCGGCGCACAATCGCGGCTTGCGCGTCATCATCGAAATGGTGATGAACCACACTTCCGATCAGCATCCCTGGTTCCAGGAAGCGCGCAGTTCGCGGGACAATCCCAAACGCGATTGGTATGTGTGGAGCGACACCGACACCAAGTATCAAGGCGTCCGCATTATTTTTCTAGACACGGAAATGTCCAACTGGACATGGGATCCGGTATCGAAATCACATTACTGGCACAGATTCTTCAGTCACCAGCCAGATCTGAATTTCGACAACCCCGCGGTTCTGGAAGCGATGTGGGAGGTCATGAGGTTCTGGCTGGACCTGGGAGTCGACGGATTCCGTCTGGATGCCGTGCCCTATCTCGTGGAGCGCGAGGGAACTTCTTGCGAAAATCTTCCTGAGACCCACGCAGTGATTCGCGAAGTCCGGCGGCGTCTCGACGAGTTCTATCCGGGCAGGATGCTGCTGGCAGAGGCCAACCAGTGGCCTGCGGATGTGCGCGCGTATTTTGGTGACGGAGACGAATTTCACACGGCTTTTCACTTTCCGTTGATGCCCAGAATGTTCATGGCAGTTAAGCTGGAGGATCGCAAGCCGATCATTGAGATTCTGGATCAGACTCCGGCTATTCCTGAAAATTGCCAATGGTTCATTTTTTTGCGGAATCACGACGAGCTCACGCTGGAAATGGTGACCGATCTCGAGCGCGATTACATGTACGACGAATATGCGACGGATAAAACCATGCGCATCAACCTGGGGATCCGGCGACGGCTCGCGCCGATGATGGAAAACGACCGGCGACGCATTGAATTGCTGAATGGCTTGCTGATGTCCATGCCGGGTACACCGATCGTTTATTACGGCGACGAAATCGGCATGGGAGATAATATTTATCTGGGCGATCGCAATGGGGTTCGAACACCGATGCAGTGGAATGGAGGCACCAACGCGGGTTTTTCCTTCGCGGACCCGGAGCGCTTGTACTCTCCGCTGATTTCCAATTCGGTGTACGGCTACCAGGTCGTGAATGTGGATTCGCAGAAGCGCTTCGGCCATTCGTTGCTCTCGTGGATGAAGATGCTGATTAAAACGAGGAATTCCTACCGTGTGTTTGGACGCGGAACGATCGAGTTTCTCCGGCCGTCGAACCATCGGGTGCTGGCGTACACTCGCGAGCTGGGGAACGAGAAGATCCTGGTGGTAAACAATCTGTCGGCTTCAGCACAGGCGGTGGAACTGGATCTGCAGCGCTACAAGGGGTACATTCCCATCGAAATGTTCGGCAAAAACCTGTTTCCCAGGTTCGGCGAGCTACCATACCTGTTAACGTTGGGTCCTTACCAGTTTTACTGGTTCCGTCTACGCAAGATTTGACGCCCTCAGTGAGCTGCGAGTCAGTGCATGTCGTTCAATATTGTTCATATCATTGTTCGTATCAGGCGAATGGACCAGCAGCTTGTGTATGATATTTCCGCCCGGTTGAAAGTGAGACGCGAAGTCCTTGGCTGACGAAACCTTCCTGTCTGACGAACTACTTCGTCAATTGAT
>Ga0182024_10012674_pt1 | contig 16633 bp, 12 predicted proteins | sample P32metaG_FD_120480 | JGI IMG/M metagenome (GOLD analysis project Ga0182024, IMG submission 120480) | Permafrost microbial communities from Stordalen Mire, Sweden - P3-2 metaG (Illumina Assembly) | ecosystem: Environmental > Terrestrial > Soil > Wetlands > Permafrost | place: Sweden: Stordalen... | reverse complement strand
TAAGAGCTGCCGCGCGGGCCGCCTCTGCATGCTCCTCCAGCGCGATCTCGTGGACCAGCATGCTGAAGTAGTCGCGAATCATGCGGTAGCGATCGTGGTCGGTGGGCTCGTCGTAGGTGCCTGTGCCGGTGGCCTCTTTTGAAGCAGTGTACTGCGCAATCTGCCGGAAGATCCAGGGGTTCGAGGGTGCTGTGCGGCCGATCATCACGGCGTCGCAGCCGGTGACGTCCACCATCGCGGCGGCGTCCTCGGGGGTGCGGATGTCGCCGTTGCCGATGACGGGAATCTTCACCGCATCCTTCACTGCGGCGATGTACTCCCAGCGCGCCTGGCCGGTGTAGCCGTCCTCGCGAGTGCGGGCGTGCAGCGCGACGGCGTTCAGGCCGCAGTCCTCCGCCAACTTAGCCAGCTCCACGCAGACGATGTGGTTATCGTTCCAGCCCATGCGGAATTTCACGGTGAAGGGAATCGTGACGGCGTCGCGAATCGCCTTGAAGATGGTCTCAATCAGCGGCAGATCGCGCAGCAGACCGGAGCCGCCGTTGCAGGCGACGACACGCTTGGCCGGACAGCCGAGGTTCAGGTCGACGAGGTCGAAGCCAGCATCCTGCACGATGCGCGCGGAGTCGGCGAGCGTCACGGGGTTGGACCCGAAGAGCTGCGCCGAGATGGGATGTTCGTCGTCGTAGTAGGTGAGGTAGCGCTTGCGTTTGGTCTCGCGCATCCGCGACAGCCCATCGGCGGAGGTGAACTCCGTCATGATGAGACCGCAGCCGGACTGCTGGTTCGATGTCGTACTGTTGACATCGGCGACGCCGTCGGTCGGGCCATCAGGCGTGGCGGGCGTCGTGAACTGGCTGGCGTTCTTGATGAAGCGGCGGAAGACTGTGTCGGTCACCCCGGCCATTGGCGCAAGCACGGTCGCCGGAGCGATGCGGACGCTGCCGATGGAGAGGCACGCGGGCACGCGGGAGTGCTCCGGCATGGCGTGGTCCGCCGGGTCGTCCCAGTGCTTCTGCTCGAGGGTGTAACGCTTCTTCATAAAGACGGTCGATGTTGCTTCATAGTCAGAAAAAGCAAAGGCCTCCGCGGTTGGCGAAGGCCCCTGGGTAGGTTAGGCTCCGCTTACTTCGCGGCGGGCTCGGTACCGGCGGCTGTTTCGGCCTTGCCGGCGTCGGACTTGGCGAACTTGCGGCGGAAGCGCTCGACGCGGCCCGCGGTGTCGATCAGCTTCTGCTTGCCGGTGAAGAACGGGTGGCAGGCGGAGCAGATTTCGACGACGATGTTGCCCTTGTGCGTGGAGCGGGTTTCAAAGTGATTGCCGCAGGCGCATTTGACGGTGATGGTGTCGTACTTCGGGTGAATACCTTCTTTTGGCATGGTAAATGTCCTTTTTCCTGATCTCTTGTATGCCTGCCGGCTCGCGGATCGCTTGCAACGGTAGAGTTCACGTCACATCGAAGGGCCTGTCGCGCCGCCGCTTACGCCCCGGTCAGGGAGCGTTCAAGCAGTCTCTTCAGTTTATCTGAATATCCCTAATTCGCAATATTTAAGCCTGGCGACATCCCAGGCTCATTATCCAGATTCCATCCAAGGGGAGCTCTGCTTAAGTTTCCAGGCATTCCCTCCCTTGACCGGATATTCGGAAGTTTGCGGTGGGTCACCCCCTCCCCCCCGGGGGTACTATGGTGTAAGTCTATTTTTTGCAATAACATACCAAATATAATATCGCTAAAATCTTCTAAACAAATGGGTTACAGGCAAATATTAGGGAACAAAGGAGATATCGTCATAGTGGTGCTGGCGATCTCGATGTTCCTTGTGAAATGTCTATAGTTCTATTTTAGCGGATGGGGCGGACCTCAATGGACATCGCCTATTTGGTTTAGGTTCAAGGGTTTAGGCGATTTGGGGGCTTGACATGCGTTTTTGCTGAGCAAATTGCAAAAAGAAAAGACAAAGGGGTCGGCTACTGTTGCCGACGCGCCTCCGGCCCTGGTATTTCCGGACCTTGCAAAAGCGAGACTTGATCAGAGATTTCCTAGATTCGCACAAGGGAGCATTCCTCTGCTGCGATACTGATTGAGAACTATGGCCGAGAATTGTCCAATTTGCAGCGGGTTAGGTTTGAAGATCGTTCAGCGTTCGGATGGAACTCAGTTCGCGCAGGACTGCGTTTGCCGGATCGAACGCCGGGCTAAGCAGGTCCTGAAAAATGCGCGCATTCCCAGGCGATACGAGCTCTGTTCGCTTGACACGTATGAAACGATGCACAGCTCCGCGACAGAAAGTGTAAAGAAGGGGCTAAGCGTCTCGCGCAAATTTGCCGAGGGATATCCTGTAGAGACCAACGGCAAGGGGCTGCTCTTTGTCGGATCCAGAGGCTTAGGCAAAACGCATCTTGCAATTGGTATTTTGAAAAATCTAATTGACGATCGAGGCGCGACCGGGGTTTTCTGGGAACACAAAGGGCTTTTGGAGAATCTTCGCTCTATCTATGGTGCGCGCACTGCAGGAGCAGAGGCTCAAATCCTAAGAGAGGCGATTACCTGCGATCTGCTTGTTCTTGATGACCTAGGCGAAATTACTCCAAGCGACTGGACCTGGGATACCACCTCCTATATTTTGAGCAGTCGATATAACGAGGATAGGTCAACCATCATTACCTCGAATCTTCCAAATGAGCCCCCGTCGATAGTTTTTGACGAACCTGTCGATAGATTTGCGAATGATCCGGGGAAAGAAGCCAAGAGAGCTATGACGAAACGTACTCTGGCTGACCGTATCGGGGAACGCATTTGGTCACGTCTGCAGGAAATGTGCGTGGTAGTGGACATGCACGGAGAAGACTTCCGGCAGAAGGTCAAGCGCGCGAGCTTCGCGTAAGCAATAGCAGCAGGCTACAGCAGCGTTACCAACAGGAAGATCCCAGCAGTTACAGCCGCAAGTTGATAGAGCCGATCCGCGCCCAGCGACGCCATCGATCCTTCTCCCTGGGGGACAGGGGCCGGTGCGATCAGCCAGCCATGGCGCTGATGGACAGTGAAACTTGGCGCTCGTTCGTTGCCGTAGCTCATGCGGTGCCTTTCCTCGCTACCGGGTTAATCGACAAGTTATAGATGATTGTTAACGCAATAATGCATCAACAAGTTCCTGTGGGTGATGAAAATAGCGCAAACTTCCAGAATGGGACGCTCCGGTGGTTCCTCCTGAGAGCGCCCTCAAAACAACGCGCTCGCAGGTATAAAATCTCCGCTTATGAGCGAACTGCAGCGTCCGGACGATTCGACCCAAGGCGATTCCACCGCAGATCCAAGCAGCAATCGAGATAATCCATCACAGGCGCCTTCCGAGATGTTCGCTTCCAGGCCGCCTGAACGTGCTCCGATACCCGTCGCGGCGTGGGCCATTGCCGGACTGGCGGTGCTTGCCGTCGTCGTTGCTCTGCTGTTTATCGGGCACCGAAAGCCATCGGCCACACTCAATTCCATTCAGCCCCTGGCTTCCTATGCGCCCAATCTGCCGCTGTCGCAGCTTGCCATGAGCGAGTCGACCAGCCTCTCGGGCGGAAAATCGACCTTCGTGGATGGTCATGTCCAGAACGCCGGGGATCAGACTGTAACTGGCATTACGGTGCAGGTGCTCTTCCGCAACGACGAGGGGATGCCCCCACAGGTCGAGACACTGCCACTCTCCCTTGTCCGGATGCGCGAGCCATACATCGACACGGAACCCGTGAGCGCGGCTCCGCTGAAGCCGGGCGATGGGCAGGATTTTCGGCTCATCTTCGAGAACATCCCGGCCAACTGGAATATGCAGATGCCCGAAATCCACGTCATCCAGGTAACCAAAAAGTAACCCTTCGAGACGGTAATACTTACTACCGTACCGGAAGATTTTGCGCGTCCGGTCATTCCTTCCCCGTCCTGCAGATAATAGATTTCTAATAACCTGTTTCGTTTGAATCAAATAGAGGGCTTATAAGTTTGGCATGCCAGATGCTCTAGTGTTGTGTGTTGACGCCTGGCTAACAGGCGCATCGATCGCGACAGGAGAGCAAATCAATGATGAAGTCAGGGAACAATTTCGGTCTCTCAGTAGTCCTGTTAGGTAGTGCCCTAGGAGTCAGCGCATTCGCTCAGTCGAGCGCACCCGCGACGCAAACGAACGATCAGGCTGCGGCCACTTCTTCCCAAAGCTCGGTTAATCCCAACGACTCGACCACCTATGCCACGGGTAAGCCGCTCGCGAACCAGTCTAAAGAAGGATTCTGGGGTCACATGAACCCGTTCGCCCGCAAGAAGTGGGTAAATCGTCAGGTCACTCCTATCAAGGATCAGGTCAACGAACTTGACCAACTCCAGGCAAAGAACGCCAACGATATCCGGGATGTTGATTCCCGTTCGCAGGCCGGCATCAGGAATGCGATGACCGCAGCCAACACAGCCGATCAGCATGCACAGGATGCAGCAAACCGCGCCAACTCCGCACAGGCTCTGGCCGGCAACGCCAGCACCCGCACCAATGCGTTGGGTAACACGGTCGGCAATCTGGATCAGTACCAGACCGTCTCTGCAACCGCAGTGCCCTTCGCCGCAGGACGCACGACCCTTGGCCCGACCGGCAAGTCTGACCTAGATTCGCTCGCCGCTGCTCTGGCTGGTGAGAAGGGATACATCATCGAGGTGCAGGGTTACAGCCGCGGCGGCGTACAGACCTCGCAGGCAATGGCTGACTCGGTTGTACGCTACCTCGTCACCGAGCATCAGGTGCCGGTCTACCGTATCTATCGCACGGGTCTCGGCAGGAACACCGCCAAGTCAACCGATGGCGAGAAGGTAGTCGTCAACGGTGTGCAGGTCACGCTGATGCACAACAGCCTGGCGACAATGGACAGCAGCGCGGCCTCCAACGTTGCCCCAACGACCTCCCCGACAGGAGCAAGTTCACCGCAGGCGGTGAATCAGTAGGCCCTCCCCAGGGCGGTATAGCTTCCTTATGCCGCCCGCAAGTTTGTCGAGATAGCGACTAAGAGCGCACTCGCAAAAAACTCTCCTAACCAGAGAGAACCAAGGCAGATTGGCCCCTCAATGAGGGGCCGCTTTTTTTAACCCGCTGCTCTTGAGCTAAGATGTCCTGCCGGACGGGCCCACTGCGCGTGGGGCGGGCGTTTGCACGCCTTTTAACTTGTCTGGGGAGAATGAATTGCTTTGGCCCTCCCGTTGGTCGGGGTCATCCTTCCGACCAACGGGAGGACCACAGAAGAACATCCCTGTAAGACCGGTATACACGCCACGAAGTGGCCGCCCCACGCGCAGTGGGCCCGTCCGGCAGGACCTGCTTCTTACACCGCGGTGGTTGTAGCGGCCCGGTGCACAGCGAGCAACTGCTCCAGCACCGCTTTCAGCTTATTGAGATGAAGCGCATTGGCTCCATCGGACTTCGCCTCTGCCGGATTGTCATGCACCTCAAGAAACACACCGTCTACACCGACGGCCACCGCAGCGCGAGTCAGCACAGGAATAAACTCGGGCTGCCCACCACTGACGCCGTTGCCCGCAGAAGGCGTCTGCACAGAGTGCGTGCCATCGAAGACCACCGGCGCGAAGCCCCTCATGATGGGCAGGGAACGCATATCGACGACGAGATTGTTGTACCCGAAGCTCGCACCGCGTTCGGTCAGTGACACCCGCTCATTGCCACTCTCGCGAATCTTTTCGATAGCGTGGCGCATGTCCCACGGCGCGACGAACTGCCCCTTCTTCACGTTGATCGCGCCGCCGGTCTTCGCGGTGGCTTCTGCGGCGGCGATCAGTAGATCGGTCTGGCGGCAGAGGAATGCCGGAATCTGCAGCACATCCACCGCCTCGGCAACGGCAGCGCAATCGACGGCTGTGTGGACGTCGGTCAACACCGGCAGACCGGTGCTGTCCCGGATCGTGCGCAGAATGCGGCAGCCCTCAACCAGCCCTGGCCCGCGAAAGCTCTTGATGGAGGTACGGTTTGCTTTGTCGTAGCTGGCCTTGAAGATGTACGGGATGCCGAGGTCGGAGGTGATGCGTTGAATGGCATCGGCCAGCATGCGCGCATGGCTCTCCGACTCCAGCACGCACGGCCCGGCGATGAGAAAGAGTTGGCCCCGGCCTACGGGGACCCGATGAGCAGCACCGCCGATGTCGAAGGGATGGGTCACAACTGTTATTTGACCATATTGCTGTCTCGATAAGAGCAATGTCCTGCCGGACGGGCCCACTACGCGTGGGGCGGGCGTTTGCACGCCTTTTTAACTTGTCTTGGCAGAATGAATTGCTTTGGCCTCCCGTTGGTCGGGATCATTTTTTCCGACCAACGGGAGGACCATAGAAGATCATCTTTGTAAGACCGGTATACACGCCACGAAGTGGCCGCCCCACGCGTAGTGGGCCCGTCCGGCAAGGACATTGCTTCTTAGCTCTTCAGCGACCGGCCCACTCCTGAAAGAACCAGTGTCATGAACGAAAGCCCGCGGCGGCTGTCCTCGCTCGTAGCTCGTTTGAAAAGCTGCCACAGACTCGGCGCCTTTTTCTCCTGTTGATGCTCTTTGGTCGCGCTGTCCATCACCTTCGACAGCTTGTCGAGCACCTCAGGATCAAGCTCGGTCAGGATCTTCGCAGCGGTCAGCAGGTTGCGAATGCCAGCGACGCCCTCTGGTTGCGCGGCGTATTTGGACAGCGTGTTAACGATGGTATCCCTGGCCCCGATCGCCCCATGCAGCAGATCCAGCAGCCCCTCTTTGTGCGCGGCCTCAAGCACATCGTAGGCCAGCAGAAGCGCCTCGGCATGCTCGCCAGGGGCTTTCTCAAGACGGCGAATGGAATCTGCCTTGAAGTCGACGGTAACGGGTTTGAACGCAACTGGAATGGCCATGACAACTCCTGACATAAACAAAAATTAAACAGTAGTAGAGGTGATCTGAACGAGTTTATCGGCCTCACCGGTACCCGGCAGACGATAGTCCGGCCTCGCCCATTTGCGTTCAATCTCAAGCCCTGGCTGCGGCGTTCGCGTTCCATAGCGGAAGTTCCTCCGTGGCAGCGGGCTGTCTCCCTGCTCCGGCAAGACGGTCATGCTCACCGCCGTCTCCTTGAACGCAGGCGTATGCGTGTTGCGATCGGTGAAGCTGCTGGTCAGCTTGTTTACCGGCTCCTCCACCGAGTTCAGAGGCATGTAAAGCTGCTTGCCCTTCACTCGGTCAGACACCAGCACCTGTACCCGCACCTTGCCATGCGGCGAAGTCACCTGAACGTAGCGGCCCGTCGTCACGCCGCGCTCGGCAGCAAGCTCCGGCGAAACCTCCAGCCACGTATTCGGAGTCATTTCCTTAATGCCCGACGTGCGATACGTCATGCTGCCCTGCTCGAAATGCTCCAGCAGGCGGCCGTTGTTCAGGTGCAGATCGTAGATCGCGCTTGTCTCCTCGGAGCTCGGAAGGTATTGGATCGGATAGAACCTCGCCTTGCCGTCGGGGAAGGGGAACTTCTCTGTAAACAGCAGCGGCGAGTCGGTGCCGTCTGCATACACCGGCCACTGCTGGCTCTTGAAGCCCTCAAGCCGCTCGTAGCTCACCCCGGCAAACAGAGGAGTCAGCCGCGCCACCTCCTCCATAATCTCCGACGGATGGCTGTAGTTCCAGTTGCCGCCCATTCGGTTCGCGATCAGTTGAATGATCTCCCAGTCGGCCTTCGACTCGCCCAGCGGCTCCATCGCTTTGTAGATGCGCTGAATACGGCGCTCCGTGCTGGTAAAGGTTCCGTCCTTCTCCAGCGAGGATGTGGCCGGCAGCACCAGGTCGGCGTACCGCGCGGTCTCGGAGAAGTTCATATCCTGGACAATCAAAAACTCAATCTTGCTCAGCGCATCGCCGACGAAGTTTGCGTTCGAGTCCGACGTGACTGTGTCCTCGCCCTTGATATACATGGCCTTCAGCGAGCCATCCAGAATGGCATCGATCATCTGGTGGTTGTCTTTGCCCGTCGTCGTGGGCAGCGTCACGCCCCAGTCCGCTTCAAACTTCGCGCGAATGTCCGGGTCGTCCACTTTCTGATAGCCGGAGAAGACGTTCGGCATCGAGCCAAAGTCGCTGGCTCCCTGCACGTTGTTATGTCCGCGCAGTGGATACGCGCCCGCTCCCGGCCGCATATAATTGCCGGTCACCAGCAGTAAATTCGAGAGCGCCGTCGCTGTATCCGAGCCGCCACAGTGCTGCGTCACGCCCATCGCAAACAAAATGCAAACCCCATCAGCAGCGGCAATCTCGTGCGCCACCGTCGTCAGAGTGGCTACGGGAATTCCGGTGATCTGCTCGGCATATTCGAGCGTAAAGGTTTCAAGCGACTTCTTGAACTCATCGAAATGATTCACCCATTTGTTGACGAACTCCATCTTCGCCAGGCCGCTGTCGATGATGTACTTCGCCATGGCGCACATCCACACCGCATCCGTCGAAGGGTTTGGCTGGAAGAAGATATCGGCGCGCTCGGCCATCTCATGTTTGCGCAGGTCCGCGACGATCAGCCGCTGGCCGCGATGCTTATGTGACCGCTTGATCCGCGTCGCGAGCACCGGATGGTTCTCCGCGGGATTCGCCCCCACGATCACCACCAGGCCGGCCTTTTCGATGTCCGCAATCGAACCGGAGTCTCCGCCGTAGCCCACCGTGCGTTGCAGCCCCATGGTCGCCGGGTTCTGGCAGTAGCGTGCGCAGTTGTCCACGTTGTTCGTCCCAATCACCGCGCGTGAAAGCTTCTGCATCAGGAAGCTCTCTTCATTGGTGCACTTTGAGGAAGCAATAAACGCAAGCGCGTCCGGTCCATGTTCCTTCCGGATGCGCTTGAAGGTGTGCTCGACGATGTCCAGCGCCTCGCTCCATTCAATCTCGCGGAAGCCATCGCCATCGCGCAGCAGCGGCTTCACCAGCCGATCTTCCGAGTTGATGTGTCCCCACGCGAACTTGCCCTTCACGCACGTCGAAATCCCGTTGGCCGGCCCATGCGTCGGCTCGATCTTCAAAATGTGGCGCCCCTTGGTCCACACCTCGAAGCTGCATCCCACCGCGCAGTACGTGCACACGGTCTTGGTCCGCTTGGTGCGTTTGTCGCGCATCTCCGCCTCCATCTCGGAGAGCGCAAGAATCGGCCCATACCCAATCGGCGGCTCGATCCCCTTCACCACGTCGATCATGTTGTCCAGCGCTGCTGGCGGCAAGTTCGTCATATAGCCCGCCTCGCCCAGCATCGACTTCTCCATGAGCGCATTGCACGGACACACCGTCACGCAGTGCCCGCACGAGACGCAGCTCGAACCCTCAATCTTCTCGCCGCCGTCCCACAGCACCCGCGGATGCTCGCTCTCCCAGTCGATCGTCAGGGTCTCATTCACCTGCACGTTCTGGCACGCCTCCACGCAGCGTCCGCACAGAATGCATTGGTCGGGATCGTACCGGTAGAACGGATTCGACATGTCCTTCTCATACGGCTTCGGCGTATAAGGCCGCGCCTGGTGCTTCACATCCAGCTCCGCCGTCGTATTGTGGATCGTGCAGTTCTGGTTGTTGTTGTCGCACACCGTGCAGTACAGCATGTGGTTTTGCAGGATGCGGTCGAACGCCTCGCGCTGCGCGATATCGACCGTCTCCCCCACGGTCTCCACCTTCATCCCGGCAACGACTCTGGTCGCGCACGCCCGTACCAGTTCACCGTTCACGGCCACCATGCACGTATCGCAGCTTTCGATGGGCCCCATCTGTTTCACATAACAGACCTGCGGGACTGGCCTCTGGACCTTCGCCGCCGTGCGACGATTCAGCAGGTCGATCAGCAGCTCGCCGGCATGCGCAGGAACCTGCAATCCATCAATGGTCAGCTGTGTATTCGGTGTAGAATCGGCGGGAGTATTGAGCAGTGATTTCGTAGTGGCCATAGGGTTCTCGGATGCGGAGCAGCATAGCGGCGTTACCCGCTCGCTCGCTCCGGCTCCATCCACATTACACCCATTCTGCATTCACAAAATCTTCACAAAAAAAGCATCCAGCCGCTCCGTCAATAACATCGAATTTTGTCGTGCCCATCCAGCGTTGCGTGGCGTTCCTAGCCGCTCACGCCTTCGCAGCTCCAACAGGCGGTCCTCCAAACTGCGCCCGCACCATCGCCAATCCCTCTTCGGTCGTCGTCGCCCGGCCCTCCAGCTGAGCGTCCTCCGCGGCCTCCAGCATCGCCTTGAACTCCGCCCCCGGCCGATACCCCGCCGCAATTAGGTCCCGCCCCGTCACCAGCAGCTTCGGCCTGATCGCCTCGACCGGCGCAGCCTCATACTTCTCCTTCGCAAAACAGTACAGCCTCAGATCGCCATGCGCCGACATGCAATCCATCCAGTGCAGCGCCAGGTGCTCGTCAAACTTCGGCAGCCGCAAAAACCGCTTCAGCGTCGACTCCCGCATCTCGAAAATATCTCCGAACCGCATGTGGTTTTTTACCAGCGCAACGATCTGCGCGGTATCTTCATTCGAAAATCGAAGTCGTCCCAGAATCTCCTCGGCCATGCGCACCCCAACCTCCACGTGTCCGTCAAACCGAATCCGATCTCCCGGCTTCTTCGGATCAGGCGGTCGAAACGTCGCTGGCTTTCCAATGTCGTGCAGCAGCGCACCCCACGCCAGCGTCGCCGACACACCGGGCTCAAGCTTCTCCAGCAGCAGCATCGTATGCACCCACACGTCGCCTTCGGGATGGAACTGCGGCGGCTGCTCCACGCCGTGCATCCGCACTGCCTCGGGGAGGACTCGCGCCAGTAATCCCGTTGCATCGAGCAATTCAAACGCCTGCCGCGCATGCCCCTCGGTCAACATCAGCGTTAGCTCATCGCGGATCCGCTCGCTGCTCACCTGCCCAATCTCCGCCGCCGCTGCGCGAATCGCCGCCATCGTCCGCGGCTCGATTTCAAGATCCAGCCGCGCGGCAAACCTTACGCCTCGCAGCATCCGCAGCTTATCCTCGGCAAACCGCAGCGCCGGCTCGCCAATCGCCCGCAGAACATGTGCAGCGAGATCCTCACGCCCGCCAACGTAATCAAGCGTCGCAGCTGCAGCATCGCCCGTCTCTTCAACGATCGTCGGATCAAGCAGCATTCCATTGATCGTGAAGTCGCGTCGCAAGACATCCTCGCGCGGATCAGTCGAGAACCGCACCGCATCCGGCCGTCGCCCATCGCTGTACGCCCCGTCATGCCGAAATGTAGCAACTTCAGTTGCAATTTCAGCCCCGTCCCCTGCTGGTGTACAAACCAGCACTACCCCAAAGTGTGCCCCCACCGAATAAGTCTTCGCAAACAAATCCATCACCACATCCGGCGTCGCACTGGTCGCCACATCGAAATCCTTCGCCTCAATCCCCAGCAACATATCCCGCACACACCCACCAGCAAAGAAAGCCTCATGCCCCGCCGCACGCAGCGCCAGCACGATCTCTCTCGCAGCGATGTACTTCGGGTTGTCCTTTGAATGGTCCGCCATGCTGTCCCCTATCATAGAGAGATGCGTGAACACAGCGGAACCGGTTTGATCCTGGGCATCGAAAGCTCCTGCGACGAGACTGCCGCCGCCGTCGTCCGCTCCGGCACCACTGCGCTCTCGAACGTCGTCGCCTCGCAGATGTCGCTCCACGCCAACTATGGTGGCGTCGTCCCCGAACTCGCCTCCCGCGAACACCTTCGTAACATCGTCCCCGTCGTTCGCGAGGCGTTGTCGCAGGCCGGTATCACCTTCGCCGACCTCGACGCCGTAGCCGTCACCGAAGGCCCGGGCCTCGCCGGTGCGCTCCTCGTCGGCATCACCTACGCCAAGGCGCTCAGCTTCGGTCTCGACAAGCCGCTCATCTCCGTCAACCACCTCGAAGGCCACATCCACGCCGTCCTCATGGAGACCCGCCAGCGTTGCGAAGAGCCGATGCAACTCCCTCTCCTCGCGCTGGTCGTCTCCGGGGGGCACACGCACCTCTATCTCGCCAGGCAGCAGGGAAGCGAAAACACCTGGACCTACCGCAACGTAGGCCGCACGGTCGACGACGCCGCTGGCGAAGCCTACGACAAGGTCGCCAAGCTCCTCGGCCTGGGCTACCCCGGCGGCCCGTGGATCGACGCTCTCGCCCCCCACGGCAATCCCCGCGCCGTCCCCTTCACCTTCGGCCAAATCAAGCCCCGCATCTATCGCGACGGCACCGCACCTGCGAACAAAAAGGCCCCCGCTACCACAGAAGGCCCGCACTTCGACTTTTCCTTCAGTGGCATCAAGACCGCCGTCCTTCGCTACGTCGAAACCCACCACCTCCGCGACAGCATCGAAGCCCGCCGCGCCGCGCTAGCCGCCGATCCCTTCATCACGCCAAAAAACGCCCCGCCCTTCTGCGATCAACAAACCCTCGACCTCATTGCCTCCTTCCAGCACGGCGTCGTCGGCAACCTCCAGCGCCAGACCTTCGCTGCTGCGGAGTCGCTTGGGGCGCGGTCGATCGTCGTCTCCGGTGGCGTAGCCGCCAACAGCGAACTCCGCCGCCGGCTCCAGGCCGAAGCCGACCGCCGCGGCCTCCCCATTGCCTTCCCTTCGCTCGCCCTCTCCACCGACAACGCCGCCATGATTGCCGCTGCTGCGTGGCCCAAGTTCCTCGCCCAGAACTTCGCACCCGACGACCTCGGCGCAACCCCCCAGCTCCGCCTCGGCCAGCAGTAAACTCCGCCGGCAACGTCTCGCACGAAGACAATCAGCTAAAATCAACAGGGAATTCCAAGTGAGAGCAGTCTGCACCGAGCCACGCGCCGGCTGCGGCAGGACAGAGAGCAAGTGGCAACGATCGAACTCTTCAACACCCTTGGCGGCAAGATCGAAGCCCTCGTCCCTGTAGGCACCCCCGCCCTGCGAATGTACTGCTGCGGCCCCACCGTCTACGACTACGGCCATATTGGCAACTTCCGCACCTTCCTCCAGGTCGACGTCCTGCGCCGCGTCATCCGCCAGCAGGGCATCCCCGTCCAGCACGTCATGAACGTGACCGATGTCGACGACAAGATCATCCGCAACGCTGCCGCCGCAGGCCTCCCCATCGCCGAGTACACCGAAAAGTTCGAGCGCGCCTTCTTTGAGGATCTCGACGCCCTCGCCATCGAACGTCCCGAGCACATCTCCCACGCGACCGCCTGCATTCCCGACATGGTCGCCCTCATCGAAAAGCTCGCCGCCAAAGACATCGCCTACCAGGCCGAAGACGGTAGCTGGTACTTCCGCATTGCGCGATTCCCGGAGTATGGCAAGCTCTCCAAAAAAGACTTCGACGGCATCGAAGACGGCGCGCGCGTCGACCTCGATGAATACGAAAAAGATGCTGCCCGCGACTTCGCCCTCTGGAAGGCAGTCAAGCCCGGCGAGCAGCACTGGGATACGACTCTTGGCTGCGGTCGCCCCGGCTGGCACATCGAGTGCTCCGCCATGGCAACAAAATTCCTCGGCGAAGACATCGACCTCCACGCCGGCGGCGAAGACCTCATGTTCCCGCACCACGAGAACGAGATCGCCCAGTCCGAATCAGCCAGCGTCAAGCCTTTCGTTCGTCACTGGATGCACGTCCGCTTCCTGCTCGTGGAAGGCAAGAAGATGTCCAAGTCCGAGGGCAACTTCTACACTCTCCGCGACCTGCTCCTCAAGGGCTACCGCGCCTCCGCCATCCGCTTCCTGCTCATCTCCGTGCCCTATCGCCACCAGATGAACTTCACCATGGAAAGCCTCATCGAATCCACCAACGCCGTCGAACGCCTCCGCACCTTTCACCAGCGCATGTTGAAGGGAGGCTTCGCTGCCGGCCTCGATCCCGACGTCGCCGCCGCGACCGCCAAGGCCGAGCACGACTACACCGCCGCCCTCACCAACGACCTCAACACCGCCGAGGCCCGCGCCGCCATCTTCGACCTCGTTCGCGCCGCCAACTCCGCCGCCGACGCCAACACCCTCCGCGCCGAAAACGCCACGCAAATCCTGAAGGTCCTCGCCCTGTTCGACGGGGTCTTCGCGGTTCTCGAAGACAACGACGCCGCCATCACCCGCGCCGCCCTCGTCTGGGCCGAAGCCGAAGGCCGCATCAGCGAAGCCGCGCCGGAACTCGTTGCAACCCTATCCTTCTCCGACGCAGACATCGACGCTCTCGTCGCCGAACGCACCCAGGCCAAGAAGACCCGCAACTTCGCCCGCGCCGACGCTATCCGCAACGACCTCTTAGCCAAAGGCATCCTAATAGAAGACTCCAAAGATGGCGTGCGTTGGAAACGCAAATAACATGACCCACTCAGTCGCACCCCGCACCCTCATCGCAGCGTTCCTCGGCGCCGTTCTATCCTTTTCAGCAGCCGCCCAGACCCCCGCCCCCAACACCACCGAGTGGGACAACGACGCCCTCCACCTGCGGCTCTTCTACCCCCCCGATCTGGACCAGAGCGACGTCGCCCAGGTCATGCACGACGGTCACTTCACCCTCTTTGGCATCTCCGGCGCCGCCGACCCCAAACTCGCCGAGGCGACCCACTGTCTGCGTCCCCTTCTCCTGCTCCGTCGTCCGCAATCCGGCCCGCCCCAGACCACCAACACCCAGCCCACCCCAGACGGCGGCACCCGAGTGACCATCACTCCCGCCACCACCGCCACCATCCTGCTCGCCGAGCTCGACGTCAACTGCCTCTCTGAGCAGCGAAGCAACAGCACCAACCTCCTCGCCGACATGGCCGAGATCGTAACCAAGGTTCCCGGCATGAGGCCCATCGCGCAGCCGTCCTGGTACACGATCGGCTGGCAGAAGGTCCACATGGCCGCCGCCCAAGGTCAGCCCCAGCCCGACCCGGCAGACCCGCAGGCTGTCGGCCCCTTCCAGCTCTTCACCATGGGCCTCTCCACCAACTGGGAGAGCCATCTCCTCGTCTGGTACTTCTCTTCCAACAGCATCGACACCCTCAACCGCATCACCAAAACCACCGTCCGGTTCGGCCGCGGCCAGGCAGCCCCGCTCTACCCAGTCCCCATTGTCAACGAGTCCGCTAAACACGGCACCCCAGGCGAGCCTCCAACCTAAGCCTCCTGCCCCGCCGCGATATCCTCATCCACCACCGTCGCCTTACCGCTCTTCATCTTGGAGCTCGTCACCAGGAACACCGCCAGCAGAATCGCCCCCATCCCCACGTACTCCACCGCGACAAAGTGCTCGTGGAGAAAGATCGCCCCCAGAATCACAGCGATCACCGGATTCACATACGCATAGGTCGCCACCTTCGACACCGCAACGTTATCCAGAAGGTAAATATAAGCGGTATAGGTAATCAGCGACCCGAAGATCACCAGGTACAGCACCGATGCCCATGCCTGCATCCCCCACTGCGCCCCGTGGTAGCCCTTGGTCGCCACCATCATCCCCACATTGAACAGGCCGCCAAACACCATCTCCCACCCTGCCACAGCAAAGCCGCTGATCCGAATCGTCGACCGCCGCGAGATCACCGAAGCCGTCGTCCAGCACAGCGCCCCCACAAGCGTCACGCCAGCCGCGATAATCTGCCGCGAGTCGCCTCGCAACCCACTGCGCAGCCCCGGCCACAACAGAAACACCAGCCCAACAAACCCGATCCCGACGCCAGCCCATCCCTGTACCGGCAGTCCTTCCCCCTGCGGCAGCGCCATCTCGATCAGTGCGGCGTACAGCGGAATCACCGCCACCAGCAGTGCTGCCAGCCCACTGGGAATGTACTGCTCCGACCAGATCACCGCCGTATTCCCACATCCCAGCATCAGCACTCCGATGATGGCCAGCAGCGCGAGTTCTCGCCGGCTCGGCCGCATCTTCATCCCGAAGATCGCACTGAACCCGAGCAACAGCGGTCCCGAGATCAGGAACCGTGCGCTCCCCAGAACGAACGGCGGCAGCACCTCCACGCCAAAGCGCATCGCCAGGTACGTCGATCCCCAGAACAGATAAACGCTGGCGAACGACAGCAGAATCCGCGTGCGATGGGAGGTGGAGGATGCAGGCATCCTTCCATGGTATCTGCTATCCAAGCCGTCGTACTGCCCTCGGGCGCCACTGCCGCACTCGATTCAAACCCGCCCCCGGTGCTACGATAATGCTATGGTGTTCCGGTCTACAGCATTTCTCCTGCTCCTCCTTTGTGCGGCGGCTTTCTCCCAACCTCCTGATGAGTCCGCCTCGAATCTTCCCAAATCCTTCCACGATCCTCTGCTGAACGTCACCTTCTTCTACCCTGGCCGCTTCACGCCTGCCGCGTCCGAACCGGGTGGCCAATTGTCCCACCCCGGGCAGTCCAACTCCGCCTCCGGCCCCCGGCTGTGCGCCGAGTCGACCCTGTCCGGCAGCTCCATCTCCCCTGTCGGCACCTCCGTTTTTGTCCTTTCCACCATCGACAATACCTGTCCCAACGTGCTTCGCGGAGCAGCCACCGATCTCGGCGCCTTTACCCGCGAACAGGTTCTCCGCCAACTCAAGCAATACGGCGACCCGGTCGTCACACAGGAGCCCACCCGTTACACCATCGACGGCCATCCCGCCGTCATCACCCT
>Ga0182024_10012673_pt1 | contig 16633 bp, 15 predicted proteins | sample P32metaG_FD_120480 | JGI IMG/M metagenome (GOLD analysis project Ga0182024, IMG submission 120480) | Permafrost microbial communities from Stordalen Mire, Sweden - P3-2 metaG (Illumina Assembly) | ecosystem: Environmental > Terrestrial > Soil > Wetlands > Permafrost | place: Sweden: Stordalen... | reverse complement strand
TTCGCGAAATCTTCGGTGAGGAGCGTGGCGTCGGCTTCGATCAGGTCGGCATTACCGTCGCTTCCCCCGATGCGATCCGTTCCTGGTCCAAGGGCGAAGTAAAAAACCCTGAAACCATCAATTACCGGACCTTCAAGCCCGAGAAGGGCGGCCTCTTTTGCGAGCGCATCTTCGGTCCCACGCGGGACTGGGAGTGCTCCTGCGGCAAGTACAAGCGCATCAAGCACAAGGGCGTCATCTGCGACCGTTGCGGCGTGGAGGTCACCCTTTCCCGCGTCCGCCGCGAGCGGATGGGCCATATCGAGCTGGCCGTGCCTGTCTCGCATATCTGGTTTTACAAGTGCATGCCCTCGCGCATCGGCCTGATGCTCGACATGACCTCGCGCCATCTCGAGCGTGTCATTTATTACGAGGATTACATCGTCATCGATCCCGGCAACACCCCGCTCCAGCGCTGCCAGCTCCTCACGGAGACGGAGTACCGCGAGGCACAGGATCAATACGGCGAGAGCTTCACCGCAGGCATGGGCGCGGAGGCGATCAAGAGCCTCCTCGCGGGCATCGATCTGGCCAAGCTCAACACCGAGCTCGAGGAGCAGATGGGCACCACCCGCTCCAAGCAGGTCCGCAAGAAGCTCGCCAAGCGGCTCAAGCTCGTGCAGGGCTTTGCCAGCTCCCATACCCGGCCTGAGTGGATGATCCTCGAGGTCCTCCCGGTCATCCCGCCCGATCTGCGCCCGCTCGTCCCGCTCGAGGGAGGCCGCTTCGCCACGTCGGATCTCAACGACCTCTACCGCCGCGTGATCAATCGCAATAACCGGCTCAAGAACCTGCTGCAGCTCAAGACTCCGGATGTCATCATCCGCAACGAGAAGCGCATGCTCCAGGAGGCCGTCGACGCTCTCTTTGACAATGGCCGCCATGGCCGTGCCGTCACCGGCGCGGGTAATCGCCCCCTCAAGTCCCTCTCGGACATGCTCAAGGGCAAGGGTGGCCGCTTCCGGCAGAACCTGCTCGGCAAGCGCGTCGATTACTCCGGGCGTTCCGTCATCGTCATCGGGCCGGAGCTCAAGCTCAACCAGTGCGGTCTCCCGAAGAAGATGGCGCTCGTCCTGTTCGAGCCGTTCATCATCCGGGTGCTCAAGGAGCGCGGCTACGTGCACACCGTCCGCAGCGCAAAGAAGATGATCGAGCGCCAGACCCCCGAGGTCTGGGACATCCTCGAGGAGGTGACCAAGGGCCACCCCGTGCTCCTCAACCGCGCCCCCACGCTTCATCGCCTCTCGATCCAGGCGTTTGAGCCGCAGCTCATCGAGGGCGAGGCCATCCGCATCCATCCGCTCGTCTGTACCGCTTACAACGCGGACTTCGACGGCGATCAGATGGCGGTCCACGTTCCGCTTTCCGTCGAGGCGCAGATGGAGGCCCGCATGCTGATGCTGGCCCCGAACAACATCTTCTCGCCATCCAGCGGCAAGCCGATCACCACGCCGTCCCAGGACATCGTCCTCGGGTGCTATTACCTCACGCAAAACCCGCGCAAGGTGGCCCACAAGGAAGGGGACAAAGTCGAGCGGCTCTCCCTCTTCGCCAATGACGTGGAGGTCGAGTTCGCCCTGTCCGAGGGGTCCGTCCGCATCCACGATCGCATCCGGTATCAGAACCCCGATCTCGGCAAGCCCAACACCGTGTACGGCGATCCCGTTACCCGCGTGCTGGAGACTACCGCCGGCCGCGTGATCTTTAACCAGATATGGCCCGAGGGGCTCGGCTTCTTCAACAAGCCCTGCGGCAAGAAGCAGCTCTCGGACGTCATCTTCCGGACCTACCGGACGGCGGGCCACGCCGCGACCGTCATCACCCTGGACCTCCTCAAGGAGCTCGGCTTCCGCTGGGCCACCCGCGCGGGTATCTCCATCGGTATCTCGGACATGATCATCCCGAAGGAAAAGCAGGTCGAGCTGGACAGCGCGTACAAGCAGATCGCCCAGGTCGAGCAGCAGTACCGCCGCGGCATCATCACCGATGGCGAGCGTTACAACAAGGTCATCGACATCTGGACCCATGCCGGCGAGGAGATCGCGAACGTCATGTTTCGGACCCTCGAGTACAACGAGGGCCGCAAGGAGCTCAACCCCGTTTACCTCATGGTCGACTCCGGCGCGCGCGGCAATCGCCAGCAGGTCAAGCAGCTCGCGGGCATGCGCGGCCTCATGGCCAAGCCGAGCGGCGAGATCATCGAGCGGCCCATCACGTCGAACTTCCGCGAGGGCCTCTCGGTCCTCGAGTACTTCATCTCGACCCACGGCGCCCGCAAGGGCCTGGCGGATACGGCGCTCAAGACCGCTGACTCCGGCTACCTCACCCGCAAGCTCGTGGACGCCGCACAGGATGTCATCATCACGGAGGACGATTGCGGCACGACCAATGGCATTCTCGTCCGCGCCATCTACGAGGGCGATGACGAGGTCGTCGACCTGAGCCAGCGCATCATCGGCCGCGTCAGTTGCGAGACGGTGAAGGACCCTGTCTCCGGCAAGGCCCTCCTCAAGCGCGACCAGTTGATCGACGAGGTGACCGCCCAGAACGTCGAGAAGATCGGCCACGAGCAGCTTAAGATCCGCTCCGTGCTCACCTGCGAGTCCAAGCGCGGTGTCTGCGTCAAGTGCTACGGCCGCAACCTGGCCACCGGTCTCGCGGTCAAGCTCGGCGAGGCTGTGGGCATCATCGCCGCGCAGTCCATCGGCGAGCCCGGCACCCAGCTCACCATGCGTACCTTCCACATCGGCGGCACCGCGACCGGCACCTTCAAGCAGCCGGTCGTCAAGGCGAAGAACGACGGCGAGGTCCGCTTCAACGATCTCCGCACCATTCAGGCCCTCGACGGCACATGGATCGCCCTTAATAAGAACGGCTCCATCACCGTCCACGGCAAGGATGGCCGCGAGCTCGAGCGCTACACCATCGTCATCGGCTCCGTCATCGAGGTCGGCGACGGCCAGCAGGTCAAGAAGGGCCAGGACTTCGTGAAGTGGGATCCGTACAACGTCCCCATCCTCACGGAGAAAGCCGGCAAGGTCGAATTCCGCGACATGATCCAGGGCGTCACCATCAAGAAAGAGGTGGACGAAGCCACCGGCGTCATGGGCACCGTCGTCATCGAGCACAAGGAGGATCTCCACCCGCAGATCGTCATCGTCGACGACAAGAGCGGCGAGATTCTCGCCAGCTACTCGATCCCCGCCGGCGCGCACATCTCCGTGGAGCAGGGCAAGAAAGCCGCCGCCGGCGCCCTCCTGGCCAAGACCCCGCGCAAGATCGCGAAGACCAAGGACATCACCGGGGGTCTGCCGCGTGTGGCAGAGCTCTTCGAGGCCCGCCGTCCGAAGGACGCGTGCGAGATCGCCCGGATCGATGGCATCGTCGAGATCGGCGGCACCGTGCGCGGCAAGCGCAAGGTCATCATCAAGGACGTCGAGACCGGCTCCGAGGAGGAGCATCTCATCCCGCTCAACAAGCACGTCATCGTCTTCAAGGGCGATTTCGTGAAGAAAGGCCAGCAGCTTACCGATGGTCCCGTGGTCCCGCACGAGATCCTGGACGTTTGCGGCCCGCAGGAGCTCCAGGAGCACCTCGTCGGCGAGGTCCAGGAGGTTTACCGCCTCCAGGGCGTCGAGATCAACGACAAGCACATCGAGATCATCGTCCGCCAGATGCTGCGCAAGGTGAAGGTCACCGATCCCGGCGACACCTCGCTCCTCTGGGGCGATCAGGTCGACAAGCTCGAGTTCGAGCGCGAGAACATCGCGGTCACGGAAAAGGGCGGCAAGCCCGCCGAGGCCAGCCCCGTGCTGCTCGGCATCACCAAGGCCTCCCTCGAGACCGATTCCTTCATCTCCGCCGCCTCGTTCCAGGACACCACCCGTGTCCTCACCGAGGCCGCGACGCTGGGCAAGATCGATCATCTGCGCGGCTTCAAGGAAAACGTCATCATGGGTCACCTGATCCCGGCCGGCACCGGCTTCAAGACCCACCGCAACATTAACATCCTGCAATTGGGCGAGCCCGTGGGCGCCCCCATCGCCTTCGACGAGCCCCAGCCCATCGCCGGCTAGCGCAGGAAGAACAACGGATCAAAAAAGGGCGCGGCCTCCAAAAGAGCCCGCGCCTTTTTTCGTTTGGGATTTTAAATCATGTTATGAAAGCTTCGCTGACGTTTGTATCGGTTCTCCTCTTGTCTCTTTCCTCCTGTCTCGCTCAATACGAGGTTTATAAGAGCGGCAACGGGGTCGTTCTCCTATCTAAGAGACAGGCCGAATTCTTCACTCTCGATATTCCTGGCGACAAAATTGTTCCCATCGGGATGGACTCCGCGCCGCATCCCTACTTTACCGTCGACGGTCGTTTTCTCCAGGTGATGCCCGTTTTGATGGATGAATTTAAAGGAGATCAAACCGCAAGCGACGAAACGGTTTTGAAGCAGCATCTGGAGTATGAAGCCAAGTATTATGAGGAACCCGTTTCCGCGTTGCACTCGGAGGTTCGGAAACTCGCGTCAGGGCAAACCGCCTTGTTCTGGTCGTTCGTTCCGAAGCAAACTCCCAAAGAACAGGTTTTCATGTCATTCCGAGCCAATGGCTGCGTCGTAGTGCTTGGATCAGCGGTGGACGGTGACTTTACGAAGGCATCCGATCAGGAGTTTCTTGGCAAAATAGCGGCATCTTTTCATTCTTCCGATCAACCCATCACCCTGAAGTTCTTCCCGGACGGCCATTATGAACGTCGCTGAGGAGCACATTCTCCCACTGTTCACATCCTTGCGGTGACCGAACGGATCAATGCCCCATTGATCGTTGTAAACCCGGGAAAAGCCGGGTCAAATAGCCTCCCGATGTCCATTTCAACGACCACCGGCGACGACGGCACCAGCTCCCTGCTCTTTAACAGGCGGGTTTCCAAAACCGATGCCCACATCGAAGCCGTGGGCTCCGTGGATGAGCTTAACTCCGCCCTCGGCCTCGCCCGCGCCGCCGCCTCCGAGCCGCTGAACGGCGAGATCCTCCGCATCCAGAACGAGCTGGTCCTCCTGATGGGCGAGCTGGCTCTCCTTGAGGAGGACCGCCCCCGGTACGACCAGTTCAAGGGCCAATATATCACGGCCATCGCCACCGAGCGCCTCACCACCCTCGTCCACGAGGGCGAGAAGGTGGTCTCCCTTACCGATTGGGTCATGCCCGGCAATACCCCCCTTGGCGCCGCGCTCGATTTCGCCCGCTCCGTCTGCCGCCGGGCGGAGCGGCGCGTCCTGATGCTGCACGAGCGCCACCCCCTCAACCCGGAGATCGTTAGTTACCTCAACCGGCTCTCGGACTTATGCTTTGTCTGGGCCCGGGAGTCCGAGCCTCCCTCCAAGCCATCATAATCCAGGAATTTGCGCCTTCGGATTGCCGGTTTCGAATTTCGAATTTTCCGATTTCAGCCCTTGCATTCCCCCCATTCCTGCGGCACCCTATTCACCCTTTTCGAAGATTTTCCCAATTCCAACGACGACCGCCCTTTACCTGAATTCCACCCGATTTCATCCCGAATATGTCAACTGAACTGATGACCGAGCTGCTCGAAGCCGGTGTCCACTTTGGCCACCAGACCAAGAAGTGGAACCCGAAAATGAAGCCCTACATTTTCGAGAAGCGGAACGCCGTCTACATCATCAATCTCGGCGTCACTGTCCGTCAGCTCGATGCGGCCACGCAGTTCCTTTCCGATATCGCCCGGCGCGGCGGCAAGATCCTCTTCGTCGGCTGCAAGAAGCAGGCCCAGGAGGCGATCAAGGAAGCGGCCACGGCCTGCGGGCAGTTCTACGTCAATCAGCGCTGGCTCGGCGGCACGCTGACCAATCTCCAGACCATCCGCAAGAGCGTAGGCCGCCTCAAGTACATCGAGGAGATCGACAAGGACCCCAACTACTCGAAGATGGGCAAGCAGGAGCTCGCGGCGCTCGGCCGCGAGGGCGAGAAGCTGCGCCGCAATCTCGAGGGCATTCGCGACATGCAGAAGCACCCCGATGCCATCATCATCATCGATACCACCCGCGAGGCCATCGCCGTCGCAGAGGCACTGCGGCTCAATATCCCCACCGTCGCCATCGTCGATACCAACGCCGATCCCAGCCTTGTCAATTACCCCATCGCCGGCAATGACGACGCCATCCGCGCCATCCGAATCATCCTTCAGAAGCTCGTGACCGCCATCGCCTCCGGCAGCGGCGAGTCCGCCCGCCGCGAGGAAGTCGAGATGGCCGGCGTCAGCGCCTAGGCGCAAGCCTCCCGGTTTTTCCCAACCATCCGGCCTCTCCGTTCGTACGCGTACGGACACGCCTCCTCACCGCTTTCCACAAATCAACATCTGAAATCAACCATGTCTGTCATGAGTGAAGTAAACCCACAACTGGTCAAAACCCTCCGCGAGAAAACCAACGCCGGCATGATGGATTGCAAGCGCGCCCTCACCGAGGCGAATGGCGATCTCGACAAGGCCGAGACCATCCTCCGCACCAAGGGCATCGCCAGCGCCGCGAAGAAGGCCACCCGTGCCACCAAGGAAGGGATCATCCAGGCCTACATCCATCTCCAGGGCAAGGTCGGCGTCCTTGTTGAGGTCAATTGTGAAACCGATTTCGTCGCCAAGAACGACAACTTCCGCGAGTTCGTGAAGGATATCACCCTTCACATCGCCGCCGCGCAGCCTCTTTACGTCACCCGCGACCAGGTGCCCGCCTCCCTGATCGAGCGCGAGAAGGAGATATATCGTGGCCAGGTCAAGGGCAAGCCCGCCAATATCACCGAGAAAATCGTCGAGGGAAAACTCGAGAAATTCTACTCTACGGTCTGCCTTCTCGATCAGGCGTTCATCAAGAACCCTGATATTACCGTCCACGATCTGATTGCGAGCAAGATCGCGGAGCTCGGCGAGAACATGGTCATCCGCCGCTTCACCCGCTACATGGTGGGGGAGGAGATCGACGCGTTGCCCGTTTCCCTGGCCGCCACCGAGGAGCCCGCGGCCGCCTGACGGCGGCGAAATTCTAAACCAGAAATTCGAAACAGAGACCGCGCGCAACTTTTCACCCGCTGAAATCCATTCCTTCGAATTTCGAGCTTCGAATTTCGAATTTCCCCCATGCCCTCCACGCCGACCAACGTTCTCGGTGGTCCGCTGGAGTGCTGCTGCCTCCGCCCGCTCACCGGCTTCTATCGCGACGGCTATTGCCGCACGGGGCCCGGTGACGCCGGCCTCCATACCGTCTGCGTCGAGGTCACGGACCAGTTCCTCGCCTTCTCCCGGTCCCGCGGCAACGACCTCTCCACCCCGGCTCCCGAGTTCGGCTTTCCCGGAGTCGTAGCCGGAGACAAATGGTGCCTCTGCGTCACCCGCTGGCGCGAAGCCCTCGATGCCGGCATGGCCCCCCGCGTCCACCTCGCCGCCAGCCACATCTCCGTCCTTGAGTTCGTCGATCTCGACGACCTCATGCAACACGCTCTGGACCCCAGCGAGTAGGCTGGGAGCCGCGCCGGCGTACTGAATCATCGCCCTCAATGAAGAACACGCTTCTCTTTATCATTGAGGCGGCCGCGCGGCGAGGTTTGCCGTGCCTCCTGATTGGAGGCCATGCGGTGATCCTCCTCGGCTTTCCGCGCAATACGATTGACGTTGATTTGCTTGTCCCGCTGGCGAGCCGCTCAGCCTGGCTTGATCTTTTACGCGACCTGCAATTCCGCTTGTACCATGGGTCGGATTCCTTCGCGCAATTCGAACCGGGCGGAGCTGGTATGGTCTCGGTGGATTTAATGTTCGTCGACGACCGTACATGGTCGCAGCTCTCGTCGGAGCCGCTGGAGCGTGTGGTCTCCGGTCACTCGATAAAGCTTCCGCGGCCCGAGCATCTCATGGCGTTGAAGCTTCATGCCGCGTCGAGTGTGGCGCGTGGCAAACCAGAAGTAGATTGGGAGGATATTCGCCAGATCGTCAACATCTGCGGAATCGATCCCGCAGACCCCGGCACACGGGAAATTATCCTCCGTTATGGTGGCGAAGAGGCGCTCCAGAGAGTAGAATCGTTCCGGAAATGAAATCGGACCCACCTGATTCCGAGCCCTTCAACCTGCCCGTCTTTGCCGTGCCCCAACTGGGATGGCGGCCACGGGTGGTGTCCTGGGAGGCCGTCATTGAGGAGACGGAGCCTTTGCGGGCTTACTATCTGGAGCACTTCGACTCGCCGGAGAAGCGCTTGCGGGATAAAAATCCGGCGCCGTTCCGGATGGATTAGGACGTGTTAACACTTAGAGCAGTTTCGCTTAAATTTGCCGCATGCTGTGGGGCGGCGCGGGCCGTTGCGAAGCCTTTCAAGCTTGGCCTGTATTGATCAATACAGGCCAAGCTTGAAAGTCTCCGCACCAACCCACGGCGCTCCCATATCATTGCGGCAAATCAAATCAAAAATGCTCTAGGTGAAGTCGGCGAAAAAGGGTCTTTTTGGCCCAAAATGGCGCTCTTCGGCGACGAATTTCAATTCGCCGCACCTCATCGCCCCATTTTTGACTCAAAAATCCCTCTTTTATCCTCTTTCACCTAAGTGTTAACAGGCCCTAGTTGCCGGACGCTTTGCCGGCGCGTAGTTACAGCTTCTCCGGCTCCGCCAGCAGCGCGGCGATCCTTGCCAGCATCCTGCCCGCGCCGCCGCCGTCGAGCACCCGGTGGTCAAAGCTTAGCGTCATATTCGCTTCCATCACGGGCAGGAATTTTTCCGCCTTTGCGTCCCAGCTTGGCTGGATGCGCCCGGCGCCCAGCCCCAGAACCAGCGTTTGTTCCGGCAGCGGGATCGGCGTCGCCCACGTCAGCCCGAATGTCCCGAAATTGGTCACCGTCGCGATTGATCCCCCCGTCGCCGCCGGCGGGAGCCGCCGTTGCCGCGCCAGCTCCACCAGCTCATTGTACTTGGGTGTCAATTCCGAGAGCGGCGTCTTGTCCACCTCCCGCATCACCGGCACCAGCACCCCGTCTTCCACCTCCACGGCAAATCCCACGTCGATTGCCGCCGGATGCACAATCCGGTTCCCCACCAGCCGCCCCGCCGGGGCTGAGTTCTCCGCCAGCGCGAGCGCCAGGGCTCGCAACGCGTAGAGTGCGGGGCCCGGTTTTGGCTCCTGCGCCTTCCGGTGCGCCAGCACGGCATTGAGATTGATCGGCAGCGCCACCGTCGCCAGCGGGCGCGTCCAGCTCCGGCGCATTGCGTCCGCGACGGCCACGCGCATCGTCGAGGCCGGGCTCATCTTGTTCTTCTCGATCTGGGAGATGAACTTCTCGAAATCCTCGATTGTCACCCGCCCCGCCGCTCCGCTGCCCGCCACGCCCGCAAGGTCCGCCGCGTGCAACCCCAGCTCCGCCATCCGCGCCCGCATCCGGGGCGAGAGATAGCTCGCCCCCGCGGCGTGCGCCGGCACCGGCAGCCCGCGCACCGTCGGTTTCACCATATCCTTTTTCGGCGTGCTTGCCGTGCTGGGCTCGACAGGCCGCTCATCGGGATCGCCGTTCGGATTGTTCTCCGCGGATTCATCCGCCACCTGCGTAGGGGAGGGGGCATCAAGTCCCACCCGGGCCGCCTCTTCCGGCGTTGCCTCCAGGTAGCCGAGCACCGCGCCCACCGCGTAGCTCTGCTGCACCTCCACCACCCAGCTTGCCACCTTCCCGGTGCACGGGCTCGTCACGCTCATCACCGCCTTGTTCGTCTCCACCTCCAGTACGTCCTGGTCCGCGCCCACCTCCTCTCCCGGCTTCACCGCAATGTTCACAATCGTGGCCTCGGCAATCGACTCGCCGAGCTGGGGCATGATGATCGGGATTCGTGGCATGGCGTTAGGCGGGGGATGGGGGAGTAAATTCGAATTCCGATTTTTTCATCTTCTCAAAAGATCCTTCACAGCCCGCGCGATCGTCCGCGCGGTCGGCCGATGCGTCCCCCAGAGATTCGGATGAAACGGCACCGGCGTATCCTTGGCGTTGAGCCGCATGGGCGCCGCGTCCAGCAGCGTATAACCGTCGCACGCCACGCGCGCCACCACCTCCGCGGTCACGCCGCCCCATGGCCATGCCTCGCCCACCGCCAGCATCCGTCCCGTGCGCGCGACCGAGGCCAGCACCGTATCGGTATCGAGCGGCTTGACCGAGCGCAGGTCCACCACTTCCACCTCGATGCCCTCGCGTGCCAGCTCCTCCGCCATCGCCAGCGCCTCGTGCACCATCGCGCTATAGGTCACCACCGTCGCATCCCGTCCCGCGCGCGCGATGCGCGCCTTGCCCGTCGGCATCGCCTCGGTGGGCAGGGCCTCTGCCTTCAGGTGATAGTAAAGGTACTTGTGCTCGCAAAAAATCACCGGGTCATCGATTGCCACCGCCTCCAGCAGCATGCTGTAGGCATCCTCCACCGTCGCCGGCGTCATGACGATCAGCCCCGGGTAAGTCGCGTAGAGGGCCTCCATACTCTGGCTATGGAACGGCCCGCTCCCCGGCGTGCCCCCGGATGGCATCCGCACCACGATGGGGCACTTGGTCCCCGTGCGCCAATAGAGCGTCGCCGCGTTGTTCACGATCTGGTTGAAACCCGCGGTCGAAAAATCCGCATACTGCATCTCGATGATCGGGCGCATCCCCTCGATTGCCGCGCCGATCGCGCTGCCCACCATCGCATCCTCGCTGATGGGGGCATCCAGCACCCGCCCCGGGAACTCGGCCGCCAGGTTCTTCGTGGCCTTGAATGCCCCGCCAAACGCCCCCACGTCCTGCCCATAGATGTACACGCGCCAGTCTTCAGACAGGGCTTTCGCCTGCGCTTCGCGGATCGCTTCGAGGTACGTAATGCTCATCCGGATCGTTCAACAGCCTGTGTCATATCCATCTTCCAGCCGTTGCGTCGAGACCGCGCACCACTCCTCCGCGTCGGGGTCCGGCGCGGGCTCCCTTTGCGCCGTTGCGACGGCTTCCTCCACCTGCTGCACGGCGTTGAGGCGCCATTTCTCCATCTCCGCCGCCGTCGCGAGACCCTCCTCGAGAATGTATTCCTGCGTCACCTTCAGGCAATCGGCGCCGACCTCGGATCGCTTCAGGGTATCCAGCACGTAATTCCCGTCGTCGTGCTCCCCGTGCCCGCCCAGGCGCAGGATCGACGCCACCACCATCTGCGGCCCATGGCCCGCCCGCGCCCGCTCGGCCGCGCCGCCGATTACTTCCAGGCAGGCCGCGAGGTCATTGCCGCGTTCCAGCGCATGCCCCTCGATGCCGTAGCCCACCGCCCGGTCCACCAGGTTCTCGCAGGCAAATTGCCGCTCCGTCGGCGTTGAGTAGGCGTACTGGTTGTTCGTCACCACCAGTACCAGCGGTAGTTTCTCCACCGCGGCCTGGTTCATCGCCTCGTGAAAAGCTCCGGTCGATGTCCCCCCTTCGCCCAGCGATACTGCCCCGATCGCCCCCGTCTCCCCCTTCGCCCGGCGCGCCATTAGCCCCCCGCTGACCACGGAGATCATCGCCCCCAGATGGCTGATCATCGCCATGTATCCCTCCCTCGGCCTGCCCCGGTGCACATTCCCGTCCCGCCCGCGCATCGGCCCCAGCCGCGAGCCGAGGTAAGTGCGCGTCGCATCCAGCAGGCTCTCACCAAATGCCAGGCGCCCTCCCTGGTCGCGGATCAGGGGCGCGTAGATATCCCCCTTGCGCAGCGCCAGCGCCGTGGAGACGGAGATAGCCTCCTGCCCCTTCCCGATGAAGACTCCGCCGTAGATCTTTCCCGCCCGGTAGAGATTCGCGTATTTCTCCTCGGAGACACGGGCCAGGAGCATCCACCGGTAGGCCGTCAGATAACGTTCGGGGGTCATGGGATCATCTTTTGGCACGGCCGCCCCGGCCCCGATGGGGAGCGGCCGGATGGCAGTTTGCAGCACGGTGCCGAGTCTATGCGCCGGATTTGCGCCGGTGCAATTAATTCTTCACCCCCGCGCTTGGCAATCCCGCACCCTTTTCGCCCCGTCGGGCAGCGCTCATCCTTCATGTTTGCCGAGCCTCCGCGCCTCGTCGTACAGCGCCTCCAGCAGCCGCGTCTGCGCCTGGATTTCCCAGTTTTCCGCCACTGATCGCGCCGCATTCGCGCTCAGCGCCTCATAGGCATCCGCATCCGCCGCAACCTCCAGCATCGCCGCGGCCAGCTCTTCATCCGCGCCCTCCGGTACCAGCACCCCGGTCTTCCCCTGCCGCACCGCCTCCGGGATGCCCCCGTGCCACGTCGCCGCCACGGGCAGCCCTGTTGCCATCGCTTCCAGGATCGCGTTTGGCACCCCCTCGTGGTTGCCGTCCGGCCCCGTCACGCTCGGGTGCAGGAAGAGATGCGACTGGTAATAAAGATCCCGCAGTTTCGCCTGCGAGACAAAACCCGGCATCGACACCCGCCCCGCGATCCCCAGCGCCTCGGCCAGCCCCTGCAACTGCTCCGCCAGCGGGCCTTCCCCGGCGATCGTCAACCGCGCCTCCGGAAAGTACCCCTGGAAAATCGCGAACGCCTTCAGCGTCGTTTCCAGCCCCTTCTTCGGGATCAGCCTGCACGCCTGGAAGAGCCGCCACTTGCCGTCCTCCGGCAGGTAGCGTTGCGCAAATGGGAACCGCTCCAGGGGGATCCCCGTCCGATGCACCCGGAGCTTGTCCGGCGGACACCCCAGCCGCACAAGGTCCTCCGCGATCGCCTGCGACCTGGGCAGCACCAGCGTCGCAAGAGCGAACACCCGTTGCATCGCCCGCAGGTGCGTCCCCTTCGTAACATCCACCCCCGCATCCGCCCCGTGAAAGGAGACGACCACCGGCAGCCGCGCCCGCTTCAAATATGGCAGCAAGTGCACCCCGATGTGCCCAAAGTACACATGCAACACCGCCGCCCCCGAGCGCCGCAGGACGAAATCCAGCTCCCGCGCCTCCGCGCGCGAGATGAGCAACGGCCCGCGCAGGATCGTCTTTTGCCAGAAGCGCCGCAGCTCCCGCGTCCACGGGCGGCGCAGCGCCACCACGGGCTCGAACGGGAAGCGGGTCGCATTCTCCCGCCTCTGCGTCAGCACCAGCGGCTGGTATGTGCGCAACGCCGTGATCTGCCGGTAGACGTGCAGCATCTCCGGCTTTAGAAAAGTCGCGCAATATTCCGCCGCGACCGGCGGACCCGTGGCATTCACAACGGATGCAGGGTTCTGCAAACGCCCTCCGCACGCAATCCCGAACCGCGCCCCGCCCCTTATCCCGCCGTTAGAACGCGACGGAAAACAGCCTCAACCCGATTGGGAACGCCCGCGACTTGTCCCGGGGCCGCAGTCCCGGATCCTCGTCCCGCGGCGTCACGAATTCCCGCCCGTCGCCATATCCCCCGGGCGCGAAGGGATTGAACATCTGCACCGGATTTCCGATCCGCACGCCTCGCTGGAGGGCTCCTTCCGTGCGCACAGCCGTACTCGCTGGCGGGAGCGTCTTGCGGGGGACTACCGGCACGGTGATATTATTGCCCTGTGCGGCAAAGGCCGGGCTGGCCAGGACCGCGAAGGCGGCGAGAATGAGGATTTTTTTCATGGTTGAGAAAAGGGGGTGGTTACCTTTCAATTATTGGATCGCAAGTCAGCCCTTATACGACCGTCTCCAGCCCGATTTCAGATTCTTGGTGGTTCCACTGTGAAATGATTGAAGACCAACCGAAGTACCCTATTGTGTTGCGGCTTTTATGGAGAGGGAACTGACTATACTTAACAAACTAGGCCTTCACGCCCGCCCCGCCGCGGAGTTCGTCCGCTGCGCCCGCAAGTTCAAGGCCACCGTCGTCATCCGCAAGGACGGCGAGGAATATTCCGCCGAGAGCATCCTCGATGTCCTCAGCGCTAATCTCGACTGCGGCTCCCGCATGCTCCTGAGCGCGGATGGCCCCGACGCCGCCATCGCCTTGCAGGAGATCGCGGCGCTCCTGGACCAATTCCGCGTGCAGGAGGATGAGTAGCGCCGCCCCGCCGGGGCCACTCTCCCCTTGCCCAGTCCCCGCTCCCGCCTCACTATCCCGGCCAGTGGATTTCCTCGAAAAAGCACACCGCGTATTTGAGATCGAGCTCTCCGCCATCCGCGAGGTCCGCGAGCGCCTCGATGGTGCTTTCGCGGCCACCGTGGAGCTCATGATCGCCGCCGTAGGCAAGCGCAACAAGATCGTCGTCGTCGGCGTCGGCAAGAGCGGCCACATCGGCGAGAAAATCGCCGCCACCCTCACCAGCACGGGTTCCCCCGCCGTGGTCCTCAATTCCCTCAATGCCCTGCATGGCGATCTGGGCGTGGTAGCCGATGGCGATGTCATCCTCGCCCTCAGCTACTCCGGCGAGACCGAGGAGATCATCAGTCTCGTCCCCGCCCTCCGCCGGTTTGATGTAAAGATGATCGCCCTCACCGGCAATCCCGCCTCCTTTCTCGCCGCCAATTCCGACATCCACCTCGATGTCCAGGTCAGCCAGGAGGCATGCCCGCTCAATCTCGCCCCCACCTCCAGCAGCACGGCCATGCTCGTGCTCGGCGATGCCCTCGCAATGGTCCTCCTCGAGGCCAGGGGCTTCCAGAAGGAAGACTTCGCACGCTTCCACCCCGGCGGGCGCCTGGGCCGCACCCTCCTCTTCAAGGTCCACCAGATCATGCGCGGCCCTGACCGTATGGCCCTCATGCCCCCGGAGACCACCGTCCGCGAAGCGCTCCACGAGATGGCCCGCCGCCGCGCGGGCGCCGCCGTTATCACCCTCCCCACCGGCCAGCTTGCGGGCGTCTTTACCCACGGCGACTTTGGCCGCCACTTCCAGGCCGACCCCGCCCTCATGGAGAAGAGGGTAGGGGACCTCATGACCCGCCATCCCATCTGCGTAGCCGGCGATCACCTCGCCGCCGAGGTCCTCCGCATCCTCCAGCACCACGCCATCGATGACCTCGTAGTCGTAGACGAAAACAACCATCCCATCGGCATCGTAGACTCCCAGGACCTCGCCCGCTTCCGTCTGCTGTAACCGGTTGAGTTTCGCAAGCCGCTGCGGCCGATGCGCCGCTGGAGACATTCACTAACGCCCCATCGTTCACTCCTCTTCCAACTCCCCGGCCCCCAACTAATGAAGACCCTGTTAGCATTGTTATTCCTGGGTGCCGTACTCTCCGCCGGGGCGCAGACAGTCTCCCCTATTACCGGCGAGAAGCTTTCCGTCGTCATCCGGGGCGTCGCTTTAAAGCACGCCACCCTACCGCAAGTCGCAAAGTTCATGGAAAAGCAATCCCGGAAGCTGGACCCATCCCACCAGGGGCTTCGGTTCGTGGTGCTCAATCCAAAAGATTTCCAACTCTCCACGCCTCAGCCGAACCCGCGTCTGGATGTCGCATTCAACGCAATTACCTTGAACGAAATGACGCATTACGCCGCGTATATTTTCGGGCGCAAAATCTGGATCATCAATAACACGATCCTCTACGTCCCTCTCGCCGCCGATCCCGGCAAGTTACCGGCCAAATACACCCGGCAACGATAACTTGTCGCCACCGGCCCTTTACCGTCATCCTCCGCTGCGGAATGCTAGCCCAAGTCTTCTCATCCGCCGTCATCGGAGTAGATGCCTATGAGGTCGAGATCGAGGTCAATACCTCCTCCTCCGTCAAGACCATCGTCGTCGTGGTCGGCCTCCCGGATGTCGCGGTTAAGGAAAGCCGCGACCGCGTCACCACCGCCATCGCCAATAGCGGCTACTACTGGCCCCAGGGCCGCACCACCGTCAATCTAGCCCCCGCCGATGTCAAAAAAGAGGGCCCCAGCTTCGATCTCCCCATCGCCATCGGCATGATCGCCGCCGCCCAGGAGAAGGAACTGCGGGACATGCGGGACTATTGCATGGTCGGCGAGCTGGCCCTCAATGGCGCTGTGCGCGCCGTCAAAGGCGTCCTGCCCGTTGCCATCGCTGCGCGCCGCGCCGGGAAGAAAGCCCTCATCGTCCCGGAGGTCAATGCCCGCGAGGCCGCCATGGTCGATGGCCTCAACGTTTATGGCGTCCGCAACCTGCGCGAGACATTCGAGTTCCTCACATGGGAGCGCCCTCTGGCCCCCGTGCGCGAGGACCTCGCCGCCCTCTTCGACGCCCACCGCCGGTACGAGGTCGACTTCGGCGACGTCAAGGGCCAGCAGCACGCCAAGCGCGCCATCGAGGTCGCAGTCGCCGGCGGGCACAACCTCCTCATGATCGGCCCTCCCGGCTCCGGCAAGTCGATGCTCTCGAAGCGCATCGCCACGATCATGCCCCCCATGACCCTCGACGAGGCCATCGATATCACGAAGATCCATTCCATCTGCGGCCTCCTGGATGGCAAACACTCCTTCGTCGCCACCCGCCCCTTCCGCTCCCCGCATCACACCATCTCGGATGCGGGCCTCCTGGGCGGCACCGCCAATCCCAGCCCCGGCGAGGTCAGCCTCGCCCATCATGGCGTCCTCTTCCTCGATGAGCTCCCCGAGTTCAGGCGCTCCACTCTCGAGGTCATGCGCCAGCCCCTCGAGGATGGC